>Ga0255347_1000181_pt1 | contig 123380 bp, 109 predicted proteins | sample wastewater_treat_2_FD_192479 | JGI IMG/M metagenome (GOLD analysis project Ga0255347, IMG submission 192479) | Wastewater microbial communities from Lulu Island WWTP, Vancouver, Canada - plant24 | ecosystem: Engineered > WWTP > Wastewater > Unclassified | place: Canada: Vancouver, British... | reverse complement strand
GACAATTTCTCTATTACTGCATCCAACTCAGCTATATTCTCCTTATTTGACACAATTTCTTTTCGTTCTTTACGAGAGGCCATACCAAAAGCATCCTTCTCTTCTAATTGCTCATTTCTAGCTTCTAATTCACCTATTTGCCTATACTTACTTTCTCTCGTAGAATATAAATTATCTATTGCAGTACCTGTCTTAACCATATCCTCCTCAAGAACAGGCTTTTTCCCTTCAGTATCTTGTTTCATATCCATAGCATCTCCATATCTTCCTCCGACATCTTGATTAGAAAGGGTCTCACGAAATACATCTGAATCTGAAGGTTTTACTTCTTGCTCAGCATTAGTCGGAGATATCTCTTCGGACTCAGTTCCACTTCCTGAAAGTTCAAAATCGGGCATGTTTACAAAGTAACAACTTAATATACTGAAAGTATATATAAGAAAATATCCTAAGACAAGTAATTAGTTCTAAACTTTTGAGATCTCCTCCCAAAGCTCTTTCTCTTTCCTATTTAATCTAGTAGGAATCTCAACATTTATTCTTACATACTGATCCCCTCTCTCTCCTTCTTCATTAAATATTGGACAACCCTTTCCCTTTAATTTGAATATAGTCCCTGATTGAGTACCTTTTGGTATTTTTAATTTAACATTTTCAAATATTGTTCTTACAGATATTGTATCCCCTAAAACAGCTGCATGTACAGGAATACTCTCTTGGGAATATATATCATTACCTCTTCTTTCAAACTTTGAAGATGCTTCAACCTCTATCTCAATATACAAATCTCCTACAGAACCCCCATTTCTTCCCACATTACCACCCCCTCTAAATCTCAAAACCATACCATCATATGCCCCTGCAGGAATCTTAATTGTTAGAGATTCTTCAAGGCTTTTAACTCCTGTACCTTTACACTGCTTACAAGGATTTTCAATTATCCTTCCAGTACCCTGACAATTACTACAAGTTGACATTACTGCCATTTGACCAAGGATTGTATTTCTTACCTGTCTCTCTCTACCTGTCCCCTTACAAACAGAACACTCTTTCTTTTTCCCATCTTCACTTCCACTTCCACCACATTTGTCACATTGAGCATCTCTTTTAATTCTAATCTTGTACTCACCCCCTCTCATAGCTTCATCAAAACTCACTCGAACTCTATACCTAATATCAGAACCCATATCTTCTTTTGGAGAACTAGCACTTCCACCAAAATCAAAACCAAATCCACTACCAAATTCACTACCTCCCCCAAAAAATGTACTAAATATATCACCCATATCAAAAGGTGTTCCTTGATACTCATAGCCACTACCAGCACCAGGATTAAAACCAGCAGTACCAGCATGTCCATACTGATCATATGCTTTTCTTTTTCCATCATCTGAGAGAGTTTCGTATGCCTCTTGTACCTCTTTGAATTTTTCCTCAGAATTAGCCTCTTTACTCACATCTGGATGATATTTCTTAACAAGTTTCCTGTAAGCTTTTTTAAGCTCATCTTTGCTAGCATCTTTTTTAACACCTAATACTTCGTAGTAGTCTCTTTTTTCCATAGCAGAATGATTTTAGCAAAGTAGAAATATATTTGCTACTCTATTTCAACTAAAAGATTAAATCTGATAATATTTATATTATGGAGAACACTTGGAATGTACAAACACATAGTAATAATAAAATTAGAAAGGTTAGATTATGCATTTCTGCTGTTTTAGCTATTTCAGGATTGATTATTGTTGCAAGTCAAGTAATACCTCTTACAAAATCATATGTTGAAGGAGTTGTTGAACAGAAGAGAGAAGATATTAAGGTAGATCCAGTTCCAGAATCATATAAAAAATATATTGAGGAGGAGTTTGCATATTATGACCCTGGGAAAAGCTATTTTGCTAATCTTTCTGAACAATTAGGAAATCTTGATATAACAGGACAATACTCATACAATCCTGAAACTAAAACTCAGGTAGCTGTAAATATTGATAGAGAATATAAAGGAGATATGTATATATCAATTGAAAGTATTGGAATAGAAGGTATAAAGATTAGTTCTAATGTTGAGAGTTCTAGTGAATCAGTATATAACCAATATTTAAAGAATGGAGTAGCTCATTTTAAAGGTACTCCACTTCCAGGAGATGGTGGGAATTCTTTCATATATGGTCATAGTGCTGTTGAGTCTTTTTTTAGTAGGCATAAAGATCTTCCAGAGACAATTTTTTCTAGATTAAATAATATTGATATTGGACAGAAAATAGTTGTAAACAGAGAAGAGAAAGTACTAGAATATATCGTGAGGAATAAAAAGATTGTGGATCCTGAGGATTTTACAATTTTACAACCTGTGAATAACAAGGAGACAATTACTTTGATGACATGTTGGCCACTGGGTATTGGAACAAAGAGATTGATAGTAGTGGCTGAAAGAAGAATATAACTTAACAAGATCTAGAAATGGATGAAAAACAGAAAAAAACTTTAATAATCATAGGAGTTGTTTTGGTTGTGTTAATGGTGATAACTGCTGTGTTGTTAATAATTAGGAAGAATAGGAGTTCTTCCAATGGAAGTGATGGTGGAAATACTGTTATACCTAGTGGTAAAACGGTAGAGCTTGCATATTGGGGATTGTGGGAACCAACTTCAGTGATGCAACCAATAATAGATGAATTTGAAAATAAATACCCAAATATTAAGATACAGTATTCTCAATCTACATTTACAAATTACGAATCTCGTCTATACACAAGATTACAACAAGCTTCTAGCTCTAATGATCCAGCTCCAGATATATTTAGAATACATAACAGTTGGTTACCAAAATATTACAGCTATCTAAGTCCTCTGCCAGCATCAATTATGACTGCTGCTGACTATGCTGAGAGCTTCTATAATACAGCTGTTGATGATTTCACTGCAAAAGACGGAAATATTTATGCAATACCATGGGAAATTGATGGTTTAATGGTCTATTACAATAAAGCTCTTCTTGCAGAGGTGGGTGCTCAAAAACCACCAGAGGATTGGGATTCCTTTTTTGATTTAGCACAAAAATTAACAAAGAAAGATGCTAGTGGCAAAATTATTCAATCAGGATTAGCCATAGGAACATCTAGAAATATTCGACATTCAGCTGAAATTCTTTCTTTCTTCCTTCTACAAGAGGGTGTAAATGTAATAGATGAGACAAGAACTAAAGTATCTTTGAATACTCCTAAGGCACAGGCTGTTTTTAATACATATACTAATTTTGCAAGAGGAGATACTGCTGTATGGTCACCAACATTAAAAACTGATTTAGAAATGTTTTTCTCTGGTAAGTTAGCAATGATGATTGGTCCAAGTTGGAGAACTTTTGACATTATAGAAGCAGCTCCAACAATAGAATTTGATACTTCCCCTCTACCACAACTAAAGGCAAACGAAGAAAAAGTATATTATGCAACATATTGGGGAGATGCTGTTAGCAAGAATGCAGTAAATACTGATGCAGCATGGACATTTGTTAAATTTCTAGCAGAAAAAGAACAACAGATGTCCCTGTACTCCAATGCATCTCAGATTAGGGCATTCGGAGAACCATATTCTTTGGTAGAATTAAATGGTGAATTATTAGGAAAAACATATGTTTCAGCCATTGCAGAAATGGCTCCATATATGAAGTCATGGCAGAAGGGAGATGAGATGTCTGTAAATGCCGCTATAGATGAGGCAATTACAGATATAATAGAGAATGATATGGATGTTGATATTGCATTAAAGAAGGCAGAGGAAGCAATTAATGCTAAAATAGCAGTAACAAATAAATAATTAAATAAAAATTAATGCCCAGAAGAATTGCCCCAAAACAATATGCCCAAAGATCAATAATATATTTAACTTTCTTTCTTCTTCTTTCCATACCATTGGTATTATACGGTTTAGCACAGGAGAGTTTGGATACAAGAAACAGAGCTTTTGAAGAATTAGAATTAGGTATAGATCATCCTTGTATAATATCTCTTCCAAATGTAAATCCATACTCTTTAGAAGTTGGAAAAACTGTAACTGTACAAGTCGATGCTATATTAAGTGATTCAATAATATCTTCCCTAGAAATATATAATTCTTCAGGAGAGGTAATATATCAAGAAAGTTTTGAGAATTCCCCAATAGAGATTGCTACTAGTTTCCCATTTACACCAGAAGTTTCGGGAGTTGTAGATATGTTGGGATTAATTAAAAAAGATCAAGGAGGAAGTATAGGATGTGAAATTAGTAGTCCATACGATATCCGAGGATTAAGAGCAGTCGCAAATAATAGCTCTCCTGAGTTCACTTCTAAACCTGCACAATCTCAACCATCACAGAATATTAAAACTTCTCAGGAATACGAATATACCCTAACCGCAGTTGATGATGATGGAGATAGGATAAACTACAGCTATTCATTTACACCCAGAGCTGATTGGTTAAAACCAGTAATTATAGATGATGGATCAAATGGTAAACTAACAATTAAATTTAGAGGTACATCTGAAAAAGCTGCTAGCTACCTTGCCAATGTTTTCATTCATGATGGGTATAGTACAAACTTGAGATCTCAATCTTGGGTCATCAGTGTAAGTCCAGAAGAAAATGATAATCCAGAGGTGAAGATCATACAACCTTCTGATAGCTTAAGAGTGAACAAAGGCGATACTTTTCGATCTTCTTGGGAAGCAACTGACCTTAATCACATAATTAGATATGAACTTTACATAACTAATAACCCAGCAAACGAAGAGGTATGGAAAACAATAAGTAAAGATTTAGACTATCAAACAAATTCATATACAGTAGAAACCTCTAATTTAGATTCTGGTACATACAAATTGATAGCCAAAGCTATAGATAATCAGCAACCTCCTGGTATTGGTATAGGTGTATCTCCAGAGATTGTGATTAGTAAAACTTCTGATGAGAAACCTGGTACTGATGATGTTGTGATATTGGAACAGCCACAGGTTGTGAATATGGGACCAACAAGTACAGAGGAAATAGCTAATAAGAGAGTTACAATAAAAGCATCGATTATAGCAGGAAAAGGTTCAACCATTGATGATAAAACGATTCTGTTTAAACTTGATGACAAAGACATCTCCAATGATATTAAGATTAATAAAATTAGTGAAAGTGAATACAACCTAATATACCAACCAGAGGAAGATTTGGAAGAAGGTGTTCATAAAGCTGAAGTTTCGTTTAAAGATAGTAGTGGCTTGGATGTAACTAAATCATGGAATTTTACAATTAAGGGAGAATATTCTGAAAAGGATGCAGAAACTTATGATATCTTTGGTTATAAGATTGCAAAAAACATTGTTCTTACAGTAGGAATTGGACTGTTAACAGTTATCCTTGCCTTAGTTGCTCCATTCATAATATTCACTATATGGAAAGACAATGGAAAAGATGATGAATTCTATGGAAGCCAAAATAGTAAACTACCTCCATCTACCCCATCTGATCGAACACCATATATCGAGACTTCTCAGATAGAGCCAAAGATTAGAGAAAAGGTTGAGAACAAACCAGAAAAAGAAGATGAAGATGTTTGGGACAACTACTCTGTAGCCAAACCAGTTCTAACAGAAGAGCAGAAAGAAAATGATTTGAAAGAATTAAAGGAAGAGGAAGAGACAACATTGAGACCTCTAGCTGAAACTGAGACTTTGACAACAAATGAGCCAATGAAAGAAGAAGTTGTACAACCACAAGTTGAGAATGAGCAAATTGAGAATGTAGATATACAACCCCCTATTTCTGAGGATGTTATTCCTGAACCAGAGATTCCAGAAGCTGAAGATTTAGAAAAGATATTTCAACAAATACAGCAGCAAACCCAAGAGGATACAGAAAAGCCAGTAGTTAATGAATAAGGAAGTTGGTATAATCAACCCTATGAATAAAAGCTTAACATACAAAGAGATAAGAGAAAAATATATCTCATTTTTCAAAAAAAATGGCCATACAGAAATACCAGGAGCATCTTTAGTTCCAGAGAATGATCCCTCTGTACTTTTTGTAAATGCAGGAATGTTTCCTCTTGTGCCTTTTCTTTTGGGAGAGAAACATCCTAAAGGTAATAAACTTGTTAACTCCCAAAGATGTGTTAGAACAGGAGATATAGATGAGGTAGGAAACCAATATCACTGTACTTCATTTGAAATGTTAGGAAATTGGTCTTTAAATGACTATTTTAAAAAAGAAGCTATTCATTTTACAGTCGATTTTTTTGTAAAAGAATTAGGTTTAGATATAAATAAAATATATGCATCTGTATTTGGAGGAGAAGACAACATTCCAGAAGATACTGTATCTATATCTGTTTGGAAAGAACTCTTTACTAAATATGGAATTCATGCAGAAATAGGAGAAAGGATTCAGAAATTTGGTAAAAAAGAAAATTGGTGGGGTTTAGAAGCAGGAGGTCCATGTGGACCAGATTCTGAAATATTCTATGACAGTGGAAAACCTAAATGTAGTGAAGATTGTAACCTCTCCTGCAGTTGTGGAAAATATGTAGAAATCGGAAACAATGTATTTATGGAATACCTCAAAGAGGGAGATACACTAAAACCACTCGGAAGACATAATGTTGATTTTGGAGGTGGATTAGAAAGGCTTACATCTTTGATTCAAGATGTAGATAGTATATATGAGACAGATATTTATAGACCAATACTAGAAAAGGTTAGGAAAATTTCTAAGGAGGAAATAATAAAATCACAAAGAATAATAGTTGATCACATAAAAGCAGCCGTTTTAATTGTTATGGATGGAGTTATCCCTGGAAGAAATCAACAGGGATACATTCTTCGAAGATTAATCAGAAGGGCTGTAAGACATGGACGAAAGTTAGGTATTGTACATACTTTTACAAAAGATATTGCATCTATTTGTATTGACCAATTTCTTCCCATATACCCTATCTTGAAGGAAAAGAGAGAAACTATTGTTAAAGTAATTGAAGATGAAGAACTGAAATTTAACAAAACAGTAGAGAATGCTTTAAGAGAGTTAGATAGACTCTTAGATAGTAAACAGGAGGTAGATGGTATAAAAGCATTTCAATTTTACGAAACATATGGATTACCAATAGAAGTAACGGAAGAGATATTACAAGAGAAAGGGTTAAAAATTGTTAATAGGGAAAAATACGAAGAAGCAGAAAAACAACATCAAGAAAAATCAAGAACTGCATCAAAAGGATTTTTTAAAGGTGGTTTGGCTGATACTTCTGAAATGTCTACCAAATATCATACAGCTACACACCTACTCCTAGCTTCATTAAGAAAAGTTGTAGGAGAACATATTCACCAACTTGGAAGTAATATTACTACAGAAAGATTAAGGTTAGATTTTCCTAATAAAGAGAAATTAACAGAAGAACAATTAAAGAAAGTAGAAGATATGGTAAATGAGGTAATAGAAAATAACTTGGATATTTCATTTGAAGAAATGAATAAAGAAGATGCATTAGCTACCATACAAAAATATTCCTCAACTGCATCCTTTGATGATAGATATGGGGATGTACTTAAAGTCTACTATATAGGACCAAAAGATTCTCCATTCTCAGTAGAGATTTGTAATGGTCCACATGTTAGTAATACGAAAGAATTAGGAAAATTTAAGATTATTAAACAAGAGAATATTGGAGCAGGTATAAAAAGAATAAAGGCTATATTAGAATAAACATATGGAAAACAATCCTACATTAGCAATTGATTACGGAGAAAAAAACTTTGGTTTAGCTATTTCTGATAGTAAAGGTATTATAGCTTCACCCTTAGATACCCTTTCAATATCTAAGAATACTGATATACAAACAATTATTAACGATATAGAGAATATATGTCAGGAGTATAAAGTTAAAAGAGTAGTTGTTGGAATGCCTCAGGTATTTGAAGAAACTCAAAGAAAAACTGAGGAAAAAATTAATAAGTTTCTTGACCTATTAAGAAACAGCTTAAACATACCAATACTTACATATGATGAAAGCTTTTCTACAAGTGAGGCAAAAAATATGCTAACATCTTCTGGACAGAATTTTAAAAGCTACAAGAATAAAATTGATAGAGTAGCTGCTACTGTATTTTTACAGGAATTTCTAAATTCAGAAAATCAAAAAAATGAGTAAAGCCAATAATTTGTTCCCCAAACTCTCAATTATCTTAATTCTTATACTCTTCATTTTCCTAGGTGCAGTTAAACTAGATTATGATAGAGCACTTCTCAATCCTAACTCAGATTCCGGAGAGAAGAGTACTATAGAAATTAAAGAGGGAGAAACAGTTCAGAGTATTCTTGATTCACTTGTGGAAAACGGCCTTTTAAAAGAGAGATTTGTGTATTATGCAAAGTTCTATATAAGAGTAAATGATTTGGGAACTAAGTTACAGGCAGGAGTGTATGAATTACCAAAAAATCTTTCACTGAAGGAACTCATTGATGCATTACAAACAGGAAGAAGTGAAGATGTCTGGGTTTCAATACCTGAGGGATTAAGAAAAGATGAAATTGCAAAGATAGTGGGAGAGGAACTTAGTAAATATACTACATCAAATTTTAGTGTATCTGAATTTCTTTCTTTAACAACAGACACTACATTTATAGAGAGTTTAGGGCTTGCTATAGATGTTTCTGACCTTGAGGGTTTTCTTTTTCCAGATAAATATGCATTTCCTAGAGAAATAGATAGCAGAGAAGTAATAGAGATTCTAGTAGAGAATTTCAAAACAAAGGTAGGAGATAATAAATATTCCTATCAAGACATCATTTTAGCCAGTATAGTAGAGAGGGAGGGATATAATGGAAATGATAGACCAATAATTGCAGGGATTATAATAAAGAGATTCAATGAGGGATGGCTTTTACAAACCGATGCCACCCTACTATATCCTGTAAAGGATTGGAAGCATATTATAACTATTCAGGATAAAGATGATGATAATCCCTATAACACATATAAAAAGATAGGATTACCCCCTACTCCAATATGTAATCCAGGACTTCAATCTATAAAAGCTGTCTGGCAACCTGTAGAATCTGCATACTACTACTATATTCACGATACCAATAAAAATCCACATTATGGAAAAACTTTGGATGAACATAATAGTAATGTAAATAAATATCTTAGATAATCTGACCTATCTGCTCCAGATATGACAATGGATATTGATTTAAAAGATAGTAATTTAAACAAGGGGATAGAAATTCGTCTTAATAAAAATTCTGTTAAGAAAAAACAGAAACCTATTAAAGTACCACTTACTGATGACCAAAGGAAAAAGAGAAAAATCACTATACTCCTTCTTTCAATAACCTTCATTATTCTGCTTGGAATAGGGTTTTTAATATATAAGGGGTATATTTTTTCAAAAGAGTTAGGATTTAGGTTAGATACAAATTCCCTAACCTCTTCTCAAAAAACAGAATTAAAAAAAGATTCTTCTGGTAGATATACCAATATCCTATTAGTAGGGATAGATACTAGAGAAACTGGTAACCTACTTAATACCGACACAATTATACTAGCTTCCTACAACTACGAAACTCATGATGTAACAATGATTTCAATACCAAGAGATTTCTATGTAGAAGTAGATAAGGATGTAAAGTGGTATGTGAAAATAAATAGTATATATGGTAGTTCTGAAACTAAGGAAGAGGGTACAGGAATTGAAGCCTTAAAAAGAAGTGTTGAGAGATTAACAAACCAAGAAATACAATATTATGCAATGGTTGATTTTAAAGCATTTGTAGAAATCGTAGATGCAGTTGGAGGAGTAGATATAAATGTTGAAAATAGCTTTACAGATTATATGTATCCCTCTGGAAATGGTTATAAAACAGTATCCTTTAATGCTGGTCCTCAAACTATGGATGGAGCCACAGCCTTAATATATTCCAGATCTAGACGTTCTTCACAAAATAATGAAGGTACTGATTTTGCAAGAGCAAGAAGACAACAGAAAGTTATTGTAGCTCTTAAGGAGAAACTAATGTCCAACAATTCACTTTCAAATCCGAAAACAGCAATGAGCATAATTTCTTCTATAGCAGGAAATATTAAAGTCTCAGAATTTACAATTAAAGACATAGAAGCAGCATTTGAACTACTTGAAGATTTTGATAAAAACGAGGGGAAAGTATACTCCTTTGTCTTAGATCCCTCTGTTGGGGGATACTCTTTGGTTGAAAGAAAAAATATGGAAAGTGGAGCATATGCCATTGGACCTAAACTAGGCTTAGGTAACTACAAAGATATAATTGAGTTTATACAACTTGTTAAACAGTACCCACAGCTATACTCTGAGAATGCAAGAGTGATGGTATATAATACAGGATTAGGATTTAATGAAGCTAAAGAAATTGCTACAGAAATAACGGAAAAGTTCCCCTACCTAAATATTAGGTTTGCAGGAACATTACATCAAAACAAACAAGGTATAGCTATATATTCTAAAAATGAAGGTTATACGAAGACAATAGAGGAATTGAGTAATATTATAAATGCAGATTCAAAAGAAAAACCAGAATACATTACTTCAAATCTCAATGGAGAAGATGTTACAATCCTATTAGGACAACCCATTGAATTAACTGAGGAACAAAGTGAAATATAAATTATATCATGGTACATCACCATATCTCTCCTTAGAGATAGCACATAAACATATAGATGAGCTACACAAAAAGTACCCCACTACTACACTCATTCTCTTAGATGCTGATCATAAAAGTAGCAAGGAACTTTTAGATACAATATCTTCTCCTTCACTTTTTTCAACAAAGAGAATACTTTTTCTAAAAAGAATATACAGAAACAAAGAGAAATCTATTTTAATAGATGAAATACTCTCCATACTTAAGAATCAAAATAGTGATGATATATTAATATTCTGGGAAGACCAGAAAATTAAATCCAATACAAAATATTATAAATTTTTCAAAGAGAATAAATCCCTAGAAGAAGTAGATGCATTAAACAAAAGAACTTTCTTTTCATGGTTAAGAAGTGAGTTAGAAAAAAACTCCCTTAAAATAGATCCTGCAATTATAAAAGAATTGGCCGAACGAACTAATTATGATCCAGAAAGATGTGCAAACGAAATAAAGAAATTCAAATTAAACAGTACAAGTATGATTATTAGAAAAGAGGACTTGGAAGAATTAACATCAGATACTTTAGAAAGAGATATTTGGGATTTAATAGAAAGCATAAATCAGGAAGATCGTATTGCTAGTATGGAAATATTAGAAAAATTAATAAAACAATCTGTTGATGAAAATTACATATTATCAATGCTTGTCAGAAATCTAAGATTGTTAACTTTAACAAAATTTCTTTCAGAAAAAAGAAAAGATTATAGAGAGATATCTTCTATATTAAAAATTCCTCCATTTACAACCCCTACTTTAGTAAAGTCTTCACAGAAATATAGTAATGAGAAATTAGTAAAGCTCTACACTAAACTATCTAATCTGGACTACCAAATAAAAACAGGAAAGGTTGATGCAAAATTAGGACTTACATTGATATGCCCCTATCTTTAATGAGTTATAAAACACTTTCCATATTGACACTACATCGCTATTTAATTAAACTTTAGTAATATAATAATTTTTGACTGCCCTCTATGGAAGAGGTTCGAAGGGTTACTACTACTAGAAAACCAAAAAAAACAACTGTAATCTTACTTGTATTTGTAGGACTCTTAGGTTTGGGATTACTTGCTACAGCAATATATTTCTATGCTATAGGAGATACTAAAAAAGAAAGTGCTACTTCTCAAGTTACCTGTGCCTGTTACTACATAGACCCTGCTGTAATATCTGAATGTGGAGATCCAAGAAGGGGATTTCTCTTTAAAACCGCTACTGTATCAAGTGATCAAGTTTGTAAAGCATCATGTTCAACTAGTGATCTCTCTGTTAATCTTCTGAATAGTAATACTAAACAAGATCTATTTCAGATATGTCAGTTACAAACTGTACAGGATATAAGATGTTCGGAAATGATAATAAAAGATAGTGATGGAAAGATTGTAACGGGGAAAGTTTCTTCTTCAGACAAATTAACTGTAGAAGCAAAATTTCAGGGAGAATATACTAATCATAAGTTTGTAATTAACAACCAAGATGCTGATCCTGATGTAATATCACCGGACAAGCTAACCACTAAAAAAGAAATAACTGAATTAACTGGTTCTACTATTAGCATTGTAGCTACCGGTATAGATAGTAATGGAGAACAAATTAATTCTCCTTTATGTAGAAGACTTATTGAAATAGAACAAGGAGGTACATCTACACTTAGTGAAATACAGGTTCTAACAAGAAAAGATACAGATGTATATAAAGTATCAAAAATTCGAATAGGTATTGGTAATGTATCAGATGATGAAAAATTAACAATAAGGTTCTCTTTTGATAAAAATCTTACAGACCTTTTAATGAGTGATGGATTTACAGTAGATTCATCTAAGGGAGAAATAATAATATTAGAACAAGATTTATACAATTCTGATAATTTTGGAACAGAAAAAACTTTTTCACAGTTAGATGGATTGGAGGGTTCAATTAGCATAACAGCTGAAGTTAAAGGCAGTAGTGGAGTAATCGGTTCTGTAGAAGGATCATTTGATTTACCTAAGATAGATTCTAAAACAGAAGAGAAAGAGGAAACTACTGAAGAATCTAATTTTAAGGTAAGTAAGACATCCAATGTAACATGTGTAGAAAGAGTAACTCCTGATAATATAGCTCAATTCACATTAACAGCAACTAATGGTAGTTCTCAACAACAGAACATTACATCTGTAAAAGATAAATTACCACTTGGATTTACATACATTACAAATTCATCAAAGATAAATGGTGTTTCTGTAAAAGATTCTGAATATGTAACCGTTAGCAGTGTAGGAGACACAAAAGAAATAGTATGGAAAAAAGAAGGTGGATGGGATGTAAGTGCGGGACAATCTTTAACTATCATTTTCCAGTCACAAGCAGGAGCAAATGCCCTATCAGGAACGAACCAAAATGAAGTAATCATTACACCAAAAGAGATACCTGCAGATCCAACATCTCTTAGAGCTGAATATGTCATTAAGGTTGCTCAAGATTGTAGTGAACCTGACACTTCAACAGATACAAAAACTCCAGCAGATACCTCTACTAAACCCACTACACCAAGTACAGGATTATTTGATTCTATATTAGGAAAGATTATTGCAGGATTAATTACTTTAATAATTGGATGGTATATATACTCAAAACCACTTGGGCAGGCTGCTATTCAAAAACTTGTAGAATCTGGTCTATACAAAGAAGTAGAAATAGCCTCATGGAGAATATTTAATCCAAAGAAATATTTCGAAGTAAAGATATTAAGAAAGATAAAGAAAAAATAGTAATTAAAGATTCTCTAAAACAAATTCCAAAGGAACACCTTCATTACCGTAAGGCTGATCTTGGGAATTAATTAAGAAATAATAGACTTCAGTACTCATCAATTGATCTAAAATAACCCTGTGCTCCTTAGATTTACTCTTATTCATTAAATCAACAACCACCATATCAAGGTTATACCTATCTCTTCCATACTGAACAAAACCAACACATTCAGTTTTTGTAGACCATGATATCTCTGCAGAATAATTTTTCTCACCTTTTTGTATAAAAACATTATAAGGAACACAATCCCTTGAAGATATTCCAACAACATCAAAACCAACAGCATTCTTAGTTAATAAAAGAATTGATGTTATTGAAACTATAACTATCCCCACTACTCCTAAAATATAAAAAACATTACTCTTAATCATTTCTTTCTTCTATTAAAATATAATTCTCTTGAGAAGATGTATTATAACCATCTGAAACTCTAAGAATAATTTTATAAGTACCACTACTTCCCAGTGGAACAGAACCACTCAACACCCTATCCTTTAGTTTCAACCAAGAAGGACCCTCTAAATATTCCAAAATTAAATCCTCCTGTCTACTATCCGAATCAACAACACGAACACTATACTCATAAACACCTCCTTCATAAGCAACCAGAGGTGGCAAAGTAACTATATATGGAACACCAGAAACAACCTCTTCTCCCATAACATCACCACTATGATCCTCTTGAACATCTCTCTTACCCCCTAATACATATACTACTGCAGAAACTGAGACTAAAATTACAAAGACAAAACTTAAAAAGATCTTCAATCTTTGACTATTTCCCATGTTACAAGTTTAACACAAAAGATAATGTTTACAAATAAACATATAATATATATAATACCCTGACTTAAGAATCATTTATTTAACAACTTCTTATGCCAAATTTAAAAGCATCTATAAAAGATTTAAGACAAAACAGAAGAAGAAAAGTTTATAACGACAGACTTAGAAATAGAATAAAAAAGGCTGTTAAAAAACAGAATACTCTGGTAGCAGAAGGAAAAACACCTGATGCAGAAAAAAACATTAAGAATGTTTACAAAGTTCTTGACAAAGCTGCTAGAAAAAATGTTATAAACAAAGGTAGGGCTGCTAGAACAAAGTCTCGCCTTACAAAAAAATTAAAAACTCTGTCCCAAGATAATGTCAAAACTGCTAAAAAGAGCTCTTAAAATATCATTAACACCAGCAATACTAATGATTGCTGGGAAGTTTTTGGGTATTATGATTCCAAGTATTATATACGACTTGGAATTTTTCGTTGAAAACGAAATACAAGGAATATTCTCAATACAAATACTTTTTTCAAATCCCGATATTACCCTATTTATTAACTCCATATCAAATATTGTGATGCTCATAGTCTTAGCACTACCAACCATGTATTTCATAATTAAGACATCCATATATCAATCTTCATTACAAAATCCTAGAACTGTAGTCAAAATGACAAAGCTAAATATACTTAAATGGATAACAAAAAAAGATACAACATTCCTACAAATATTTATTTGGTGTACTTTTCTCATCATCTCCTCTGCAATAGTAATTATACAATCACTACAAAATGTGTCATATCAATGGACAGGTGTAGTTGCAGGAGTTATATCACTCTTCTGCCTATGGGGAACAGTGAAGACATTCGAATTAGAAACTGATAAGATATATCCAAGGGAAAACAGATATTATTAATAACTATGCCCAATAATAGAGAAAAAATTAAAACAATATTTACACAAATATTAGAACCCTTTGCCTTAGGTATATTAGCACTCCTCTTCATAATCCCCATCATAACTGTAATGAATCTAACTCCATTAACAAAACAACTCAAAAAATTGGATGTATTAGGTGTCACCGCTCAGGATGGAGTAAAGGTCACACTAGTAGAAGGTAAACATGAAATCTTTACAAGTGAAAACCTCTTAAAAATAGATGAAAGACATTATACATATTCTACAATCTTAAACAAAAGATCTTCTGATAACTATTCTAAACCAATAATAGAAGTAGAAAATAGAAATGATGTAGAAATGAAACTAACATTTTCGGGACAGACATTAAGTAATACAAAATCAAACATATTTCTTCTAGTTAATGAAAAATCATATAGACTTCAGGATAACAAAGCAAATACATATACACAAACAATTATTCTCAAACCTTTTGAAAAAACAACTATCTTTTTAGCAATAGAAAACCTTTCAGGAGTACAATTCTCCGAAGAATATGATATGGATATTAAAATATACTAACCCTACGTTAAAGGTAGTCGTTAATCCTAATGTAATAATCACTATAGAGAGTTTTTAACTTATTTTTAATATTCTATAGGTACATCCCTACTCCTTAAGGTCTGCTTACGATATAATCACCTTATGCAAGAAGAGTATTCTATTGATAAAATAAGAAATTTTTCTATAATCGCACACATCGATCATGGTAAATCTACCCTAGCTGATAGGATGCTGGAGGCTGCTCATATAGATTTATCCAGAGAAAAACATAAAGATAGAGTATTAGATAGACTTGATCTTGAACAAGAGAAAGGTATAACCATAAAACTTCAAGCTTGTCGAATGATTTGGAAAGGATATCAACTAAATTTAATTGATACCCCTGGGCATGTAGATTTTTCCTATGAGGTATCTCGTTCATTAGCTGCCTGTGAATCTGCAATACTTCTAGTGGATGCAAGTCAGGGAATACAAGCTCAAACAATTTCCAATACAAAAAAAGCTTTAGATTTAGGACTTAAAATAATACCAGTACTAAATAAGATAGATATTCCATACATAAATATAGAGGAAAGAGAAAAAGAAATAGAGAGTTTGCTTGGTTTCTCTAAAGATGAAATTATAAAGGTATCTGGGAAAACAAGAGAAAATGTAGATCAACTTTTAGATGCGATTATATCCAGATCCCCTGCTCCAAAAGGGGAAATAGATAAACCATTAAAAGCATTAGTATTTGATTCCTTCTACGATGAACACAGAGGTGTCGTAATTGCTGTTAGAATTTTTGATGGACAAGTTGAGCATATTCCTGGTAAACCAATAAATCTTTACATGATACAGAGAGGAGAAAGTTTTAAACCAACAGAAATTGGAATATTTACTCCTAACCTAAAAGAAACTAATATACTGAAGTGTGGAGAAGTTGGATACATAGCAACAGGGCTAAAAGATATTAGCTATTTTACTGTAGGAGATACTGTATCAAATAAAATGGACACTTCACCACTTAGTGGGTACAAAGTTCCCAAACCAAATATGTTTGCAACATTCTTCCCTACAGATCCTGAATATTATGAAGATCTAAAAGTAGCACTTAAAAAACTTTCTCTAAATGACTCTTCCCTTACTTTCACAGAACAGAGATCTAGCTTATTAGGATCTGGATTTAGATGTGGCTTCTTAGGATTATTACATATGGAAATTGTCCAAGAAAGATTGGAAAGAGAATATGATGTTAGCCTTATAATCACAGCACCAACAGTAGAATACAGAGTTAAAAAAGTAAATGGAGAAGAGATAGAGGTCCAAACTCCAAATGAATTACCCAATCCCACAGAAATCTCAGAAATACGAGAACCTTGGGTCAGAACAAAGATTTTTACTCCAGATAAATATATCGGAGATTTAATGAAATTATGTCAAATAAAAAGAGGTCAGTATGTAAATACAAAATATTTAAATGCTGAAAAAGATATTAATATGAAAGATCAGTATATTATTTTGGAATATGATATGCCGTTAGCTTCATTAATCTCAAATTTCTTTGATCAAATGAAAAATATTACCAGTGGGTATGCTTCGATGGAATATGAATTTATTGATTTTTTTCCTTCGGATATAGTTAAAGTATCAGTACTAGTCAATCATGAGGAGGTTGAAGCCCTTAATTTTTTAGAGGTAAGAGAATTTGCAAGAAGTAGGTCTGTTAAATTATTAGAAGAAATGAAAAAAGCAATTCCAAGACAGCAATTTCCGATACCTATTCAAGCTTCCATAGGAAGTAAAATTATTGCTAGAGAGGATGTTAAAGCCTTTAGAAAAGATGTAACAGCGAAATTATATGGAGGAGACTATTCTAGGAGAAAGAAACTTTTAGAGAAACAGAAAAAAGGGAAAAGGAGATTAAAACAAATTGGGCAAGTCTCATTACCACAGGAAGCATTTTTAGCAATATTGAAGACCTAGTATGATAGAAAAGATAAAGTTAACAAATTTTAGGAAATTTAAGAATCTAGAAATAGATATTGAAAAAGATATCATTGTTCTACATGGTGATAATGGAAAAGGAAAAAGTAGTATATTGGAGGCAATATATTTAATAACTAATGGATTTTCTCCATGGGCATCATCAGATGAATATATTTTAAACAATCAAAATGAAAAGGATAAATTTTCTAGAATTGAGATAACCATAGATCAAGATATATATTCATATTTCAAAAATACTTCTAAAAGGGTATTTCAGATAAATAATCATAAAACTACTCCTAGAAAATTCTTTGAAAAAACCGCTTCTACTATATTCAATCCTGAACAAATTGAGATTTTAATGATCTCCCCTAGTAATCGAAGAAAGTTCCTAGATGAGGCTATAGTCATTATAGATTATGAGTTTTCGAATAAACTAAAGGTATTCAGAAAAGTCTTAAAACAGAGAAATGCATATCTTAAAAAATTATCTAAGAAGTTTTATGAAAAAGGTATTATTGCAAGAAATGATCCACAACTTAACTTCTGGACAAATGAATTTCTATCGGTATCAAAAGATATACAGAAACAACGAGTAGATATATGTAGGGATCTTTGTTTTGATCATTTGAAGGTTAATTATGTAAAGTCTAATAGTGATATTGCACTTGAAGATGCTTTGGAATCCTCAAAGAAAAGGGATATTGCAACAGGTTATACAAATGTTGGACCACATAGGGATGATTGGGAATTAATAGATGGTATGGATATAAAGAAGTTTGGTTCTAGAGGAGAGAAAAGATTGGCAATTGGGCAGTTGATATTTAAGAAGCAGGAGATCATAGCCAAAGAATTAGGTTTTTATCCCATCTTGCTTCTTGATGATATTTCCTCGGAGCTAGACCAGAAGAATACAGAATTAATCTTTGATGATGATTCTTTAAAGAAACAACAGACATTCATAACAATAGTGAATTATAAAGAGTTACCAAAGAATGTTTTAAATAAAGCTCAGTTGATTGATTTGAATTCTTTTGAATAATTTCTAAGAATATTTTTTTTGTAGTCTTTTTCAAAGAATTGTATTCTACCTTTCTTATTTTCTTGAGATAAATCTTGAATGTCAGGTTTGTGTTTTGCTATAAACATAAATATAACTTGAGATATAAAGGCAAAGTAATTAAACATTTTTACTATTATGTTTGCCTCCTTTTTGGGAGCTATTTTGGATTGAAGATTTTCCTTTTTCACATAATATTCTTCTTTTAACCAAGTATTTTGTGAGTATATGAAATTAAGATATTCTTCATTATATACAGGAATTATGAACATTAGTTCATGGAAATTGAATATATCATTTTCAAAATTTAGACCTCTTTCTTCTGATATGAAGTTTAGACATAGTTTATCTTTTACATTTTTATGTCTTTTTGCCCTTATTTTATTATGAAATATATTTCTTAAGACTACTAATCCCCTATATAACCACATGGTACCATTTTTCACTACTACGAAAATATCAATGTCATCTTCTTCTTTAACAAAACCTGCAGCTACGGATCCTGATATTCCAATGAATTGTACCCAATTAAATATTTTTAATTTATTAATATATTTTTTACAGATTTGGATTTTTCTATTAATTTCATTATTTTCATATTTGTTGTTTATGTAAAATTTCGAATTTTTAGGAATTTCTTTTAAAAATTTCTTTCCCCATATGTATCTTATATTATCTTCAGAAAGAGATAGATTCATCTTTGAACGGAATTTTAGTAATTTTTTGAGGATTTTACCCCTGTATTTCATAGTAAATTATAGCTTAATAATCAGACATCTAAAACTTTCTTGAATATTCTGGTAAACTTTATATAGGAAAAATAGTAAAATCTGCCTATATATGAGACAACATGCTATTCCACAAAATATATTAGATGTTGAGTTTAAACTTTTTACCAAGTTTACTCTGAAAGAATTTGCCTATTTAGCCATAGGTATAGGTTTTGGAGGAGTGATGATATATTTAACTGTAAGTAGAATAATTCCAGGAATATTGGGTATTCCTGTTTTCATAATTTCTTCGGGAGCAGGGATATTTTTAGGGTTAGTACCAATTAATGAGCAGGATGCAGATGTATTTATAAAAAACTATATTTCCGCTATTACTAATCCAACACAGAGAGTTTGGATGAATAAGGATATGAGAGAAGAAAGGAGTAAGCCTGAAGTTAAACCTTCAAAGGATGGGCAGATAATACCAAAGGATGTTAAAGATAAAAATAAAAAGATAATAGGAGTTGGGTTAGATGTAAAAAAAGAGGAGGTAGAGGTAGAAGATGATATGGATATGCTTGATAATGATTTAGATGTAGAGAAGGAAGTAGTTACACCTCCTGTTGATCCAAATCTTTTGATAATTACAGATAGTAATATTGCTAATTACCAATTTAATATTAAAAGTTTGGATAGGCTACCTGGGAATATTAATGCCTGGTTATGTACAAAGGATTTTAAACCAATACCTAATGTAATTGTATATTTAAAAGATCCTCAGCAAAAAGTTTTGTATGCTAATAGGACTGGTGTTAATGGGTATTTCCTTACGAATAAGATGTGGGATGTTGGAACATATATGTTAGAATTGCAACATCCTATGTATAAATTTCCAAAGGTGCAATTAGAATTAAGTAATAGAGAGAATAAAGCACCTATTAAAATTACTAGTATTTAATGTGGATAAAAACGCAAGAGCAAGAGCTACAGCATCGACACAAGAGCATTTGGGGTTAAGAGATATAAAAGATGATCTCTTAATAACTAAGAATGGTAGTGTAGCCATGGTTATTCAAACATCTTCCATAAACTTTGATTTGTTAGCTGAATATGAACAGGATAATAAGATATATGCATTTGCAGGATTGTTAAATTCCTTAAATTTTAGAATTCAGATATTAATTAGAACTAGGAGAATCGATATTACTAACTATATAGACTATCTTAAAGGACAAAAGAATAAACAAATGAGTGAGGGTCTTAAAAAGCAGTTGGATATATATACTGAATTTGTTCAAAAACTAATTGTAGAAAATGATGTGTTAGATAAAAGTTTTTTCCTTGTAATACCATATAGCCCTGGTGTTCCATTGCCTGGGAGCAGTATCTTTGATAGTAAAAAGAATAAAGAGGAACAGGAAAAATACAAACAGATGCAAACAGATCAATTGATAGAAAAGGCTAAGATATTTCTTTTTCCAAAGAGAGATCATTTGCTTAAACAGTTAGGAAGAATGGGTCTTTTTGGACACCAATTAACCACAAAAGAATTACTGTCTGAATTCTATACAATATATAACCCTGAGGAAGAGTAATGGAAAATATTAATGATAATTACAATAGATCGTTTGAGAATAAAACAACACAGATGTTGCAAGATCAGGCGGAAAAATTTAAGACTCCTGGAGAAAAATATAATGAGTTTAAGGAGGAAATAAAAGTTGAACCAACAAGTGATTCTGACAAAATAAATTTTAATAGATACAATGATCCGATACCAAAGGGAGAAGAAGAGAAGAAGAAAAAAAAGAATTTTCTCCTTACATTCTTAGATAATATTGCTGAGGTATTTGGAAAAGGAAAGAAAGAGAAAAGTGTTGATTCAAAGGTAGAGGATAATGCTGGAGAATCAATACCTACAGAAGTGTTAGATAAAGTAAAAATATCCCCTACCAATATGTCTATACAGGATATAGTAGCTCCTATAGATTTGGAAGTTGATTTTAATCATTTAGAAATGGGAGAGTATTATTTCAAGACTCTTTTTGTAAGTGGGTATCCAAGATTCGTAGGACCTAATTGGTTATCTCCAATTATTAATTTTGAACACTCTTTAAGAATAAGTACCTTCTACTATCCTGTTGATTCAAAAGTTATACTTGAAAAATTAAAAAAGAAGATAGGAGAGATGGAAGCCTCCTTGTATGCTCAGATGGAGGATAGAAAGGTAGTAGATCCCTCATTAAAGGTTGCCCTATCAGATGCTCAACAGTTACAAGATTCCATTGCAGAAGGTACTGAAAAGTTTTTTCACTTTGCTATGTACATAACCCTTTATGCAAAAGATAAAGAGTTATTAGAAAAGATAGGAAGGAATGTAACATCTACACTCGCAGCTATTAATGTAACTGCAAAACCAGCTACACTTCAACAAGAACAGGGATTCATAAGTACTCAACCTCTAGGACTTGATAATCTGTATATAACTAGAAACATGGATACTACTTCGTTAGCAACTACTTTTCCCTTCGTTACTTCTGAGTTAACAATGGATCATGGAATAATGTATGGATTGAATCTACATAATAAAAGTTTAGTTATATTTGATAGGTTTGAATTGGAAAATGCAAATACTGTAGTATTTGCTAAGTCTGGTGCTGGTAAGAGCTACTTTGTAAAACTAGAGGCAGTTAGAAGTTTGATGCTTGGTACAGAAATAATAATAATTGACCCAGAAAGAGAATATGAAGATCTTTCTAGGGCTGTAAATGGTGCATATATTTCATTCTCTCAGGACAAAGGAAATAAGATGAATCCTTTTGAACTCTCAGGAGTTACAGAGGAGGGTGATGATGAATTAAGAATGAAGATGCTTTCTCTTCAAGGGTTCTTCAGAGTACTATTTGGAGAAATAGATAGTATAGAGGGTTCCATATTAGATAGGGCTTTAATATTAACATATAGAGAAAAGGGTATTACCTTTGATCCAAATACACAAACTAAAACTCCCCCTATGCTAGAAGATTTATATAAAGTATTAAAAGGTATGGCTGAGACTGAAGCACACGGTCTGGCAAAGAGATTAGAAAAGTACATAATCGGAAGTGGTGCAGGAGTTTTTAATGAGGCTAGTAATTTTGAGATTAATAATCCATTTACTGTATTTAGTATTAGAGATTTACAAGAAGAACTGAAACCATTAGCTATGTACTTAATGCTTGATTTCATTTGGACAAAGATTAGAAAGGAAAGAAAGAGAAGACTCTTAATAGTAGATGAGGCTTGGTATATGATGCAATCAGAAGATTCTGCCAAATTTATGTATTCAATAGCAAAGAGAGCTAGAAAATACTACTTAGGACTTTCGACAATAACCCAAGATGTAGCTGATTTCTTAAATACAGATATGGGTAGAGCTATTATTTCAAACTCATCTATGCAGATGTTAATGATGCAAAGCCCTACTGCTGTAGAGAAACTTCAGGAAGTATTTAATCTTTCTGATGGAGAGAAAAATTTCCTTCTTAATTGTGACAAGGGACAAGGATTGTTCTTTGCTGGATCAAACCATGTTGGTATTCAAGTGCTTTCCAGTGTATCAGAACATGAATTAATAACTTCAGACCCTAGAGATTTAGAAAAGCTTAGAAAGAGAGAAGGACAAACAGAAACTAGAACTATTGAGGAACTATCAGAAATATTCGATCCTCCAGCAGAACAGAAACCACTAAAGGGAAGTGGGAATCTAAGAAGAGAAGAGCAAATTATAGAGGAAGCTATTCGTAAAACAGAGGGACATCAAGGAATGTTAGAGGAAGAGAGAAGACAGTATCAGAAAGAATTGGAAAAAAGATTAAGACAGCAAGAGATGGAATTAAATCCTGATAAATATAAAAGTCAAAAAACATTTTTAGATGAGTTAAAAGAAAGTACAATTTCTGGACAAACTGTAAAATCAAGGGAGGATATACAGAAAGGGAGAAAACATCTAACTCCCCAAGGTTTAGTTGAAAGTTATCCAGAGGATGAATATGGAGGAACAGGACAATAATCAAAATCAAATAAATTTATCTAACTACTTAGTTACACAAGCAGTAGATACTAAGAAGATAGCACAGGATAAATTGCTTTCAGATTTAGAACAGTTAAGCAAAGCAGAAGAGAAAAGTGCATATAAAGCGGATATTGCAAAAGGTATTAAAAATCCACAAGTACACAGAGCTGTATCAGCTTTAAAATTAGCTAATCCTTTCAAAGGATATTAACTTAGAGGTCCTTGATCTGCTAGAACATACTGACTTAGATTCTCCTTATTTATAATAATTGGTAATTGTTTTCCTTCTATAATCATTCTAGCTGCACTTCTAACCATCGTTGTTATATTCCTCTCTAATTGTCTTATACCTGCATCAAATCCAACCGGACGAATTATTAAAGGCCATACCTCTTCCTCTATTTTAATATGGTCTGATGAAAGATTAAGATTATTTAATACCTTTGGAAGTATGTATTGTTTACCTATCACCTCTTTCTCTTCATCAGAATAACTTGTAAATCTAATTACCTCAACACGATCAAGCAATGCAGCAGAAAGTCCACCAAGATTATTAGCTGTACAAATAAAGAATACTCCAGAAAGATCTATTGGATAATCAATATAATGATCTACAAAGCTAGAATTCTGTTCAGGATCTAATATCTCAAGTAATGCAGCCATTACATCATTTAATAATCCAGCATTACCACTTGATTTTTCAATCTCATCTAAAAGTATTACAGGATTCATAGTCCCACACCGTACAAGAGACTTAACTATTTGTCCTGGTTCAGCATCAATTGAATATCTTGGAGTACCTCTTAATGTTCGAACATCACCTATTGCTCCAAGAGAAACTCTAGAAAACTTTCTACCCATAGATGTTGCAATTGATTTAGCTATAGAGGTTTTACCAACACCCTGTAGACCAATGAAAAGAAATACAGGAGCATTTGCGGAAGAACCTTTTAATACAGCCATTTCATTGTTAGCAACTTTTTGAATAGGAGTATTAGTACCGTAAATCTGAGATGGAATAGGTGCCCTACCCTCAATCCCCCCTCTAGCTTGAAGTTGCATAGTAGCTAAATAATCCAAGATTAAATCCTTTATTGCATCCATACCGTAGTGTGTTTGATCCATTAATTGTTTAGCATTCTGTAAATCAAAATTATCCTTTGAATTAACTCCCCAAGGAATTCTTGTTATCCAATCAACATACTTACTCACAGTTTCAAACTCAGCACTATACCCTCCCATTCTAAACATTCTCTTAAGTCTTAATACACTCCTCATAGCTTCCTCCTTTAAGGATTCTGGAGCTCTAGATGAACTTAGTTTATTCTCAAGTTCTAAAATCTCCCCCATACTTTCGTCTATGGATGTAGATACAGGAGCATTACTATTCATATTGTAATTGTTTGAATAATCCATAAAAGGCAGATTTTAATACATCTAAGTGTATATTTACAAAACAATTAAGTCAAATATCTTTCTTTACTATTGATATTATCCATTCTGCATGATAATCTTTATTGAGATAATATAAACTGTCCATAAGATGAAAAAAATATATTCTTTTCTATTTATTCTTGCTTTAATACTTCTCCCTTTTAAGGCATTTGCTGATGTAGATGTAACTTTAAAGGATAATTCTACCACCGATATTAAATCTGTATCTGTAACTGTAGATACAGGAACTGATACCCTTGAAAAGATTGTATTACCTATACAGTTTTCAAAAGGAGTAACTATATCTGAGGTTAATTCAGGAACAATAACTTGTTCCTCTTTGGACTATGTTGATAGTGCTGATACTGTAACTATAACTTGTGAATTGGACAAAGCTGTTGAATTAAGTGGAGTATTGGCAAATATATTGTTCACTTCAGATGAAGATACATATACATTTACACTTCTAGAAAACAAAGATTTGGATATAGGAAAGTTGGAAATAGGAGAAATTATAAATGTAGGAGGAGTTGATGAAGTAGTAATATTAGAAGACGAGGATGATACTACTACAGTAAAAGAACCAACACTTACTACTCCTCAGGAAAATGTTGCAACTACAACCCAGAGTACTGGTTTTAGTATAGATAATTTAACAGAGTATTTGCCGTATGTTTTGATAGCAGGATCTGTTGTATTACTAATTAGTATAGTTGGAATTTTATTGAGTAAGAAAAAGGAATCTCCTGTTAATCAAACAGTAGAAGCTGAACCTGCTAAGGAGGAAGCACCTACTAGTATGCCTCAACAAGAACCCACTTTAAGAGATATGGTAAATAAAACAGAGAGTGCAGTTACAGAAACTCCTCCTGTGCAACAACCTGCTTCAGTACCACCAATAGTAGAACCTACACCTGCTGCAACTACTCCCACTCCTCCTGTTATGCCAACAGCACCAACTCCTCCAATGAGTTCAGGTGATGAGGAGAAAGATCTTCAAGAATTGATCCAACAGGAAACACCATCAATACAGCAAGAGCCACAGAGTGCTCCAACATTGGCAGAGCCCATACCTTCTTCACCTCCTGAAACAGTTATGCCGGAGACTCAAACTGCACCATCTGCTACAGATCTACAGAACACAGTAAATAATGAGATACAGAATATGGCACAACAACCTACTACTTCTGTCGTTGAAACTCCTCCTGCTCCTGTACAAGATACAACAACAGAAGAAGAGTTGCCTCCTGTACCACCTACAATGTAATACGGAATTATTTAAAATTTTTCCACATTTGGCTACCTTTTACTTTGAGGTCTCCTGCATATTTGCTCTTTAATCCTTTACTTCCATACGGTCTCTCACATTCTGTATCTAAGGATTCAAAAGCTATTTGAGCTATTTTCATTCCAGGATATATCCTTATTGGTAAAGGAGAAACATTGGCTAACTCAAGAGTCATTCTTAGCTTATTCCCTGGATCTAAAAATCCTGCTGTAGCATGAATTATCAAACCTATTCTTCCAAGAGAGCTCTTACCCTCTAATCTCCCTACATGTTTAGCATCTACCCCTGTTATCTCCTTTACATTAGCTAGTACAAATTCTCCAGGATGAATTATAAATCCTTCCTTTTCATCTACCACTACTTCTCTCATTAAATTATCCTCCCTCTTCTTTACATCTATCACTGGAATATTTTCTTTATTAAAAACCAAAAAATATTTATCTAAATGTAAATCATAGGATGCAGGTTGTAGAAATTCTTCAGAAAAAGGTTTAATCACTATACAACCCTCCTTAATCTTTTCCTTAATAGTTTTATCTGAAAGTATCATTACATTTATAATTAATTTAACTTCTATCTACAAATTGATGCTTATCATCAATACGGGGCTCTATGATTTTTCTTAATAATGGTCTCCATATTGGATCTAGATAGGAGAGATTTCTAAGCCATCCATATGTCAATCTTCTATATGCAATATGTCCTCCATTTCTAGTTCTTAAATTCGCAATATATTGAAAATCATCAAATGATCCATAAAAGATATACCTTGTAGCATGAGCATGTGGTAGAAGATATCTTGTATATTCATCACAAACCTCCTTAGAAAGAACATCCTTTGCCATCCTTCTCCACTCTCTAATTCTCTCATATGTATCCATTAATTTCCCCTCGTAATTCTTTTTTAATTTTGAAAAAGATGGAATATCTAAATAGTTACAGAGATAGAAACATTGATCATTTCTTCTATTTAATTCCTGATCCATATCAATCTCATCATGAAATATTGGCATAAATCTTTCTAGACTTCTGTGTCTATTCATATCCTTCAATGTTCCAAGAGTTGCAAAACCCTCTATCTTTACAGCCCCTGATTGTCCAATATTACCCAATGTATTATGATGGTCGTGATTTTCAAATATTATCTCCCCTATTTCTTCTTGATCTGTTTCAGAAAATTCAAATTCTTCTTTTGAACCTAGAGGATTAATTAATGCTTCATAGTGAGAGATTAAAGCTTCCATACAATCTGGAGAGTATGATACTCTAATTCCTTCCTCTTCATTTTCAGGAATATCTTTGGATTGTTCTGTAGATATACTCCTTTTTATATATTCCAATATATTTTCTGTAGAGCTTTTTCTACAACTATTTGCATCTGTATGTCTAATTAGACCATCTGCTTCCCTGATATATCCTCTTGCTTCTAGATTAGATTCTCCTAGTAAATTCAAAAGAAGGGTTGAAATGGAGTTCTCAACTACAGAATCACTAGAACAAAGGTAGCTAATCATATCTGACCAGTTTCTTGCAGACATTAGATATGCTGAACTTGTATTTAAACCAAGAGGAAGTAAATATCTAACTACATCAAATGCCCTAGCCTTTAAAGCTGATACTTCCTGTGTACTTTCATCATTAATCCTAAAATATTGTTTTAATGCATCTTTTGTTGGTTTAAGAAGTTCTCGATAATCCTGCATCTGTTTCAGTATCACTCTTTCATATCCTTTAGTTATTTCCCTATCCGTACATACTTCATTTGGTATTTTTATAAATTCTGGATTTTGAAAATTTTGATATCTTGTAGATCTCTCCTGTCCAGAAATTACAGAGTTAACATAGAAGATTTTCATAGCAGTAAACATTGGAATATCCTCTAAACAAAGGAATAGGTCTGCCATATCCCCAACAGATTTATGGCCATATCCAGAGAATATTGCTTCTAATCTTTCAGCAGCATCTGTATTAGTTTTGAGTATTTCAGAAGCAATATCTACAATGGAATCAGATGATCTACTATATCTAGCTCCAAGGTATGCATTTATTGATGGTTGTTTAGATTCACAATTTTGTAGTAGTGTATGTACTTTGAATTTATTCCAAATATCCTCTGATCTAATTGTAGCTATGTGTAAATCTTTCCTAAAGCTTAGTTTCATAACAGAATATGTCAATTTATTCCTGGGATTGGAAACTTAGATGTAAATCTTTTAATATCCTCTCTTAACTTTTTTATTAGATTTAAATTATTTTTGTTCCTCAATACAGTATCTATATATTCAGCTATTTTAATCATTTCTTTTTCTTTCATTCCTCTTGTAGTTATTGCTGGAGTCCCTATTCTAACTCCAGATGGATCCCAAGGTTTTCTTTGGTCATTAGGTATTGCATTTTTATTCAGTGTAATATTTGCTTTTTCCAATATGGTTGATGCTTCTTCTCCTGCAATATTTACTGAAGAAACTACATCTACAAGAAATAGATGATTATCTGTACCACCAGAAATTATTTTGTAACCTCTTTTAGAGAGTTCTTTTGAGAGAGTTTTTGCATTTTGTACTACTTGTTTAGAATATGATTTGAATTCTTTAGTACTAGCTTCTTGTAATGCTACTGCTATACCTGCTGTTATATGGTTGTGTGGACCTCCCTGAAGGCCAGGGAATACTGCTTTATCTATCTTCTCACCTAACTCTTCTTTACACATAATCATAGCCCCTCTAGGGCCTCTGAGAGTCTTATGTGTTGTTGTTGTAACTACATCAGCAATACCTATTGGAGATGGATATACTCCAGAGGCTACCAATCCTGCTATATGTGCTATATCCGCAACTAGGTATGCACCAATTTTATCTGCAATTCTTCTAAATTCTTTCCAATCAATTATTCGAGAATATGCAGAGAAACCTGTCCATATGAGTTTAGGTTTATGTTCTTTAGCAATCTTAAAAACTTCATCATAGTCAATATATCCATCTTCATTTACTCCATAACTTTTAGAATTGTAATACTTCCCAGATATTGATACTTTAAAACCGTGTGTTAGATGTCCTCCAGAATCCAAAGACATACCAAGAGTTCTATCTCCTGGTTCTAAAAGTGCAAAATGTACAGCTAAATTAGCTGGAGAACCTGAATATGGTTGAACATTAACATGTTCTGCTTTAAAAAGAGACTTTGCTCTATCTATTGCTTCTTGTTCAATATTATCAATATATTCATTCCCCTTATAATATCTTTTACCTACATATCCTTCAGAGTACTTATTTGTTAGTATTGAACCCATACATTTGAGTACATCTTCGGATACATAGTTTTCTGAAGCTATTAATTCAATACCCTCTACTTGTCTTTTTGCTTCTTGTTGTAAGAATTTTTCAATACTTTTATCTTTTAGCATTCCTTTATATTTTACAGGATATTGGGGAGTAAAGAAACATAAAAATGATTAAGTAATATTAACCACCTTTCTCTTATACATATTCATCAAATTCAACATTAAACTTGCTATTGTCATAGGACCAACCCCTCCTGGGACTGGTGTTATATATGAAGGAATACCCTTAACATCCTCCCAATCAACATCACCAACCAATTTACCCGTTTCAGGATGCTTATTAGATCCTACATCTACAATAACAACATCATTTTTAATAAATGATGAATTAACTAATAACGGTTTTCCTGTTGCACAAACAAGAATATCTGCTGTCTTTGATACCCTCTGTATATCAACAGTATGAGAATTACATACAGTTACTGTGGCATTCTTTTTTAGCATCATAGCCGCTAATGGTACTCCTACAATGTTACTAGAACCTAGAATAACTACATGCTTACCAAATATTTTTATATTGTATTCTTCTAACAATTTCATTATACCCAATGGTGTAGCTGGAGGAATCGCTGATCTATCCCTTTGAAATAGCTTTCCTAAATTAATAGCCGTAAGACCATCAACATCCTTTCTAGGATCTATACTTTCCAATACTAAATTAACATTTATATGCTCTGGGAGGGGAAGTTGTATCATAAAGCCATCTACATCATCATACTTATTCAAAGTATCTACAAGATTAATTAGTTCTGCTGTATTAGTTTCAAAATCTAAATGATGAACCTTTCCCATTATCCCAACCTCATTAGCAACCTTCTCCTTTATTCCAACATACTTAATACTACCAAAATCATTACCAACAAGTATCATATCCAGTCTAGGAATTCGTTCTCCATTTTTTCTAATATCTTCTACCTCTGAAGATATCCTATCCAATATCTTTTCAGAAGAAATTTTTCCATCTAATAGCTTCATAATTATGTATTTTACAGGAAATTTGAACTTTTTAAGAGGGGTAAGTTAATGATTTAGCATCTTCATACAACTTCCCCTTGTTCTTCATTAATTCTTTCCAAGACCCTACTTCAATAATTTTTCCTTTTTCAAAATAGTATATTCTATCAAAAACATTTAAGTTATTTAAACTTCTTGTTATATATATTAATGATTTGTCTTTGCCCAAAAAATCAAATATATCTGAGAGAATATCCCTTGCAGACATATCATCAATATATGTAAAAGGTTCATCCATTAGAAATATATCCTTATTCCTATACAACATCCTTGCAATTGCTAATCTCTGCCAATACCCAGGAGAGAGATCTCTTCCAGAAGGAAATACTTTTCCAAGAATAGAGGTATCATCTACTTTATCACTCTTTTGAAAATCTTTAACCCTAGATATTTTAACCACTTCATCATACAGTTTCATATCCACACTTTTCCTCTGCCCTGATATAACGACATTCTCTTTAAGACTAAAGCTATAGTTTATGAAATCCTGAAAGGTAACTGCATATTTCTTTTTTAACACACCCCTATCTAAATCTTTTATGTTATAACCATCCATCAAGTATTCCCCCTTATTTACACGATATAACCCTGTTAATATCTTAACCATTGTACTCTTGCCTGAACCATCCCCTCCAAAAAATGCAACTTTTTCTCCAGGTTTGATCTCAATATTAATATTTTTCAAAACTTTAGTTGTTGGATCATCAGGATATTCAAAATGTAAATTTTTCATCTCTATCTTAGGTGTCCCCTTAGGAAGCTTTATATTACCATGAGAATAGTCTCCAAAACCTTCATACTCTACCAAATTAAAAAATTCATCCAAATATGCCAGATTATTAGACATTAAAGAAAAAGAATTTAGAATATTAAAGGTTGAAGAATATACAACCTCTATATAGTCATATATTGCTTTAAATTGACCAAATGAGAGTCTTTTTGATATAGATCTAAAGAGTGCATATATAGTATAGGCAAACTTAAGTACCTGACCAATTATTGAAAAAAGAATACTGTCTTGAGAGAAATTAAATTGTGTTTTTAGATAACCAGAAAGATACTCATCATACTCTTCCATATATCTTCTTTTGAGATATGAATATACATTATTTACTCTTAACTCAGTAAAACTGGATATTGTTAATCCCAAGTTATCAATATAGTTTAGGAATTTTAGTTTACCTGTTTCTGTATCCTGATATTTCCTAATATCCTTTCTCCTTCTATGAATAGCTACTGTTTCTGGAAGAACTAGTAGGACAAGAATTATTACACTCCATCCCATCGTTCCAAAAAGAATAACACCAGCTGTAATAGATCTAATAATATTGCTTAATATCGAGGAAAAATTTTCATATGTTGCCATTATCCTTGCTAAGGAAAAAGCAGGTACAAATGTTAACATATCTTGAAATTCTTCTTTTTCTACATCCTCTAAATTTGAAGAGGATACTTTTGCAAGTAGTAGATACTTTGCATCTTCCCAAGAGTTTTCATAGATTACATGGTAGAGGAATTCTCTAAGTTGAGTACAGATTTTAGTAATTAACCAAAGAATTAATATTACTGAAAGATAGAAGAAAGATTCTGTTCTAAAGTATCTTTCTAAGTCAAAATCTTTCCAGTTTAGTAGTATTTGAGTAGTTTCATCTATAAATCTTCCTAGTATTGTAATTCCATATATTTCAGTAGCCGTTGAACAAACAAAAAGGATATCCCTTAGTATGGCAGGAGCTGTATAATTAAGATAGATAAATTTAAGAAGTTTTATTAAAGTCGATATCTTCTGTTTTAGTTTTGCTAAGACCATTTTATATAATAGCATGCAATAGAAATACATAGAATGAGAGATAATGAATTTTTAGAAAATATACTGTATGACCTTTGGGAGAATCATTTTTGTGATATTCCTAGAAAGAATTTTGTTTTAATAAAATATGGGAAATATTCAAAGAGACAACTTGGAAGTATAAAATTGGCAAATAGGAATACAAAAATAAAAGGATTATTAAAGAAAAAGAAAGATGAGTATATATCACAGGATGATAAGAGTATTACGGTAATAACGGTAACTAGGTATTTTAAGAATGAATTAATCCCAAAATTTGTTGTAAGAGCAACAGTAGCTCATGAATTATGTCATTATGCACATGGTTTTAGTTCCCCATTAGAAAAAAGATTTAAGAAACCACATCAAGGTAGCATAATTAAAAAAGAGTTGGCTTCAAGAGGACTACTTGAAGAACAAATTGAATCAGATAAGTGGTTAAAAGAAAATTGGTTAGATATTATTTCTTCTTAATAATTTTTTTAATCTTTTTGTAATTCTTAAAAGACTTCTCATCTCCCTTATACTAATATTTTCTTGTGTAGCTATTTTACAATACTTTTTTAAGAATTCTTTAGAAATATTTTCCATATATTTAATAATAGATCTTTTTTCTTTCATTTTTATTACAAATAGGACTTTATATTTATTATTTATGAAACAATGTTCTATTCCATACTTTTATATATGTAAATAGAATCTATATATATGAATAAAAATTATATAGGAGAAAATATTCGAATTTATAGAGAAAGAAAAAATATTACTCAGAGAGAATTAGCCGATAGGATAGGTAAGACTTGGGAAATGGTATCAAGATATGAGAGAGGTGTTAGTTCTCCATTGAAACAGATTGAAAATATTGCTTCTGTTTTAAATATTGAGGTAGCAGATCTTTTAAAAGATTCTACAAAGAATACTGCTTCTTTTAGTTTTAATAGGATTCCTTTGTTTGATTTTTTACCTAAAGATTTAGATTTTAAGAATACAAAATCATACGTATATTATGTTGCTCCTGATTGGATTTTAAGTATTGATGAAGAATCTTTTGTTATAGATACAAAATTAGTTGATTCAAATTTAGAAGATCTAAAGAAGAATGGGTATCTATATATTTCTCCTAAAAGTGAAATTAAATATGATGATATAGTTTTGATTAAGAAAGATGATGGGGTTATTGTTAAGAAGTATAAGGAGGATGATAGTGGGAATGTAATAGGAAAAGTATTGGCTCAGGAAATAATTTTTTAAAGTTACAAATTCTTCATCGTTTCTATATATATTTCAACAGGAGCTCTATTACCATTCTTTATAAGGTTCTTATAAAAATTTTCAGTATAAATATATCCTAAATCTTCTTCCTTTTTTAATATTTCTTCTGATACTCTATACAATCCAATAATTTCATTTAATCTAAGAGTTACAGCTCTATCAAAGCATTCAAGAAAATATTTTTTACCATAGATATCAGACACTTTATTTGATCTCTTTAATTTTAAAAGATTTTGCTCTGTGAGTTTTTCATTAAGAGAGGTAACCCCCATCTCTATTATCGACTCCTTCAAAAACGAATGAGAAAACTCATGTATAGCATTTGATAAAACATGTACTGAAGAATATCCCCTTCGCATTGTTTTCTTGTTAATCTTCGCGGAACTAATAGAGAAAAATTTTTGTCCTTTATTTATACCAAAACAGTCTCCCGTTGATAAAAAATTCGGAATAAAAATAAGAATAGGTTCGTAACTTAGTTTCCAAAATACATTTAAACATTCTTCTATATTACTACTAGCAAACATTTTCTCTATTTCTATGCAAACCTTTGAGTATTCATTTAAAATATTATTTGTATAGTATGTATCAAAATCTATTTCTTTAGATAATTTAGGAAATACTTCTTCAATAATTTCTGAATGTTTTTTGAAATATTCCTTAACATTTCTTTCTTTTATATTTTTCTTATCCAATTTAAAAGTATTCTGATTTGTGTATAAAGAAAGTACATTATATTCATAGTTGATTTTCAAGGGTGATTCTTCTTTGTACTTTTTCAAAAAGTATTGAGCATATTTTGAGGATTTTAAATCTTTATAATATTGAAATACTTTATCTCCTAAAACTGTTGGAGTTTTATTAAGAACTCCTTCGTAAAGAATAGAATAAATAATCAATGAAAAAAATATTGTGATTTTGTTTGGTTGTGTAGTTATTATATTAAGATTGTATCAAAATAGAGTCTTTAGTGTTAACTTAAAATCTTTTTAACAAAAAAAGGGGAAGATAATCTCCCCCTTTTAAATGCATAGTTGGACTGTATTACATCATTCCTCCCATACCACTCATATCTGCTCCTGTAGGAACATTATTTTCCTTAGGTTCTGGGATATCAGCAACAACCGCTTCTGTAGTTACTAACATAGATCCTACAGATACTGCATTTGTAAGAGCTAATCTAGTTACCTTAACAGGATCTATTATCCCTGCTTCTATCATATTTACATACTCTCCACTCTTTGCATTGAAACCAATATCGCCCTTACAATTTGCTGCAACTACAGCACCATCCTCCCCTGCATTCTCTGCTATCTGTTTTAGAGGTTCACTTAATATACCCTTCAGTATCTCAATACCCAACTGCTCATCAGCATCCTCCATCTTAACCTTATCTAAGACTTTTTTAGCATTATGTAATGCTAATCCACCACCTGCTACTACACCCTCCTCAATAGCTGCTCTTGTAGCATTTATTGCATCTTCTACCCTCATCTTTTTCTCTTTAGCTTCTACTTCTGATGCAGCCCCTACCTTTATTACTGCAACCCCACCAGATAATTTTGCTAACCTCTCTTGAAGTTTCTCTTTATCATAATCTGATGTAGTACTCTCTATCTGTGCTTTAATTTCCTTAATCCTTTTATCTATATTTGCTTTACCACCTTTCCCTTCTACAATTATAGTTTTCTCTTTAGAAACTATAACCTTCTTAGCAGAACCTAGATTAGTCAATTCTACAGATTCCAAAGTTTTACCTAAATCCTCAGAAATATACTCTGCACCTGTTAAAACAGAAATATCATTTAACATATCCTTTTTTCTATCTCCAAATCCTGGAGCTTTAACTGCTACAACATCCAATGTTCCTCTCAATTTGTTTACTACCAATGTTGCAAGTGCCTGATTTTCAATATCATCAGCAATTATTACAAGAGGCCTATCTGCTGCTCCTAGAACTTTCTCTGCAATTGCTTGTATATCCTGTAGATTTGAAAGCTTCTTGTCTGTAACAAATATGTATGGATTCTCCATCACTGCTTCCAATGTATCGGAATTTGTTACAAAGTATGCACTAACATAACCATTATCAAATTCCATTCCCTCTGTATATTCAACTTCATCTTTAAAACCTTTAGCTTCCTCAACTGTGATTACTCCATCTCCTCCCACTTTTCCAAATACTTCACCAATCATACTTCCCAACTCTTTATCATTATTCGTTGATATGGTAGCTACCTGAGAAATCTCTTCTTTCCCAGAAATTTTCCTAGACATTTTCTTTAACTCCTCAACTACAATCTCTGTACCCTTATCCAATCCTCTCTTTAATGATATTGGGTTTGACCCTGCAGCTACATTTCTAAATCCTGCACTAGCAATTGCTTGAGCTAAAACTGTTACAGTTGTTGTACCATCTCCAGCCATATCATTTACCTGATTTGATGCCTCCTTAATCATTTCTACACCCACATTTCTAAAAGGATCCTTATCCTCTATCTCTTTTGCAACAGTAACTCCATCTTTGGTAATTACTTGAGATCCAAAACTTTTTGCTAAAGCAACATTTCTTCCCCTTGGTCCTAGTGTTGTTTTAACAGCATCAGCTATTGTATCAACACCAGCTTTTAAAGCCTTTCTAGCTTCTTCATTGTATATTATTGATTTTGCCATATTAGTGAAGTAGTAAATTTAATTATTTTATAATTGCAAGTATATCGGCAGTATCTAAGAGAAAATATTTCTCATTGTCTAATTCAAATTCATCTGCAGAGTATTTTTTAAAATATACTCTGTCTCCAACTTTAACTTCAAAAGAGATATCTTTTCCTTTCTCCTTACCTTGTCCAAGCTTAAGGATTACACCTGTTTCAGGTTTTTTATCTTCACTAGCACTTGGTGGAAGGACTAGACCTCCTGATGTAACTTCTTCTACTTCATCGGGTTTAATTAGAACTCTTTTGCCTAGTGGTTGTATTTTTATATCTTTTGACATAACTATTTAGCAGATTAAATTATTGATTGCTAGAGAATTGTATCACAATGAGTAGGAATTAAGCAAGGATTACTCCTTAAAGATTTCCCTTTATTACCACCATATCTTCCAACAGTTCAATATTCTTTATCTCTCTTCCTAGAAACTGATTTTCATTTGCAAGTATAATGGCATCACTAATACCCCTATTTATATTAGAAATTATATTTTTTGAAATAAATTTTGGAATATTTATACTACCTATACCTATTTCCTTAATGTATATCTCTGCAGTTTCTCTTTTGTCTTTAACTAAATCTAAATATATCCAAGGAATCCTTAGATTTCCTAAGTTATATTTCAAATATATTTTTCGTATACCTAATTGAGAATCTATGCAAATATTATTAAGAGTTACATTACTTGGTGTTTTTAGATTCTCTTTTAGAATGTATAACACTTCCTCCTGTGTAAATACCACAAATTCAGATTTACTATCAGAGATTATAAATTTTTTAATTTTGTCCCCTATATCAATCGCTTCATAATTAACATTATCCAAACATATCAAGGAATTTTTTTGTAATATAAACTCTCTCTCCCATTTTATGTATTTCATAATTAGGAAGATGGAGAACAGAAGAAAAAATATTAAAAAGAAGAGAAAAATTCTTTTAAACAGTTTCATCTATATGCTTTCTCTTAAACAAATTACTCTTCAAGTCAATTAAAAAATCATCTACTATTGATATCTCTTTAATATTGAAAACCTTAGAACCTAACCAGTATGAAAGGATTCCATATAGAGTTGTTACAACAGTTAAAATAACTATTGAGAGTGTTCTAGTAGTGTCCAATTGGAAGTCAAAGAGTCTAAATACAAAATACATTCCTATACACATAAGTCCGGTATTTAATAATTTTTTAATGGTTGGATATATACTTTCTTTCCAAGTGATAATTTTTCTTTTGTTGTTCAGTAGAATTGAAAGAAGAATTGTATCAACAATATATGAAATACTTAAACTCAAAGATAGTCCACCAACAGCTAAATCAGAATCTCCTCTTTGAGTTGACCATCTTACAATATCTCCCAAGAAAGATGAGAGAACATTAAAAAATTCAGACCCATTCGCTTCTGTTATTTGCAAAAACATTTGTTCTATAATTGGTCTCCAATCGTAGTAGTGGCTGAAGAAGTTTGTTAATAGGATTGCAAATACAATATTGACAATTATTCCAATAGTAATTGCAATTAGTGGTAACCATGTTTCCTTAAGAGCATAGAAGGCTCTTAGGAGTATCTGAGCAACAGTTTGGCCTAAAACAGAAAAGCTTAATAGTACAAGACACCAAGCAGTAATTATTGTGGCTCTCCAGTCAAAAGCACCTGTACCGTATGCCAATCTTACAAGTGGAAGTCTTAGAACTATTAATATTGCAACAACAGGAAGTATTAGGAAAAGAGAGATTTGTACAGATCTATTTAGCACCTTACCAAATTCTACTTCTTCATCACAATGTTCTGCTAAATCTGGTAGAGCAACCTGTGCAACAGCACTTCCTATTATATTAATGGGAAAGGTATGTAAACTTAAGGCAAATTTATAGGCACTAAGAGCTCCAGAAGCAAGAGAAAAACTAATTAAAGTATTTACTACTACATTTATTTGTTCTCCCAATATTCCTATGGTTCTAGGAATAGCTAATTTTAAAGCTAACTTTGTTTGTGTATTTCTAAGACCATCTAGGAAGGTTTTAATATTTATTTTAAACTTAGTATCATAATACTCTCTGAATTTAGGAAGTTGTATTAAGAAATGCAAAAGGGATCCAATTACAGCAGAAATAGCAATACCCTCTACTCCCATCTTGAAAAATACAACTGATATCCAAGATCCAACCATCATTGCTAAGTTATAGAAAAGTGGTGCTAAGGAAGTAATAAAGAACTGCTTCCTTACCTGTAAATATCCTGTTATTAAACTACTAATACCAAGTAGTACAGGAGAAGCTAACATAATTCTAGTGAGTAGGACAAACATTTCATAGTCATCACCATCTATTCTTTGAGCAATATTTAACATATTTCTTGAGATATCAGATTCTATGAGAAATGTAGTAATCTGAGGAGTGAAGACGAAGAAAATAATTGCTATAGAAACACAGAATACCCCAATTATTAAGGTTAGATAATTGAAAAATTTATTTAATTTTTCTTTTCCTTCTTTATGTAAAATGTCTGAAAATATTGGTATTACAGCAGCATTAATAGAACCTGCTACAAGAATCATAAAAAGCATATCTGGAATTGTAAATGCTGCCCAGAAGATATCTAATTCATGAGTAGCACCAAAGAGTTGAGCAATTGTCCTTAATTTAAGAAATCCCAGAACCTTCGTAATTAGAAGAAGCAACATTACAAAGAAGACTGTATTTTTTTGTTTTAGGATTTTTAGCATGTTCTAGTCATATATGGTTATGCGAGTAATATCATAATTTAAACTCAGATTTTTATCAATTAATCAAAATTTAATAATCTTTGGAGATAATATATTATGAATCTTTTAGATATTGTATTTCCTAAAGGCTGTATTATTTGTAAAAGAAAAGGAGAGTATCTATGTGAGAGATGTAAAAAACTTTTTAAAAAAGAATTGCCTGAATGTTATATGTGTAGAAGAATCTCTAATGGATACAGGACACACAGGGAGTGTAGAGGAATGTATTCTATGGATTCTGTATTTGTAGCATGGGAATACAGTAGTTTAACCTCCGATTTATTGAAAAAGTATAAATATGGGTATGCATACGATATGTCTGAGGTTTTATGTAAATTCTTTATAGATAGCATTAGAAGTAGTTCATATTGGAGAATGCTAAAGAATACCCTAATTATCAATATGCCTATATCTTCTTCTAGATTAAGAGAAAGAGGTTTTAATCAAACATATAATCTTGCAAAAAGTATATCTATGGAATTTAATTTAGATTTTTCTGATTCTTTAGTTGGAAAAAGTGGAGGATCAGAACATCAAGCATTGAAGGACAAAGATGAGAGAAGAGAGATTACTACTGATAGTTTTTATATTGTTAAAGAGATGGATATTTCTAAATATAAAAGTATTACCATCATAGATGATGTAATAACAACAGGAAGTACTCTAGATGCCATAGCCAAAAGAATTAAATCTCATTATGGAAATGATACAAGTATAAATGCTATGTGTATGTTTAGGGGTAAGCCTGTATACTATTCAGAGGTTTCCTCTTGTTGAGTATCTGTTACAACTTCTGTAGTTGATTCTTCTGTACTGTTGATACTATTGAGCTGTTTTGTAACTTCATTATATACATCCAAATTTGTATTACCTTGTGTTTCAAGAATTTTCTTTGCCGCCTTTAAATATGACTCATACACATCCATATTACCTTTTTCCTTGTTCAAATCACCTGCAAGAAGAATAGATACAATGTGCTGAGGATTTATGCTTAGCACTCTTGTCAATGATGCTAATGCATTATCTTTTTCTCCTTTAATAACATATATCTGGGCCATACTGTAGTGAAGCTCAAAGTTTAAAGGATTAAGTTCTATGGCTTTTTCTAAAGAGAAAAGAGCTTCAGGTGTATAGTCATAGAAACCCATCCCAACTAATCCCATGTATATCTTAGCTCTAGCTTCCCAGTTAGCATATACACTTGGTGATAGGTCTATGCTTTTTCTAGTTGAATCTATTACATTGTTTTTCCATATCCCAACATTTCTAATTAAATCAGTATTGGCATCATCCTCCTTTTCCAACTTAGAGTATCTCTCAGCAGCTATACCAACTCTTTCTAAATACATTAACCCTAATCTCCTGTTATACAAAGAATTCCCTTTATCAAAATCTACTGCTTTGCCATAGTAATAGGTCATTGAAGCTGTAAATGCTTCTCTTTCTTCTATAGATGGATAATTATCTCCTTGATATTTACTATCTTGTTCAATAAAGTATGATTCCGCTTTTAGAGCATATATACTTGAAACTCCTTTCATTAACCAAAAACCTAGTATAGCAGCTGTTATTAATGAGAATAGTACGGTAAAGAAAATATTCAAACTATTAGTAGATTTACCACTCTGATTCGATATATTTAGATTAACTGCCCATAATTTAAGAATAAATCTATCCCCCGTTCCTTTCTTCAAAATATCTTTCGTTATTTCCCTAAAAGAGACAAGTATTAGAAGAAGGAAAAGCACTATAACAGAATATGTAAGGAAGAAGGAAGATACATAAATTATTAAAATAGAAAGATTTAGTATCAGAAGTTTCCAAATAGTACAGTGATCTGAGTATGCACGAATATTTTTTATATCCTTTATAAATGTTTTAACTAAAGAGAAACCAAAGAATAACCAAGTCAATAACCAGAATAGACCTCCATTTGTAAACTGTGTAAACAATTCACTTCCAGCGTAATAGAAAGTTACCTGATTAAATGCTAATAAGTTAATATTCAAGGGTTTATACAGATAGTATGCAATTGAGTATGTATCCACACCCATACCAAATATTCCTCTAATAAAAGATTCTACAAATACAGATGCAGCTATCATCCAAGAAACATCAGATCCTAGTGATACTTGTGCTATCAAATCCATATTATTTGGAACCACGAGATTTAAAACTGCAGGAATATGTAACAAAATTACAGGTAGCAGTATTACAAGTATGACTATTACAAAAAGAAGAAATATATTTTTAGATACATTTAACTGAAAATTTGTTTTCTTTAAGATGAGTAGTGTAAAAATAATTAACAGGAATAGTATGACAAGTAGTAGATTAAATCCCTGTTTAATAGAAAATATCCAAATATTAAATATTGCAATAGACCCAAATATTAATGCAAGAATATATCTTGTTTCATTCTTTTTCTGAATAAAATACTCTCCAACAAAACCAGCACTAAAGACAACTACTAGAAGATTTAACAATATATGAGTCTTTGAAGACCTAAGGATTGGTAAGCCTGACTGATGTAAATCCTTAAATACTGGTATTATCCCCCAAATATTGACTCCTAAGAAGGATAATATACTTAATAGATTATTTATAGTAAAGCCAAAAAGAAATGCTAATATTGAATATTCTATATCTTCCCTCTTTGTTAGAAATATCCTTGAAGATATGCTTACTAAGAGAATAGAGATATATACTACTAATCCATTTCCTAATCTTCCCTCTATCCCCCATATACTACTATTAATATCTTTGGAAAAAATTGTAGAAAGTAGCATGGATAGAAGAATTAGAAAGAATGATATATCAAAAACACTTTTTAAGATACTACTCTTTCCTTCCCATACCAATTTAACAATCTCTAACCCTAGAATTACCGTTGAAAAAGAAAGTATTAACAATGACATACTTCTTTCTGTCCAATCCCAAGGAAATGGCATTATTGCTAAAGGTAAGAGAAACATTAAAGTCCAGAACATATATTTCTGAACAAGAGGAATAGTAAGTCTATTCTTAATTCCTGATTTAGAATCTTCTAACATACATTGGCAGTAACGAAATATTAATCAATAAATGCTATCACAAATCACTAGGGAGACCAACACTCTCCCTAGTTTGCTTTTTCTAACAGGTATTTTAATCTACAACTTCTCCTTCCTTTACTTCTTCTTTTTCTTCTTCTTTATCATCATCCTTAGACTCTTCTTTCTCTGACTCATGTTGCTCCTTACTAGCTTGCTCATACATTTTCTTTCCTATTTCCTGCATCTTCTCTGAGAGTTCTTCTGTTTTCTTCTCTACTTCATCCTCATCAAAATCTTCTTTCTCTATTAACTTCTTCAATTCTTCAGACATCTTCTCTATTTCTTCTTTTTCTTTTTCATCTATTTTATCTTTATTTTCCTTTAGCAAATTCTCAACACTAAAGCATAGGGAATCAGCATTATTTCTCTTTTCAGCCCTTCCTCTTTTCTTTTTATCCTCCTCTGCATATTTTTCAGCTTCTTCTACCATCTTCTCTATTTCATCTTCTTTTAATCCAGTAGATGCAGTTATTGTAATCTTTTGTTCTTTCTTTGTAGCTAAATCCAAAGCTTTTACATTCAAAATACCGTTTGCATCTATTGAGAACATAACCTCTATCTGAGGAACTCCTCTTGGTGCTGGTGGAATTCCATCAAGAATAAATCTTCCTAATGTTTTGTTATCCGATGCCATTTCTCTTTCTCCTTGAAGAATATGAATTTCAACACCTGGTTGGTTATCTGCTGCAGTAGAAAATATCTGTTTCTTTTCTACAGGAATAGTTGTATTTCTATCTATTAATTTTGTCATTACTCCACCTAATGTTTCTAGACCAAGTGATAATGGAGTAACATCCAAAAGAGTAATATCTTTTACATCTCCCCCCAAAACTCCTGCTTGAATAGCAGCACCTATACCAACTATCTCATCTGGATTAACACCTTTGTTTGGTTCTTTTCCAAATATTTCCTCTACTTTCTTTACAACAGCAGGCATTCTAGTCATACCACCTACAAGCAGAACTTCATTTATATCTTCCTTTGATAGTTTTGCATCTTTAAGAGCTTTCTCACATGGAGCTACTGTTTTTGCAATTAAATCAGAGGTTATCTTTTCCAATTCTGACCTTGTTAATTTTTCTTTTAGATGCTTTGGCCCTTTATCAGTAGCTGTTATATATGGAATATTGATATCTGTTTCCTCAGATGTTGATAGCTCTATCTTAGCCTTTTCAGCAGCTTCTCTTAACCTCTGAAGTGCAGTTCTGTCTTCTCTTAAATCAAAATTTTCTTTTGATTTAAATGCCTCTGCAATATGATCTATTATTACCTGATCAAAGTCATCTCCACCTAGATGAGTATCTCCATTTGTAGAAAGAACTTCAAAAACACCTTCACCCATTTCCAATATTGAAATATCAAATGTTCCACCTCCTAAGTCAAATATTGCTACTTTTTCATCTTTCTTCTTGTCTATACCGTATGCTAATGCAGCAGCTGTAGGCTCATTAACAATTCTCTTTACTGTCAAACCAGCAATTTTTCCTGCATCTTTAGTAGCTTGCCTTTGAGAATCATCAAAATATGCAGGAACAGTTATAACAGCTTCTTTAATATCTTCTCCTAAAAAATCTTCTGCATCTTTCTTCATCTTTGCCAAAATTTTGGCTGATATTTCCTGTGGTGTATACCACTTATCACCCATTTTAACTTCAACTCCACCACTATCTGATTTCCTCATCTCAAAAGGAAGAAGCTCTTTATCCCTCTTAACCTCTGAATCACCCCAAGACCTACCTATTAATCTCTTAACAGAGTATATTGTTCCCTCAGGGTTTGTAATAGCCTGATTCTTTGCAGGAGTACCTACTAAGATCTCTCCTTTTTCATCCTCAGCTACCACAGATGGAGTTAATCTACCACCCTGTAAGTTTGGTATTACATTAGGTTTTCCACCTTCCATGTAAGCCATCACAGAGTTAGTTGTTCCTAAATCTATTCCTATTATTTTTGACATATTATTATTATTAAAAATTTAATTTCTATTTTGATACCACGACTCTCGCTGGTCGTATCACAACTTCATTTAATTGATAACCTGGTTGTATGATATCGAATATCTTTCCTTTTTCACCCTCTTGAACCGTTGCCATCGCTTCATGCAAATTACTATCAAATATATCTCCCTTTTGAGGAATATACTGTTTCAAACCCATAACTTCAAAACTTTTATTTATACTTTCTAATATTGCAACTATCCCATCTAACCAAGATTTTCCAGCTTCGTTCAACTTTATATCTTTAGCACTTATTTTAGCCATCACCATTGCATCTAATGATGGAATTATTTCTTCAAAGAAAACCTTCTTAAATTGAAATATTCTAATCTCATCTCTTTTTTCTGAACTTTTAACAAGGTTGTGATAATCTGCTAAAGCCTTTTTCAACTGATTCTCTATCTGTAATTTTTCATCCTCCAATTTATCTATCGTCAATGCTAATTCCTGAATCTTTTTCTCAAATTCTTTAACATCTACATCACTAAATTGTTTTTTCTTATCTTCTTGCTTCATGATATTTTCTACTAATTTACCTCCACCCAGACATTGAACTTTCTAAAGCCTTTTTTACCTCACTTAATGCTGGTAGAACTTTTCCATAATCCATTCTTTTTGAACCAATAATTCCAACATATGATTTCTCTTTCTCCCAGAAAGGTATTTTAGTAAATGCTATGGCACAATCAGTCAAATTATCTACACCTGATTCTTCTCCTATCAACAGAGATACTCCTGAACCAGAGTACTTTTCAACCAATTCTCTAAGGAATGTCTGGTCTTCAAGGATATTTATAACGGTCTCTATTTTATCTATATCCCTAAATTCTTCATATTTAAGAAGATTGGATATACCGTATGAGTGTATATTTTCATCAAGAATTACAAATACCAATGCTTCACTTTCTTTTGAAAGAATTTTTAGTATTGATCTAACAACAGTATCCTTAGAAAATCTATCTCTAAATATCTCTTGCCTTATTTCCACAGTAACTAAAGGGTTTAATCCTTTACCATCCAAATATTTAGTAACATATAATCTTAAGGCTTGATCTGTTGGTAATCTTCCTGAAGATATATGACTTTTTTCCAATAGTCCTAATCTCATAAGTCTAACCATTTCATTTCTAATAGTTGCTGAACTTACACCTAAATCATATTTTTCTAAAAGAGCTAAAGATCCAACCTCTGAAGCTTCTTGCATAAATTCTTTGATTACAGCCATTAGTATTGCTTTTTGTCTTTCTGTTAAATCCATATTAGCAAAAGTACAATTCAACTGCTAAAGTATAGAGGAAGAAATTTAAACTGTCAACTACTTCATAATCCCTGTTGCTCCTTGATTATTTTTCTGATATACTCCTACTCGTCATGGAAAAAATCATATTTGAAAAAAGAGATGTACATGGGAAAAAGAATAAGCAGTTAATCTCTAGTGGAAAAATTCCCTCTGTTGTATATAACTCAAAAGGTGAGTCAACAAATATACAAATTACAGCCTCTCAAGCGAGTAAAATTATGAGGGAGGCTACATCCACTACAATTTTGGATGCCGAATTAGGGAAAAAGAACATGAAGGTGATAGTTAAGGAAATTGATGTTAATCCTTTCACAGATCAAGTTAGACATGTTGCATTTTTTGAAATTGATGAGAATAAAGAGATGGTATTTACAATTCCATTTCAAATTACTGGTATTGCACCAGCTGTTAAAAATAATCTTGGTGTATTAGTTGAAGTTCTTAACTCAATAGATGTTAGATGTAAACTTTCTGATTTGGTTCCATATATTGAGGTTGATGTTTCTACATTAGAGCATCCTGGACAATCTATATCTGTAGATGAGATTGGTATACCAAAAGGAATGGAACTGTTAAATGAAGAACTTGCTACTGCAACCATTGTTACCATAACAGAGATGCAGGAAGAAGAGATTATAGAGCCAGAGGTTGAAGAAGGTGTTGAAGGTGAAGAAGGAGAAGCTACAGAAGGTACAGAGGAAGGTGCTGAAGAAAGTACAGAGGAATCTGCTACTAAGGAGTAGTCTTTAATATTTTCTTTTAGAAAGATATAATTAAAAATGATTTCAGTAATCATTACCTCTAGACAAGAACCAAAAACTATTAGAAAATGTATTTCTTCCATAGCTGATAGGAAATATTCTGGAATTCCATCCCCTTTTGAGATTATACAGGTTACCCCAGATGAATTAACTCTCAAGCAGGGACAGAAAGAAGCAAACAAATTAGGGTTATCAAAAAAACAGTATATTCAGATAAAAGATCCTCAAAAAGGAAAGCCTTTTGCTTTAAAGATGGCTATTAAGAAAGCTAAGGGTGACATAATTATATTCACTGATGGTGATGTCTATTTTGGGAAAAATTCAGTAAAGGAACTTTTATTACCTTTTAAACGTTCAAATGTAGGAGGTGTTAGTGGAAGACCTACTTCCCAAGATAAAAGGGATACTTGTTTGGGCTATTGGGGACATTTACTCTCCGATTCTGCTGACCATAGAAGAAAAAATACTATGCAAAAGGTAGAGAAAAAAGATTATTATATTAGTGCCAAGACTTTCTTTCCTATGAGTGGATATATTATGGCTACGAAAAATATTAACATAGAAATACCTCAAGGTGTCCTTTCCGATGATGCTTATATTTCATATTACATAAGGAATAAGGGGTTAGATATAGCATATGCTCCTAATGCTGTAAGTTATGTTAAATATCCAACAAATTTAAGAGATTATTACAAGCAGAAGGTTAGATCTATTGGAGGTTTTAAGCAATTGAGAAGAATGAACATATTTCAAAGGGATAAGCAAAGTCGAAGCTTTTTGATTGAACTTTCTTATACATTTTTTGTATTAAAATATCCTCGTAATTTTGAAGAATTCTTCTGGTCTTTACTACTTTTCCCAGTTAGATTAATAACTTGGATAAAAATTGTTTGGGAAAGGGATATTCTTAGAAAGGGTATGCCTAAAACGGGTTGGGAGAGGATAGAGAGTACAAAATAAAACTAAAAGTTTTAAGTTTGGATTGTACAAAAACTCTGGTATATCAATGACTATATGCATCTTTTAACAATTTTTTAATATATTATAGGAGTTTTTACTGATTTATATGGATTAACTTTTCTGTTCTTCCTTAAATCTAAACTTATAGTATATTAAATTTCTTGAAATATTTCGTATAGTTCCTTTAATGGTATGGATTTTCGCACTAACTAAAGGTAGGTCGTAGATTACCACCTGAAATGTGCAAATGCTTTGTTAGCTTCTGCCATCTTTTCTGTATCTATCTTTTTCTTTATTGCATCACCTTCACCTTTATATGCACTTACTAATTCATCTTTTAGAAGCTCTTCGAAAGATTTTCCTGATTTATTTCTTGCATACCCTATTAACCATCTAACTGCTAATGTTTCTTGTCTTCTAGGAGAGACTGGTAAAGGTACTTGATAGTTTGCACCTCCTACTCTTCTTGCTTTTATCTCTAATGCAGGTCTTACATTATCAATTGCTTTATTAATGAAAACATTTACATCCTTCTCTTTAACCTCTTCTGCAGCTTTCTCTATGGCAGTATATACCATACTTTCAGCTAAGGACTTTTTCCCACCCTGCATAACCTTATTAATTAATCTAGAGATAATAGGGTTTCCATATCTCTTATCTGGTCTTTGTTCTTTTCTTTTTGCTCTTTTACCTCGCATAATATTCTGTCATTAATTAAATCTAACTTCCCGCATCTTCTCTCTTAACTCCGTATTTTGATCTAGCCTTTTTTCTACCTTTTACACCAGCCGCATCATATTTACCTCTCACTACAACATACTTTACACCTGGAAGGTCTCTTTTTCTTCCTGCTTTTACTAAAACAACAGAGTGTTCTTGAAGATTGTGTCCTTCTCCAGGGATATATGCAGTTACTTCCATTCCATTTGATAGTCTAACTCTAGCAACTTTTCTTAGTGCTGAGTTAGGTTTCTTTGGTGTCATTGTTTTTACTTGCAAACAAACACCCCTTTTGAAAGGATTAGGTATTGTCGTGTATACATTCTTAAGAGGATTAAAATCTTTTGAAAGCTGTATATGTTTAGCTTTCTTAGATTTTGTTTTCCTCGATTTTCTTACTAATTGATTTATTGTTGGCATAGCTCGCTATTATATACTAAAATCGCTTAAAATTTAAGTTCTTGTACCTCTCTTATATCCTTTATCTCTGCTTTTTCTCCAACAGGGATTGGTCTTCCGATTATGACATTTTCTTTCATACCTCTTAGGAAGTCAGTTTTTCCTAGTATTGCTGTGCTTGTTAACACTCTTACATGCTCTTGGAATGACATAGCAGACAAGAAGCTCTCTGTATGTAGAGAAGATGCCTTTATACCAAGTAGTTTAGGTATAATTAAGGCTTTATTCTTACCTTCCTCTAGGAGTAATTGATTCTTTGCTTCAGCAAGGAATCTGTTAACTAGTCCTCCTACTAAGTAGTCAGAATCTCCAGATTCAAATACTCTTCCTAGTCTTACCATCTGTCTAAGGATTATTTCAATATGTAGGTCATCTATTGGTACACCTTGTTCATTGAACACCTTTTGAACTCCATCAAGAATATATTTCTGTGCTGTTATGATATCTGCAACTTCGGATAATTTCTTTGGATCTATAGACCCTTCTGTTAATTGAGTCCCTGCTTTTATGGTTGATCCATCTTCTACTAATATTGTAATTCCTGGAAGAACTGATACTGTTTCCTCTGCTTTTAATTTCCCACTTATTGTTAATATTCCCCCTTCAATATCCACTTTTCCATCAAATGGAGCCTGTCTTTCTGTTTCTTCAGAGTCTATATACATAACCTGTCCTGATTTAACATCTTGACCATTTTCTACTAATACTTTCTTTGCCTTAGATACAACATAATGTCTCAACATTTTCTTCTCTCCAGTAATTATAATTACTGCAGATTCGTCTTCAGCAATTTCTATGTGAACTTTACCATCTATTGAGGATATTTCTGCTTCAGCTTTTGGTGTTCGAGCTTCAAATAGTTCTTCTATTCTTGGTAATCCTTGAGTTATGTCTATTTTAGCAACTCCTCCCTTATGGAATGTCTGCATAGTCATTTGAGTTCCTGGTTCTCCAATAGATTGAGCTGCAATTACGCCAACTGCTTTACCCATTTCTATTTCTTGACCATTCTCAAGGTTTGTTCCATAACATTTCTTACATATTCCTAATGGTGCTTCACAGAGTATTGGACTTCTTACATATATCTCTTCAATATTTTCTTTATCAATTATCTCTGCAATATCTTTTGTGATTGTTTCATTCTTTTTGATTATGATTGTATCTCCCTTTTTAACATCTTGTGCTACCACTCTTCCATATATTCTAGATACAAAATCAATTCTTCTATCATCATTTTTCCTCATCACAAAACCCTCTCCATCATAACCACAATCATCCACTCTGATTATTACATCATGTGCGACATCTACTAGTTTTCTTGTTAGATATCCAGATGAAGAAGTCTTAAGAGATCTGTCTGCAATACCTTTTCTACCTCCGTTTGCTGCAACAAAGTATTCAAATGCACTAAGACCATCCCTGTAGTTACTTTTAATGGGCATAGGAACCCAGTTTCCTCTTGAATCTCTTACAACACCTTTGATTGTAAGGACCTGTCTTGCTTGGATTTTACCACCATTACCACCAGATTCTACCATTTGGTACACGGAATTATCCTTATCTAATTTCTCCCAAGCTTGATCTGCCAATTCGTTTGCAAAATCATCCCACATATTTGTTGAGATGTTCACTTTTTCATTCCTTGTCATTAATCCTTGTAGGTAATTCTCCTGTAACTGTTCGTCTTTCTCTTCCATTTTCTTTATTTCTGTTTCTAAGTCAAAATCTACATTACAATCACTCATGGAGAATGAAAATCCTAAATCTGTTGCATATTTAAAACCTAATAATTTGAGGTCATCCAATATTACAACAACTTCATCTAAAGGTCTGTCCTTCTTGATATCATCAACTATTTTGTTGATAGTTTTAATATTTACCTGTTCATTGATGTATGAATAATCCTCAGGAAGTACACCGTTAAATATTATTCTTCCAACAGAAGTATTCATGGTTTCTCCCTTTACTCTTGCAATAATTTCTTCGTTTATATCAATATCATCTCTCTCATATGCCTTTATAGCTAAATCTGCATTACCAAAGAGCTTAGGTTTTTTAACTTTTTTAATATCTGTCATTAAGAAGAACCCTATTAACATATCTTTTGCAGGGGTTGCAAGAACTTGTCCATTAGAGATATTTACAATACTCTTAGAAGACATCATTTCTTTCTTTGCTTCCTCTTCTGCTTCCTCTGTTAGGAGGATATGTACAGCCATTTGGTCACCATCGAAGTCCGCATTGAATGCTTTACATACTAATGGATGTATTCTAATTGCTTCTCCTTCCACAAGTCTTGGATAGAAGGCCTGTACACTGTATTTATGTAATGTAGGAGCTCTGTTTAGTAATACTGGTCTGTTTTTAATAACTTTTTCTAGAATATCCCAAATCATATCAGATTCTTCTTCTACCATTTCTTTTGCAACTCTTACATTAGGTGCTAATTCTTTATTTAAAAGTTCAAATATAACAAAAGGTTTAAACATTTCCAAAGCTACAGATTTTGGTAATCCACACTGATCAAATTTCAAACTTGGATCTCCATCTATAACTGCTCTTCCAGAATAGTCAACTCTTTTACCTAAAAGATTCTTTCTAAAGATACCCTTCTTACCTCTTAAATCATCTGTTAATGATTGATATGGCAATCTCTTGCTATTCATCATTGGTTTAGATGGTCTATGAGAGTTATCTATCAAAGCATCTACAGATTCCTGAAGCATTCTTTTCTCATTTCTAAGAATTACATCAGGTGCACCAATCTCTATTAACTTAGCCAATCTATTATTTCTATTTATAATTCTTCTGTACAAGTCATTTAAGTCTGAAGTTGCAAATTTACCTCCAGATAGTGGGATAATTGGTCTTAATTCTGGTGGTAGCACTGGTAATGTATCTAAAACCATCCAAGAAGGACTTATATTATTCTGTCTAAAACCTTCTAGATATTGAATTCTCCTTACTGTAGCAGCTCTTTTATCACCTTTCTCTTTCTCTGTTCTTCTTCTTAATTTTTTAATCTCTTTTTCTAAATCTAACCCCTCAAGAAGTTTCTTTATAGCCTCTGCTCCCATCATTGCTTCAAAGAAGAGTAGATCTCTTTCTGCTAAGTCAATGTATTCATCTTCTGAAAGAATTGTTCCTACATGTAATTTGTCTACTATTTGACTAATTCTGGTATAGAAGTTATCTATTTCTTCCTCTCTTTCTGCAAAATCCCTTCTTACCTTCGCCAATGCTTGATTTCTCTTATGTTCAACTTGACTCACTTTAAAGTCATTTCCTTTATCTTTCCCTTTTTTTAATTCCTTTAATTGGGCTGTATACATTTCTTCTGTAAGTTTTAATTCCTCTTGTAATTCATCCTCTAATTTTGCGAGCTCTTCCTCTTTTAATTTTGCTGCTTTTTCAATGATATCCTTTCTCTTTTCCTTCTCCACCTCTATAACCATATATCTTGTGTAATATATTACTGAGAGAAGCTTTTTGTGAGAAATATCTAATACTATAGACATTTTATTTGGGATACCGTAAGCAAACCATATATGTGCTACTGGAACTGCTAAATTGATATGTCCCATTCTCTCTCTTCTGGAATCTTGAGTTGTAACTTCAACACCACATTTATCACATACTATCCCCTTATATCGAATTTTTTTGTATTTTCCACAGTAACATTCGTAGTTTTTTGTAGGACCAAATATCTTCTCACAGAATAGTCCGTCTGGTTCTGCTCTAAATGTTCTGTAGTTAATTGTTTCAGCCTTTGTTACCTCACCATATGACCACTCTAAAATCTGGTCAGGAGATGCTAAGGTTAATTTTAAGACATCAAAATCTTCAAATCCATTATTATTTTTATTCATTTTCGCTTACCTCCTCTGTATTAGATTGTGTTGAAATTAAATCAAGATTTAGGCAAAGAGCATTTAATTCCTTGACTAATACTTTAAATGACTCAGGAATGTTTACATTCTCTATTTTATCTCCATGTATTATAGCTTTATATGCTGCAGATCTACCTTTAATATCATCAGATTTAATTGTTAACATCTCTTGCAATGCATAAGGAGCTGAATGTGCTTCTAATGCCCAGACTTCCATTTCCCCAAATCTCTGACCTCCCATTTGGGCTTTACCACCCAATGGCTGTTGAGAAACTGCTGTGTATGGTCCTGTTGACCTTGCATGTACTTTTTCATCTGCAATATGGTGTAATTTAAGAACATACTTAGTTCCAACAGTTACTTTCCTTGGGAATTTTTTACCTGTTCTACCGTCAAATAGATCTACTTTCTCTGTAATCTCAAGATTTGCTTTCTTTGCCTCTTCTTTGAGCCATTCCAAATTTTCTCCTTCGAATATTGGGAATGCTAACTTTTCATTTAATATTTCTGCATATCTACCAAAATGGACTTCTTCTGCTTGACCCATATTCATTCTTTTTAGGAATGTAGGTGTTAAAACAATATCTACTGGTTCACCATCTTCTGTAAATGGCATATCTTCGATAGGTCTGATTGCAGCTATTGTATTTTTATCTCCATGTCTTCCCGCTATCTTATCCCCAAAGTTTATTTTCTTTGTATTAGCAACCCAGACTTTCACTTCATGCAATACCCCGGGTTGTAATTTATCTCCTTTATCTGCAGAAAGAATTTGGCTTCTTACAACTATTCCTTCCTCTCCATGAGGAATTCTTAGGGAGTTATCTCTTACATCACTTGCTGATTCTCCAAAGATTGCTCTTAATAGTCTTTCTTCAGCTGTTAATTCTTTCTCTCCTCTAGGAGCTACTACACCTACTAAAATATCTCCAGACTTTACCTTTACTCCAGCCCTCACTATACCTTGATCATCTAATTTTCTTAATATTCTTTCATTAACATGTGGGATATCTGCTGTTATTACTTCTGGTCCTAATTCTGTATCCCTTACAGATACTGTATGTTCTCTAATATGTATAGATGTTAAAAGATCATCTCTTACAATTCTTTCTGAAATTATTACTGAATCCTCATAGTTATATCCTTCATAGAACATTAAGGCTGCCTTGAGGTTAATACCTACAGAAAGCTCTCCACCAACCATTGTTGGACCATCTACAAGTACATCACCTTTCTTAAATTTATCTCCTATCTCTAATGCAGGTTTCTGTGTAAAAGATGTATTATTATTGCTTCTGTAGAAAGAAAGTAGTTCATACTCTTCTAATCCTAATTTTTTGTACTTAACAGACATTCTCTTAGCATCCATATACAGGACTTCACCATCATCTTTTGCAAATATTCCCCAAGATGATTGTCTTGCAACAACTTCCTCCAAACCTGTACCAACAACAGGAGCTTGCTGTTTTACAAGAGGAACTGCCTGTCTCTGCATATTAGATCCTGTTAAGGCTCTCATAGCATCATTGTGAGATACAAATGGAATTAGTGCCATACCTAAACCAGCTTGTTGACTTGCTAAAACATCTACATACTTAACAATTTCAACATCCTCAATCATAAAGTCTCCCATATGTCTTACAGGTACCAAAGTATCTGTAATATTTCCCTTATCATCCGTATTAATAGTTGCAGAGGAGATATAGAACTTCTCTTCATCCATAGCATCTAGATACTCTATTTCATCGGTAACAAAGGGTTTAACCTTAATCTTTTTCAAATCTTTTACCTTAACTATCTTGTCTGCTAAAGAGTCATCTATAACATCACCCTGCTTAGCAATTTTCTTTGCTCCATCTTTTATATCCTCTGCAAGGATTCTATTTAAAAGGTTTACTTTGTTATTGTTAACCTCATTTAAAACTTTTCTGTATGGAGCTTCTAAGAAACCAAATTCATTTATTCTTGCTAACATAGCTAATTGAACAACAACACCAATATTTGAACTCTCAGGACTTGTTACTGGGTCAAATTTAGAATAGTGGGAATTATGGACTTCTCTAATAGAGAATGTCGCTCTTTCTTTTGCAATACCTCCAGGACCACCCGCTGTAACCTTCCTTTTATTCTCTAATTCTGTAAGGATATTTGTCTGTTCCATGAAACTAGAAAGTGCATTTGCACCGAAGAATGATTGTATTGAGGCTGCAATGGGTTTAGTACTTACAAGCATAGAAGGTGTTACCTTAGCATCTTGTCCATACAAACTCATCTTATCCTTGATATTTTTCTCTAATCTTCTAATACCAGCATTAAGTTGTCTTTCAAGTATTTCACCAACACTTCTAATCCTTCTGTTGCAAAGATGGTCAATGTCATCAGGTGCAACAACACCATTATTTATCTGTATTAATCTTTTTACAATCAAAACTATATCAGAGGGATACAAAACAACTTGCTCTGGGTCATTAATATCATAGTTTGTTCCTAACTTTCTATTTAATTGATACCTACCTATTTTACCTAAATCAAATTTTCTTACATTAAAGAAATTGCTCTTTATGTATCTCTCTGCACTCTCTAATGTGACAGATTCATCAGGTCTTAACTTATTGTAAATACTTATTACTGCCTCCTCCTTATTATTTGTAAAATCTCTAGCTAATGTCGCCTCTATATATTTATTCTCCTCGTGAGTATCTACATCAGCAAAAAGCTTTCTAATTTCATCATCACTCTCCCAACCAAAAACTCTAAGTAGCTCAGTTATTAACACCTTAGGTCTCTTAGGTAGTATTCTCATTGAAATAACATTGTGTCTGTTAGTATCTATCTCATACCATGGTCCTCTTCCTGGCATTAATCTCACCTTATAGAGGGTTCTTAACGGTAATTTCTCAGATTCTTCATACAAAACTCCCTCAGCTCTAACAACCTGATGTGTAACAACTCTTCTAACACCATTAAAAACAAAAACTCCATCATTTGTCATAACGGGAAGATCTGTAACAAATATTTCCTGTTCTTTAATCTCTCCCGTCTTATTGTTCAAAAGCTGTACCTTTGAATATACCGGTACCTCATATGACAAACCCTTAGTGATTGCTTCTTCAACACTCCTGTAAGGATCGCCACATTTAAAATCTTTGAATTCCAAAGTCCACATTCTCTCCATAGTATCCTTTACAGGATTAATTTCAGAGAATAGTCTTTGGAACCCATTCTGTTTAAAATCCTCGAATGAAACTATTTGAGCTTCAATTAAATTTGGGAAATCTATTTGACCGGAGTAATTTAATCCCAAATTTATTCTGCCGGATCTATTACGCTTGGGTTTTACCATAGAATATGTTTTTAGTAATGTTATAAGATATTACCTATACAGAGCAGGGTTAAATAATTCACCTAAGAATCTTAAATTATACCGCTCTTAAAAGCAAAACTAAGGAACTTCGAGGATATTATCATATTTAAGTGTATTAGTCAAAGGTTTTCTGTATAATTTAGGTATATTTAAAAATACAACTTTGAAACATTCACTATATACTGTATCCTATTCTTTGTAAAAATATTCCTAATATCATATTATATACCATAAAATGCCCAGAAAAAAGAAAAAACAACCAATTACAATTCAAAGTAGTGAGACAAAGATTCTCTTTGGAATAGTGCTTTTTGTAATAGGGTTAATTGTATTAATATCTTCATTTATAGATCACGATTCACCACTTTTTGATGCAATAACATTAAAATTGGGATATTCTTCCATTGTTTGGGGAGTATTCTTCATATATATTTCTTTCTTTTTTCTAACAAAAAACAAGAAATTCATATCAATTAAACAATCTGTAGGTTTGTTTCTCTTCTCAGCATGTTTAAGTGTTCTTCTTTCATTCTGGCAAATAGAAGAGCAATTGAATAATCCTGATGCTTTACGAGGAGCAGGTGGAGAGCTTGGAAAAATCCTACATCTTTCTATGAATAATATTGTAGGCAATTTTATTGAAATTGTAATAGTTTTAATTCTTCTCATTATATCTTTCTCATTAATAACAGGGACTACACTTGAGCAGATTAGAGATTTCCTTGAATCTTCTGTTCCTGAAGAGGAAAAAGAGGGTAAAGGAGTATTTGATATCCGCTCTTTCTTCAAGAAATTGAGTGAACCAAAAGATTTAGACATAAATATTACAGGAGATGGCTTACATGAGACGAAGATAGAGAGCGAAGAAGAGGTGGAAAAGAGATTGGATAGTATATTAAATACAGAAGAAACAAAAGAAGCAGAGGCAGTTCAGAAAGAGGATACAGATATGGATGAAATTCCTGTTGATTCTGTAAAAATTCCTGATGAGACAGAGATTAGAGAGCCTCAAAAACCAAAATATGTTGATTGGGTCTTTCCTAGTACTGAAATATTGCAAGAACCAGAGGTTCAAAAACAAAACAAGGAGCTTTACAAAGAGAAAGCATTGGTTATAGAGCAAACACTTAGAAGCTTTGGTATACAAGCGAAGGTTGTACAAGTCTCTGTAGGTCCCACAGTATTAAGATTCTCTTTAAGTATAAGTGTAGGGGTTAAGGTTTCAAGAATTAAGAATTTAAGTAATGATTTGGCCTTAGCTCTGGCATCTCAAACATCTTCTGTAAGAATAGAGGCCCCTATTCCAGGTACATCGTTTGTTGGTGTGGAGATTCCGAATCCAACTCCAAACTTTGTATATACAAAAGATATGGTTACAAGATTGAATAGGGAGAAAGATAAGTTTGAACTGCCTTTGATATTAGGGAAAGATATTACAGCAAAAACAAGTATAAGGGATTTAGCAAAGATACCACATCTTCTTGTGGCAGGAGCAACTGGTACAGGTAAATCTGTAGCTATTAACTCCTTGCTCACTGGTCTTCTTATGACAAAAAGTCCAGATGAGGTAAAGTTCATAATGATAGACCCTAAGATGGGTGTAGAGATGGCAATATATAATGGAATCCCACACCTACTAAACCCCGTCATTACTGACTCAGAATCCGTTATAAATGCTCTTCAATGGAGTATTGAAGAGATGATGAGAAGGTATAGACAATTGAAACAGGTAAGAGCAAAGAAATTGACGGAATATAACAAAAAATTAGGATATATGGCTATGCCATATATTGTAATAGTTATAGATGAAATGGCAGATTTAATCCTTACTTCTGGAATAGATGTAGAAACAAAGATACAGAGATTAGCACAAATGGGAAGAGCTGTGGGTATTCACCTCATATTGGCTACACAGAAACCCACTGTTAATGTAATTACAGGATTAATAAAATCAAATATTCCAGGAAGAATGGCATTTGCTGTAGCTACAAGTATGGACTCTAGAGTAATATTAGATGAATCTGGAGCTGAGACCCTCTTGGGAAATGGTGACATGCTCTATAAAGACCAAACAACTCCTAAGGCTCTTCGTATACAGGGTACTTATACCTCTACAGAAGATTCAGAGAGTGTCATTAAAGCAATTAAGGAACAGGTAAGGGGAGAAGAAATTGAATATTCTGAAGAGCTTTCTGAAGCAATAGAGAGAGGAGTTACAGAAACAACATCAAATGGATCTAGTGAGAGAGACCCAGAATTTGAAAAAGCCTTAGCAGTTATTATAGCAACACAAAAGGCTTCTGCTTCATTCTTACAAAGAAAAATGAAGATCGGTTATAACAAGGCAGCAAGATTAATAGATGAGCTTTATGAAGCCGGAGCTATTGGTCCTCAAGATGGAGCAAAACCAAGAAAAGTCCTAATTACTTCACCTGATCAGATTTCTAATTCTACAAAAAGTGACGAAGTGGATGAATAAGTAGTAGAATAGGGAATGATAACTGCAGGGGAAGTTTTAAAAAATAAGAGGGAAAAACTGGGTAAAAGCTTAGATATTGTTTCCTTAGACACTAAAATACAGAAACGATTTCTTCAATATATTGAAAATAATCAGTTCTCATACTTTGATTCAGAAGTTTTTCTAACTGGATTTATAAAAATATATGCCAAATATCTTAATTTAGATGTAGATAAGATACTTGCCCTCTACAGAAGAAGTAACCCTAAAAAGAAAACTATTATTAAAGTGGAAAATAAAGATGAAAAAAGGAAAAATAAATTCAAATTAAATCCAAATATTCTAAATCCTAAGACAATAATGACCCTTTCCATAGCTATTTTTCTCATAGCAATTATTGGATATATTGCTTTTCAAATATATAAGTTCCAAAGTCCACCAGAATTAAATATCTTAGAACCTAAAACAGATATTGAGACAACTTCAGAGGAAATACTAGTTAAAGTAGAGAGTCAAACAAATATAAATATAGAAATAAATGGGCTTCCTGCAGAATCATCAGAAGATGGTATATACGAAAAAGCTGTTAAATTAAACGAAGGTATAAATATAATAACTGTAAAAGCAAGAAAGAATGGGAATAATACCTTAGAATCAGTAGAAACAAGAAAAGTAACATACAATATTCCCACTATCTCAGAAGAAGTAGTAGAAAAGGAAGGAAAAATTACATTAGAAATAGTTGATTCTCCTGCATGGATAAGGCTTGATATAGATGGTGAAAACAAAGTTACCAAAGTAGTAGAACCATCAAAACAGGAATTTGAGATAAAAGAGAGTCTTTATATAATAACAGGAAGGGTTAGTAGTACAAAATTGTATTACAATGACACAAAAATTGAATGGAAACCAAATCAAACAACAGGAGTTGCAGAACTTACATGTACTATAGAAAATTTTTCACTACAGTGTGAATAAAACATCTTTAATGTCATATAAGTGATATAATCAGCTAAAGATGGATTCTGATAACAATCAAATTGAGGAGATAAAAAACAAGTTAGATATTGTTTCTGTTGTTGAAAAATATGTCAAACTGAGATTAGCTGGCAAAAACTACTCTGGATTATGTCCTTTCCATACAGAGAAAACTCCATCATTCATAGTCAGTCCCGATTTACAAAGATATAAATGTTTTGGATGTGGAGAGACAGGAGATATATATAATTTTATTCAAAAAATAGAAAATGTTGACTTTCCTGAAGCATTAGAGAAACTTGCAAAAGAGGCTGGTGTTGAATTAAAAAGAGGTAAACCTAATTCCAAATTTAAAATACTGGAGGAAATCAACTACAATGCAACCAAATACTACTACAATGAACTTAAAAGAAATAACATAGCACTCAAATATCTTAAAGATAGAGGTTTTACAGAGGATTCTATCAAAAATTTTGGAATTGGATATGCTCCTAGATACCCTAAATTAAGAGAATCTCTTTCTAAAACAAAACATTATACAGAGAAACAGTTATTAGATTCTGGACTATTTACAAAGAAAGAAAGGAGTATAAAAGAAAAATTCTATGACCGTATAATGTTCCCTATTAGATCAAAAAGAGGTGCTGTTATTGGATTTACAGGAAGGGTACTGCCTGGAAATGATTGGGGACCAAAATATATGAATTCTCCAGAAACTCCACTTTTTCATAAAAAAGATAATCTTTTTGGACAATATGAATCAAGACAGGAAATTAGAAAGAATGATTTAGTAATAATATGTGAGGGGTCAACGGATGTAATATCTGCACATCAACACGGTATTAAGAACATTGTTGCTCCACTAGGAACTGGTTTAACCAAAGAACAACTCCAAAGTATATCAACATTAACTAAAAATGTACTTTTCTTTTTTGATACAGATGAAGCTGGATATAAAGCCCTCATCAGAGGCTTCAGATTAACATCTGAATTAGGATTAAATCCCTATGCAACAAGTTCAAACCCATATAAAGATATAGATGAACTACTGCAAAAAGATCCTAAACTCATCACAAAAGCAATCAAGAATAAACAGGAAGCATTCACATTCATCTTAACACATGAATTAAAGGAGAGAAATTTGAACAAGCTAGAGGACTTAAGCTTGGTTAGAAACTTTATAGGGTCTTTGCTAAAAATCGTACCAGATATCGTAACAAAAAAACACTATGCAAAAAGAGCCTCGATATTAACAAAAATTTCTTTTGCAGAATTTTTTGATTCAAAAAATGAAAAATTTCTTAGAAAAAAACCAAAATCGAACCTTCTTGTGAAATTGGAAAAGAATAGCCTAGAGAAAAAGTTTTTAAAATTATTGCTCCTTTTGGATGATATAGAAAGTGAAAATTTAATTCCAAAGGAGTATATTTTTTCCGAAAATTTACTCAATTTATACAAAATTATTTCTGCAAAAAAATATAACAGTAAAAATCAATTGTATGAATTGTTAAAAGAAGATGAAGAAACAAAAATTCTATTAGAAGACCTACTCTTTGACTTAGTAGATATTCCTACAACAAAAGAAGAGATATTAGAAGAACTGGAGATTGTAAAAAGAAGATTAAGAGAAAGATACTTAAAGAACAAACAGAAAGAATTAAGTGTTAAAATAGCTATAGCTGAGGAGGAAAACAATACTAAGGATATTGAGAAATATATGCAAGAACTGACAAATATAAATAAAATGTTAAAAGATTAAAAATGCCTGATATATCTGATTATGATAAGCTTGATTACGATTACTCAACCTATTGGGAGAAAAGAGAGTATGAAAATTCTGCAGAGAAACATATTTTAAATAAAATATTTAACTCTAAACATGGGAATTGGTTTTTAGATATAGGTGGGTCATACGGGAGATTAACATCTACATACTATAATTCATACAACAAACCAGTAATTTTAGACTATTCATTAAAAACACTTCAAAAAAATAGAGAGTTTATTAAAAGCAAATATCCTAATGTGGAATTAATAGCTGCAAATGCATATAAAATGCCTTTTAAGAATAATTCTTTTGATGGAGGGTTAACAGTAAGGGTTTTACATCATATAGAGAAACCCAAAATGTATATAAAAGAGGTAAGTAGGATATTGAATGATGACTCCACATATGTACAGGAATATGCTAATAAAGTTCATATAAAGGCAGTAATCAGATCACTATTAAAATTAAATTTTGACATTTTCTCAGAAGAACCGTACCAACAACCTAAAAGAGGAAGCAACGAGGGAGCAACAGAGGATGAAAAGAACATTTTTCTAAACTATCACCCTTCATATATTAAGAAACTGCTTGAAAGTCAAAATTTTACAATTGTTAAGAAATATGGTTGTTCTTTCTTAAGGTCTCCATTCATTAAAAAACTTGTAAATGAGAATATTATGATGTTTTTTGAAATTATTATGCAGGATATGTTCTCTTGGAGTAATATTTCACCAAGTATATTTTTAGAATGTAAATTTTCAAAACCTAAGGTAAAAAATATAGAATATAAGGATTTAACAGATATTTTACAATGTCCAACCTGTAAAAAAGACCTATACATTGACCAAGAGAAAGCAGTATGTAAATACTGTTCTCAAGAATTTTTCAAAAAAGAAGATATCTGGGATTTTAGGGTTAAATAAATGAAAAGCAAAAAATCATTAGGTCAAAATTTCTTTATAAATAAAAACCTTTGTAATCAAATAGCACAAATAATTGTTAAAGAAAATCCTGATGTTATCGTTGAAATAGGCCCAGGTACAGGGATTTTTACATCATCTATTAGGGAAATATACAAAAAAGATATGATTCTAATTGAAAAGGATGATTTTTTGGCTAAAAAGCTTCAAATGTTTATGCCTGATCTAAAAATTTTGAATATGGATTTTCTTGATTGGGATTTTACTGAATTAGAAAAATATAAAAATTCCAAAATATTATTCTGGGGGTCACTACCTTACAATGTCAGTAAACCTATTATTAAAAAGATTATTTCTTCAAAATATTTTATTTCAACATCATACTTCATAATACAGAAGGAGGTTGCAGAGAAGTATATATCTAAAGAACCTAATAACAATTTACTTGCAGTACAAACATCTATTTATGCTTCTGCTAAAAGGCTTTTTGATATATCCTCTGATTCCTTTAGCCCTAGACCTAAGGTAAATAGCTCTTTTATTTCGTTTACACCTAAGAATAAAATTCCAGAAAATTTAAAAGGTGAGGAATTTTCAAGTTTTCTTCAAAATTCATTTAAACAACCAAGAAAAACTATTAGAAATAACCTACATAATATAACCTTCCAAGAAGAATCAATTATTGAAGAGCTACTAAACAAAAGACCACAACATCTTTCATTAGATGATTACTCATTACTTTTCTCTAAAGTAATCTAGATAATCTTCTGATATAATTCAGGAATGAAGAAAAAGAAAAACCCTCCCAAAGAGGAGCAGGTATCTCAATTAGACTTGGGAATAAAGGAACCCTTTAAGAATAAGTTCTTTAAGATTAAAGGGAATATAGATTATGCAATTTTACGATTTGAAGTTAGAAAATTTCTAAAAGACCCATTGGTATGGGCTACCTTTGTAATATCAATTACTCTAATACTACAACAGGTTTTGTTAATATATAGAAATATAGAAACACTCCCTGTTTATGTACCTATTTTTAGATATTTTATATCTGTTCCTAAGAAATTAGCAGAAAAGGAATTTATATTCATATTTCCTGTTATATCAGCATTTACCTTTGTAATATCTTTTATCTTTACTTCAAGGTATTACAATAGTGAAAAAGCATTAACAAAATTTTTACTTTTTGGATTAATGCTTTGTACTATATCTCAAACCATTATTTTAATTGATTTAGTAAGGTTTTTTTAATATGGATTTCTCAACAATAAATTCGTTTGTAAATAAGCTTTTTAACTGTGTTCCTAGTTTCATAAGTAACACTATTTATGAGAAATATTTCCAATTCTGGCCAATATTTCTGATTGGATTACTTGTTTCGCTACTTTTAACTCCAATTATTGGAAATCTCGCTTTAAAATATGACATAACCTATGTACCAGGTGTAAAAAGGAAAGGCAAAGAGTATGATAATTCTGAAAAAGCCCTGCACGAAGGCATAACTCCATCATTAGGAGGTTTGGCAATTACGATTCCAGCCTTAATAGTTATCTCAGTATTTTTCAAATTAGATAGTTTTACTATTCCAATATTACTTTCCCTTACAATATTAGTTATCGGAGCAACTTTAGATGATATTTTTAATCTTCCTGCCAAAGCACAATTTCTTTATCAAATAGTAGCATCAGCTATTATGGCTTTCTCTATACTTAATATAACTTCAATACCCTTTATAAATATAGATTTAGACATGTTTAAATGGGATTTTTCAATCTTAGGATTACAACAATCTCTATCATTTCCAGGAGATCTATTCCTATTCCTATGGTTAGTAGTTTGTATAAATGCTGTTAAATGGACAGCAGGTTCACCAGGTATAATAGAAGCTAATTCTTTAGTTATATTCTCACTTATTTTTATTATTGCTGTAAGGAATAATTCACTTTTTTCCTCCACAATCAGTATATTGGTTGCTGGAGGATTATTAATATTCCTTGTTTTCGCATTTCCTCCACAAAAGATTATGACTGGTTCTGCGGGAAAGTCAGTTTATGGCTTCTTGATATGTGTATTATCTCTAGTTGCGGATAGTAAGATATCTACTACAGTAATGCTTCTGATGCTTCCTCTTATAGACTTCGTTTATGTCATTATAAAGAGATTTGTGACATATAAACCGAAGAATTTTATCGACCTTATGAAAATAAGTGGTCCTGATCATCTACATCATCAGTTGATGAAATTAGAACTATCAAGAACACAACTTGTTCTTTTAGAAATGACTGCTACCCTATTCTTAGGATCTTTTGCTATATTAACAACAGGTGCTATTAGGTATTTTACATTAATAATATGTGCATCACTAGGTATTGGATTTGTCTTTTACATAAATTACAAGGCTTCTCAAATTAAAAAATTAGAGGATAAGGGAAAAAGCCCTGAATCAAAATACTCATACTAAACTATGGGGTGTGGAAACATATCCCCTTACCCCATATAATTAGTTTATGGCAAACTATAAAAAGCTACTTTTAGTAACTCTAGGTATAATTCTACTTTCCATACTACTTTACTTCCTTCCCTTAAACACTTTGCTTGGAAGAATTCCAATATTAAATACCTTCTATAACAATACGAGCTTAGAAATAGTAACACAGAGGGGAAAAGCAAAGGTATGGATAGACGGAAAAGATTATGGTGAGACACCAACAACTGTAGAAAACCTACCAGAGGGAAATTACCTTGTAGAATTAGAAAAGATTTCTGACAAAAAATTCTTCTATGAGAAACAATCAATACAAATTACCTTAACAAGAAATACTTCTGCTAGAATAGATTTGGAAATAGGACCTCAAAATATATTGCATGGAGTAATTATGTATTACACACCCATTAAGACTTCCTCAGATAAAGGCATGTTAACAGTAACTAGTAATGTTGATGGTGCAAAAGTCTTTTTAGATAAAGAGTTTCTAAAAGCTTCCCCTATAAGTAATCTCTCATTAAGAGAAAATCTATATCAAGTAAAAGTAACGGCAGAGGGACATGAGGAAATAGATGTTCCAGTAGTTATTACTAAAAACTACTCCTTAAATTTAAAAACATATCATTTCCCAATACCAACAACATTTGATACATTAGAAGAGACAAATGAGTAATCTAAGACTAAACAAAATTAAGCCACAAACTCCAATATCCATCATAATACATGGTGGAAATCGTGTTGGATACCTCACTGCAAAAACCTTAATAGATCAAGGTTGTTATGTTGTTATAATCGATAAATTCAATAGTAATACAAAAAAATATCTCTCTGAATTAAAAAAATCTGAGCTTTTTGATTTTTTTGATTTTAAAGGTTTTAACTCTCTTTTTAAAAATATTAAAAGGTTTGATTACCTTTTCTATTTCTTAAATCAGAAGCTTTCACAAAAGGATTTTGATAGTAAAGAGTTTCTTAATGAAACTAAGATTTTAGAGGAGACATTAGCAAATACAAAAAAGAATAATGCAAAGTTTTCATTAATAACCTCACTACCATTAAATAGAGAATTAGCAAATAGGGTGAATAATATAAAACTTTCTGCCCCTTCACCTTATTCCAATATCGAGCTACAGAAATATTGTGAGACTTTAGCAGCGGAGTTTAAAGATAAATCCAATATTAATTTAAGAATATTAAGAGTTGGAACAGTAATAGGTAAAGGAACTGAGAAGGTAGATAATGAAGTTGTTGATAATCTTCTCAAGGATGCAACACAAAAAACTCAAATAACCATTAAAGGGGAAGGATTAGATATACATACATTAATTCATGAAGCTGATGCTACATACGGAATTCTAAAATTAACCTTCACAGACAACACAAAAGGGGAAGTAATATCCTTAGCAAACAAAAACAACTATACAACACTTTCTCTAGCCTACAAGCTCCTAGAACTCAATACAGAGGCTCAAACAATAAGATTTGTAGAAAATCCTGAGAATCAATTCATCATACAAGATTTATATGTTCCAGCTCCTCCTGCTACTAAGTATGGGTGGACTCAGCAAGTTAATCTAGAAGAAGCTTTAATAGAACAGTTACAAACATACTACGATAATATAAATAAATCTTGGGATATAGGAGAATTACCTTTTAAAAAGAAATCTCCTAAAAGTTCTGTAAAAGTTGGAAAAACAAAGTTAGGTGAATTCATTTCCAATCTATTTGACCCTGTAAAAAATACTTTTAAAAAAGAAAAGAAGATAGATTTTAACCCAAAGAAATTCTTTACAGTGCTTCTTACAACTGTAGGATTATTTTTATTCACATATTTTATCCTCTATCCAATCATAGGGACAGCAATAGGTTTGATGTTAATAAATAATTCAACTAAAAACCTCACAACCTCTGTATTAGAGTTAGATGAAGCTAAGAGTAAGAAGAATATTAAAAATTTGGAGAAAAACATTGATAGAATCTCAGATAGTGTAGGAAATATATATTGGCTCTTCTATATTACAGATAACAAAGATCTCTATGACAACACAACACAGCTACTTTTAGGGTCTCAATATACTGTAGAGGGTGCATCTGAGTTAATTACAGCCATATATCCACTATCACAGTATATTCAGGATTTTCAACCTGCCCTAGACTTTCAAACATCAACCCCTACTACAACAAGAGAATACAGAGAATACTTGAAAGAAATACAAGCAAAGAGCTACAAATTAGAAGAAGCATCATACAAAATTTCTCTAGCATCAGGAATTATTAAAAACCTTGATACAACAACATTTCCTAAGATATTACAAGACAAAATTCTTGAAATTAAAGATTTAATTGCTAAATTAGAAGAAGGAACAACAACCTTTAAAGAAAGTACATCTTTTCTACCTGATCTACTAGGTGTTGATCAAAGAAAAAGGTATTTGATACTACTTCAGAACGAATCTGAAATTAGAAGTACAGGAGGATGGCTGACAAGCTATGGAATCGTGGGAGTAGAGGGAGGACAAATAAGGGAACTTTTCGTAGATGATATCTATAATGCAGATGGAACATTAAGAGTTCAAAACAAGAGATATATACCACCTAAGTCTATGATAAATGGATTGGAAATAACGGATTGGTCATTCTCCTTAGTAAACTGGTATCCTGACCTATTAGATACTCTTTCAGAAAGTGAACCTTTTGTTAAAGACCTTGGAAAAGGAAATAGTCTAGATGGATTAATAACCATAGACATTACTTTTATACAAAAACTATTAGAAAAATGGAATGGTATAGAGGTCCCTGGAGAAAGTGAAATCATTACAAGTGAAAATATGTACAGTAAAATTTTTGAAATGCATGAAGAATTTGTTCCAGGATCGACACAGAAGACAACATTTTTGGCTAATTTAGCGAATGAAATAGTAAAGAAATTACTTTCAATGAATATAGGAGAGTTAATTGAAATTAGTGATATATTTGAAGAAAGTTTAAATGAGAAGCATTTACAAGCTACATTTAAAAACAGGGTTGCTTATACATTCTTTAGCTCAAGAAATTGGGCTAATTCCCTTGATTCAAGATACAACAATGCACCAATTGCTATAGATTGGAATTGGGGTGGAAACAAAGCAAATCTCTACCTAAATAAAAATTACAATCTAAATATCAATATTAAAGATGAAAATACTGTTGATTTTGCATACAGTATAACTACAGAAAACTCTTCAAGTAAAAATGAATATCCTGAAGGAAATTATATTAATTACCAAAGAATATATATACCCTCTGAAGCTAAGATACTGAGAATAAATGGATTTGTAGATAACAAATACACCATTTATAAAGAGAATGGTTTTAAAGTAGTGGCGGGATGGTTCAATACTCCTATCCAATCTACAAAATCTTTAGAAATATCGTATAGATTGGAGAGAGATTCAGAAAATAATAGTTTTACACTTAAGACTCAAGAACAAAACATGTTCTTTGACCTTACTCTTTTCAAACAGGCTGGGGAGAAGAAACATGCCTATAGAATCGACCTTAGTTATCCTTCAACATGGAATTTAGAGAATTCTGGAGGATTAAATAGTATCAGTAACCAACTATCTGGTAGATTTGAACTAAATGAAGATCTTCACTTCCCAATAGTATGGAGAATACCAAATTAAACTGAGATTTTGTCGTTTTCCTTTAGATATGTATATATATCTAAGACATCTTCAAGAGAAACTTCTCTTCTACTAGCAAATTTTTGTATCTCCTTAACTGTTAAATCTGTATTAACAGGGACTCTATTACTAATACCTAGTGGAGAAACGAATGTAGCAATGTTTTTTGATTTACAATTATGACAAGAAAAGTGTATAATAGCCGATACTCCAGTATTCTGGATTATGTTAACATCTTCAGGTAAATAGGGAGTGCCACACTTATCACAAAACTTTGCAATAGAGTTTAAGAAAAACTGTTTTTTATCTAATATGTTATTATCATTACTGTCCATATATTAAATTATATCATACAAAATAGATGACAGATAAAAGCAAATCCATAAAATATCTTGTTAAAAGAGGAAAAGAAAGAGGTTTCCTTACACAAGAGGATCTTTTAGATGTTTTTCCTACAATAGAGGAAGATATCGAGCTTCTAGATGAAATTTTTGAAAAGTTACAAGAAAATGAAATAGAGGTTTTAGAACCAGAAGATGATATCAAAAGTGATATAAAAGAAGAGTTAACACTTGAAGGAAAAATTAGAATTCTGAAAAGTATACAGACTAATATATCAACGGATGCAATACGATCATATCTTTATGAAATAGGAAGAATCCCACTACTTACAGGAGAAGAAGAGGTCATATTAGCAAAAAGGATAGAGAAAGGAGATGAGGAAGCATCACAACTATTAATAACTGCAAATCTAAGGTTAGTTGTTAGTATTGCAAAGAAATATAGTAAGAGTAATTTAGAACTTCTAGATTTAATACAAGAGGGGAATATTGGTTTAATGAGGGCAGTAGAGAAGTTTGATTATAAAAAAGGTTTTAAATTCTCTACATATGCGACATGGTGGATTAGACAAGCTATTACAAGAGCTATTGCTGATCAAGCAAGAACTATCAGAGTACCTGTACATATGATTGAAACAATAAACAAGTTTAATAAAGTCAGTAATACCTTAGCTACAAAACTAGGAAGACCAGCTACAGACCAAGAAATAGCAAAAGAAATGGATGTAGAGATAGAAAAAATTGCTGAAATAAGAAAAATTAAACAGAATCCTACATCATTAGCAACTCCAATAGGAGAGGAGAAAGATAGCAAATTACAAGATATTATCCCAGATGATTGGTCACAATCTCCAGAAGACTATGCAACAGGAGAGTATCTAAAAAATCAATTACATGAGATTCTTGATAGCCTACAAGACAGAGAAAGACGAGTACTCTCATTAAGATTTGGTTTAGATGACGGTGTATCTAGGACATTAGAAGAAGTTGGTAAAGAATTTGGAGTAACAAGAGAGAGAATAAGGCAAATAGAAGCAAAAGCATTAAAAAAACTAAAAGAGAAGTCCGCACAACAGAAATTAGATGACTATATAGACTAATCTCTACCTATTAAAGAAAGAAATTCCTCAGGAGAAACAGGAAAACTTTTATCTGTTCTTTCAGTTATCATCCCTAATTCTGTCAAATCAAATTTATTACTAATCTGATTTGTATATGAATTAGCATTAGGATTTATATTCACATTACTATTTTGAAAGTATATAGAAGAACCTATCCAGACTAAAACAACTATTAAAAGAAGTATTAAAGCAAACATAGATTTTTTAATTATATCCATATTTCTATTTGTAAAATTTATTATTCTCTATATTGTATATTCTCAAATTCAAACTAAATGAACTCAAATTATCCTTATCTTTTTGAGTAGAGAACGATACTGACTCTACCACAGGATACATAGGCAATGCCTCTAAATCTCGAAGTAGATTGATTAGATTAGACTCCTTTCCCTTAACACTTAATCTTACTGCTTTTGGAACCAAAACCTTTGTAGCAACATTAAAACTATCCCCCTTATAATTATCAAAATTTACTGCCATAAGAGCAAAACCGTTTCTAGCAGCTACAGCATCTATATTTGACATAAACAAACTAAAATTCCCATCTGCTGGAAATATTAATTCTAAATTATCAAAACTCTTCCTTTCCGTAGCATACTGTTTATCTAATTCACTTAAAGTTCCTATTTTCTTTTCTAAAAGAGAATTAACTGTACCCTTCTCCTTTATCTCCTTATTTATCCTAGTTATAGTCAGAATTGTTGGTCTAATTGCAAATGCAATTAAAATTATCATTACGAATACTGAAAATCCAAAGAATATATACGATTTCTTCTTTTCAGGAGATTCTTTGATAATTTTAATATATTCTACTGTATTAATATTTTTCTCCTTCATTATTTTGTTGCAGGATAAAGATTAAAGGTGACCCTTACACTAACCTCAGTTCTATCTTTACTAATAGCAAATTTAACATCGTAATAATTGGGATTGTTTTTTAAGGCAGATTCATAATTATTAACAGCATCTAAATTAGATGTAGTTAAATGAAAAGAAACCTTTCCTTCATTAAAGGTAAAGTTTTCCAATTTAAGTGAAGAGGGAACACCGTTTATCAATTCACTGACTACTGTAGAATTAATCTGTTGACCCTCTCTCACCTTTTTAGTATCCAACAGAAGAGATTGGTAGTTTTCAAATAGGGCAGAATTCTTCTTCCAATTCTCATTAGATAACAGTACAACTTTATTATTAATATCCTCCGTAAGATCATTATTTTTTCTATCTAGTACAAACCTAGAAAAAAATACGATTAGAACTACAATCTGGACAAATATCAACAAATATTTTCCTATATTAACAAGCCAAACATATGCATTTGCCCAAAGATCATTAGGAGAGTATAAAGCATCTAAAAAGTTAATGGATTTTGGTTGTTTACCCGTCTTAAACATTAGGCAGTTTTATTTTCTTAATAATTTTAGTATATCATATACTAAATCTTATTAAACAGTATTATACTCTCCTTTCTCTGTAATGCTTCCTTAGCTTTTTTGCAACTAACAGGAATGATTGGGGTGTAATACTTTATAACAACATCTAATAAATAACTAAGGTTATTCAAAACATTTTGAATATCCTCCTTCTTCATCTCTTTATTCCAAGGTTCTTTTTCTGTAATATATTTATTTCCAAAATCTGCTAATAAATCTATCTTTTCTCCAGCAAGAGCTATTTCATAATCCTCGTACAATTCTTGTATTTCCTTTTCATACTGATTAACCTTATCTTTAAAATCCTTTTCAACCTTAGATTCATCATTAATCTCCACCCCCTTACTATTTGAAAGATGTATTACCCTATTAAGTAAATTCCCTAAATTATTAGCTAATCTTGAATTATACATATTGACTAAGTCATCCTCCTTGTAGGGACTGTCCCCATAAGTTACTATGCCTGTTAAAAGATAAAATCTAACTATCTCAGCACCATACTTTGCTTCTTGATCAAATGGAGATATTACATTACCTAATGTCTTAGCCATTTTTCTTCCATCTGGTCCTAAAATCATTCCATGTTCTAAAAGTTTTCGAGTATGTGGTAATCCAACCGATGCTAACATTCCTTGCCATATACAACCTTGAAATCTTAAATTATCAGGACCAAATAGTTGAATTCCTGGCCACCACTCATTCAATCTTTTTTCATCTCTACCAAAACCTAATACATTTACATAGTTAGTTAATGCATCAAACCAAACATAGAGAACTTGTTCAGGATCATTTGGAACTTCTATTCCCCATGGAAGGTTCTCTTTTAATCTTGATATACTAATATCTTCTATATCTGAAATTATCACCTTCAACTCCTGCAATTTACTCTTAGGCTTTAATACATCAGGATTTTCATCTAACCAGTTTAGTAATGAATCTTTATACTTAGATAGTTTAAAGAAATAGTTTTCCTCTTCCTTCAATTCGGGAGTTTTATCATGATCAGGACATTTTCCATCAACTAATTCTTTCTCTGTAATAAATCTCTCACATCCCACACAATACAATCCACTGTATTTTTTCTTATATATATCTCCATTTTCTTCACATCTTTTCCAAAATTCTTGAGCAGCTTTATGATGTTCTTTATCAGAGGTTCTATAAAAATTATCATATTCAACAAAAAATAGTTTACAGTAGTCTTTGAATCTTTGAGAGTATTTATCTACAAAATCTTTAATATCTAATTTCTCTTTTTCTGCATATTCTAGTATTTTTTGTCCATGTTCATCTGTTCCAACATTAAAAAAAACATTATCCTTACCTAATTTTTGTTTAAAGTATCTGGATATTGCATCTGCTTGTACAAACTCCAAGGCATGACCTATATGTGGTTCAGCATTAACATAGGGGAGGGTAGTTGTTATGTATAATTTCTGGTTGTTCATCATATGATTATATAATTATTCTCTTTAAAAACCTAGTATCTGTGATATAATCCTACATTATGGAATCTACTGATTTAAGGACTATCAAAGATGAAGAATTAAAGGAGGTCGTTATTTCTGAAAGAGAAGATTTTCTCAAAGAAATTGGTTTTCAACCAGAAGATATTGAAAATATCTATTCAGAATACGAAACATTACTAAAAGAGGATGTTGTTATAGAAGCTATTGAAAATCTTACTAAGAAAGGATTTAATGATCCTATCAAAATGATTTCTACATTCCCTCCTATTCTAGGTTATTCTTTTGAAAATATTGATAATAAAATCAAGGGATTGGAAGAAAGAGGGTTTCAGGATCCTATTAAAATGATTTCTACATCACCTGTTGTTTTAGGGCTTTCGTTTGAAAATATTGATAATAAAATCAAGGGATTGGAAGAAAGAGGGTTTCAGGATCCTATTAAAATGATTTCTACATTACCTCCTATTCTAGGTTATTCTTTTGAAAATATTGATAATAAAATCAAGGGACTAAAAGAAAGAGGGTTTCAGGATCCTATTAAAATGATTTCTACATTACCCGCTGTTCTAGCTTATTCTTTTGAAAATATTGATAATAAAATCAAGGGATTGGAAGAAAGAGGATTTAAAGATCCCATCAAAATGATTTCTAAATTACCCGCTGTTCTAGCTTATTCTTTTGAAAATATTGATGATAAGACTGAGGGGCTTCAAAGAAGAGGGTTTGAGGATCCTATCAAAATGATTTCTACATTACCTTCTGTTTTAGGTCTTTCCCTTGAAAATATTGATAATAAAATCAAGGGACTAGAAGAAAGAGGATTTCAGAATCCTATCAAAATGATTTCTAAATCACCTCATATTCTAGGTTATTCTTTTGAAAATATTGATAATAAAATCAAGGGACTGGAAGAAAGAGGATTTAAAGATCCCATCAAAATGATTTCTAAATTACCCGCTGTTCTAGCTTATTCTTTTGAAAATATTGATGATAAGACTGAGGGGCTTCAAAGAAGAGGGTTTAAAGATCCTATCAAAATGATTTCTAAATCACCTCATATTCTAGGTCTTTCATTTGAATATATTGACGATAAAATCAAAGGATTGGAAGAAAGAGGGTTTAAAGATCCTATCAAAATGATTTCTAAATCACCTCATATTCTAGGTCTTTCTTTTGAAAATATTGATAATAAAATCAAGGGATTGGAAGAAAGAGGGTTTAAAAATCCTATTAAAACGATTTCTACATCACCTGCTATTTTTGATTATTCTTTTGAAAATATTGATAAAAAACTACACCTATTCAACTCCATAATCTCCAAGTATTCCTTAAATTTTTCTGCTACCTCCCTAATTGAATATTTTCCTAGTGCATTAGGTAATAAGATGGACAAACTATATGTAGTAACAAGAATTATGACTGATATATATGATAATAATAATGATGTTGATGAAAAAACTATTTTTAAAATACTTATAAACAACATAGAAAACATATTAATTGCACATTCAGAATTAAATAAACCTATTAATGAAAAAATCTTTTATGAAAAATTAAAAGAAGTTAAGAAAAGAAAATATACTAAAGAAGAGAAAAGAGAAATTCTTTCATTAATAGAAGAGGGACATAGATCTCATAAAGCAGTAGATAGATACTTTAGAGGGTATACTAACTAAATCTGTTGCCCCATCAATAACCCTTTTGCTAATCCTAATTTAACTAATTCCTGCCATACTGATTCAGTAATAAAAGGTACAAATGGATGCATTATCTTTAAATTTTCTTTCAATATATACAACAATTCTGATAATAACCTTACTCTTTTTTCACTACATATCTCTTCATTTTTAATATCATTCTTTATTTCCTCTATCCATATATCACACAACTGATGCCAGAAAAACTCTCTAATAGCCTCTGCTCCTAAATTAAATTGATACTTCTCCATATACCTACTCACCTTATCTATATGTTCTTTAGTTTTCTTAACTCTTTCACTTTCTACAACCTCAAACTTAGAAACTTCCTCCATCTCTCTTTCATCTATATTCATTACAATAAATCTACTAGCATTCCATATTTTATTAACAAAATTTCTATTTCCCTTTATCTTCTCCTCCCTCAATGGTGCATTAGATCCAGGGAGAGCATCAGAGTAATACCACATTCTTAAAGAATCTGCTCCATATTTTTCAAAAATCTCCTTCGGTTCTACACCATTCCCCTTACTCTTTGACATCTTAGAACCATCAGCTGCTAAAATCATACCTGTAAGAAATACTGTGCTGTAGGGAACTTGACCAGTCTTATATATCCCCATCATAATCATTCTTGCTGACCACCAAAAAAGAATATCTCTAGCATGAATCATTACTTGAGTAGGGTAGTATTTCTTAAAATCTTCTCCATCTGGTCCACCTAAAGTTGAAAAAGGCCATTGTCCTGAGCTAAACCATGTATCAAATACATCTTCGTCCTGTTCCCATATCTCATTATTCTCAGAATCTGGTTGTTCCTCCCCTAAGTGAATTCTACCTGAACCTGTAACTTCCTCACCTGTTTCTTTTTCATAATCAGCGACTCCTTTTCCTTTATTCTCCTGTAGCCAATCATATAATTTCTTTCCTCCACTATACCAAACAGGTATTCTTTGACCCCACCATAGCTGTCTTGATATACACCAAGGCTGAATATTTTCATAGAAATGCTCTAAAGCCTTCTGTTGTCCAATTGGAATAACCTTAACATTACCTTTCTTCATCTCTTCTAAAGCTCTTTCAGCAAGAGGCTTAACATCTAAATACCATTGATTGGAAATTATTGGTTCTATCAAAGTTTTACATCTCTCACAAATCATAACATCATGTTTTATATTCTCTATCTTCTCCAACAATCCCTCTCTTTCTAATTCTTCACATAATGCTTTAGAACATTCTATTGTACCCATGCCTTTGAATCTTTCAGGAATGTCTCCCTCCATTTGAGCATTTTCATTAATAACATTCCTAACTTCGAGATTATGCTTCTTACCTAGTTCAAAATCTACAGGAGAGTGAGCTGGTGTTACCTTAAGAGCTCCTGTTCCTAGCTCTATATCAATACTCTCATCTGCTATTACAGGAATTTCTCTATTAGCTATTGGCAATACTACCTTTTGCCCTATTAATTCCTTATACCTTTCATCATTTGGATTAACTGCAACTGCAGTATCCCCCAACATAGTCTCCGGTCTAGTAGTTGCAACAGTAATATATTCTTTCTCCTTTCCAACAATTGGATATCTAATATATGCAAATATCCCTCTTTTTTCTTCATGTTCTGTATCAACATCTGCCAATGCAGTATGACAATTCGGACACTGATTAATTATCCTTTTATCCCTATATACCAAGCCTTCTTCAAACATCTTATAGAATGTCTTGTAAACAATCTTTGTTAATTTAGGATCTAGGGTGAACAATTCTCTACCATAATCTGCTGAAAGACCAATCCTTTTTTCCTGTTCTCTTGCATTTTTTGCATTCTCTATGCAAAATTCATAACTTCTTTTAAAAAATTCTTCCCTACCCATTTCACTTTTACTTTTCCCTTCTTTTTCTAAAATCTTTGTAAAAACACTTTCTGTTTGTATTCCGGCATGATCTTTTCCAGGCAGAAGGAGAGTGGGGTGTCCTGTCATTCTCATATATCGACCCATCACATCATGGAAAGAGTATCCACATACATGGCCTAAATGTAAGCTGCCATTAGCATTAGGTGGGGGAAGAGTTATGGTAAAGGGTTTTTTAATTTCATATCCCTCTTCCTCAAGATATTTGGCCATATTATCAGGATTCAATAGGCCAGATGCCTCCCAAAGAGAATATATCTCAAACTCAGCATCGGAATTGTATGATTTCGGTAGTTCTCCCTTCATATATCAATAACCCTAATTATATCACAATCCCCTTTGGGGTCTGACCCTCCTCTGTCCCCTTTTTCCAAAAGCTTTGGTAGCATAATCCTGCGGAAGGAGGATGCCTGTCCCTCGTCTGACCCCAACCCCAACTCGTCATAACACGATTTTTGTGGTAGAATATGTATATCTTAAAGATTTTCCCTTGCCAAAACAGATCTCCTTCGAAACCTGTATAATGGTTTGAAGAGGATATAGATAATATGATTAAATAAAAGATGAAAGATAATAGAAAAGAGATATTGCAGCTATGTACACTTTCCGGAACATCAGAAATTGGAAGAAATTCAAATTTTGTTCAGTACGGTGATGAAATAGTTATGATAGATGCAGGGTATTCATTTCCTGGTCATGAGATGTACGGTGTTGACTATTTAATACCAAATGTAAAGTATCTCAAGAAAAATAAACAAAAGGTAAAAGCTATATTAATAACACATGGTCATTTGGACCATACTGGAGCATTAAAATGGATTCTACCTGAATTAAACTATCCTCCAATATATGCAGGAGGTTTTGCAAAAGCCTTAATTGAAGCAAAAATGAAAGAGTATAAAATGGAAAACAAGGTTAAGATATATGAAGTAGATAGAAAATCACAGATTCGAATAGGTAGAAACTTTAAAGCAACCTTCATTGGAATTAATCACAGTATTCCAGATGCTTTTTCAATATTTTTAGAAACTCCAAGAGGAAATATTTTCTTTTCAGGAGATTTTAAAATAGATAAAGAACCGGCAAATGAGCCACAAAGTGATTATGAGAAACTTAGAGGGTTACGAGGAAAGATAGATTTAGCACTAATGGAAAGTACTAATGCATCAACTCCTGGTAAAGCTCCTTCTGAGACTGAAATATCGAAGAATTTAGAGGAAATAATATTTAAGCATAATGGTAGAGTGATAGTTTCTGTCTTCTCTTCACTAATCACTAGACTATACTCACTTGTAGAAATTGCTAAAAAAACAAATAGGAAGATATTAATATCTGGAAGAAGCCTTAATCAAGCAATATCTATTGCTAGAGAAAAAAGGTATATAACTATTGATGATAAATTTCTAGTCAAAGAGAGAGATATTAACAAACATCCAGATAATGAACTTTTAATACTATGTACTGGAAGCCAAGGGGAAAGATTTGCAGCATTAAACAGAATTTCTCTAAATGAGCATAAATACATAAAACTAAAGAAAGGTGATTTAGTTATTCTTTCTTCTTCTGAAATCCCAGAAAACATTACTACCATAGAGAGAATGACTGACAGAATACTAGATTTTGGAGTAGAACTAATAAAAGATGATGTGGATACTAAGGTTCATTCAACAGGACATGGAAACCAAGAGGATCTAAGGATGATGTTAGAGATGGTTCAACCTAAATACATTATGCCCGTACACGGTTCATTAACATTTAGGTATTTCCATAAAAAGAATTTAATTAAATGGGGTTTTGATAGAAACAGAATATTTCTAACAGAAGATGGTCAAATTTGGAATTATGATGGTTATCATTGGAATAAAGGTAAAAAAGTTGAATCAAAACCAATCTTAATAGATGGTCTAGGAGTAGGGGATGTAGGAGATGTTGTATTAAAAGATAGAAAACAACTATCTGAATACGGAATGTTCTCTGTAGTATTAAATCTAAGTTCAAAGAATAAAAAAATTATAGGCAAACCAAGATTTATCTCCAGAGGATTTGTATATCTTAAAAGTTCTCAACCATTATTAAAAGAAATACAGAATCTCATTTTTGACATTCATAAAGAGTGGGAGAAAAAGTCATTAAAAGAGGGTAAATTCGAAGAAAAGATACTTGTTCAGAATATTGAAAAACAGTTAGGCAAGTTGATATTTAAGAAAACAGAAAGAGAACCAATCATCCTTGTTGCAGTAATCTAAAAGCTTTCTAAAAAATATAAATGTGATATACTTTTTGTATGCTAAACCTGCCTTTTTTGAAAATATCTTCCAAAACCTCTCTAAAAGAGGGAGATAATATAGTAGCTTTGGATATTGGAACAGAACAGTTGAAAAGTATTCTCTTTTCTATTAATGACCTAGGTATTGAAATAAAGAAAATCTCAAGAGTTGACCAACAACAACATGCTATGAGAAGTGGTATTATCAAAAACTTAGATACTGTTTTGGAAAATTGTAGACTTGCCATTTCTGAACTAACTGATCGACTTCCAAAAGAACAATTTCCTAGAAATGTCGTTATGGGTATAGCAGGGGAGTATATACAAGGGGTATCCATAGTAGTCAATTATCAAAGAGAACAAAATTATGAAAAAGAAGTTACAGAAAAGGAAGAAGGAAAGATTCTTTCTCAAATTAGGCATAAGATAGAGGCAAGTGGAAAGGAAGATTTAAGTCAAAGAATTGGGTTAACTAACGATGATATTGAAATATTACATATTACACAAACAGGTTTAGAAATAGGTGGGATGCCAGTTGATTCTTTGGTTGGATATAAAGGAAGGGATGTTCGATTACACTTCTATGCATCATTTGCTCCAAAAACATACACAGAGGCATTGAAAAAGGTAGCTTCAGAAATTCAATTAAATGTATTAGGAATAGTTTCTCAACCTTTTGCAGTAGCTAGAGCATACTCTGGTTCATCAAACAGAGATTTCTCTGCGATTTTTGTAGACATTGGAGGGGGAACAACCGATATTGCAGTAGTAGATAGGGGTAATGTTGTAGAAACTAAAATGTTTGCATTTGGAGGAAGAACTTTTACTAAAGAAATAGCAAAAATACTTGATTTGGAATATAGATATGCAGAACAGAGGAAGATTAAGTATTCAGAGAAGACATTAAATAGGGAACTCTCAAGAGATGTACAAAAAATTGTATATCCAGTAGCTAAGCTGTGGATGAAAACATTAAAATCTGCTCTTTCATACTGTGATGATATTAGTTCCTTTCCCACACAGATATACCTATGTGGTGGAGGATCCCTATTACCCGAAATGAAAGAAGTTATGTTGGAATTCCCTTGGAAAAAATTCCTACCTTTCCCAGTGGTACCCAAAATTGACTTTTTCACACCTGAAAAGTTAGATTGTATAAAGGATAATAGTGGAAACTTGAGAAATGTATTCGATATTACTCCTGCAGCATTAACTAAATTTGTATATGATATGAAAGAGAGAGAACTGTAATGGAAGAAGAGAAGAAAATTACAAAAATAGTGATAAATAAGGATGATGAGCTAACAGATATTGTTACTGCAATACTAGATTCTCCCAACGAAAGGATTATACTCACTTTCGCAGAAGAAACAGATCTTTTGATTAGCCCAATTAATCTAAAAGTATTATTAGAAACAGCAGATGAAAATGAAAAATTACTAGTAGCCCAGATTATTAAAAATCCAACTGGATTGAGGAATGCAAAATTAGCTGGGATATCAACAATAGATGTTCCATCTTTCCCAACAGAAGAAATCTGGGAGAAGGAAGAGATTAATTATGCTAATAGAATAAATCCTCCAAAGGAAGAAGTAATGCCTAAGACAGAAACTCCTACAAAAGAGGAAGAAGACACTCCTAAAATATCTGATTTTCAAAAAAGAATAGATAGTGCAATTGAAAGAGGTAAAGAAAGAAGAGAAATCAAAGAAGAAAGTTCTCAAGACATTCAAAATGATGAGGATGTATTAATTTCTCTAGATGAAGATCTACCTTCTGTTAATGAGGATTTACCCATTACCATTGATCCTGATCTCTCTAAGGTAGATTTTAGTCGAAAAACACAAGACCCACAAAAAATACAACCAGAAAAAAGAGTAAAAGAGAGAAGAGACTTAAAACTAAATGTAGAAGCTATTGGTGAAAAGATTAAAAACTTTTTTAATAATATTCCGATACCAACAAAATATAAGAAATTAGCTCCCTTAGTAGCAATATCCATTGTTCTTTTAATTCTTTTAGTTGGTTTTATATATTTAAATACAGCTTTGCTTGTTAAAGTTAAAATATATGTAGAAGCAAAAGAAGTAAGTATAGAAAGAGAATTTCAGGGAGATAAGAATATAAAGGAGATAGATTTTGAAAACCTTAAGATCCCTGTAAAAAGTGAAAGTGTAGAGAAATCTAGATCTACCAACATAACTGCCACTGGGAAAGCATTTAAGGGAGAGAAAGCAAAAGGACAAATAAATATTACATATATAAAAGAAAGTTGTAATGATGATACAGCAGCACTTAATCTTCCTGCAGGAAGTACACTTTCCACAAAAGGAAAAGTCTATACATTAGATTCAGATACATCTGTTAAATGTACCACTCTAACAGTAGCTGGAATTACAGCTATTGAAGTTGGAGAAGAGTACAACCTACCCTCTGGTCAACTTTTTACATTCCAAGGATACTCTAGTACAGAACTATTAGCACTTAATAATAGTGGAGCAATAACTGGAGGATCTAAACAGGAATACACAGTTCTTTCTAAAGCTGATGTAGACGCTGGTGTAGAAGATCTTAAAAAAATAGCTATAGAAGAGGGAGAAAATGAGCTAAAAGGATTATCCGATAAATGGTTAATTATAGAAGACTCTTTAACAAGTGAAGTTATAGCCGACAGTATAAAAACTAGTGTGACAATAGGAGCAGAAGCTTCAGAAGTTAATCTTTCAATTAAAACAAAGAGTACTGCATCGTACTATCTAAAAGACGGATTTGATGATGGAGTAGAGGATTTGCTAACGAAGGAAGCTAAAGAGAAAAATTTATTTGAAACTGATAAAGATTGGGATTTAGAATTAGATACAGATATAGAAAAAGAAATTTCTGTAATAGAGAGTAATGAACAGGGAGTAAAGATTAAACTTGTTGCCAAAAGTTCTGTAAAACCTAAGGTTGATAAAAATAAGATAGTAGATGACCTAAAAAATATGAACTGGAAAGAAGGACAAGAATATTTGAAAGGATTTGAATTTTCTGAAAAAGAAACAAAGATCGAATTCCTTCCAGAGAACTTCCCAGAATTCCTAAAGAGATTTCCAAAAAGACAAGGTGGAGTAATGATATCCGTCCTTAATGTTAATTAATCCTTTATTTTGGCCTCATTTATTGATAAAATGGCTCTTGTCATGTACCTGTAGCTCAATCGGATAGAGCAACTGCCTTCTAAGCAGTAGGTTGTCGGTTCGATTCCGGCCAGGTACGCCACTTACCTTAAAGGTAGATGTTATCCTTGCTACGACAACGACTATAGCTATTATATTAAACAAATTTAATATACTATAGGGAGTTTAATTATCAGTAGTATCTATATCAAAATCCTCATCCGTGAAGGTTTGTCCATCATCAACCACCACCTGAGAACTTTCTTCATCTTCATCTTTTACTGTATTAATTTGCCTATTTGAATACATCACTCCAGAAGCGTCAAATATCACAAATACTATTCCTATTGCTCCCAATACTACAACCATAACAATTTGATTAATTACATATGCAAATTTATCAGAGACTACATTCATCAAAAGATTAACCAAAACTCCACCAATTCCTGTAGCTCCCAACATTTTAGTAAAGAATCCTTTTAAAAACTTCTTAGCCCCTTCAAAAAAAGGATTGATTATTTTAACAACATTGTTCGTCAATCCCTTGAAAGGCTTCATCAAAAAAGATAATAGATTATTAAGACTCAACTGATTCATTAAATATGCAAAACTTTTAGTATTTAGATTTCCCTGTTTATCACAGGCCCATTTCAACCAAAGGCTACCATCAATAAACAAACCTTTTATTAAATTATTAGGGTGAAAATAATAAAAATCGCCTAATAATCTTCCAATAACAGAATTAGCTCCCTTATAATACACTCCTACCTCTTCCCCATCCTTTTTAACAGATACAGGCTCAACTATTTTAGTAAAATTAATATCTTCAACTCCAAATTTTTCCCAATTTCCATCAACAAGTACAGATCCCCAAGAACCACTATTTGCTAACCAATTCCCTATAAGTATTCCTCTTTCAACCTTCATCCCTAATGTTGATTTCGAAGATGGTTCTAAAATTGATTCCACTCTTTTTTTAACTTCCGGTATATCCGCATAATTACCATCTTTTTTTAATTTTTCTGTTATATCAGCTGCTAATGACCAATATATGGAATCCTTTGCAATTTTATTTCCATCATTTATCTGAATATTAGATATTTCTTTCGCAATATTGAAAGCAATTTTTGGATCTAAATCCTTTTCATTCTTTAAGAAAAAATATATGGCTTTTTCTCTCTCTTTTATATCTTCTATTCCTCTATAATATTCTATCTTTCCAATATCTTGATTATTTAAATTATAATCCTTACTTAGTTCTTCTTTTTTCGATTTCCATACTTCATCTCCTACTCTAAATAATCCTAAGTCAGATGATTTAGCACTTCCCCATAGAGAATATCCTACATCAAGACCTTCTTTCATATCTAAACCTTGTAGAGAAAGTAATTGAGCTGTCTTCTTTATTCTTTCATTCTTAGAAGGTTCCTTCTGTAAATCATGAACATTTGCAATTAACCAAGATTTTGAAAGTTTATGATTTAATCTTGATAGGGTAGAGGCTCTTAATTGAACAGCTTTATTAAAAAATTCTTCTTCTGATCCTAGAATTTCCTCCTTAGAACGATATCCTAATATTTGATCATTTCTTTTTGATCTAGATTTTTCATCTATTTCCTCTTTAGATAGAGAATCGGATCCAAATATACGATGAGCAGGATATTTATATCCAGAATATATTTCTTCTTTTAGAAGTTCCTTAAAGAGAATTCCTGCTTCGTATGCGGTTCTTGAAGAAGCTCCATTTGATCTTGCATAAAGAGATATTAGAGCTCCATCAATTGCATAATGTAATGATCCTCCTATGGAGGCCCACCTAGCTTTTGCCCTGTTTTTAGATACTTCTGATTTAGAATATCTTGTTGGATTCATAAAAGCCCCAGATCCCAATCCAGCTGAAACACCTCCTCCTAAATCTACGGATGTTCCTCTCGCAATACTGCTATTAATAGCATTAAATGCAGATTCTAGGGGGTAGAGTAGTGGTTGTGTACCTATTTCTATTAAAGCAGAAGCATAATCAGACATACCCTCAATACTTTTGGGAAAAGGCTTATTTTTTTTCTTTTCTTGAACACTAAATATAAAGCTAAATATTGAGTCATATATATTTAAATCGTTCTCTTTATCCATTACATTTACTTCTAACTATTAAACATTCCTCCTATTATGGGAATCTTTCCTGCAGCTTTCTGTACTGATTGACCAACCATCGACATTTCTTTACTTTGCTCTATTTTTAGTGCACCACCAATTATTGTAGGCATATTAGATGCAAATAAATAGCCTGCTATTAAAATAACTCCCTCTAAAGATACTAGCCAATCTGGCCAGAATACCCCTTTATTTCCAAAAAAATTGAATTGAGAAGGATCAACTGCAGAAGATATAAATGCAAATACATTTATAACTAAGTATATTCCTGCAAATGTAAATACATTAGCAATAACTGATTTGAACCATTTTGTTGTAGAAGAGAAATTTCCAGGAAGAGAACCTAACATTATTTGAATAGGACCAAATATAACATTGATGAATAATTTAAGATATGTCATTAACATAGTAATGAACAATTTGAAAGAAGCATATAGACAAACTAAGAGAAGCAATATATTTCTAATGAGAAAAGTTGTTAAACCAACTTTAATCGTATTTAAGGGAAGTGTTATAATGCCTTTTATTGTCTCTGCTCCTATATCTAAAACTAAGTCAACTCCTAAAATATTTACATCAAAATGCATATTATGGACACGCTTAACCACCTCATCTATCAATGCAGTTATTGCATATATTCCAACTGATTGTCCAACAATTTTTCTAACTGTTCCAGCAGTTCCAGAGTAAGAATTAGCTAAATTATTCCCAATCAATGGTAATTTCCTTAGATTAGAAACTATAAATCCGTCCTGCTTGGCGGTTATCAAAGCTTTATCTGTTAAGGAACCAACATCTCCTATCTCCACTAAATCTTCCTCCGTTACTGTAGAATTTTCCTCCTTATATGCAGATACAAACATAGAACCCATTACTTTCATAGATGTTTTACCTACATCCATTATTATCCCAACAATTGCAAAACTGAATGTTACCAAAATAAGCCCCAATATAATCTGGGGGATTGTATTTCCCAAAGATACAACAACTTGTCCAGGAAGATTCTTTCGGAACATGATCATAAAGCCCACAACAATAATAATAACCACATATCCTAAATAAGCGATATTCCTAGAAGTCTCCCAAATTTTATCAAGATGTAAATTATCCTTTAAATAATTGTAACCAGAATTCGTAATAGGACTTGAAGTCTCTACATCTTCTAAATTTTCACTTTCTTTAATAATTTCTTCAACATCTTTTAAAAATTTTTCCCGTAGAGGATTTGCAACCTTCTCCTGTACTTGTCTTACCCTTTTATTCCCCTTAGTCTCCTCTTTTTCAAAATCGTCTTCCCCATAATCTGCAATACTCAATGCAAAAATTCCTGTATTATCACGATAACCAGGCACAAACTCCTCCGCAAGATGTTGCCCAACATTAATTGTTGGAAAAAAAGAAATCATTTGTGAATTTGCATTTAACAATTGTCCTATGAGTCCATTATCATCCCTATCTATCTTTGAAATAGAAGCTTCGTCATTTAAACAGTAAATACTATCTCCTATTAAAATTGACATAATATTAGCCAGAGAAGCTATAGTATTTACTCTCTTTACCGCATCAACACTATTATCTTGTCCTGTTAATGCCTTACTCGAATCATTAATATCTGCATAAGCAGCTTCCAAATCTATACATCTTTCTCCATTCTCTTCCCTAACAAGATCCCTTGCAAAAATAGTAGAGGGGAGGAGGATTATAAAAAAGAGTGAAAGAATAAGTGATTTAATAAATTTCATTGAGGCAGTAAATAAATTTAATTATATTCTATTTGTTTAATATATTTATCATAATCACAAAAATACTCTTCATTTTTATTTTGAAAACACCTTCTTTCACCTAATTTACTACTATCATAATATATCTCACTATACTCCTCAAACAAACAATATCCCTCACTATCTTTTATTTTACAATCCGTTAATACAAAATTTTTCTTAGACAATTCAATTCCACTCCAATTCAGCCAATTAAAACAGGTAAAAATTTTCTTTTCTATAGAATCCAACCAGAAAGAATCACATAAACTTTCTTCCCATTGAAAATACTGATTTTCATTTAAAATACCGTTTGAAAATATTACCTTTTCATTATCTAATACACCAATTACCTCTTCTATATCATAACTATACTTTTGAGGAGTAACACCTAATAGCGACTCATTCCTAGATACATAATACTCGTAGAAACTATTAATAGAGGGAATATATCCTAATAAATAATCTTTTAATTTAGTATTTATGCCATTCTTCCAATAATAGGGGACATATACTTCATTCTCTTCCGTATTTTTATTAGGTACATCAAACTGTGCTTTTGCAATATTTAAATTCTCTTCTATTACCACTTCCTCAATATTTCTATTATGCATTCCGAGTACTTCTTCCTTTTCTTTCTTTTCTCTTAGTAGATTGATTGAGAGAGATAATAATAAAAAGAAGAGAATTATCAACCAGATTTTTCTAGGAAAATCTTTCATTAATTAATATTATCTTCTAATCTAGTTAATATCAATAACATTTGGTAGAATAGCGCAGTATATGGAGAGATGCCTGAGTGGTCGAAAGGACACGCTTGGAGAGCGTGCATATGAGAAATCATATCGAGGGTTCGAATCCCTCTCTCTCCGTTTTTTATTGAACCTTCTACAAATACCTAATATGTGATACTATTCATAAGGATAATTCATTATTAAAACAGTATGCCCCCAATTCTACTTGCAATACTCTCATTACTCATTCTAATTAAATCCGCAGATATTTTTGTAGAACAATCCATAGCATTAGCAAAAAAGATAAAAATTGGTAGCTTTCTAATAGGATTTACATTGATAGCATTGGGAACATCCTTACCTGATCTAGTGGTAAGCACATACTCAACCATAACCGGATACCCAGAAATTGCAATATCTACAGTATTGGGAAGTGCAATAATCAAATTATCATTGATATTGGGGATATTAGCACTATTTTCCAACTATAAACTATCTGAAATCGATGTAAAGAAAAATATTCCCAGAAATTTAGTAATGTTTTCTCTGCTCTTCTTCATTCTCCTATTCTTCAAATTTAAAATGAATTGGATAGTAGGAATAATTGCAATAACTCTATTAATAATTTCTATATACCTAGCCAAACATAGTAATCGTACTATCGCAATAGCAAGTAAAACAAAATTTAATGTATTAATTCTTTTAGTCTCATTTGGACTATTAATATGCTCTGCAAAGATTTGTGTGGATAATATCGTTCTCTTTGCAGAAAGCCATGGATTAGCTAAAACAACCATGGGATATTTTGTATTAGCAATGGGATCATCTATTCCAGAATTAATAGCTTCATTAACAGTAATTAAAAAAGGTAATCTACAAATAGGATTAGGAAGTATATTGGGTTCTACAACATTTGATATTCTCCTTGCAACAAGTATCTCCTCTTTTATTACAACCCTTGATTTTAGACCTTTCATAGAGGAATTTCTTTTCCTAATCTTTACAATTATCATACTTATACTCTTTGCAATACTAGGAAAGAAGTATTATATAAGTAAGGCGGAAGGAATAGGTTTAATTCTTCTCTACATTCTCTTTATCATTGTACAAATGATCTAAACAAAGAATTACCAAAAGAAGTGAAAATATCATTAATCCTTGTGGAAGAGAGAAAAGGTAGTGATCAAAACTACCAATGATTAAAATATAAAGGATAACCAAACTTCTTATTAAATTCCATTTCTTAATATTAGACATACAAAAATAGAAAAATACATATACTAAAGACAAAAAACCTATTGAACCTAATTCAGAAATACTAAGCAGAAAGATATTATGAACTGGTTGTAATAACGGAATTCCTCTGGCAGTCCTAGGAATAACTTTTTCCATAGATTTAACAAAATTACCAATTCCTACACCTAAGAACCAATTTTCTTTCAATATCTCAAAACTCTTCTTAAAAAGTAATACTCTATCATTTAAACCACTATCCCTGTTACTAAATAAATTCATAAACCTCTCCAATAGAAGAGTAGGGAGAAAGGAACTAAGTATATACCTTTTTCCTATAATTTTCTTAACAAAAATAACTAAGAAAAATATTCCTGCAAGAAGTATCGATACTCTTGTAAAGGTGAATAATAGGGCTATAAAAGAAAAAATTATTAGAATCGTTGGTAATATTTTATTTTTAGTAAAAAATAGAATTCCAACAAGTATGCTTAGAAGAAGATACCCAGCTAATAGATTGGGATGGGGAAATGTACCATATCCTCTTAAAAACAATTGTCCTCCTAATTCTAAAAAACTAGACCCCTGCATACCAGCTACTACCTGAGATTCTCCAATAGAATTCATACCTAATGATGCTCCTCTGGAAAACTGAATAATACTAATTACTCCTTGAATAATAGTATTAAAAAGGAAAACTAAAAGAATAGTAGAATAGACCTTAGAAGAAACCTTCCTTTTAAATTTCACAATTACTGTTATGAAAAAAAGAATATATAAAAATAATCGAATAGAATTGAAGAGTGAGAGAAAATTATTAAGAATTAAAGCTTGTGTAATTAATACAACAAAAAGAATTATAATTCCGTTTCTCCAATCCTTAATCATTTTCCAATAAAAAGAAAAACTGTTTTCAACAACAACAGAAGCAAGCAAGAGTAGAATAGCAATATCAAGAATTGAAACTGTAGGGATTAAGTAATTAACATAAATTCCTGCAATAAATGGAGTAGATAATAGAACCTCTGTACCAAGTATATGAACGGAGTAGGGAAGTTGTAAAGTAACATTAAATGGAAGAACAAATAATATATACAGTAACGAAGAAAAAGAAATACTTTTTGTATAAAAAGTAGATACAATCCAAATTAAAATAGTTAGAAATAGAAATAATGATTTATGTAAAGATTCTCTAAGTAAAAAAGAAAGACACATGGATGAAAGAATAAAAACAGTAATAATAAATACTTTCTCTTTATTGATAATCTTTCTCTCCATTAACAAATTCTATCACTTACCAAACCTACTTAATAGGCTTAATTACAATCCTCCTATCTCTTCCTTCCCCAATACTCTCTGTTTTAATATCCTCAAATTTAGACAATGCTACATGTATTACCCTTCTATCAGAAGGCTTCATAGGTGGTAATTCTATCTCTTCCCCAAGAATTCTAACATCATCTGCTTTTTGCATAGCCATATCCTCCAATTTACTATTTTTTTCTTTTCTATACCCACTTACATCTACAAGAACTCTGTAATTAGGGTCTTGCTCTAATTCTCTTCCCACTATTAATTGCAATATATACTGTATAGAATCAAGATGCCTACCGTGACTCCCAATCATATACCCTAAATCTTCTCCATCAAAATACACCTTTATGTATTTAACTCCTTCCTCTCCTTCTTCCATTTCACATCTGTTCTCACAATCAACATTCAAAAGAGAACATAACTTATCAATCTCCTTCTCCATAAACTTAATTATTTCTTTATCTTTCATAAGATAATGTTAAAAATTTAGTTTCAAATAATTAGGACATTACTTTTTCAAATCCTTATTTTTTGTCAAAAGATTCTGAACTCCCTTCTTACTCTTATCCCAATCTAATACCATGTACTGAATTGCCAACATAAAGGATTGAACTATCCAGTAAAGAGTTAATGCCGCAGGGGCATTTATTGCAATAAATACGGTTGTAAATGGAAGAACATACATAAAGGACTTAGACATTTGTTTTTGCATTTCATCAGCAGATAGATCCTCCTCTTTCTTTTTCTTTCCTCCCTTCTTAACTTCCTTATTTTCAATTCCCTGTATATTCTGTGTAAATTTAGATGTTAAGTACTGAGAGAAACCCACCAATATAGCTAGGAAGAGGTAGAGTAGGGATTCTATTGCAAATTTACCAAACTCTGCAGACACATCACTGTATGACCTTGTTAAGTCCCAAAATAGAAACTTAGTATTAATACTTAATGAACCTCCATCACTTAACCAACTTTGAAGAAAAGGATATATACCATCTAAATTATTATTTGTAACATTCCTAATAACCTGCATTAGAACAGAAAGTACCAATAACTGAGGAATAAAGGTAACTAAACAACCTAAAGGATTGTATCCTACTTTTCTATATAGCTTTATCTGCTCTTGGGATAATTTCTCAGGATTATTCTTATACTTCTTCTGTAATGCATCTATTTGTGGTTTAAGAGATGCCATTTTTCTTGTCATCTCTGTTTGATTTTTTATCAAAGGAAGAAGCAAAAGTCTTAATATAATAGCAACTATGATAATTGCCCATCCTAAATTATCAAAAAGAAGGTTGTGGAAAATAAGTAGGAGATTTAAAACTGGGAAGTAGAATATATTGTTCCAAATTATTGAAAGCATATTTTTAATAATAAAAATAATACAATGATAGCGAATATATCATAAATCGAGCTTAAGGAACAGGATCATATCTTTCAGACCTATTCCATGGATTACATTTTATAACTCTTTTAAAGGACATTTTAATACCCTTCAAAACCCCATACTTATCAATTGCCTCATAACTATACTCCGAACATGTAGGTATAAATCTACAATACCTAGTATTTGGAAATATCTTTCCTATAAAACCATGATCAAAAGAAAAAGTTTTTTGATATCCCTTTATAATCTTTAACAGAATATGTTTAATCATTTTTCATCTGCATTAATTGATTCTTTATCTCCTCTTTAAGCAAAGAGTATTTATCACAATACATAAATGCCACATACTGAAAATCAAAATTTATATCTGACATATTTAATTCATTAATAGCATCTAGAAAAGAGTTTCTAAGTAACCTTGTCATTCTATGTCTCATAACAGCATTTCCTATTTTTTTACTAACAACAAAACCTATTCTTGGATTACCTACATTATTCTCTGAGAAAACTAACATTCCATACTTCCCTCGCACTTTTTTACCTGTACGATACACACTTTCAAAATTTTCTACCGGTAAACGAAATTTTTTAGGAAGCATATATACCTATCTTATACTTTTTGTATTCTTTTTTCTCAGAAGCTTATATTCCTCACTTACTGAAAGAATTTTCTTTCCCTTTGCTCTTTTTCTTTGAAGTACCTTTCGACCACCAACGGTTTTGGTTCTGGCTCTAAATCCCAATTTTTTAATTCTTTTTATATTTTTTGGTTGATATGTCCTTTTCATACAGCATTATTATACAGTTGATATTATAAAATGCCAAGTGTAAAAAAAGACTCTAGGATTACTAGAGTTATCCACTATTGTTAAAAAGTGTCTCTATTAAAACATTTTAATATTCCATTTGAAAACATATCCACATTTCCTTTGAAATCATTATAATGGATAAAAGTCCCAATCGATCACATGACTGTCCCCTCTAAACTGCCTTGTTATTTTTTAATTTATGCTGATGAACAAAGCAGACTTTAAAAATCATTTTGATAATTTACCCAATAACACTACAATTGTGAGTAATAGTGATAATGAATGGGATCCAGATGAAGTATGGAAGGTAGCACAGGAGTACTTAAAACAAGCAATTGGTGTGAGGGAGTTCGGAGGTCTTTTTGGGAATGTGTATATAGAATCAATAAATAATGGAGTAGTGCAAATGTCCTGTGATGCCGCATATAAAAGAGAAAAGATTCTAAAAGATTATCAATATGCTGTTAAAAATGCTCTACAGAAAACCTGTGATAGGAATTTTGAGCTAGAAATAAACTTAAGAGAGAAATCTAAAGGAAATAGTAAACCAAGATATGAGTATCATAATCCCAATTCGGAAAAAGAAGATGGGGTCTTAGACCTTTTTTCCTCAGCTGAAAAAGAGGAACACTTATACCAAAAAGCATTAGAAGAATCACATTTAAATCCTAAATATCTTTTTTCTAATTTCATAGTTGGTTCTAATAATAGATTAGCAGAAGCTGTAGCACAGGCAGTTTTGGAAGATCTAGGAAATGCATATAATCCCGTTTTCTATTATGGAGAAACGGGTGTAGGAAAGACACACCTTATGCAAGCTATTGGAAATGAAATATTAAAAAAGGATCCGAATAAAAAGGTTGTCTATATATCAATAGAACAATTCCTTAATGAAATGGTTGAAGCTATAAGGACAAAAAGAAACGAGGATTTTAGAAATAAATATAGGGCAGTTGATCTTTTAATCATAGATGATGTTCAGTTTGTAGAAACATATCCTAGAACACAAGAAGAGTTATTTCATACATTTAATACTCTATACCAAACAAATAAACAGATAATATTGGCATCAGATAGACCACCCAAGGAAATAAGAAATATAACTGATAGATTAAGATCTAGATTTGAAGGTGGAATGGTTGCAGATATCCAAACACCTGATTATGAGACAAGAATGGCTATATTAAGACAGTGCTTAACAGATAGAAATTATTCCATACCTGATGAATATATAGAATTAATAGCTAAAAATATAGAAAGTAACATAAGAGAGTTAGAAGGAGCATTAACCAAAGTTGTATCACTATTTAAACTGGGTGTTAATCCAACAGAAGAGGATGTAGCTAAAATCCTTCAAATAGATATTGATACTAAGAGAAAAAGAATTACACCTACTAAGGTTATAAAAACTGTATCAGAGGTTTTTGATGTAAAACCAAGTGAAATTAAAGGAAACAGAAGAACAGCATATGTAGCAAAATGCAGACAGATAGTAATGTATATACTTAGAAAAGAATTAGATATGCCTCTTGAAAGAGTAGCAAAGGAAGTTAATAGAAAAGATCATACAACAGTTATACATGCATACGAAAAGATAGAAGAATTAAGAAAAAATGACCGTAGAACAGATGAAAAGATTGATAAATGTATAAAGATATTAAGAAGTTAAGTGAGGATAAGTATGTGGATAAGTACTGTATATCTACTGATAAGTTCTTATGTTACCCACAGTTAAAAAATCCTTTAACTACATAGAAACATTACAATAACAAGACTTTCCTAGATATTGATAACCACAAGATATAAATAATTATCCAATACCTATACCACAAAGTAATCCACAGTAATAAACCTTTTTAATAAAGGACTTTTGACAAAGTTAAAGGAGAACTTAGTAATTGAGTTATTCACAGAGGAAAAATATTAATAAAGGTTACTGTATTAGTGTTTCTTTTACTATTCTTAATAATTATCTACATATACACACTCACTACTACAACTATTACTATTTATATATATTAATTAAGAATTAGATAGGTTTATTCTTTTTGGTACAAAAAAATGTTAAAATGAATAACACAACTGCCTCAATTAAAATATTAAAATATATACATGAAGTTTTCTTGTAACCAAGATACATTTTCAAAATATTTAAATATTGTAAGTAGGGTAGTTAGTAATAAACCAGGTCTTCCAATATTAAATAATGTTCTATTCGAAAGTGAAAAGAACAAACTGATTATTAAAGCAACAGATTTAGAAATAAGTATTAATACTTGGATAGGTGCTGATATTACAGATGAGGGGAAAGTAACTATACCTGCTAAACAGTTGACTGATTTTGTTAATTCTATTCCAGAAGAAGTTGTTGAAGTGGAAGTTGAAAAGCAGAGCTTCAATATATCAACATCTAACAATACTGCTAGTTTCAATACTATGCCTTTTGATGATTTTCCTACAATTCCATCAGTAGAGAAGAAAGAAGAACCATTTATTCAGATTAATAAAGCAGATTTAGTAATGGCTATTAATAGAGTTGCTTTTGCTGCTGCTACTGATGATATTAAACCAGTATTAACAGGTGTTAAATTTGAAATAGAGGATGATGAAGTAGCATTAATAGCAACTGATGGATTGAGATTATCCAGACAGGTTATTAAGGTTGCAAAGACATCTAAGAGTAAAAGTTTCTTAATTCCTGTAAGAGCCTTAGTTGAACTCTCTTATATTATTTCCGAAACAAGTAGTGATTCTGATGAATTACTATCAATCTATTTAATAGAGGATAAAAATCAAGTTATGTTTAGAGTTGGTGATGTTGATTTAATATCTAGATTAATAGATGGAGAATTTCCTGAGTATAAACAGATTATACCTACAGGATTTAAAACAAAATGTAGTATAGAGAGAGAAGTATTTCTAAATTCTTTGAAGATAGTTAATATTATTGCTAGATCTGTTTTAGGAAATAAAATGATATTGGATATATCTTCTAAATCTAATCAGATATCTCTTTCTGCTACTCAAGCTGATTTAGGTAAAAATGAGAGTAACTTTAGTTGTAAGGTAGAAGGAGATGATTTGAAGATAGCTTTTAGTGCAAGACTTCTATCAGACATACTAAATCATCTAGATTCTGAGAATATACTTTTTGAATGTTCTGAAGCAGTTAAACCTGGAGTATTCAAAATAGATGGAGATGATAGTTTTGTCCATCTAGTTATGCCTATGATGCTTTAGGTTCTTTTACTTGATATCCAACTCCATGAACTGTTTCTATCAAGGAATTATCTTGAAGCTTATCTCTTAACCTTTTTATATGTACATCTATAGTATTAGATCCTACATACTCTCTATAATCCCAAACATGATCAAGAAGTTCACATCTAGATATAACTCTATTTTTATTTCTTACTAAATATTCAAATAGGTCATACTCTTTCTTTCTTATATCCACATCTACATTATCTTTATATACTGACTTATTATCCAAATCCAACATAAAATCACCAATATATAGATTTTTATCTACATAATTTTTAGGTCTTCTCATTAAAGATTGAATTCTTGCCAATAGCTCCTGTATTGGAAAAGGATAGGTAAGGACATCATCTCCACCTCTTTTTAAGAATTCTACCTTTTCTATCCAACTACCTCTATTACATATACCTAATATTTTAGTATTTGTTGAACTATCCACTATATATTTCAATATTTTCCTACTTACAGAATCACCTAAATTAGTATTCATTATACATACATCAAATATTTTACTTTTAACTAAGTTTTGACTTGAAAAACTCTTATCATCAATAGATACAGAATATCCATAGGAATCAAGAGTTTTAAAAAGAAGTTGGGAAAGAGTCTTTGAATTCTCTATAATTAATATATTCATAGAAGTATTATGAAAAATTATTGATAAATGATAATTAGGTATAATTAAAAAGTTAAAACCTAGATAATAGAAGATTATGAAATTTATACTATCACTAATAATTCTCTCAATTACACCTGTAACTCTTCTGTATTATTTGTTAAATAACCCTAATTTTCTTCCGACAAATCATTTAGGAGAATATAATTGGATAAATATATTCACACTATTGTCTTTGATTACTGTATCTTGTGCATCCATCTTTACCTCAATATTTTATATTCTTTTAAAAATATTCAGAAAAGAGGATAGTCGAAGGAATATAATAGTATATTCTGTTAAATATTCTACTATTTTAACAATTGGATTATTAACAGTTCTGCTTTTAAATTTCTTCCATATCTTAACAATTACTTGGGGAGTATCTATTCTTGTTGTTGTATTAATATTCTCATTTATTATATGATTACATTATGAAAAAGAATAAAGAGAAGAAGGATTTTGAAAAACTACTTGAGATAATTTCTGGAGAGAAGAGTCTTAGAGAAAGAGAGAAGAAGATTAAGGATGCTAAAAGGAAGGCAATAGAGGAGGAGAAGAATAATAGGAGAAGGGAAATTGTGAGAAAGGAAGTGAAGTTAGAGGAAGATCCAGTACAAACGGAAAAGGTTGTACAGAATATTAAGCTTTTTGAGTGGAGTGCTTTTGATAGATATCAATTTAAGTTTGATAATAGAGGATTTTTAATAGTTGTTGTTCTTTCTCTTCTGTTTTCTCTTTTATTAGCCATATTAGGTAACTATTTATTAATGGCGGCAATTCTTTCTCTTCTTTTTCTTCTTTATGTTGCTGGTACGACTAAACCTTTGAAGGTTAAGCATAGAATAACTGCTAGGGGTATAGAAACAGGGAATAAGTTATATGAATGGTATATGTTAGATAGTTTCTTTTTTACAAAAAGAGAAGAGACTATACTTTTGATTGTAAAAACAAGGCTTAATTTTCCTAAAGCATTAATTTTGTTAGCAGATTCAAAGGATAAGGATCCTATATTTGTATTACTTCAAGAGAAACTTTTATATGAGAATATAAGGAAATGGGGTTGGTTGGATAGAATGAGTTATGGTGAGTACATTCCTCTAGAGGAAGTTTAAATATTCATAGTATAATACTGATTATCAGGAGGGATGCCTGAGTGGTCGAAAGGGGAGCTCTCGAAAAGCTCTGTCTTACAGTTGTAGGACCGGGGGTTCGAATCCCTCTCCCTCCGTTTTTTCAACAGTTAATCACATTAATATCTTGGTTGTGGATAAGTAATATTAATAGGCTAAAAAGCTTTTTAAATAAGCATTTATAAACACTTATTACTACTATATTCTTTAATTATAGAACTATAGGAATTGTATTATTAAATATCCCTGAAATTTGGAATTATGATTCCCAAAATATGTAAAATATGGTTGGAACTTTTTTTACTCTTATGTATTATATAGATATGCAAGAAGCTGGGATTGCTCCAAATTCAGGTATCGATTTACTCTATAAGGAACAATTACAACAGAAGAAAGAAGAAAAACCTGTTAATAAAGGGTTTTCTATACTAGATTTTTTAGTAATATTGTCTGCATTTTTTGTAATAGGGTTTCTTGGGTATTTGGTATTAAATCCTGAAAAACAGGGTGCTGATGAAAGAAATGTTCATAGAAGTGCTGATGTTGCATCTATACTTACAGCTGTAAGTAACTATATCGATTTAAAAGGTGAGATTCCTTCTAATATACCAATAAACAGTAATTGTGTTTCTGTTGGTAATGAGATATGTAAAATAGGGCCATATGATTGTAAAGGTCTTGTAGACCTGTCCTTCCTTACATCCAATGGTAATTCAAATGGTGGGGTTATTTCTCTACCTACAGATCCTTCAAGCAAGTCCATAAATGGTTCCGGCTACTATATCTCTCAAGATGGTCAAGGGAATATCACGATATGTGCTCCATATGCAGAAAGAAATGTAGATATATCGTTTTCTAAGTTTGTATTTTAATTTTTAATTAATGATTATGGAAAGAGTAAAGTTAGATAGAACTCATATAGGATTACAATTTCTAATGATGTTAATTTCTCTATTATCCTTCTTGGTATTGGCTTGTTTTGTTGGAGAAATAGTTTGGATAAAGGATTTCCAATACTTTGTAATATTACTTTCTGGAGTTTTTGCAATATTTGCTGGTTTAATAGCTATGCTTAGGTATTATACACAGAAAGAAAGTTTAACATTTCTTCTTCTGGGTGTTGGATTTCTGGCTGTTGGTGTATTAGATGTTGTACAGTTAATCATAGATATTGGGGATTTCAAGAATCTATTTACATATACTCCAGGAGAAATATATCCTTTCTCTTCCATACTTTCTAGGGCTTTTCTCTCCTTAATTTTATTTTTTAGTTGGGTATTTAGAAAGAAAGATTCCAAAAAGGAGAAGTCTAAATGGAATGAGAAGAAAATTATGTTGTTTGTAGCTGGTATATTTGTTTTATTCTCCGGTATTATTGCATCACTGGTACTCTCAAATGTGATAGAGGATTCATTATGGGTAGTGTTTGCTGGAATAATTACATTTATGTTTCTTCTTCTTTCCTTTATTGGATATATGTTCCAAAAGGAATGGCAGTATGATAATTTTCATTTTTGGTTGATATTTGCAATTTCTTTTCTGTTGCTTTCTCAAATCTTTTTTCTTCCATTCTTAAATCTGGAATATTACAATATGATGAATTTATCCATATGGGCTAAGTTCTTTGCATATGTAGCTTTGTTAGTTGGATTTTTGAATAGTATATATGAGTTATATCAGAAAGAAGTTCTCATACAGAAGGAGTTAGAAAAGAAGAATAAACTTTTAGATGAAACTAAAAAGAAGGTAGAGGAAGCATATTTGGTTATTAGAAAAGAGAAATGGGATTTGGTGAGGGGAGAGAAGAAAACTTCTAAGAAAAGAAAGAAAAAATAGGTATATGAATGAGGGTATTGGTAAATTAAAAAAATATCAAAAGAAGTTTAATTATTCATATTCATTTGGTATATATCCAACTTTAGATTTATTGAAAGAAAGGGGTGAAAGTGTAGTAAAAGTTATTCTCAGAAATGATTCTACTAGGTTTGATGGAGTTACGGAAATAGTTGATTTATGTAAACAAAAAAATATTTCTCTGGAATATAATGATAGGTTGATAGGGAAGATAGCTTTTAAAGAGAATACATATGCTATTGGTGTTTTTAGAAAGTATGAGTCTAAATTAATTGAAGGTGAAAATCATATTGTTCTTGTTGAACCAAGGAATATGGGTAATGTAGGTACCATTATACGAAGTATGGTTGGTTTTGGGTTTAAGAATTTAGCAATAGTTGGATCTGGTGTAGATGTGTTTTCTCCTAAGGTAATAAGTTCGACGATGGGTAATCTTTTTAAGATTAATTTTGAATATTTTTCAAGTATAGGGGAGTATGTTGAGAGATTTGGTAGTCATAATAAATATTCTTTTATACTAGGTGGAAAGAAAAGTATTACTGAAGTTGAATTTAAAGAGCCTGTTTCTTTAATATTTGGTAATGAGAGTAAAGGGTTGTCTTTTGATGAGGAGGTAGGGGAGAGTGTATATATTCCACATAGTAAGGAATTGGAATCGTTAAATCTTTCTGTTGCTGTTAGTTTAGCGATGTGGGAATTTAATAAAAAATAAAATTATATATAGAGAGAATAGTATTTTTCCTAGAAACTTTTATTTATATATCTTGTGTTAAAGTTGTGTATTAAATTATACAATTTATACATAAATGGCAAAGGGCATAGATTACAAAAAAAGTGTTACAAGACAGATAACTTTTCCAAGTCGATTGATGGATATTGCAGAATCTAAAGCAAAGATTTATGGATATTCTTTTCCTGAATATGTGAGATATGTTCTTACTAAGGATGTAGAAAATTTTTATCTTGGTCCTGAGGAATATATAGATGATCCCCAATTGGCGAAGGATATTAAAGATGGGATAAGGGAGTACAAGGAAGGGAAGACGATTGTTTTAAAAAATTCAAAAGAAATAGATGATTATTTCTCATCCTTGATAAATGGAGAAGAATAATTTCTGTATTGAAAAAATTAAGGGAGGATCCTTCAAATCCAGGATTAAGAACACATGTTGTATATAGTTCATATGGTCGGACATACTCTTCTAGGGTTAGTGAAGATATTCGAATACTTTGGAGGTTTGAGGATGGGAATATTATTCTTTTATTAACAATAGGGGTCATTCTGGTAGTAGTAAAGTATATAAATAAATGGTATAATACCAATGTTCTTTGTCAATATGGGGACGTAAGGCTTTCGACAGGAGTTTGCGTTTAGTTATCACAAACCGTTTGTTGAGTCGTTATTCAACACACAACTTAAGTGTAGAAAATAAGATTGTCGCCTTTGCTAATGAGTTTACTGCTAAGTTAAGAGCTGCTTTTGCTGCTCCAGCTTATGCATTTAACTTTGCATAAGGTCTAACTAAATATTTTAGTTAGTGTCTATTATCCTTTTCCCTGGTGAGGGATTATAGATAGTCGTTATCAGGGTACGGTTGGTTATTTGATCGATAGGGTAACTGATTTAGAAACATAATCGAGGGGATATTTCTTTTTGTTAACCTTTTTAGAAATATCTTACTATACAGGGTTAACTATGTTTGTACATGGTGCTAAACAATACTTTTGGACATGGGTTCAATTCCCGTCGTCTCCACCAATTTGATAATTAACAAGCCTATTTTGTTAGATGTTTATTATATCCTAGTTCTATTAACTTCTTGTATGCTTCTAATACATCCTCTGGCACTTCCTGTTCTATCATGTAACCCTTCTCTGGATATATTAGTATTCTTTGTAAATCTCCTACCATTATATTGATATAGGTATCTTCATCTATCTCACCACCACTAACATATTCCTCATATGTAGTATTAGGAGAGGTAACCATTAATTGGTAATTATTGTCAGGCCAATGTTTCTTAAATGTTGCATAAGCTCTTCTTCCCATTGATTGTTTTTGAACAAGTATTATCCTTTTAGGAAGATTATCCTTAAGTAGTTCATATGTCATTTCAACATTCTCTTGGGAATTTGTAGATCTAGTTTCTGTAGTTATTATCTCTTCTGGAACACCCTCGCTTACCATAACCTCTTTAAATTTTTCTGCTTCTGGCATTCCCCAATTTGTTTCTTGTATATTATTTGATACATTAGGGTTGACAGCATTATTCCCAGCTATAACAATCCTAGGAGCTAGTTTTTTCTCGGTATATAATGATGCAGCATATTTTGCGACTCTAAGATCTAAAGAGGTAAATACGATTATTATATCTGCAGGTTCTAATTTATCTAGTATGAGATGATAATCATAAAGAATTTTGGCATATTTTTTAATATCCGTATTCTCCATTTTAATTTACCTTCTCCATACTAGCCAATATAGTTTCCAATGTTTCTAATTCTTCTGTAGAAGCTTTTTCATTTATAGTGCAGAAATATGCATCTATCTTATACCCATCTGAACTTTCAAAGCTCAAACCTGGTGTGGTTACTAAACCTTTTTCACACTGTGGTTCAAAATATTTATTGTTTGGTACTGTATCAAAGTATAGAACCGTTCCAACTCTTCTGAAATCTTTCCCAAACCACTTAAAATCAGAATATGGTGTATTTGTATAATCGTGGGTGACAGTTTCTTCCTGAATTTCTTTATTTATATCTTTCTGTTCTTGTAAATATGCATCACTACTATCTGGGAATATAGGTAATTCAGGACAACCAATAAAGCCGACACCATAAGCAGCTGTTAATTTAAGTATTTGAACATTATTATGTGATACAACAAGACCAGTTAAACCAGTAAATTTTACGGTATCTGTTAACATATCTGTTCCATCTCCATCCATATATTCTGTTATACTCCAACCATCTGGAAGTTCTGCAGAGAGAACTTTTCCTTTATATGTATTTAATGTTTCTTCTTCTTCCTCATCTTCTATGACTAAATCATCGGTAGTATCTTTATCCTCTTGGGATTCCTCTTCTGTTTGTTCTTCAGGTTTAAAAAGATTATCCGAATTAATATATCCATTTCTATATGCCACATATATAGATAGCAGGATTGTTACTAGAGTGAGGAATATATCTAGAGCGATAATCCAAGCATTTTTACTGGTAACAGAAGGATTTTTTGCATTGACACTTTCATCCTTCTGAGTTGTTGTATCAACATTTTGTTCTACTTCCATAATTATTAATATATTTAATTTAAATCAATGGAAAGTTGTTGGTCACAATCCATTAAAGTGCAAACAACCTCTCCGTTATTACAAGAACACATGTTACATCCATCTGAGGCTTCAAAAGATTCTCCATGGGCATATGCCCATCCGTTGTATTCACATCTTAATTTTTCTGTTTGGAAGTCTGTTGTATATACAATATAGCTGATTAATCCAATTACTATGGTTCCTAGGGTAATACTTAAACCAGTTAGGAAAGAATTATCCTTGTTTTTTGATTCTTTCATTAATAGAAGTATACACTATTTAATTGTGATAAGTAATACTTTGAGTTGGAAGCTTGTAGTATATTAAATTTGTATGAAAAAAGGGGTATAGTCCTTGTTATACCAAGCTTACATACTACCTTTAAGGTAGGGTGCGGAGAGGGCGGGATTCGAACCCGCGATAGGCTTTTGGGCCTATGACTCGTTAGCAGTGAGTTCCTTTCGACCACTCAGGCACCTCTCCAAGCAGTCATAATTATACTTCATTATCTATATCTATGCTAGAATATGCTATGTATCTAGGTATCCATGTATCATCGTCTGGTGGTATAGAAAATTCGATAAAGAATGGAGAAAGGTATGGGGTAAATACTATACAGATTATGCCAACTGCACCCATGAGATGGGTTACTAAGTTAATATCAGATGATGATATTGAGAAGTTTGTTAATGAACTGGAAAAGTCTAGTATTAAGAAGATTTTAGTACATGGTATATATTTAACTAATCTAGCAAGAAAGGATAAGCAGCTATTTCATTTGAGTAAGATGGGATTAGTTGTTTATTTAGATTTTGTGGAGAGGGTAGCTGATTTAATAACTAAGAAGAATATAGATGCAGAAATATTAGGAGTATGTTTTCATCCTGGTTCTCAGCAAGAATTGTCATATGAAGATAGTTTGGAAAGAATCTCCTATGGTATCCAATGGGTGTTAGATGAAGTAAAGGGGAGGCAAAAGTTGCTAATAGAGACAACTGCAGGCACGGGTAGTAATTTGGGAAGAAATTTTACAGAATTAAAATTAATGAGAGAAGGAGTTAAAGAGAAAAATAGGGTGGGGTATGTATTGGATACTCAACATACTTATGCTTCTGGATATGATTGGGTTAACAATTTTGATGCAGTTATTGAAGATTTGGAAAGAGAGTTGGGAATAGGGAATGTAAAAAGTATTCATTTGAATGATTCTATGACGGAGTGTGGTTCGAATAAGGATAGGCATTCTAATTTGGGGGAGGGGAAATTAGGTAGGAAAACAATTAAAAGATTTCTTCAGTATCCTAAATTTAAAAATATGCCTTTTATCCTCGAGACACCAGCTTTGAAGAGTAGGGAAACAATTATGGATGAAGTTAAGGTTTTGAAGCAGTTAGCTAACTAATATTTTATAATGAAAGCATGAAGAAAGAATTAAGAAAGAATTTGGAAAGATTGCTTAATAGACTACCAAGTCCTAAGCTTCTTTTTGCGTTAGTGGTAGCTATAGTTCTTGGGGTAATAGTATATCTTGCTTTATTATTTCTACTTTCTAAATAATGGGTCAAATTAGATTAAACGAGAATCAAAGAAAGGCTGTTGAGTATGATGGTGGTAATTTATTGATAATTGCTGGAGCTGGTACTGGTAAGACGGCTGTTTTGACACAGAGGATAATACATATAATAAAGAAGGGGTATGCTAAACCTTCAGAGATATTGGCATTAACATTTACAGATAAAGCTGCTCAGGAGATGCAGGAGAGGGTGGATTTGGAGATGGAGTATGGGTATGAAGAACCATTAATATCAACATTTCATTCTTTTTGTGACAAGATTCTACGAGAGGATGGTTATAATATTGGCCTTGATGGTGGTTATTCTTTAATGAGTACATCTCAAGAATATATCTTTTTAAGAAGGTGTTTGTATGATCTGCCTCTTAAAACTTTAAGGCCAAGAGGTAATCCTAGAAAATTCATAAACGATTTGATAGATCATTTCTCAAGACTTCAAGATGAGGATGTTTCTCCTCAAGAATATTTAGAGTATGCAAGTAGTTTGTCCAAGGATAGTGATGAAGAGAAAGAGGAATACATAAAAGCTAATGAGCTTGCGAATACATACAAGATGTATTCTGATTTGAAGATTGAGAAATCAAAGCTTGATTTTGGTGATTTAATAACTCTTACATTAAAATTGTTGAGGGAAAGAAAGAATATTTTAGGAAAATATCAGAAGCAATTTAAGTATATATTAGTAGATGAATTTCAGGATACTAATTATGCACAGAATGTGTTGGTAAATCTTTTGGGGGAAGGACCATCGCATCTGACTGTAGTTGGTGATGATGATCAGGCTATTTATAAATTTAGGGGAGCTGCAATATCGAATATTTTACAGTTCAAGCAGACATATCCAGAAGCAAAGGAGATTGTTTTAACGGAGAACTATCGTTCAAGGCAGGAAATTTTAGATGCTTCATATCAGTTAATTAAGCATAATAATCCTAATAGGTTGGAAATTACTGAAAATATTGAGAAAAGGCTTTTGGCTAGAGCTGTTTTTAAGGAAGATGATAATCCTGTTAATTTAGTGGTGGCAAATAATGAGATTGCTGAGGCAGAGAAGGTTGCTGAGGAGATATTAAAATTAACAGGATATGATGAATATGTTGTAGAGGATAGTGAGGGGCAGGTTTTTGATGAGAAGGGGCAGGCATCATTTGTTGATGAGAAGGAAAAGGATTATAAATTTTCTGATATTGCAGTATTTGTAAGGGCTAATTCTCATGCAGATAGTTTTATACAGGTTTTTCGTAATAAAGGGATTCCGTATAAGTTGGGTGGTTCAAGGGGGTTATATTTTAGAGAAGAGATTAAAAATATAACATCTTTTCTTAAAGTCTTGCTGGATTATTCTGATGAAATATCTATGTATCAATTACTCTCTATGCCTATATGGGATTTGTCTGCAAGGGAGTATATAGAGATAAATAAACGAGCGAGAGAAAAAAAGATAACTCTCTTTGAGCAATTAGAGGAGTTGTGGGGTATAAAATTGGGAGAGGTTAGTGATGAACAATTTGAAAATATTGGGAATGAGGAGATTACAAAAATTCTTTCTCCTAAGGCTATAGTTGGAATTAGTAGGCTTCTTAATCTGTTGAATTCTTCTATAGTGAAAGTTAAGGATAATAGGCCTATTTTAGAAATAGTGTATGAATTTGTAACAAAAAGTCTGTATTTAGAGTCCTTTATGGAAAATGAAGGTGCAGAAAGTCTCTTTGCAGTTTCGAATATAAATAAGTTTTTGGAGTTAGTTAAGCAGTATGAGAAAGATAATCCATTATCCAATATTTATGAATATGTAGATTATCTTAATTACTGTATTGAGGTAGGAGAGTCACCTTTAGTAGATCAGTCAGAGTTAGAAAACTTCAATGGAGTGAATATTATGACAGTGCATGGTTCAAAAGGGTTAGAATTTCCTGTTGTTTTCTTGGTAAATCTTGTAGCACAGAGGTTTCCAGCTCATAGTAGGTCAGATAGTATTCCAATACCAAGGGCTTTAATTAAAGAAACTTTACCAGAAGAAATTAGTGAGAAGGAGTCATATATTCAGGAAGAAAGAAGATTGTTTTATGTGGGTGCTACTAGAGCAATGGAGAAACTCTTTCTTACAGCTGCATATTTTTATGGAGATGGGAAGAGGAAGAAAAAGCCAAGTGTATTTCTAAATGAAATACTTGATAGGAATGTGGAAGAGGAGTTTAAAAATGTTGAAGTTAAAAATCTAGCAGAGAAAGGGATTGCAGTTAATATTATAGATGATGAAGATGTTTCTGTTTTGTTAGGACCTAATCCCAAACAGAATCTAGTTAAGAGATTTAGCTATTCCCAGCTTAGTGTCTATGAGGCATGTCCTAGAAAATATGAATATGCATATATATTAAAAGTTCCTCAGAGGCCTAGTGCTGCTCTTTCTTTTGGAACTACTATTCATAATACAATGAAAGATTTTTATTTATTACTGAAACATTCTCAATCTGGATTGGAGGGTATTACTGATGTTCCTACAATAGATGATCTACTTAGATTGTATGAAAAGAATTGGGTTTCTTCTGGGTATGAGAATAGTAAGCATGAGAAGGAAAGGAAAGAGGAGGGTGTTAAAGTATTAAAGAATTATTATGAGAAAGTTTTTAATGAGGAGGATAGACCTCTTAGGTTGGAGGAGGGTTTTAATGTTCATTTAGGGGATACTGTTTTTGTGGGTAAGATAGATAGAATAGATTATGTAGGTGAAAATAACGGTGTTACAGAAGTGTGTATTGTGGATTATAAAACTGGGAGAGAGAAAGAGGAAAAGGATGTGAAAGATGATTTGCAGTTACCTTTGTATGCATTATTTGCTGAAGAAAAATTAGGATATAAAGTTTGTAAGGCTAAGTATATTTATGTTGAGACAGGTAAGGAATTAGAGGTTAATGTTTCAGAAGAGAGAAGAGAGTTATCAAAAGAAAAATTACTTACAACATTAGAATATGTAAAAAAAGGAGACTTTACTGCCACTCCTGGTTACTTCTGTAGGTTCTGTGACTATAATTCAATATGTGAATATGCAGATTTATAACTATATAGTATAATTTGGTTTATGGAAATTATTAGTAGAATTCATAATTTAATAGTACAAAAAGCATATGCTCAGGATTTGGGTTCGAAGTTGAGTGGTAGTCTAGGCAATTTAGAAGGTGGAAAGATTTCTGATGAGAATGAGCTTATAAATGCCATTGTAGATATAGCTGTTCCTTTAGCAATAATATGTATGGTTATTTTGGTTGTGTATGCTGGATATATGCTTATGTCTAGTCAAGGAAATCCAGATAAATTAAAGGAAGGAAAGGAAATTTTAACTAATGCAATTATTGGTTTTTTAGTAGTATTACTTTCTGTTGCAATATTATTGATAATTAGTAATACATTAGGTTTGAATATTTATAATTAATTATTAATATACAAATATGACAAATATAACTCAGTTTGTTAGAGGGGGATTAATAAATTGGGGTAATCCTAATTTGGATTCTGTTTTGGATTCAAAAGTTGGTGCTGCAATTGATTTTTTTGTGGGATTTTCTGCTTTAGTTGCTGTGGCTATCTTAATAATCTCAGGATATATGTTTATAACTGCTGCAGGGGATCCTGAAAAGATAGAGAAGGGACAGAAAGGAATAACAGCAGCAATAGTAGGGTTAATTATTGTATTTTTGGCTAGAACGATAATAAATTTTGTTATTGGGGAAATATTGGGGTTATAAAAAATTAGTATTGCATAAAACTAATCCTTTATATATAATTGTTACATTAATATAATATTTAATAAATAGAATATATGAAAATGACTAAGGTATTAGCAATAGTTTCAGGAGTTGCTTCTAATCTTTACTTAACTTCTGCGGTATTAGCACAAACAACAGCTACACAGTTTTTACCACAAAGTCCATTGAACAAAGAGTTACTACCATGGATTAAGGATGTTTTGAACTTAGTAATTGGTTTGGCAGCTTTAGTATGTGTTGCAATATTGATAGCTAGTGGATATTCATATATTACAGCAGCTGGAGATGAGACAAAGATAGAGAAGGCAACAAAATCATTGACATATGCAATAGTTGGTTTAGTTATCTGTTTTATCTCAGTAATCATAGTACAGTTTGTATTAACAAACGTTCTTAAGTAATAGATATTTTTAATAAATACCCGTATGTTGGTAGATTTAGGTGTTCTTAATAATACGGGGTATGAGAGTTTAACAGAATTTGTATTCTTTGTTATAAACTTTGCCATCTCATTCTCTGTAGTAATAGTAGTAATATCGTTAGTCATTTCTGGCTTTAAATTCATACTTTCTTTTGGTGATGAAGAGAAGATAAAGGATGCTACAAGATCAATGGCATTCTCTCTTTTGGGTTTAATACTTGTATTTATATCACCAACAATTATAGAATTTGTAATAAATGAAGTTTTAACTACTAAATAATGAAAGATATATTTAAATATGTATATTTTTTCTTAGGATTTTCTCTGGTTTCTCCAGTATTTGCTCAAGAACCACCTAGGTTAACAGATGGAATGCTAAGTGGGATGGTAGATAAGGTTTTAAGTTATCTTTTCCCAATTGCTGGTTTAATTTGCATAATATTTATAATACAGGGAGGATATATGTGGATGATATCTGCAGGGGATCCTGCTAGGGTAAAGCAGGCTCAAGGGACATTAACATGGGCTGTTATTGGTTTCATTTTTGTAATGGTTATATTTGCAGTACTTAAGGGGATCTTAAACTTTGTTGCTAAATAATGAAAAATTATAAATATCAGGCAGAGAATTTTTTTTAAAGCCAAGGGCATGCTAGAAATGGGATTAGATTGATATTTAAGAATGAAAGGAATTTCAGAATAGATATTGTTTTTGCACTATTAGCTATCTTTGCTGGGTTCTTTTTCCGAGTATCTTATACTGATTGGATAGCATTGAGTTTGGTAATATCAATGGTTTTTATATCAGAAACAATTAATAGTGCGATAGAAGCATTGTGTGATACTGTTTCTGTGGAGTATAAGGTAAATATTAAATATGCTAAGGATGTTAGTGCTGGAGCTGTTTTAGTCAGTGCTTTGGTTTCAATAATAACTGGGTTAATAATATTTCTCCCATATATAATAGAATTTGTAAAAAACATTATCACCTAATGGTATAATGCTGTTATGTCTAAAGTGCCCCAAATAATCATAAATATATTTGTAGTGTTTCTTTTTGTTTTATATTCTTTTTCCCTTGTAAACTTTCCAATATATTCTAATGAGATAGTGAATTTAGAGAATGAAATAGTTGAAACAGAGGAAAAATTAAAAAATAAAGAAAGTGTTCTAAAGAGTGTTGAGAATAGAATAAAAGAGATTGGTAATAGTAATTATTCAATATCTCAAAAGATTGTTTTGATAAATAAAGAAATTACAGAGTTGGAGGAGAATATTGAAAAAACAGAGAAGGAGATTGAAAAGAAAAGTTTAGCTATTAATGAAAAACAGGAACAGCTTAAAAAAATAAAAGTATTAATAGATAAAGTTTCTGGAGATTTATATATACAGAGTAGGTCGAAGGTGTCTAATTTTCTTTTGAATAAAGAGGGTTGGAGGAATTTAGTAGAGGGTATTTTCATAAAACAGAGTACAATATCTATGTTAAAGGGGGAGGCAGAGAAGATTGGTGGAGAATTTAGTTCTCTTGCGGAGAGTAAGGCTGATTTGGATAAGCAGATGGAGGATTTGAGTAGTCAGAGAAAGGGTTTAGATGATGCTCATGAATTATTAGCTTCAGAGAAGGTTAAGTTACAGGCAGAGTTGAGTAAGCAAGTCGCTAGTAAGAGTGGATTGAGTTCGGAGATAACAGATTTAACAAAGAAGGTATCGCAGTTACAAGCTGCATTGATAGCTGCAAGAAGTTCAGGATTTGTATCAAGTGGTGGGGATACAACCTCTGGGGATGGTACTTCTATAGCTCAGGCACCAGCAGGTTATTTTGGAGTATTTTCCATTGGAGCATATACACATAGAAATGGTATGAGTCAGTGGGGGGCTAGAGCTAGGGCAGATGCAGGTCAGACATACAATCAAATACTCTCCTTCTACTATCCTGGTACTGTTTTAAGAACAGGTACTGTCGTTATAAATGGAATGCAGGAAAATATCATGGGTAATATAACTGTAGATGGTTATGGAAGTCTTAGTTTTGAGGACTACTACCTCATGGGTATAAAAGAAATGCCAGAAGATTGGAATATGGAGGTTCTTAAAGCCCAAGCAATTGCAGCCCGAACTTTTGCTATTAGGCATACAACAAATGGAAGGGGAAGTATATGTACTTCACAGTTTTGTCAGGTATTTAATCTTCCTTTAAAAACAGGGAGATGGAGGGAAGCAGTTTTGGCAACAAGGGGGATGATTTTAACTGATTCTGGGGGTAATCCTGTATCTACACAGTATGCTGCTGTTCATGGTGGGTGGATTAATAATGTTGGATGGGATACAGAAAGTGGTGGGGGGAATAATTGGTTTTATGATGCATGGGATAAGAAATCTGGAGTTACATGGTTTTATAAGTCTTGGTATAGGAATGGAACTACAAGTACAGGGGAGTCATGTGGTCATACACCATGGTTTTCTCATCAAGAGATGGTTGACTTAATTAATGCATATTATATAAAAAATAGTATTGGATTAAAGAGTACTCCAGATAAGTCTAGGTTACTTCCAGCTGATTATGGTTTGTGTCCTGGTAGATTGGATTATGGGAGAACAGATAAAGTTCCGTATACTTCTTCTGAGTTAAAGAGTTTCCTATCTAGTCCTGTTAATGTAATACATAGTGTTTCAACATCTCTTTCGAATGGTTCTACGAACTCCGTTTCTTTCAGTACAGATAGAGGGTTTGTTACAATAAATGGTTTTGCATTTAAAGATATTTATAATCAAATGGCTCCTGGGCATATGAGAATTCAACAACAATCTAGCTATGCATATTTCAATGTAGAGAAGAGATAGGGTCAGACCCTCCTCTGTCCCCATTAAAACCTCTGTACAAGAGGAAATCGTTTTCTTTTTCTACATATTTTTGTTATTACAACATCCTAAAGGGTGTGCTTATTTTTAAAAAGATTGTATAAGGTAAAGGTATTAGGGGGTCAGACAAGGGTCAGACCCTTTAACTTTTCCCTTTTCTATGATATGTTTACATATATGGCTAAAAGAGAAAATCGTAATCTAGTACCCAAGAAGTTTAGAAAACTGAGAAAATCCTTTTTGGATAATTTGCAGCAGGATAATAATGACTCTTTCATGTCATTTCCTAAGAATTTGACATTCTATGGGAAGGAAAAGGACGAAAATGTAGTCTTAATTGTTCGATCACACTGGATTATATATGTTCCATATATAGGCATTGCACTTTCTATATTACTAATTCCAATACTGATACAGATAGTTATATCTGGCCTTGCTCAAAGTACACCTTTTTTCCTAGCACTTTTCCTATCATGTCTAACCATTTCCTTCTCTATAATTGTATATGCATATGTAAGATGGTTTTATAATGTAAATATCATAACGGACAGAAGGGTTATAGATTTAGATTTTACAACCGTAGTCTCCCACTCTTTGGCAGAGGCTAGATTGGAAAAAATAGAGGATGTGTCACATAAACAATTAGGTGCTCTTGGTAGTATATTTGATGTTGGTACGGTGTATGTACAAACTGCGGGAGCTACTGCAGAAATAGAATTTGATAATATACCTAGACCGAGGGAAGTACAGGATATCTTGTATGATCTTTTGGAATCTAGACAGAAAGGAGAAATATAGTGGATACAAATGATTTTTTAAACAACTTAGGAGGAAGTAATAGTATTCTTTCATTTAACTTTCTTTCACTTCTTAAATTACCAATAATTCTTATTCTAATGGGAAATACATTCTTCTCCTTACTACTCTTTTTGAGAGTTAGAATTTTAGCAGATACCTTTAAAACTCCACAAAATAAAATAGTAAAAACAATCATACTCTTGTACACAATAATGGTAGCAGTAGGGACTTTGCTTTCTCTGTTGTTTGTAATTCTTACATAATTATGGAAATAACTGCTCGACAATATATATCCAATAGTAAGGATAGCAATTCCTTTGTAAAAGTGTTTAAACATTTTTTCAATAGTACCGAAAAGAAGGTGGATAAAAAGGGTGATATATATGCATTATTAAAAATATCTTCAGAAAAAAGTGTGAAAGCAGAAAGAATATCCAAGTTTGTTTGGGATAGCATTATCGATGGATATTTGTATTCTAATGCATCTACAACAAATGAATCCCTAAAAGATTCTATCTATGCTGGTGTAAAGAAAGTAAAAGATCTGATTGCTAATGATATTGAATTAGAAGAGGTGGGAGTAGATATTAGTTTTACAATTGTTTTGGTAAAAGAAGAAGGAATATATGTTGGAGTTTTTGGAGAGAATAATATATTTACATTTAAGAAAGATTCTTTTGTAGATATTGGTAAAGTTCTTGAAGAAAAAAGGGCCAGTACAGCAGGAATTGTTCTAGAAGAAGGAGACCTATTAATAGTTGCTTCTCCAGGTATATTGAATAATTATATTTCTAGATTGGAAGTATTAAAGAAAAAAGAAGATTTTGTGAAGATGTTAGATGCTATTGGTAGTTCTTTGGAGGGTACAAAAGCCTTGTTGTATTTTAGTAGGGAGAGAAGACAGAAGAAGATTGTGAGTGAAAGAACTATAATTAATGATTCGATTAATACTGTTAAGAAGAGTGCTCAAGATTTGTTAAAGCCTCTTGCTAGGATAGAGAAGATTAAGAAACCTAAGGAGCAACGAGTCTTTGTAGATTTAAAAGAAAAATTAGATTTGGATTCAAAATTTTCTAAGATTAAAGAAATTTTTAATAAAGTGTGGAGTGAGGTAAATCCATTTTTAGAAAAAGTTGTAGTTTTTTTCAAAAATATTTGGAATACCCTCTCGGAGAATATCATTGCAAATTTGGGTAAAAAGAGATGGTATAAAAGGGTTGCTTCTAGATTTTCAGAGATTAGGATTGGGGGGAGAAGGCCTGTTGGTGTAACAGGAATGCGAATAGATGATTATAAAGTTAGGGGTCTTCGGGGAAAAAGATTTAAACTTCTTTTTATGTTTTTAGTTGTTTTGACATTAGTTCTTCTTGGTATTAATTTCACAGTTAAAGCTAAAAAAGCAAGGGAGGTTAGTAGATTAGCTAATGAATCTTTTGTTCAAATAGAGGAGTTATTGACAAAAAGTGAGAATAATTTTGTAACAGATAGTTCTTCTGCTGAAACATATCTATTTCAGGCTGAGAAGAAGTTGTCAGAAATAACTGGGGAGTTGAATGATAAAGATAGTGAGAAATTCAATACTTTGAAAGGAAGAATTTTAGAGGTAGGTGATTCTCTTTACAAAAGAGTAGGGTTTGTAGAAGGAGGGACAATGATTAACTATCTTGATAGTAGATTGTCTTTTGGAGAAGGTTCAGATGTTGTTGATTTGGCTATATCTTTAGATAGTTATGGTAATGAATATTTGTTTGTGGCAGATAGGGGAAGAAAAGCTGTACATAGAGTTTCTTTGTATGATAAAAGTGTTAAAACTCTTCCAGATAATGATGGTTTAATTACTTCTCCATCACATGTATATGTTGGTGTTAAGGGAGTATATGTATATGATGATAAACAGGGTATGTTAAAAGCAGCATTTGATGAGGAAGGATGGTTTGCTCCATTTATTCGATTATCTGGTTTGGGTGTAAATGATATTAAATCAACAGAAATTACAGAGATGGTTGCTTGGACTATGAGTGATAATGTGTATTTCATGTCTAGGGATAAAAAGGCTTTGTTAAAATCAACTTCTGCATATGGTGATAGATATGGTTTAACCTATGCATATATAGTTGATGACAGATTTGAAAAATCAACTGATTTAATAGCTGATCTAAGTATATATGTTACACTTTCTGAAGAGCCACATCTTTTAAGATTTAACTATAGTTTCTATGAAAATCAGTATAATGAGGCTCCTTTAACGGTTTTAGGATTCGATGGAAATTATGGTAATTTAAGTAAGGCCTTCACAGGAGATACTTTAGATTCCAGTTTATACCTATTTGATTCGGAGGGAAAAAGATTTCTTAGATTTGAAAAACCAATAGAGTCAGGAGTGGATAGTAGGCATCCTAATCAAATACTCCTTCTTTTTCAGTATGTATATAGAGGAGAGAAGGATTCTGTTCTTTCTGATGTAAGGAATTTCGTTGTGGATTTTTCTGAAAAGAATATATATATACTAGATGGTTCAGTAATCTGGAAACTTGGTTTGTAGTATAATACTTGCATGAAAATAAAGAATAAAAAGGCATTTTTCAATTATGAAATTTCAGATACATTTGAAGCTGGTATAGTACTAACAGGTGCTGAGGTTAAATCAATAAAATCTGGAAGGATTAATCTATCTGATGCATATGTAAAGATAATTGGGGGAGAGTTGTGGCTTGTAAATGGGGATATTCCTAAATATCAATTTGATGGTAGTATAAATTACGATTCTAAAAGATCTAGAAAATTGTTAGTAACAGGAAAAGAGCTTGTACAGATAAATGCAAAACTAAAGCAGAAAAATTTTACATTAATTCCTGTTAGTGTGTATACTTCAAGAGGTAAGATTAAGGTTGAAGTTGGTTTTGGTAGGGGAAAGAAAAATTATGAGAAGAAGAGGGTAGAGAAAGAGAGGGATTTGGAAAGAGAATTGTTGTATGAGAGAAGAAAGTATGAAAGATAGAGGTGTTTATGATATAATATTATAGGTTATGAGTAATATGACACCACCTAATATAGAACAACTAAATAGTGCTGAGATATTGCCAGTAGGAGTTACTCCTGTTGCTGAAAGTCCAGTTGTAGAAGTTCCTTCAAATAATACCTCTACAACTGTGCAAGAGGAAGTGGAATCTGTTGGTAAGCCTTTGCTTGATAAAAATGAGGAAAATGAAGTGAAATACTTGGATTTAGGTGTAGGATTTCCTGTAATAGATGCTACTGATGAAACAGAATGCAATGCCGCTTTAAAAGCACTAGTTGGGTATATAAAAGGTGAAAAGCCGAACTAGTTTCCTTTGATATATATATCCCTGTGTGATATTCTTTAATCATAAGATTCTACTGTCCTACTATGAATCCAGGGGAGTTTACATATTCACAATTAATTGGTCCTGTACCAAAAGAAGTACCAGAAATAGAGACTGGTTCTAATGTTGAGTATCCCAAAGATACATACAATGACTTATACAATCAACCAACTCGTAGTATTCCATATGGTTGGATAATATTCTTTATTCTCCTCATAGGAAGTTTAGTTGCTGGATTTTTGTATATACAGAAAAAATTAAAAAAGAAAGATAGGGATGAGAAGGCGATGGATGGTGTATTAATGGAAGTCAGAGTTCCAAGAAATAATGAAGTAGAGTTGGGAGTTGCCGAAAAAATGTTTGCAAATCTTTATGGAATAGGGGGAAAGGGTGAAGGTCTTGCAGAGAAATTTAGTGTGAACAACAGTGTAAGTTTTGAAGTAGTAGGACTTCCTGGAGAAATTAGATTCTTTGTTCACTGTCCCAGAAAACTTGCTGATTTAGTTGAAAAACAAATATTAGGATCATATCAAGATGCTGATGTCGCAATAGTCAAACAATATAATATATTCGCACCTAAATCAGAAATTGCTTATGCAAAATTGGGTTTAGATGAAGATTCATACTGCCCAATAAGGGTAGCTGAAAATTTCACTGGAGACCCAATGGCAAATGTACTTAGTACCTTAAGTAAAATGTCTGAAGATGAAGGTGCTTTAGTACAGATAGTCGTTACCCCAACAGATTCCAGTTGGCAAAAAAATGGTGAAAAGTTTGTACAGAAAGTTGAAAGTAATAATGCAGATCCTGAAAAAAAGAGAATAAATGTTTCTCAAGAGAAATTGCAAGCAATTAGTAAAAAAGTCTCTAAACCAGGCCTCATGGCTGAGATTCGTATTGTCACTAGTGCTCCAGATGAAGCAATTGCAAAAATGCATTTGGATAATATTATCGGAGCCTTTGACCAATACAGCAATCCTGGTATTAATAAATTGAAGAAAAAGAAGATTCCTAAAAATGCAGAGAAGAAATTTATATATGATGTTATATACAGAAGAACACCTGAAGATGAAAAAACAGTTTTAAACCTTGAGGAATTGGCAGCTCTGTATCACTTCCCTAACAAAGACATCTCTACTCCAAATATTAACTGGCTTCTTTCAAAAGAACTAATTGCAAGTAATGAGATAAGCTCTGATATAAATTCAAAAGATACAATATGGATAGGGAACAACTACTTTAGAGGAAAAAAGAAAGCTATTTGTTTTAGAAGAGATGATAGAAGAAGACACTCATACATACTTGGACAAACAGGTACAGGTAAATCATGGCTTATGGTTAGAATGATACTTCAGGATATTCATAATGGAGATGGTGTCTGTTTTATAGACCCACACGGACAAGCTGCAGAAATGATATTAGAGAGAATTCCCGCAGATAGAGCAGAGGAAGTAATATATTTTGATGCTGGAGATTTTGAAAGACCATTTGGTATTAACATTATGGAGTATTACAATGAACAGCATAAACATCAAATAGTAAACAGCTTCATTGCCCTCCTTATCCGTCTCTTTGACCCACATAATCAAGGATATGCAGGACCAGCATTCCAACAAGCTGTAAGGAACTCTATGCTTACCGCCATGTCTAAAAAAGACTCCACTTTAATTGAAGTTGTAAGAATACTCCAAGATGAAGATTGGGTTATGAGCCATTGGTTACCCTTAATACAAGACGAATTGGTCCGCAGATATTGGACAGATCAAGTAGCCAAGACAGATAAAAAGACAAAATCAGAAGCTCTTACATATTTCATATCTAAATTTGACAAATTCACTACAAACTTAGCCATTAGAAACATAATTGGACAATCACAGTCATCTTTCGATTTCAGAGAAGTTATGGACTCAGGTAAAATTTTAATAGTTAACCTCTCAAAAGGTAGACTAGGAGAAGAAAATATGTCGTTCTTGGGTTTGCTCTTAGTGCAAAAAATGCTAGCTGCAGCTCTAAGTAGGGAAGATATAGACGAAAAAGAGAGAAAAGACTTCTTCTTCTATGCTGATGAATTCCAAAATTTTGCCACAGAAGAATTTAACTCTATACTCTCAGAAGCTAGAAAATATAGACTAAACCTTACATTAGCACATCAATACATCGGACAACTACCTGAAGATATAAAAAATGCAGTATTTGGAAATGTAGGATCACTATTCATATTTAGATGCAGTGCTGAAGATGCTGAATTCTTAGAAACACAATTTGAATCATATATCAGTTCAATGGACATAGTTAACCAAGGAATGGGACATGCATATACTAAACTTTTAAATAATGGAATATATCCTTCTCCTTTCTCACTTAACACTCTATATGGTCCACAGTATCCAGAATCTGGATTTGACCTACCTGTGAACAAAGAAGTTGCAAACATAGTGAAAGAAATATCCAGAAGAAAGTATGGAAGAGATTTAAATGTGGTAAATGACGATATAAGGGTGAGATCTCAATTAGATGAAACTGAGAAAAACAACCAACAGTCTTCACAGACATTCCCACCAATGGGCTTCTAAATTTCATTACATTTTGGTAAAATCATCTAGTTCTGGGAATATAGCTCAGGTGGTTAGAGCACGGTTCTTATAAAGCCGTAGTCGGTGGTTCGAGTCCACCTATTCCCACATTCCCCCTACCTTTAGTGAGTCAAAAAATATTGGTATATCAACGACTATAGTGAAGTTTACTAAGAAATTTAATATTCTATCGGATATTTATCAATTACAGCTCTCCTAAGTTTCTCTCCTCCTCAACCTGAATCTTAACAAGATTCAAATATTTTTCTGTAGTAGATAGCCTTTTATGTCCAACAAGCTTTGAAACTGTAACAAGACTAATACCATTTGATAGGTGATGAGCAATAAAAGTATTTCTCAAATCATTAACCTTTGCATTTTTAATCTGTGCCTTTTCAAATGCCTTGTCTATTGCTGTTCTGATATTCCTAACCAATAAAGGTCTACCATTTTTAGTTACGAACAAAGTATCATCCTCTGTTTCTGGTCTCACCTCTATATAATCATCAATTGCTTTCTTTGCTGATTTATTCAAAGGAACTTTTCTTGCAGGGTGACTACCCGCTGCCTTAATATACAGAAAATCAATTTTTCCATTCTTAGACTGTCTTACATCATCCAAAGAAAGTCCTGCCAACTCACCAATCCTAATACCTGTTTGCAATAAAATTTCTACAATAGAGTAGAGTCTAACATCAACTCTGCTGACATCTCTTAATGCTCTATACTCCATCTCTGTTAAAATTCTTGGAGGCTTTGTTTCAAACTTAGGATGAGCTAACTTTTCTGAAGGATTATCCTTAATTAATGAATTCTCCAAAAGAAACCTAAAAAATGTTCTTGTACTATTTATTTTCCTTGAGATACTTTTTGGGGTGTAGTTATTATCCTGTAGATTTTGCTTATATTTTTCTAAATGCTCAATAGTAACATCATCCATAGAAGCAAGTCCCTCTTTTGAAAAAAAGTTTACTAATTGCTCTATATCTTTTGAATATGCAATAACTGTTGATTCAGAGCGACCTTTTGACTTTAAATCTTCTATAAATGCATGGGCTTTTTTCTCAAAATTTGGATTATTTATTCCACTCACTTTTCTATATTCTTAATTTTATATAGTTTTACTGTATATAGAAAAATTATATCACTATGAGGGGCAGAGAGCAATAATAAAAGTATATGGGACTTTTGAATTAAAATCTGTGTACTGTTAATATCTATACATGGATAGATTTGTATATAGAGAAAGGACAAAGATAAAACAGGAGGACCAAAGCCCATCTTTTGGGAAAGTATTTGACAACCTTCTTGCCAAAGCTATTCTTCTTTCTGTGTCTGCCTTTCTTCTCTACAATGTTATTCGCTCAGCGGATATAACTATTCAAAAATTAGATATATTAAGAAATGCTCGTTCGGAGGTAGATGAATTAAGATTAAAAAATTTAGAATTAGCACTTTTATTGGAAACAATGCAGAGTAAGGAATATTTGGAAATACAGGCAAGAGATAGGTTAAATTTCGCCGGAGAGAAGGAATATATATTTGTAATTCCCCAAGGAATTTTAGATGAATCAGGAAAGGATATGGAAATAATGTTAGGTACTAATCAAGAAAATAACAAAGAGGGAGGGTATCAGATTTGGAAAGATTTTCTTTTAACAGGTATTTGAATAAAAGGCTTTTTGCTAGTATAATCAGACTGTTCTTAACGCGGGGTAGAGCAGTGGAAGCTCGTCAGGCTCATAACCTGGAGGTCGTCGGTTCGAGTCCGACCCCCGCAACCATTTGTCATTAACTTTTCAATAGTAATATATGCCATTGACAGATCAACCAGTAAAAGGAATGTATATATTAGAAGATGGTAGAGTTTTTCATCTCCTAGATAGAAAGCTTAAAACACAGGGAAGACAGGGAGGATTAGTGATAATGAAGAAAAAAGCTTTAGATAATGGACAAGTCCTAACAGAAACAGTTAAAGCAGGAACAAAGGTTGAATACATCAATCCTGAAACTAAAGAGATGCAATTTACATATATGGATAATCAGAATTGCTATTTCATGGATAGTCAAACATATGAGACATTACCAATATCAAGAGATGTAATAGGAGGGTATGCTAATTTTCTTAAAGAAGGCTCTACACATCTAGTTATGATGTATGATGAAAAAGTTCTAACGGTTAAAGAAAATCCAAGTGTAGAATTGGAAGTAACTCAGGCTGAAGACACAGTTAAAGGTAATACAGCAAACTCTGCAACGAAGGAAGTGACTGTAGAAACAGGATACAAGCTTCAAGTCCCCATGTTCATAAAGAAGGGGGATATTTTAAAGATAAATACATCTACAGGAGAGTATTCAGGAAAAGCTAATTAAATATGTTTTTACCAACTCCTTTGATATAATAGGGAGAATCTCTGGTGGGATAGCTCAGTTGGTTAGAGCATGGGATTCATAAACCCAAGGTCGCTGGTTCGATTCCAGTTCCCACTATTTACTTACTACTAATTTATATTTTCAACGAAATGGACGATACGAAAAAAGATAATAAAAAGGAGGAAAAGATTGTTAGGATTGATATAAGAAAAATACCTACAAGAAAAACAATTGGTGCTCCTAGTATTGTAATGACAGTAATTCTTTCCCTTCTTCTTACTGCAGGAATATACCTTTTCAGAACAATTAATTTTAAAGGAGAGGAAGTCTCTGTAAGTCAGATAGTTACAGATATATCAGATGGGGAATATGACAAAATTATTCTAAAAGACGATATGGTTCTTTTGGAAAAGAATTCAAAAACAGATGCAGGATTAGAAGTGGTCAATAGAAAATACGCACTACTTCCAATGGATACGGACTTCTACCAAATTCTTTCCAATGCACAAATTAATGTAAAAGATTTGGAAAATGACTTCTACCAGCCTAAAATAGGGATAACATTGGGTGATATTCTAACATTTCTTTTCTTGGGAGCAGCACTAATCTTGGTATATGTAATGGTTAAAAATATGCAGTCTTCTGGAGGAAAGATATTAGATTTTGGTGAAAGCAAAGCAAGGCTTTTAATGGGGAAAAGAACAGGAGTTACATTTGAAGATGTTGCAGGAATAGATGAAGTTAAGGAGGAATTAACAGAAATAATAGATTTTCTTAAGAATCCTAGAAAATACCGTGATGTTGGAGCAAGAATTCCTAAGGGTGTTCTTCTAACGGGAGATCCAGGAACTGGAAAAACATTGGTTGCAAAAGCAGTTGCAGGTGAGGCAGGAGTACCATTTTTCCATACATCTGGCTCTGAATTTGAAGAAATGCTTGTTGGGACAGGTGCATCTAGAGTAAGGGATCTTTTTAAGAAAGCAAGAAGAACATCTCCCTGTATTGTCTTTGTGGATGAAATAGATGCTGTGGCTAAAAAAAGGGGAACGGTTCTCCATTCTGGAGCAGGTGAACAAACATTAAATCAGATACTTGTAGAAATGGATGGATTGGAGGAAAGAGAAAATGTAATAGTATTGGCTGCAACAAATAGACCAGATGTCCTAGATCCTGCAATTCTCAGACCAGGAAGATTTGATAGGACAGTATATGTTCCAATGCCAGATTTTGAGGGTAGAAAGGCAATATTAGATGTACATGCAAAGAATAAAAAGTTTGAAGATGGTGTAGATTTAAATACCGTAGCTAAGAAAACAATAGGGTATTCAGGTGCAGATTTAGAAAATCTTTTAAACGAAGCTGCAATAATGACTGCAAAGGAAAATAGGAAGAAAATAAGTCATGAGGATTTGATGGAAGCATACCTAAAGGTTAAATTGGGAAGAAAGAAGAAAGGGGATAAAGAAGAAGAGGATATTAGAAAAACAGCATACCATGAAGCTGGACATGCAATAGTTGCCAAATTTACAGAAGGTTCTGATCCAGTAGAGCAGATTTCAATAATCTCCAGAGGTATGAGTGGTGGTGTTACAGTATATCTCCCCGAAAAAGATAGAAAATTCCTCTACAAAAAACAGATGTTAGCTTGGTTAAGAACAGGAGTAGGTGGGAGAGTTGCAGAAGAACTATTCTTAGGAGATATCTCTACAGGAGCATCAAATGATATTAAGCAAATAACAGAAATTGCCAAAGAAATGGTTATGGATTTTGGAATGAGTGAAAAATTAGGAATGGTTAAATATGGAAATTTAGAAGAAACGAAGCACCTAGGATACACATATGGTGGTGGAAAAGAATATAGTGAAGAAACAGCGAATATGATAGATACAGAGGTGAAAAGATTAATAGATGAAGCATATGAATATGTAAAAACTTTGCTTAAAGAGAAGAAAGAGTATGTTGAAAAGCTAGTAGATATGCTTTTAGAAAAAGAAGTAGTTACTGCCGAAGAGTTTGAGACATTGTTTAAGTAGATGTACAATTGTAATATATGAATTTGATAAAAAGTAGTAAGGATAGATTTTTGGCAATAGATGCTAATGCAATAGTACATAGAGCTTTTCATGCGTATCCTTCTACACTACAAACAGAAAATGGACTTCAAGTAAATGCTGTCTATGGCTTTACAGTAATGCTTCTTTCAGCATTGAAAACATTTGAACCTAAATATGTTATTTGTTGTTTTGACACACATAAACCAACATTTAGACATGAAGAATATCCTGAGTATAAGGGAACGAGAAAACCTACAGATCAATCCTTAATAGATCAGTTTCCTTTGGTAGAAGAAATTCTTAAAGCATTCAATATCCCAATAGTTAAAAAAGATGGATTTGAAGCTGATGATATACTTGGGACAATAGCCAAGTATGTAAGAGATAGTAAATGGAGTAATGAGAATCTAGAATTATATATTCTAAGTGGAGACAGAGACCTACTCCAATTAGTTGATGAAAGTATAAGGGTCTGTTTACCATCAGGAAGCTTTAAAGACCTTGTTGCATACGATAGAGAAAGTACTTTTAAATATCTTGGCCTATACCCAGAACAAATTGCTGATTTTAAAGCCATAGCCGGTGATTCATCTGACAATATTCCTGGAGTAAAAGGAGTAGGGCAGAAAACAGCACTACAACTTTTAGAAAAGTATGGAGATTTAGATAATATATACAAAAATCTAAAAGAAATTAAAGAAAGATATGCAAATCTTCTCTTGGAGGGTATAGAACAAGCAGAATTAAGTAAAAAGCTTGCAAAAATAGAGCAGGAAGTTGGAATTGAGATACATTTGGAAGATGCTCTTCTTAGAGATTTTGATAAAAATAGTGTAGTGGAAATATTTAAAAAATACTCCTTTAAGTCATTACTATCCAGATTAGATGAAATTAAGAAAGATCAAAAGAGTGATTACTCTAACCAATTAGATATATTCTCCACCAACATAGAAGATGTTAAATGGAGTAATAATATAGAAATAGAGAATCATTTTCTTAATGCAAATAGAGTTTTTTGTATATATCTAGATATGCAGGAGAGTTCTTTAGGTTATCCATACTTTATGATTAGAATTGTGGATAAAAGTGGACAAAAATCTGATTTTTTAATCAAAAGTACAGATTTCACACAAACTCCAGAATGTGAAACTGTTTTTTACAACCTTGAAAATATTGTTTCACAAAATATAAAAATTCGGACAATTAACTCTTACGACATTGGTCTCTTTGCCCACCTCATAAACTCTGAAAGAAGAGGATATACCCTAAAAGACCTCTCATTTGATTACTCAAATACAGTAATTAATGAAAAAATCTTCCCAAATCAACTTAAAAATGTCCTAGACTCAGTAGAAGAAATCTTTGAAAATCAGAAACAGAAAGCAACAAATATTGAAATGTATGAATATACACAATCCTCTCTTAACAGACATCTTAAAATAAAAGATGAATATTTCTTAAATGTATTAAAAAATATAGAAATTCCCATTGCCTTAATTCTTTCTAAAATGGAACAAAAAGGTATTAAAATCGATATAAAACACCTAGAAAATTTTGATAGAAAACTATCTACAGATATAAAAGAATTAGAAAAACAAATATATCAAGATATAGGTCATGAATTTAATATTAATTCACCAAAACAACTCTCAGATATACTGTTCAATGAGCTCTCATTACCTACGAAAGCCAAAAAGTCTACAAAGGAATCAGTACTCCAGGAATTAAAAGGAATACACCCATGTATTGAAAAAATTCTTGAATACAGAGAATTAAACAAGCTATACACAACATACACGAAACCACTCTTGGAAATGGCTAGATCAAACGAATCAAATACAATTCACACAGACTTTAAACAAGCAGGCACCACATCAGGAAGACTTTCTTCTTCCAATCCAAATATGCAAAATCTTCCAATACAGGGAAAATGGGCTGAAGAATTGAGAAAATCATTCATAGCAAAAGAAGGCTTTAAACTTGTTGGTATGGACTATTCACAGATAGAGTTGAGGATAATGGCAGACATATCTAAAGATGACCTCCTCATAAAAGACTTTCAGGATCAACTAGATATACACAAATCTACTGCAGCTAGAATATTAGATAAGGAGATAGAGGAAATCGATAAAAAAGAAAGAAGTCTTGGTAAAACAGTAAATTTTGGAATACTCTTTGGGCAGACATCATTCGGTTTGGCAAGAATGCTTGGAATAGATAACGATACAGCATCTGGATACATTCAAAGCTATTTTGAACATTACAAAGGAGTGGAGGAATATATTCGAAGTCTAGAAAAAGAAGCATACAAAAGAGGCTATGTACAAACAATGTTTGGAACAACACGACATATTACTGGACTAAAATCAAAAAATATCAGAATGGTGAGAGCTGCCCAGAGGGAGGCTGTAAATATGCCAATACAGGGAAGCGAAGCAGATATTATGAAATTAGCTATGATCCAATTGGATAAAATGATAGAGAGAGACTTCTCTCAAAAAGCATTCATGATACTTCAAATCCATGATGAATTAGTATTCGAAGTAGAGCAAGGAGTGGCAGAGGAATTTGTTAAAAAAGCTACAGATATTATGCAGAAAGTAGTATCTTTGGAAGTTC
>Ga0255347_1000174_pt1 | contig 125058 bp, 98 predicted proteins | sample wastewater_treat_2_FD_192479 | JGI IMG/M metagenome (GOLD analysis project Ga0255347, IMG submission 192479) | Wastewater microbial communities from Lulu Island WWTP, Vancouver, Canada - plant24 | ecosystem: Engineered > WWTP > Wastewater > Unclassified | place: Canada: Vancouver, British... | reverse complement strand
TGCGGCCGCCGGCGGAGTTTGTGGCGCTCTGGTCGCCTCCGGCTCCCGGCGCGCCACAAACTCCGGGGACCTCGACCAACCCGCCGGGACTCTCATAATCTCTGTGCCTACTTTCGGGGGCAGGTCAGTGTCGCCGACTTGCGCAAGCGTATCTGAGCGAAGGTTCCCGACCGACTCCAGCTGAGTTGGCCTTGGAGGATCAGGCTGTCGAAGCGTATCTGAGCGAAGGTTCCCGACCGACTCCAGCGCGACGGCTCGCGGTCTGGGCTCGTCTCCGAGCGTATCTGAGCGAAGGTTCCCGACCGACTCCAGCCGATGCCGCCCAGACCACGCCAAGCCGGTAAGCGTATCTGAGCGAAGGTTCCCGACCGACTCCAGCCCGGGCTTGCGGGCGGAGCTGGCGCTCACGAGCGTATCTGAGCGAAGGTTCCCGACCGACTCCAGCTGCGCGATCTGCCCATACGCGCAGTTCGGCAGCGTATCTGAGCGAAGGTTCCCGACCGACTCCAGCGTCGCACAACTCCTGCAGCGTGCAATAGAAGCGTATCTGAGCGAAGGTTCCCGACCGACTCCAGCTTTGGCGATCCGTTCGCTGCGAGTGGTCCGAGCGTATCTGAGCGAAGGTTCCCGACCGACTCCAGCGCTTCGACTGGGAATCGTTCTGCGTTGGTTTCTCTCGTCATCAGATGGAGAATCAAGAGGCATACTCGAACCTGTTTGGAAGAAGTCGAAGACCGAGACCGGGCGGTTGCCGGGACAGAGGGGGCCGAGGCTGGCCCCGTCCGGGCTCGGTTCGCGTTCTGATCGGTGATGGCCTCTTCGTCCAGGTTCGATCCGTCTCCCGCGCCGGCGGCGTTCGGTTACTGGAGTGCGCTCGCCGCGCGGTATCCGGCCGGTTCGCGCTGGGAGCTGGTGCGGCCGGCCACGGCGGTGGTGGTGGCCAACTTCCTCGCCGGGAAGGCGCTGCTGCGCGGGGAGCTGCAGCCGGTGGAGCTCGTGCTGCTGGTTGCGCTCGAGGCGGTGCTCCTCTCGGCGATCAGCTGGATCCAGTACTTCAGCGTGCCGGCGGCGGCCCGGCCCGATGCGCAGCAGCCGCGGATGTCGCCGCTCGAGCGGCTGCGGGCGCTTCTCATCGGCCTCCTCTGGCTCGGCATCGTCTACGGGGTGGTCTTCGTCTATCTCCTCCGGCAGCCGCCCGAATGGCACACGCTCGCGCCGGGTCCGCTCGGCTTCTTCCGCACGAGCGCCATCCGCTGGCCGCTCGCCGCGACCGCCGGCGGCGCGCTCCTCGACGCGTTCGCGGATCGCGCCTTCTGGCACCGGCGGGGCGGCACCTTCGTGAGCACCCCGGGGTTCACCGGGCTCGCGCGCTGGCTGACGCTGGTGCTCGGCGGGGTCCCGTTCTTCGTACCGATGGCGCTCGGCCTCGGAGGCGTGCTGGCGCTCCTGCAGCGGGGCGAGCGGCGGCTCCGCGGGCGTGACGGCAGCGCCGGTACGGAGAGGGCGCCTTCGATTCAGCTCCGGATCGCCCTCCTGGTGCTCGTCCCGGTGGGGGTCGCCGGGGTCTTTCGGGGCCTCCGCTGGCTGACGACCGCCGGCCCGGACGGCTGGATGATCGGCTATCTCGCCGCCAAGCTCCTCGCCGAGCTCGCCCTCCTCGGTCTGCCGTTCCTCGCCCGCCAGGAGGCCGCGGCCGAAAGAGAAGTCCGCTCCCGGGGAGTGACCCGGGAGCGGACGGAGCCGCGGCCTCGTCGCGAGGGCCGCCGTCGGCCTCAGTAGCCGTTCTCGCAGTAGGTGTCGGGGCCCGGCTCGATCTGGGCCGTCGTGTCGATCTGGGCGTACGGGTCGCCGTTGCCGCGGCGGTCGTGGTACTTCGGCGGATAGAGCTCGCTCGCCGGCACGGGCATCTGGGCGATCGGGGAGAAGCCGTGCTGGAGCACGAGCGCCCGCCGGCGCAGGATCTCGGGCTTCGGGTTGCCGGCGAACAGCCTGAGGACCATGAGGTCGAACGACCAGATGAGCGGCGACTCGGCGAGCAGCGCGATGTCGGCGGGGACCTCGGGACAGTGCCGGTTGACGCTCTCGAGCGCGCAGGCGACGGTGTCGTCCGAGACGGGGAAGTGCGTCGCGACGGTCAGCCGCGGCCGGGGGTTGATCTGGCTGAGCAGGTAGCCGAAAGCTCCCTGCGAGGTGTGCGAGCTGTTCTGCACCTGCGTCAGGCGGGCCACGGCGTTGTCCCACGCGGGCCCGGCCGCCGGGCGCGCATAGTGCAGCGATTCCATCGCCCAGATCTCCGGCGGCACGATCATCTCGTGGACGAGCAGGTCGATGCCCAGGCCGTAGTTCTGCGCCATGAAGATCGTGTTGAGCTCCGGTTTCGTGTCGCTGGTGTAGATCATCGAGAGGCCTTCCCACTCGACCTTGTAGGCCAGCGATCCCTGCCGGCAGTGGATCACCGGGTAGTGGCTGATCTTCAGGCCGGTCTTGCGGTTCCAGTAGGCCACGCCGCCCACCTTGCTCCAGTCGAGATCGATGGGGACGATCGCGTAGGCGTCGTCGGGCGGATCGTCGGAGACGGGAACCGGATCGACCGGCAGCCCCCAGCTCTTCTTCGTGGGCCGCTGGTAGCTCGGGTAGCTGGTGTTCTGGAAGCTGAAGCTCTCCGTGTGCCAGCGCATCGCCTCCCGGAAGTGGCCGCAGAAGTCCCGGATGCCGTCCTTGAAATAGGGCGGGTCGCCCGGCTGCGGGTTCTTCAGCCACGAGTCGCCCGGTCCCCAGACGTAGAGCGGCGAGATGCGGTCCAGCGACGGGCCGAAGCAGTAGATGTGGGTCAGGTCGGAGATGTGATCGCCGTGCAGGTGGGTGAGGAAGATCTTGTCCATCCGGCCGAAGCCGACGCCCATCGCGCCGTAGTTGGCGCAGCAGCCCGAGCCGCAGTCGAAGATCGCCTGATCGAGCGCCTTGCCGTTCTCCCAGCCGACCTCGACGAAGATGCTCATCATCGCCTGCGCCCGGCGCACCGGCGGGATGCAGGAGCCCATGAAGGTCACGCGCATCTCGTTGGGCTCGAGCGCCGGCGTGCCCGTGGGGGTGTTGGGGTTGCGCGGCATCCCGGGCAGGACCGGGAGCTGCCGGTAGTCCATCGTCTCGAGGCTTTCGAAATAGGAGTAGCGCTGCGTGTCGTAGGCGGTCGGGTAGCAGGTTCCGGTGGGGCAGTCACCGCCGACCAGCAGCGGGTACTGCCCGTCGAGCCTCCTGCCGAGCGCGAGCCCTCCCAGCGCGAGGCCCGAGAGCTTCAGGCTCTCGCGCCGAGACAGCTTCGGTGAGTCGAGCTCCTCCCGCTTCGTCATCTTGTTTCTCCTTTCGTTGGGGCGAGCGCCCCGGGACGGGAGGTGACGCCGTCCGATGAGCCGTTCGGGGCCCGGAAGCGAGGCGTTCGGGGAAGGGGTTGCCGGCCGGCCGGACCGGTGGCGGTGGGACTCCGCGCCGGGGAACAGGGGTCACGGCCCCGGCGCGCTGCTCGGGAACGGGGGAGGGGGTCGGTCGCGGCGATTCGGAGGGAGGCTGCGTGGCGAGATCCGCCGCCTCTCGCGGCCAGGCGCCGGATCCGGGCCCGCCGGTGCGACGCGGGTCTCCACCTCCCGCCCTGGCTGCCGGGCCGGTCCGGATCGGAACCAGCTTCACCGGTGCCTGCCTCATGAGTCCTTCCGACTCTCGGGCGCGACCGGAACCCGTGCGCGGCAGCAGGTATTTGCTGTCGTGGTGTAAAAGTATCATTGACTGGCCGAGGCGGTCAAGAGCGCCCAGCGTCGGGGCCCCGGGCGAAACGGAGCGATACCAGGTTCCGGCGCCGGGGCCGGCGGGCCGGAAGAGGTGGCGAGCGGCGGGACGGCGGTTCCGGCGGCCATCCGTCGCCACCGGGAGGCGAAAACCAGGGGGTATAATCCGCACCCTGTCAGCTTCGTGCCGGGCCGATGATGGAAAGAAACTACAAATATCGCGGCGATCTGCGGTCGACGACCCTGCCCGAGATGCTGCACACGATCCACCGGACGCGGGTGCCGGGGGTGATCGAGGCGCGGCGGGGCGAGATCGTCAAGCAGGTCTGGGTCAAGGATGGCGACGTCATCCACGCCGCCTCGAACGACCGCGAGGACAGCCTCGGCGCCTACCTCGAGCGCACCCGGCGGCTCGAGCCGAAGGATCTCGCCGCGGCGGAGGCGCTGCGGCAGGCGTCGCACCGGCGGCTCGGCGAGCTGCTCGTCGAGCGCGGGCTCCTCTCGCCGGCGGCGATCCACGAGGCGATCCGCGAGCAGAACGAGGCGATCGTCTGGAGCCTCTTCGCCTGGCCGGAGGGAGAGGTGACCTTCTCGCTCGGCGGCGAGCTGCCGCCGGGCGTGGTGCGGATCCTGATCCCGATGCGGCAGGTGATCCTGCACGGGATCCGCCGCGCCCCCGACGCCAAGCCGCTGGTGGCCCAGCTCGGCCGGCGCGAGACCGTCTTCGCTCCGAGCTACACCGTGGCCGATCTGATCGAGATCGCCCTCGACGAGGTGGAGCTCAAGCTGCTGCGCCTCGTCAACGGCCGGCGCAACCTCTACGAGCTCTGCACGCAGGGGCCGCTCACCCCGGCCGAGAACGGCAAGCTCGTCTACGCCTACCACCTGCTGCAACTGGTGCGCCTGGCCGCGCCCGAGGACGGGGTGATCAAGATCAAGCTCAAGACCGAGTGAGCGATTCGAGGAAACGATGCCGATCTACGAATACCAGTGCCGCGCCTGTGGCGAGCGCACGGAAATCCTGCAACGCCTCGACGAGGCGCCGCTCGCCCACTGCCCCCGTTGCGGCGGGCCGATGACCAAGCTCATCTCCGCCCCCGCCTTCCAGTTCAAGGGGTCGGGCTGGTACGTCACCGACTACGCCGGCAAGGGGAAGGGAGGGGTCGCGGGCAACGCGCGCGGCGCCGACAGGCCCGGCGGCGACGAGGCGGGAAGCGCCGCCACCGGGAGCGCGAAGAGCGACTCGAAGAGCGAGACGAAGAGCGAGACGAAGAGCGAGACGAAGAGCGAGACGAAACCGGCTTCCGCGGGCGACTGAGCGGGCCAGGGCCGGCCGGTGACGGGCCGCGCTCAGTCGATGAGCGGGCGCGTCTCGTCGCCCCGGAACGGCTGGTAGAAGGCGTCGCCGCGCACCGTGCAGGTCACGCAGGTGCCGATCGGCTCGCCGTTGCGCAGCCCCTCGCGGACCGGGGCGAGCCTCCGGTCGACCTCGGCACGCTCCATCTCCGGCAGCAGGGCGAGCGGCGGATCGTTCCAGAAGATGCAGGGGGCGACGGCGCCGTTGGGGCGGATGACGTAGGTGCGCCCCGGGTAGGCGCAGCCGTTGCGCCACTTGGCGAGCTCGTAGTCGAAGTACTCCCACCGGTAGAGGCCGGCCCGCATCCGCCAGAGCGCCCGGCGGGCGAGCGCCACGAGGTTCTCCTCCCGGTCCTCCGGCGTCTCGAAGCCGGGGTAGTAGGCGAGGCGCAGGCCGAGGCGCACCGCCTCCTCGGCGGCGGCGGCGAGCTCGGCGTCGAGCGCTCCCGGATCTTCGTTCGCGAGCAGCTCGGCGGCGTTGTCCACCCCCACCGTCGGGGTGACGAAACGGACGTCGATCTCGGCGGCGCCGTGGGCGGCGGCGAAGGCGGGAAGGAGCTGCAGCTCGGCGCGGTTCGAGCGCATCCAGGTGAAGATGATCCGCAGCCGCGTGCGGCTGCCCTGGCGCGCCTCGTTGAGCAGCGCGAGACGCTCCTCGAGCTGCGCGAAGCGGCCGCCGACCCGGATCTTCTCGTACGTCTCGGCGCGCATCCCGTCGACCGAGACCGCGACCGTGTGGACCCCGGCGTCGACGATCGCCTCCGCCTTCTCCTCGTTGAGCGCGAGGAGGTTGGTGGGGAACCAGAGCTCGGGGATGCGGTAGCGGCCGGCGATGCGCACGAAGGTGCCGAACTCGCGGTGGATCAGCGGCTCGGCGGCGCAGCCGAGCGCCACCCGCCAGGCGTGCGGGAAGTAGGTCGCCGCGATCCGTTCGAAGGTGGCGAGCGGCATGTTCCCGTTCGGCGCCAGCTCGCGGCCGAACGGCGGGAAACGGAGCCGGTCGGTGGTCGAGAAGTAGCACATCACGCAGCGCAGGTTGCAGCGCTCCGTGAGGTCGAGGACGACGGTGTGGCGGCGGCGCACGGCGGTATCAGGTGAAGGCGGTGGCGGCGGGTTGCCGGTGATCAGGCGGGGGAAGCTATCACAGGCGCTCAGCGCTCCTCGGTGAGGCCCAGGGCCCGCTTGATCGCGAACCAGCCGCAGCGCAGCTTCCAGAAGCGGCTCGCCTCCATCGCCGCCAGCCGCGCTCGCAACACCTCGTGCTCCCAGCCGAGACGCACGTGACGGCGCGAGGCCTCGGCGAAGAGCGCCTCGCGCCGCGCGCGCTCGGCGGCGACGTGGGCGCTCGCGACCGAACCGGCGTGGAGGATCGAGCGGGAGCCGCCCGTCCCGTACGCGAGCACCACGAGAGGCCAGGAGCCGGGGTTGGCGGCGGCCGGGAGCTCCACCTCCGTCTGCCAGCCGCACGGCCCGGGCCACGGCAGATCGGGACGGACCGAGAAGCGCGTCAGCGACAACGAGCGGCCGTCGCCGAGATGGAGCTCGACCGCGGCCGGTGGCGAGTCGGTGCTCGGGTCGCGAGCCCAGCCCGAGAGCGACAGGCGCTCGCGGCCGGGGAAAGCCACCTTCTCGACATGCCCATCCGGACCGAGGTCGAGCACCGGCGGCGGCGCGAGCGTCTCGCCCGGCGCTCCCACCAGATAGAGATCCTGGAAGCCGCAGTAGGCGCGGGGGAGGCGCAGGCAGTCGCGCCCGGGGGCGGCCTCGGCGAGCGCCGCCCGCACGAACGCCTCGCTCACCCAGGTCGATCCGTACTCCTCCCGGGCGAGCGCGCGGCTCTCGCTCCGCGGCTCGAAGAGGAAGCCATCCGCGGGTGGAGGCTCTCCCGCGGGCCGCAACCCGAGATCGTGGGCCGAGAAGACGAGCAGGCCGCCGGGGGCGACGAGCGCGGCGAGCCGGCCGAGCCAGCCGGTGAAGGCCGCGCGCGGCAGGTGGGTGAAGAGGGAGCCGGCGAGCACGAGCTGGAACGTCCGCGCGCAGGCGAACCGTTCCGGCTGCGCGGTCGAGGGGAGGGTGGCGACGCCGAACCGTTCCCGCTGGAAGTCGAGGGCGCCGGGGAGGATCTCGGCGACCGCGAGCCGTTCCGGCGGCAGGGTGTGGACGAGGAGGCGGGTGAGCCTCCCGTAGCCGGCCGCGAAGTCGAGGAGCGAGCCGACCCGTTCCCAGCTCCCCCAGCGCCAGGCGACGAGCTGCCGCAGCAGGGAGAGGATCCGCACCCCGTCGGCGAAGTAGTCGGCGCGGGCGAGCGCCAGGTCGCCGCCATGGTGTTCGAGCGGCCAGAGGAGCATCTCGTCCTCCGCGGCGATCTCCCGCTCCACGGTGGCGGGCAGACCGAAGCGTTCGAGCAGGAGGCCGACGAGGTCGAAGGCGCCGGGACCGTTCATCTCTCTTCCTCTGCGGGACGGCTCTCCCCGGGTGGCGCCGTGGCGAGCAGCAGGCCGAGGAGGAGCGCGGGGAGGAGGTGGAGGAGCAGCCGCGGGAGCGACGCGAGCACGAGCAGCTCCGTGTCCACCGGTTTCGTGAGGTAGGTCCAGAGGTAGAAGCCGGCCTGGCCGGCGAGGACGAGGGCGAGCGCGCGCAGCCGGGGCCGGAGCAGGAGGAGCGGCCAGAGGAGGAGCGCGAAGGGTGCCCCCTGCCACTCCGGCGTGCGGGCGACGCGGAAGACCGCGGGGGCGATCTCCGCGCAGCGGGCGAGCGCGGGCGCGCCGGTGTTCGTGGCGGTGAAGAGATCGAACCGCGCCACCTGCACGAGCCAGGGGAGGGTGAGGAGGGCGGCGGGCAGGCCGGCTCCGAGGAGCGCCCGCCAGCGCGGCCGCGCTCCGGGCCGCAGGCCGAAGGCGAGCACGAGGAGCGCGGCGAGGACGATCCCCTCGATCTTCGCGGCGGCGGCGAGCGCCGCGGCGACGGCGATCCGTGCCTCCCCGGCGGCCGACCGGGGGGCGATCAGCGCGGGGACCGCGAGCACGAGCGCGAGCGCGGGGAACCAGTCGGCGGCGCCCGCCGTCCGGTGGCCGATGGCGAAGGCGCCGAGCCCGCAGGCGAGCCAGGCGAGCGCGGCGCCCCGGATCGCGGGGGAGAGCGGTTCCGCGGCGAGCGTCCGGCGGATCGAGAGGAGGAGGGCGAGGAGGAGGAGCGGCGTCCAGAGGAGGAGGAGCGGCGCCTCGAACCGCCCGGCGAGGCGGGCGGTGAGCGCGGCGAGCGTCGGCCAGAGCACCGGATAGTCCGGGTGGAGCCCGGCGACCGCGGGATCGGCGAGGAACGGCCAGTCGATCCCGTCGGCGAGCGCGAACCGTTCGGCTTTGAGTCCCCAGTGGTAGATGAAGTCGGGCGTGGTCACCCAGTCGCGGGCGACGAACAGCGCGAAGAGGCCGACGGCGGCGAGCACCGCGAGGTCGGCGAGGCCGGGGCGCCGGCGGCCGGTCCGCTCCGGGCGCGGGGTCCGGTCTGCCGCCGCGAGCCAGGCGAGCGCGAGCGGGAGGAGCGGGAAGAGCCAGCGCCAGGGCAGGCCGGCGAGCGAGGCCGCGAGGGCGACGGCGTGAAGGGCGACGAGGCCGGTGGCGAGGGCGAGCGCGGGGTCGTCCGCGGCGACCGCGAACCCGAGCCGGCGGGCGAGCGCCGGTCCCGCGAGGGCGAGCAGGAGCGCGAGGGCGAACGGGAGCAGCCAGCTCATCGCAGCCGCCGGTAGAGCGCCCCTTCGGGGGTGTCGAGGAGCAGCGCGACCCGGGGGTCGTCGAGGCGCCTGCGCCAGGTGAGGACGAGATCGCCCGGCCGATCCCCGGGAGCGTCGTCGGGCGTGTGCCAGAACGCGCCGGGGCGGAGATAGGCGGCCCACATGCGGACGTAGTGTGCCTCGGAGGCGAGCTCCTCCGGGACCACGACCCGCACCCGCACGCCGGGCCCGAGGTACGAATCGACGGCGGTGAGGAGCCGTTCGAGGCTCGCCACGGGGGCGCTCCGGGCCCGCCAGGCGAACGGCGGGAGATCGGCGGTACGCAGGTAGGGGAGCGCCGCGCGGAGCGCCCGCACCTGCCTCACCAACCCGACGCCGTTGCCCCCCGCGAGAAGGAGGAGCGCGAGCAGGAGCGGGGGGTGCCACCGCGGCCTGCGCCTCGGCGGGGGCGGCGGTGCGGTGCGTTCAGCGTGCATGCGTACCCTCGCGCCGCCACCGGCCGGCCGCGAGCAGGAGCAGCGCACCGAGGGCGAGCCCGCAGCCGGCCAGGAGGCCCGGGGGCCGGAAGCGGAGCTCGACCCGGCGGGTACCTGCGGGCAGGTGCGCTCCGAGGTAGGCGCCGTTGATCGCGAGCGGCTCGAGACGAACGCCGTCGGCGCGCACCCGCCAGCCGTCCGGGCCGGGGATCGAGGTCGCGAGGAGCGCCGGGCCCGGCGCCGGCGCCGCGAGCGCGAGCTCGATCCGCCCCGGCCGGCCGCCGGTGCGCCGTACCTCGCCGGCGGCGAGAGGCGCCTCCAGGGTGGCGGCGAGGGCGGGGGCGACCGCCACTCTCCGCGGCTCGGTCATCCGTTCGATCCAGGCCGCGAGCTCCGCCTCCGGCACGCCGTCGGCGCCGGTGGCGAGGAACCAGCGGGGGAGCGCGCCGGGATTGTGCAGGAGCACGAACGGCTGCGGCAGCGCCTCGCCGGAGTCGATCCGCTCGAACCCCTCCGGCTGTGGCAGGTAGGAGTTGCTCACCACCGTGGAGACGGCGAGGAAGTCGAGAAACGGGTGTTCGAGCCGGCGCAGCGGGCTGAAGTAGTGGTCGACCTGCCGGCGGTAGTCGAAGGCGGCCCGGAGCGTCGCGAGCTGCCGCGCGGGCGCGAGCGGGTTGTACGGGCGGGCTTCGTCGAGCCCGTAGAGGGTCAGGGTCGAGGGGTAGACGAGCAGGTCGTGCCCCGTCACCCGCGCCCCCCGCGCCGGCTCCCGCTCGGCGGCGACCCGCGCCATGAAGGCGGTCTCCGGATAGAAGTGCGCCCGCTTGCCGCGCGGCAGCAGCCGCCACTCCCAGCCGACGAGGTCGGCGAGCGTGATCGCGACGAGGAGGAGCGCCGCGGCGCGGACACGGCGCCGCGCGAGGCCCGCGGCGAGCGCGATCCCGGTCCAGAGCGCGAGCGCCCCGCCGGGGGCGCCGGCGAGGAGGCTCGCCGCCGCCGCGCCGCCGAGCGCCACCGCCCGCCGGCCCTGCCCACGGCGCCGGCGGAGCGTTCCGAGCCCGAGAGCGGCAGCCACCGCGAGCGCGAGCGTGCCCACCGGCATGAAGCGCGAGTCCTCGACCAGGCGGAGGAGCGGCAGCGCCCGGGTGGCGCGGGCGAGGGGGGCGAAGTCGGCGAGCGCGAGGAGCGTGTAGAGGCCCACGGCGAGGAACGGCCAGCTCCGCCGGGGCGGGGGCGCGGCGAGGAGGAGCGCGAGCCCGGCAAGGCCGGCGAGGCCGACGTAGGCGCTCATCTGGTGGCTCCAGAGAGGGCGCGAGCCGGGGGGCGGGTGCCCCTCCGGCGACCCGTCGGGCACCGGCGAGGGGTGGAGGAGGCCGAGCAGGAGGATCTCGCCGTTCCCTTCGAAACCGAGCGCGCCGGCACTGCGGCCGGCGGTCGCGGCGGCCTCGCGCTGTTCGGCGCTCCGTTCGGAGCCGGCGACGAGGTGGTAGAGGGGAAGCCACTGCGGCGCCGCGAGGGCGAAGCCGAGGAGGAGCGTGGCGCCCCACGCCGCCCCCGCCCGGCGCCAGCCGATCCGCGGCGACCAGAGGGTGAGGGCGACGAGCCCGGCGAGGCCGCAGCCGGCGGCGGCGATCTCCGGGTGGCCGCCGAGCAGCAGCGCGGCGGTGAGGAGCGTCACCGGCAGCACCGCCCGCCGGTCGCGGCGACGGGCGAGGTGGAGGGCGCCGAGCACCACCCACGGGACCCAGGGGAGGGCGTTGCGGTGCGGGAAGACGGCCCACGGGGCGAAGCCGCCGCCGAGGGCGAAGGCGAGGGCGCCGAGCCGGGCCGCCCACCGCCGCACCCCGAGCCGCGCAAGGAGCGCGAGCGTGCCCGCGAAGGCGACGAGCTGCGCGAACGCGAGGCCGGCGAGCAGGAAGTGGTGGAGCGGGGCGAGGCGGGCGAGGAGCGCGAGCGGCGAGAGGATCTGCGCCTGCGGGTTCCCCCAGAGGTTGCTGCCCCCGTCGAGCGCGTCGGACCAGAGCGGGAGCCGCCGCGCGGCGAACGCCCGCCGCACCTCGGCCTCCCAGGGGAAGAACTGGAGGACCGCGTCGTTGAGCCCCCGGTCGTACGGATCGGGCGGGCCAGTCTGGGCCGCGCCGGGGATCTGCTCGGCGAGCGTCGCGGTGGGGACGAGGAGCACGGGCGAGAGGAGGAACGGGGCGAGCACCGCGAAGGTGACCGCGATGCCGAAGGCGAGGTCGCGGCCGCGGAGGCGCACCCCGAAGCGCCGCGCGAGGCGCCACGCGAAGAGCGCGAGCAGCGTTTCGATCGCGAGCAGGAAGCCGATCAGCGGGAGGTGGCGCAGCAGCTCGACCATGTCGTGCGCCCCGACGGGGGTCTCACGAAGACGGGGGCAGGGGCGGGCGCAGTATATGCGCTCGGTTCGCGGCGGGCGCTGCTAACCTTCCGCCGGATCGCCCATGCTCGCGCTCGCTGCCTACCTCCTGTTCGCCGTGCTCCTGGTCGGTTCGGCGGCACGGTGGGTGACGCCGATTCCCCGCCGGATCGCCCTCTGCCTCGTGTTGCTGCCGCTCCTCTTCACCGGTCGGGCGTTTCTCGCCGGCCGTGTCTGGGCGCCGGCCGACCTCGGGCTCAACGCCGTTCCGTACGAGGGCGTGCGGGCGGCGCTCGGGGTGGCGGAGACCGCCCCGGGGATCTACACCGACGTCGGCTCCCAGATCGCCCCCTGGCGGGCGGCGATGCTCGCGAGCTGGCGCGCCGGGGAGTGGCCGCTCTGGAACCCGTACGAGCTCTGCGGCGACCCGCTCGCCGGAACGGCGCAGGCAGCGCCGTATTATCCGCTCTACCTCCTCGCGCTCTGGCTGCCGCTGCCGCTCTTCCTCGGGGTGCAGGCGGCGCTCGCGCTGCTCGTCGCCGCGCTCGCCGGCTGGCTCTTCCTGCGCGAGCTCGACCTCGGGGTGTGGCCGGCGCTCGCCGGGGCCGCCGGCTGGGCGTTCTCCGGCTTCGTCCTCTTCTGGATCCACTGGCCGCTCGGGGTGACGGCGGCGTGGCTGCCGCTCGTGGCGCTCGGCGGCCGCCGGGTGGTGCGCGAGCCGGGGATCCGGTCGGCGCTGCTCCTCACCGTGACGCTCCTCTGCGTGCTCCTCGCCGGGCACCCGGAGACGGCGTTCCACGTGATCGTGGCCGGGGCGTTCTGGACGGCCGGGGAGTGGTTTCTGGCCCCGCCCCGCCGGCCGGGGCGGGCGCTCGCCACCGGGCTCGGCGCCGGGCTGGTCGCGCTCCTCCTCGCGGCGATCTACCTCCTCCCGATCCTGGAGGTGATGCCGCAGACGCGCGAGCTGGGCCTGCGAGCGGAGCTGCTCGCGCGGCGGGAGAGCGCGCCCTGGCCGGATGCGGCGCGCCATCTCCTCGTCGCGGCGGTGCCGTTCGCCTTCGGCTCGCCGCAGGAACCGCAGCTGCCGGTACCCCTCTCCTGGCGGCTGCCCGGCACGGCGTACGCCGGCAGCCTCCTCGGGCCGCTCGCCCTCCTCGGGCTCGGGGCGGGGCGCGACCCGCGGCGGTGGGTGCTCGCGGCGCTCCTCCTCCTCGGCCTCGGGGCGGGAGTCGGGACGCCCGGGGTGAGCGATCTGCTCGCGCGGCTCCCGCTCTTCTCGCTCGTGCTCAACGACCGGCTCTGGTTCGTGGCCGCCTGGGCGCTCACGGCGCTCGCCGCGATTGGTCTGGAGGTGGCCGGCGAGGTGCGGTCGCGGTGGCTGCCATCTCTCGCGCTCGGCTGGACGGCAGCCCTCACCCTCGCGGTCGCGCTCCTCGCCGCGCCGCTCCTGCTCGCGGGCTTCTCGAAGCGCGGCCTCGCCCTGCAGACGGCGGCCCTCCTCGCTCCCCCCGCGCTCCTCGCCCTCGCGGCGCGGCGACTCCCCGGGCGGGTGCGGTTCGCGGTGGCCGCCCTCCTGCTCCTCCTCGCCCAGCGCCGGGTGGAGATGGGCGGGCTCTTTCCCGCCCAGCCACGGGCGGCGTTCTATCCGCCGGTGGCGCCGCTCGACCGGATCGCCGCCGATCCGGGGCTCTTCCGGGTCGTGGGAGAGAGGTACGCGCTGGTGCCGGCGACCGCGACCCACCACCGGCTCGAGGACGTGCGCGGCTACCAGGCGCTGAACTTCCTCCGCTTCTACGAGCTCGCCGAGCTCTGGAGCGAGCGTCAGCCGGTCTGGTTCAACCGGGTGGACGATCTCGAGAACCCGTTTCTCGACTTCCTCGGCGTGCGCTGGGCGGTGACCGATCCCGGAGGGCCGGTCCCCGCCGGCTGGGAGATCGTTGACGAGTTTCCCAACGCGCGGCTCCTGCGCAACCGGGAGGAGCTCCCGCGCGCCACGGTGCCGTCTCGGGTGCGGCTCGTCCCGCACGGGATGGTGACGCGCGAGGAGATGGCGGCAGCGACCGAGCTCGCCTCGGTGGCCTGGATCGAAGAGGCGGGCGCGGCACGGCCTGAGGCGACGGTGGAGGAGGCGAACGGCCCCGGCCGGGTCGAGATCGCACGGCGTGCGAGCGGCGCCTATCACCTGCGCACCGATCTCGAACGGGAGAGCTGGGTGGTGGTGGCGGAGACCGCCTGGGCGGGCTGGCGCGCGCTCTCGGGCAGACGCGAGCTCCCGCTCGCCTTCGCGAACCACGCCTTCCTCGCGCTGCGGGTCCCCGCCGGGAGGAGCGAGATCGAGCTGGTCTATCGGCCGCGCGGTTTCGTCGCCGGCCGCGCGGTGAGTTTCGGCACGCTCGCGTTCCTGCTCGGGGTCGCCGGCAGCCTCCGTCTCCAGCGGCGGCTGCACCGCGTGGTACGCTGACGGCTCGCACCCGATCCCATCCATGGCTCTCCTGCACGGCATGCCCAGCGACATCCCGGATGGCTGGACCGTGAGGGAGCTCCCGATCCTCGTCAGGAGGCGAGAGCGATGAGAACCGCCCTGGGATTCCTCCTCTGCCTGCTCACTTCAGCGTTGTGCGGCACCGCCGAAGCGGCCGCGGAGGTCCGGCTCTGGGACGAGGCGAAGCTCTCCCCGCCCCGGTACGAGGTGCGCATGGAGAACAACGTGCTCGTGCCGATGCGCGACGGCGTGCTGCTTTCGACGGACATCTACTACCCCGTGGGAGAGGGGCCGTTTCCGGTCGTCCTCTCCCGCACGCCGTACGGCAACAACGACGCCGGCTACGTCGAGCACGGCCGCTTCTGGGCGAGCCGCGGGTACGTCTGCGTCGTCCAGGACTGCCGGGGGAAGTACGACTCCGAGGGGGCGTACCGGCTCTTCAAGGACGAGGCGAACGACGGCTACGACACCGTGGAGTGGATCGGCCGCCAGCCGTGGTGCAACGGCAAGGTCGGCACCCTGAGCGGCTCGTACGGCGGCTACACGCAGCTCGCCCCGGCGATCCGGGGCAGCCGGTTCCTGACCGCGATGGCCGCCTCGGTGACCACCAGCGACGTCTACAACAACTGGGTCTACATCGACGGGGCGCTCTTCCTGGGGTTCGCCTTCCCCTGGGGGGCGCTCGTCATGGACGGCCACGTCATGCAGTACAGCGGGGCGTACGACTGGCCGAACGTCTTCCGCTACCTTCCGCTCGCGACGATCGACACCCAGGTGGGGCGGGTCAACCCGCGCTTCCGCGAGTGGCTCGAGCACCCCCGCGCCGACGACCCGTTCTGGAAGGGGATCAGCTTCGAGAACGAGATCGAGCAGATCACGGTGCCGCTCCTGGTCGTCGAGGGCTGGTACGACCTCTTCCTCCGCGGCGCGCTCGACGACCACGTCCGGATCACCACGGCGAGCCCCTCGGAGCGCGCCCGGAAGGGGAAGCATCTGATCATCGGCCCCTGGCCGCACGAGACCGGGGCGCGGACGGACAAGCCGGACGCCCCGCGCGAAGGGCCGGAGCGGGGTATCGACTTCGGTGCGGCGGCCGAGCTGGAGATGCGCAAGCTCTACCTGCGCTGGCACGATCACTGGCTCAAGGGGATCGACAACGGCGTGGACAGCGAGCCGCCGGTCAAGATCTTCGTCATGGGGGAGAACGTCTGGCGTCACGAGAACGAGTGGCCGCTCGCCCGCACCCGCTACACGAACTACTACTTCGGCGGCGAGGGGCCGGCGAACTCGGTTGCCGGCAACGGCACCCTGAGCCCGGAGCCCCCGCGCCAGCCGGGGCGGGACGAGTTCACCTACGATCCGAACGACCCCGTGCCCACGCTCGGCGGCAACACCTGCTGCAGCCGGGTGCCGTCGGGGCCGGCGAACCAGATCGCGGCGGAGAGGCGCCAGGACGTCCTCGTCTACACGACGCCCGTCCTCGAAGAGGCGCTGGAGGTGACGGGGCCGATCCGGGTCGTCCTCTACGCCGCCACGAGCGCCCGGGACACCGACTGGACGGCCAAGCTCGTCGACGTGCACCCCGACGGGTACGCCCAGAACCTCCAGGACGGCATCGTGCGCGCCCGCTACCGGAAGGGGAAGGCGGCGCCCGCCGAGCTGCTCGAGCCGGGGCGGGTGTACGAGTACGAGATCGACCTCTGGGCCACGAGCAACGTCTTCCTCCCCGGCCACCGCCTGCGGGTGGAGATCTCGAGCAGCAACTTCCCGCGCTTCGACCGGAACCTGAACACCGGTGAAGACCCGATGACCTCGGTGCGGATGGAGACGGCGCGGCAGACGGTCATGCGCTCGCCGGAGTACCCCTCGCACATCGTCCTGCCGGTCATTCCCCGCTGAACCGCGCCATGTGGAGACGCCTGCCCCTCTACTGGAAGATCCTGCTCGGCATGTTTGCGGGCGTGCTGATCGGCATCGCTGCGGTGGCAGCCGGTGCCGACTGGCTGGTGCGCGACTGGGTCAAGCCGTTCGGCGTCATCTTCCTGAACCTGCTCAAGCTGATCGCCGTTCCTCTCATCTTCGCTTCCCTGGTCACGGGCATCGCGGGCCTGAAGGACATCTCGCGGCTGTCGCGGATCGGGGTCAAGACGATCGCGATCTACATCCTCACCACCGTGCTGGCGGTGACGATCGGGCTGCTCCTCGTCAACCTCGTCCAGCCGGGCAACTCCTTCCCCGCGGAGAAGCGGGTGGAGTTCCTCGCGCGGTACGGAGGGGACGTGGAGGGGCAGCAGGTGACCGCCGCGGGGCTCCTGGAGGGCAGCCCGCTGCAGTTCCTCGTGGAGGCGATCCCCGAAAACGCGGTCGCCGCCGCCTCAGAGAACAGGAACATGCTGCAGGTCATCTTCTTCGCCATGCTCTTCGGGGTGGCGATGGTGGCGGTCCGGCATCCGCACGTGGAGGTGGTGAGCGGCTTCATCTCCGGCGTCAACGAGATCGTCCTGAAGATGATCGAGTTCATCATGCGGTTCGCCCCCGTCGGGGTGCTCGCCCTCATGGCCGGGCTGATCGTCGACTTCTCGGGCGACAGCCTCGCCGACTCGCTGCACCTCTTCACGACGCTCGGCCTCTATGCGCTGGTGGTGATCGGCGGGCTCCTGGCGGTCGCGCTGCTCCTCTATCCGCTGTTCATCCGCGTCTTCTCCGGGGTGAGCTTCCGGCAGTTCTACCGGGCGCTCTTCCCGGTGCAGCTCGTCGCGTTCTCGACCAGCTCGAGCGCCGCCACGCTGCCCGTCACGATGGAGCAGGTGGAGAAGGAGCTGGGGGTGAGCAACGAGATCACCAGCTTCGTGCTCCCCGTCGGGGTGACGATCAACATGGACGGCACCAGCCTCTATCAGGCAGTCGCCGCCGTCTTCATCGCCCAGGTGTTCGGCATCGAGCTGACGCTCGCCCAGCAGCTGACGATCATCGTGACGGCGACCCTGGCCTCCATCGGCACCGCGGGGGTGCCGGGAGCCGGCATCGTGATGCTGATCATCGTCCTGAACGCCGTCGGGCTGCCGGTCGAGGGGCTGGCGCTGATCCTCGCGGTCGACCGGCCGCTCGACATGCTCCGGACGGTCCTCAACGTCACCGGCGATGCGATGGTGGCGACGATCATCGCCAAGTCGGAGGGGAAACGGATCACCGCCGGCACCTAGCCCTGGCCGGAGCCGGGAGCGGCTCTGCCGGCGGGCCGCTCAGGGGCAGGGGAAGGCGTCGATGTCCTGCACCGGCAGCGCCGGTGCCCCGTCCTCGTTCGCGTAGGTGCGCTGGAGCCCGCTCGCGGTATCGGTCACGGTGAGGCTGTAACCGAGATCGGTCCCGGCGGTGAGGAAGACCCAGAACCGGTTGCCGAGCTCCGGGGTGCAGGCGTCGAGCACCTTGACGAGCGCCTCCGGGTTGTCCGCGGTGAAGAACCAGAAGAGACCGCCCCGGCTCACGCCGAGCTCGGCGAGGGGGATCGCCCGGCCGCGGCCGAGGACGGCGCGCGGCGGCGAGAAGTAGTCGATCTCGATCTTGAACCGCCGGTCGCCGGGCTGGTCGTCGACACAGAGGGTGTGCGGGCCGGGGCTGCACTCCGTCGCCTGGCCGGCGAAGCTCGTCGCCGTGAGCTGGAACGGTCCGGCGCCGGCCTCCCGGCTCACCAGCGCGTGCCAGGTGCCGTCTTCGGGAGCGGCGATCTCGCAGCTCTCGAAGAGCCCGCTGCCGGTGCTCGCGCAGTCGTACGCGTCGCGCTCGGGCGGCGCGCCGGCGCGCAGGTAGAGGTCGGCGTCCGGCGCCTCGGCGAGGCGGCCGTTCTCGTCGCCGTTCAGATTGACCCGCAGCAGCACGCTTCCGGCGGGGATCGCGAAGGTCGTGCGAAAGTCGGGGGAGGCGCCGTCGAGATCGCCGTGGCTGCCCTGCACGAACGTCCCCGGCGCGCCCGCGCTGCGCAGGTCGCCACAGGCCGCCGGGGCGAGCGGGTCGTCCAGCGCGGTCGCGACGATCCAGTCGCGCGCCGCGGTGACATCCGAGGCCCACCCCTCGTCGGGCGGCAGGCAGTCGGTGCCGAGGCCGCCGGAGAGGATGCCGGCGAGCCGGGGGCCCACGCTTCCGGCCACGATGAGCGCCCCGCCGGCATCCCGGTCGCAGGCGTTCGCGGCCTCGCCCGGCGCGGGGAGCGGCGCCGTGAACCGCCAGCAGAGGTTCCCTTCGTCCGGAACCCCGTCACAGGCGGCGAGCGCGACCCTGCCGGTGCGCTTCATCCCCCAATCCTCCGTCTCGCCGCCGGCGCGCCCGAAGCCGACCAGCTCTCCCGGGCTCCCGGGGGCAGGCGGGTCGCCCTCCCGGAGCGGCAGCGGGGCGATCCCCGCCGCCGCGGCGCCGAGCCGCAGGAGCGCGAGGTCGTGGCCCCCGCCCGGCTCGTAGCCGGGGTGGACGACCGCCTCCTGCACCGGCAGCGGCGGGTGGTGCTGGAGGAAGAGCGTGTGGCCCGCAGTGTCCAGCAGCTCGGGCCGGGCGAGGCACTCCGGTCCGGCGAGCGGCTCGCCGGTGAACGGATCCGAGCAGAAACAGGAGGCGGCGGTGAGCGCGGTGCGGCAGCCGACGAGGACCGCGCTGCAGCGCAGCCCCTGCGGGCCGAGCAGGGCGCCGACGGCCGGGTGACCGAAGTCGAGCTGGCCGTTGACGATCTTCTCGACGGGGCGCACCGCGCCGTCGAGAGGCCGCAGCGTGAGCTCACCCGCAAGCCCGGGGGCGGCGACCAGAAGGGCGACGGCGAAGAGCCGGACGACGGCGTGGTGGCGCCGGACGGGCTGCGGGGCGGTCATCGGGCGGCCTCCCTCGGAAAGATCAGGAGCAGGGGAGGGCGTCGGTGTCGCCGACCGTCTGCGGGTAGTTGCCGAGCGGGTTCGCATAGGTACGGATCCGCCCGGTCACGCTGTCGCGCACCCGCACCGTGTAGCCCCGGTTCGTCAGGCCGGAGGTGAAGACCCAGTACTGGCCGTTGATCGGGCAGCCGTCGAGCACCTTCACCCCCATCTCGAAGTTCTCGGGCTGGTCGTCGAAGAAATAGAAGAAGACCGACTGGTCGGACTCCGTCCGCTGGCCCCCGAACGCCATGACCTTCGCCTCGCCGGCGGCATGACCGTCGGAGAGCCAGCCGACCGTCACCTCGAAACGGCCGCCGAGCAGGCAGGCGGTGGTAGCGCCGGGCACGCAGGGAGCGGTGTTCGCACTCTGGGCGACAACGAGCGCGCGGACACAGTCGAGGAGCGGGAAGGAGAGGCCGTTCTTCCGGTCGGTAGGGCGCGTCGGAGAGGTGGCGAGGGCGGTCGCGAGCAGCTCGGGAGAGGCGAGCGGAGCCGCCTCGCGCAGGAGTGCGGCGCAGCCGCTCGCCACCGCGGCGGCGAGCGAGGTGCCGTAGAGCGTCGTCGTGCCGCCGCCCCGCCGCGTGGAGGTGATCGGCGCGCCGGGGGCCACGAGGGCGACCTCGGCGTTGGTGTTCGAGAAGCAGGTGATCTGGCCCGGGGCGGTGACCGGGTCCGGTCCGGGACCGTCGGGGGGGGGCAGACACATCGTGCCCTGGTAGCCGACGTCGGCATCCCAGGTGGCGCCGACGGCGACGACCTCGCGCAGACAGGCGGGGGCCGGGAGCGCGGTGCCGGAGCCGCGGTTGCCGCTCGCGGCCAGCGCCAGGATCCCGCGGGCGCGCAGGTTGGCGACGGCGGCGGCGAGCAGCTGGGTGTAGGCGGTGGCGTCGTCGCAGACGCCGGGGAAGAGGGCGCCGGTGCCGAGGCTCAGGCTCACGACGTCCACGTCGGGGCGGTGGGCGGTGATCCAGTCGAGCGCGGCGACGATGTCGGAGCTGAAGGCGAACGCCCCCGTGGCGTCGAGCACCTTGACGGCCACCAGCCTGGCCTCGGGGGCCATGCCGACCGGAGCGACGTGACCGTCGCCGGTGATGATCCCCGCGAGATGGGTGCCGTGCCCGAAGTCGTCGGCGGCGCTGCCGGGGCCGGTGCGGGTCGTGCCGCCACCCGGGCAGCAGCCGGCGCCGTCCGCGGTGGTGCAGAAGCAGGCTTCCCCGTCGAGGGCGCCGGCGAGATCGGGATGGGCGGCGTCGATCCCGGAATCGAGGAGGGCCACCACGCTGCCGGCGCCGGTCCAACCGGCCATCTGGAGCGCCGCGCCCCCGGCGAGCGGCACCGTTTCGGCGAGCAGGGCGCCGCCGCCGGCGTCGGGATCGACGCGGAGGACCTCGGGCTCGGCGAGCAGCGCGGCGAGGCCCCGGGCGGAGAGGGAGAGCGCCATCCCCGGCACGGTCGTGAAGAGCCGCTCGCCGCTGCGTTCGGAGGCGGGTACCCGGGCGAGCAGCGCGGCGCCGCGGCGGGCGGGCTCCGCCTCCCCGGCGGGGGACGCGAAGCGGACGATCACCGGCATCGTCTCGCCACGGGCGAGCGCCATCGCGAGGCCGGGGGCAAGCCGCCCGGCCTGCTCGGCGGCCACGAGCCGGGCCTGCTCGCCGGCGCTCGGCGGTTCGCTCGCGGTGGCGGCGGTCGTGAAACCCGCCGTCAGGATCAGGAACAGGAAGGGGATGACGAGGCGAGGCATGGTCGGGCTCCTCGGGTGCCGGTTTCGCCGGAGCGGCGAGCGGGGTCTGTCGTGGAGTCTAATGCGGAGCTTCGCGACGGGTCGGGGATGCGCTCCCGGGGGCCGGAACGATCCGCGTCAGGTGGCGACGCGGTCGCGCCCGCGCTCCTTGGCGCGGTAGAGCGCCGCGTCGGCCTGTCGCAGCAGCAGGTGGATGTCGCCGCCCTTGTCCGGCTCGAGGGAGGCGACGCCGCAACTGATCGTCACGTGCGGCGCGACGTGGGAAGCGTCGTGCGCGATCGCCAGCCGTTTGATCCGCCGCCGCAGCTGTTCGGCAACCAGCACGGCGCCGTCGAGGCTGGTGTCGGGGAGGATGACTCCGAACTCCTCGCCGCCGTAACGGCCGAGGAGGTCGCCGCTCCGCTTCAGACCATCGTTCAGCGCGGTGGCCACCGTGCGCAGGACCTCGTCGCCCCGCTGGTGGCCGTAGGTGTCGTTGAACTCCTTGAAACGGTCGACGTCGATCATGATCAGAGCGAGCGGTATCCGCATCCGCTCCGCCCGCCGCCACTCGTGCTCGAGGGCCTCGTCGAATCGCCGCCGGTTGGCGACCGAGGTGACCGGATCGGCGTAGGAGAGCTTCATCAGGGCCCGATTCGCCTCGTGCAGCTGCCGGGTACGCGCCTCCACCTGCTCGGTCAGCTCGCGCTCGCGCCGCGCATGCCGGCGGGAACGATGGCGTACGATCAGGTCGACGAGCCCGGCGATCAGCACGAGGAGCGCCAGCCGTGCCCAGAGCGTCTGCCAGGGGGCGGGGCGGATCGCGAAGGCGATCTCCACGGGCCCCGTGACGTTGCCGGCATAGTCGCGCCCCCAGGCCTGGAACCGGTAGTTGCCGGCCGGCAGGTGTACGAACTCGCGGGCGCTCTCGTTGCCCCAGGAGGTCGGTTGCGCCTCGAGGCCGACGAGACGGGAACGGTACGCGCTCGTCTCCTCGCGAAAGAAGGAGAGCAGGGTGTAGTCGAAGCGGATGCTCGACGACCGGTACGAGAGCCGTTCGCCGGACTCCAGGAGCCGCCCTTCCGGGAGCAGTCGCCCACGCAGGAGAAGCCGTTTGGCGACCTGGTCGGGACGCTCGCTGCCCGGCTCGTAGAACGCCGCGCCGCCGACCGTCCCCACCCAGATCCGCCCGTGGCGGTCGCGCATCACCGCCCCCCGGTTCCCCTGGTTGAGCGGCAGGCCGTCCTCGTGGTTGAAGCTCGTGACCCGGTAGCTCGCCCCATCCGGTCCGGGGTTCGGCTCCGGGGTCAGGCGGGCGACCCCGCGGTTCGTGAGGAGATAGACGCTGCCGGTCGCGTCTTCCGTGATCCCGTGGATGACGTCGTTGGGCAGCCCGGGCAGGGTGCCCCGATCGAGGAGGATGGGCGGGCGGCTCTCCGCGGCGAGATCGATCAGCGCGACCCCGCCCCCGGTGGTGCCGACCCAGAGCGCCGGCTCCCCTCCGGGGCCGGTGCCGGCGTGCAGCGAGCGCACGATCGGGTTCGGCAGCCCGGCCTCCGTGCCGAGCAGTCGCCAGGAGCCGTTCTCGAGACGCCCGAGACCGTCGTCCGTGCCGACCCAGAGCACGAGCCCGCCGTTCGGGTCGCGGGTCGACGCGAACGTCTGGAAACGGCTTTCGAGCGGCCATCCAGGAGTCGCGACCCGTTCCCACCGGCGGCCATCGAAGCGCACGAGGCCGGTGCGGGTACCGACCCAGAGGATCGACTCTCCGGCGGCTTCGGAGGTCTCGAGGAGGGCCTCGACGATGTCATCGGGCAGCGCTCCGCCGGCGCGGTCGAAGGTCTGCCACCGTCCGGCCGCGAACCGCATCAGGCCACGGTTCCGGGTCCCGACCCAGACCTCCTCCCGGCCCGATTCGCCGCGCGCGAGCAGGCAACGGATGGTGTCGTCGGGCAGGGGCGCGCCCGGCCCCGTGAGCCGCTGCCAGCCGTCGCTGTCGAGACGGAAGAGGCCGCCGCCGTCGGTGCCGAGCCAGTAGCGGGGGTTCCCCTGGGGATCGGTGGTCTCCAGGAGAGCGCTCACCGGCAGCCGGGCCCCCTCGTCATGGAGGACGAAGCTCTTCCAGCCGTACCGCCGGAGCCGGGCGAGGCCGCCGTTGCGCATCCCGATCCAGAGCGCTGAGACGCCGTCGGCGGTGGTGGTCTCGAGCAGCGCGTAGACGGCGGCGGTGGCCGACAGGCCGCTCTGTTCGTCGAAGACCTGATCGACGCCTTCACTGACGCGCGCGACGCCGCCGCCGTCGGTGCCGACCCAGACCCCGGACCGGCCGTCCGGGGCCCGGGAGGGGGAGAGGGCGATGACGAAATCGTTGGGCAGCCCTTCCGTCCGGGTCCAGCGGGTCCAGGCCGTGCCCTGGAGGCGATGGAGGCCCTGACCGAACGTCGCCGCCCAGACGATCGGCCTGCCGGCGTCGTCCCGGGTGGCGGTGAGCCGGACGACCGGCGCTTCCGGCGCGCCGGGCACCGGCGCGAAGCGGTTTCCATCCGGTTCGAGCCGCACGAGCCCCCGGAGGGTCCCGGCCCAGATCGTGGCGGCGCCGGCCGCGCCGCGGGTGGCGAGGAGCGACCAGACCTGGAGCGTCGGGAGCCCTTCCTCGGTACCGTAGCGGTGCCATTCGCCGCCGCGCCGACGGAAGATGCCGCCGGCATGGGTTCCCGCCCAGAGCTCGCGCTCTCCCTGCGGGGTCTCGAGCTCGAGGAGCGCGTTGACGCGGTTCAGCGGCAGGTCGATTGCGCCCACGCGCACCTGCTCGATGCTCTGGGCGCCCTCTTCACGCCAGCGGACGAGGCCACCCGCCTCGGTGCCGATCCAGAGCCCGCCGTCGTACGCGGGGAGGAGCGACCGGATCCGGTGGGTCTTGTGCGGCTGGGGAAGCTCGATGGTACGCCAGGCGCGGCCGTCGAAGGTGGCGACGCCGTCGTGGGTGCCGATCCAGAGGCGCCCCTCGCGATCGAGGGCGATCTCGCTCACGGTGTTGTGGGGCAGCCCGTCGCGATCGCCGTAGATCTGCAGGACCGGCTGGGCGCGCGCCGCCGGATCGGTCGCCGCCATGGTGCCGCCGGCGGGGTAGCCGGGCAGCAGGGTGACGGCGAGGAGCAGTGCCCGGCAGGAGCTGCGGACCGGAGGGCGATGGCTCATCGGCGGCCTCGCGGGCTCCGGCGTCCGGACGCGGCGGTCCGGAGAGACCGGTTTCTCATGGTTCGGCGGTGGGGGGCGTGGCGGCCGCCTCCTCGTCGTCCCGCCGTCCCGCGAGCCCGCACTTGCCGGCATAGTAGCGAAACGAACGGAGGCTCATCCCGAGCAGCTCGGCCGCCTGCCCCTGATGGCCACCGGTGCGCTCGAGCGCCTGCCGCATCAGCTCCCGCCGGAGGCCGTCGAGGTGGGCTTCGAGATCGAGCCCCTCGGAGGGCAGGGTCGGAGTCGCGGCCCCGGTCTGGCCCGGGATGAGCAGCTCGAGCGGGAGATCGTCGGTGGTGATGACCTCGGCGGTGGAGAGGGCGAGCGTACGCTCCACGAGGTTCTCGAGCTCGCGCACGTTGCCCGGCCAGGAGTGGGTCTCGAGCCGCCGCATCGCCTCGACCGAGATCCGCCGCGGCTCGATCCCCAGCCGGCGGCTGCTCTCGAGCAGGAAGTGGTGCACCAGCAGCGGGATGTCCTCCCGCCGTTCACGCAGCGGCGGGAGCTCGATCGGAATCACGTTGATCCGGTAGAAGAGGTCCTCGCGGAAGGTCCCCTGCGCGAGCCGCTCGGCGAGGTTCTGGTTCGTGGCGGCGATGATCCGCACGTCCACCGGCTCCTCGACGGTGCCGCCGACCTTGCGCACGGTGCGATCCTGCAGCGCCCGGAGCAGTTTCACCTGCATCGGCAGCGACATGTCGCCGATCTCGTCGAGGAAGAGGGTGCCGCGGTTGGCCTCCTGGAAGAGCCCCCGCTTCTCGCGCACCGCGCCGGTGAAGGCCCCCCGCTCGTGGCCGAACAGCTCGCTCTCGAGCAGGGTTTCGGGCAGGGCACCGCAGTTGACCGAGAGGAAGCGCTGCCGGGCGCGCGGGCTCGCGAAGTGGATCGCCCGGGCGACGAGCTCCTTGCCGGTGCCGCTCTCGCCCTGGATCAGGACGGTGGAATGGGTGCGCGCGACCCGCTCCACGAGCTCGAAGACGGCGCGCATCCGGGGGCTGCGGCCGACGATCCGGTCGAAGGCGTAACGCCGCTCGAGCTCGCCGCGCAGATAGACGTTTTCGTCGACCAGCTGGGTCTTCTCGAGCGCCTTGGCGACGAGCAGCTTGAGCTCCTCGAGATCGGCGAACGGCTTGGAGATGTAGTCGTAGGCGCCGAGCTTCATCGCCTCGAGGGCGCTCTTCGTCGAGGTGTAGGCGGTCATCATGATCACCGCCACCCGCGGGTCGGACGCCTTGATCTCCCGCAGCAGCTCGAGGCCGTTGCCGTCCGGCATCAGGATGTCGCAGAGCACCAGGTCGACGGGCCGCTCGGCGAGCCGTTCGCGCGCCTCGCCGACCGAGCGGGCGGTCTCGACCTCGTAACCCTCGGCACGCCAGAGCAGCGAGAGCATGTCGAGCATGCTCGGCTCGTCGTCGACCACGAGCAGCCGGGCGCTCATGCCGTTCCCCTCTCGGACGCCGCTGCCGCCGGCCGCAGCGGCAGCTCGACGGTGATCGTCGTCCCGGCGCCCTCCTTGCTCTCCACACTCACGCGGCCGTCGTGCTCCTGGACGAGACGGTAGACGATCGCCATCCCGAGACCGGTACCGCCGTCGAAGAACGACTGGAAGGGCTGGAAGAGACGGGCGCGCTGTTCGGGATCCATGCCGTGGCCGCTGTCGCGGAAGCTCAACCGGTAGCGCTCGTCCTGCCGCTGCCCGCTCACCACGAGGTCGCCGCCGTCGGGCATCGCGCGCAGGGCGTTGCGGGCGAGGTTCCAGAAGATCTGGCTCACCTGGTCGGGATCGGCGATCGCGGTCGTCGACTGCTGATCGAGCGCGAGCCGCAGCCGGTGCCTCGGGCCGGCCTCCTCGGAGTTGCGGAGCAGCTCGAAATGCTCGGCGACGAGGCGGGCGATGTCGAACTCGACCACCGCCCGGTCGCGGGGGCGCGCGAAGCGCAGGAACCCCTTGATGGTGCGGTCGAGCCGCTGGCTCTCCCGGTGCACGATGGTGAGCAGCTGGCGCTGGCCGGGGTCGACGCCGGGCGCGGCCGAGAGCATCTGCACCGAGCCGGAGATCGCGGCGAGCGGGTTGCCGACCTCGTGCGCGAGCCCGGCGGCGAGCTCGCCGACCGCCGCCATCCGGTCCTTGACCCGCACCTCCTCCTGCAGCCGGCGCCACTCGGAGAGGTCCTGGAAGACCACGACGAAGCCGGAGCGGCGGCCGTGGGCGTCGGTGATCTCGCCGAGCGAGTAGCCGATCGGGATCCGGGCCTCGCCCCGCGCGAGCTCGGTCTCGGCACGGTGGTAGGCGCCCCGCCGCTCGAGCTCGGTCTCGTGCGTCCAGCGCGAGCGCGAAAAGAGGCCGGTCGTGGCCACGTGCGCACCGAGCAGGGCGCTTTCGCTGCGGCCGAGGATCTCCTCGGCCGCGCGGTTCAGGCGGGTGACGGCGCCGTCGAGATCGGTGGTGAGCAGGCCGCTCGGGATCGACTGCACGACATCGTGGTGCGCCACCCGCAGATCGGCGAGGTTGTCGCTCTGTTCGGCCAGCGCGCGCTCGGAGCGGCTCAGCGTCAAAGCCAGATGCGAGGTGAGAAGGGCGACGGCGTAGAAGCCGAAGAGGTGGACGGCGAGGTTGTAGAGGAGGCGCGTGAAGCCCTCGTCGCCGGTGAGCGTGTCCGGGCGCCCGGGGATCCAGCCGCGATAGAGCGCGAGCAGGAGGGCGGCGTAGGCGATGTAGGCGGCGGTGGCGGTCCAGAACGCCGCCTGCCTCCGGAGCATCACCGCGGCGTAGGCGATGACGAGCAGATAGAGCAGCGAGAACGGGCTGGCGATGCCGCCGAACCAGTAGACGAGCCCGGTGATGAGCACCAGGTCGCCCCCGAACTGGATCGCGGCCTGGAGGACGGCGCGCCGTGCGAGAGGACGCAGCAGCGCGAAATAGACGAGGCTCGCGAGGTAGGTGGCGCCGGTGAGCAGGAGCAGCAGGTCGGGCGCGCCGGAGCCGAAGAAGGGGATCTGCCCTTCCCGGGCGGCGGTGAGGCGGAGCAGGAAGTACGGCACCGCCACGCTGGTGATCATCACCAGCCGGATCACGATGAGCCAGCGGAGCTGGCCGAGGAGGCGGGCCGCTGGCACCGCGGCGGTGGCCGGGGTGGGGAACAGGGCGCTGCTAGCCGATCTTCTGGAGAATCGCGTACATGGGCAGGTACATCGCGGCCACGATGGTGCCGATGACCGTGCCGAGGAAGAGGATCATGAGCGGTTCGATCAGCTTCATGAGGTTGGCCACCGCCATGTCCACCTCTTCCTCGTAGAAGTCCGCGATCTTCGAGAGCATCTGGTCGAGCGCGCCGGTCTGTTCGCCGACGTTGATCATGTGCACGACCATCGCCGGGAAGACCTTGGTCTCGGCGAGCGGTCCGGAGATCGTCTTGCCCTCCTCGACGTTCTTGCGCACCGCCATCACCGCGTCCTCGATGATCGCGTTGCCCGCCGTCTTGGCGGTGATCTCGAGACCGTCGAGGATCGGCACGCCGGAGGAGGTCAGCGTCGAGAGGGTGCGGCAGAAGCGGGCGACCGCGATCTTGCGCAGCAGCATGCCGATCGCCGGGATCCGCAGCAGGCCGGCGTCGATGATCCGCGCCCCGCTCGGCGTCTTGTGCCAGGCGCGCACGGCGTAGACGAGCGCCACCACGCCGATGGCGACGAAGATGAAGTAGCGGCCGAGGAAGTTGCTCGCGCCGACCACCACGCGGGTGAGGAACGGCAGCTCGCCGCCGAGCCCGGCGAAGAGCGAGGCGAAGACCGGGATCACCTTCCAGAGGATGACGATCACGACCAGGACGGCGATGACGATGACGGTCACCGGGTAGACCAGCGCCGACTTCACCTGGGCGTTGAGCTTGACCGCCTTCTCGATGTAGGTCGACAGCCGCTGGAGGATGATGTCGAGGATGCCGCCCGCCTCGCCGGCGGCGATCATGTTGGTGTAGAGGTTGTTGAAGGCCACTGGGTGCTTGCGCATCGCGTCGGCGAGCGAGGAGCCCTGCTCGACGTCGCTGCGCACCTGGTTGATGATCTCCCGGAACCGCCGGTTCTCCTCCTGCTCGCCGAGGATCTCGAGGCACTGCACGAGGGGCAGGCCGGCGTCGAGCATCACCGAGAACTGCCGGGTGAAGACCGCGACCCGTTTGCTGTCGATCCCCTGGGGCAGCCGCGGCAGGAGGCGGACCTCCTTGCCCTTCTCCCGCAGGTTGGTGACCTGGATGTTCTGGCGCCGCAGCACGGCGAGCGCCGCGTCACGGGAGTCGGCGAGCAGCACGCCCTCCTGCAGGGCGCCGGTCCGGGTCTTCCCCTTCCAGACGAAGTTCGGCATGGCTCAGCTCCTGACGGCAGCGGTCGAGTTCCCCGGCTTCTCCGCCCCCTGCGGCCCGAGGCCGACCGCGGAGGGACCACGGGCGATGATCTCCTGCAGCTCGTCCGGATACGAAGAGCGGGCGAGCGCGGTCTGCAGGCTGATCTGGCGCCGGAAGTAGAGCGTGGCCAGGGACTGGTTGAAGGTCTGCATCCCGTGCTTGGCCTGTCCGGTCTGCATCATGCCGTAGATCTGGTGCACCTTGTCCTCGCGGATCAGGTTGCGGATCGCCGAGTTGGGAACCAGGATCTCCATGGCGAGGGCCCGGCCCTTGCCGGAGACGCGCGGCAGGAGCGACTGGCAGAGGATGCCTTCGAGCACGAACGAGAGTTGCACGCGGATCTGCCCCTGCTGGTGGGCGGGGAAGATGTCCACGATCCGGTTGATCGTCTGCGCGGCGCTGTTGGTGTGGAGGGTGGCGAAGGTGAGGTGGCCGGTCTCGGCGATGCGGAGCGCCGACTCGACCGTCTCGTAGTCGCGCATCTCGCCGATTAGCACCACGTCGGGATCCTGCCGCAGCGCCGAACGCAGCGCGTTGGCGAAGCTGTGGGTGTCGGCGTGGAGCTCGCGCTGGTTGACGATGCACTTCTTGTGCGAGTGGAGGTACTCGACCGGGTCCTCGATGGTGACGATGTGCTCGTGGCGCTCCCGGTTGATCTTGTCGAGCATCGCCGCGAGCGTCGTCGTCTTGCCGGAGCCGGTGGGGCCGGTCACCAGCACGAGCCCGCGCGGCTTCTCGCAGATCTTCTCCACCACCGGCGGCAGGCCGAGATCCCGGAAGGAGCGGATCTCGTAGGGGATCGTCCGGAAGGCGCCGGCGATGGCCCCCCTCTGATGGTAGACGTTGGCGCGGAAGCGGGAGAGCCCCTTGATGCCGAAGGAGAAGTCGATCTCGAGGTTCTCCTCGAGGCGGTGTTTCTGGTTGTCGGTGAGGATGGCGTAGCAGATCTGTTTCGTGTCGCTGGGCGACATCGGGGGGATGTCGAGGGCGTGGAGAACGCCGTCGACCCGGATCTGGGGCGGGGAGTTGGTGGTGATGTGGAGATCGGAACCCCCCTGCTCCACCATGGTCTTCAGCAGCGCGTTGAGAGTCGGCGGCATGGCACTCCTTCCCTTGCGGCCCTTCCGGCAGATGGCTCCCCGGAGTCTACATCCAAGCCCCGGATGCGGGAAGCGGCATCTTTCGCACCCCGGGTCGGCCCGTTCCGCCCCGTCCCGGTGCGGTATCGTCCGGCCCGTGAGCGGGAACGCGCCCCACGAGGAGGAGGCCCTCGAGCGTACCTACGACGCCCGGCTGATGCGGCGGCTGCTCGGCTACCTGCACCCGTACCGCGGCGCCACGGTGCTCGCGGTCGTGCTGATCGCCGCCTCCGCCCTGCTCCAGCTGGTCGGCCCGCTGGCCACGGCGGTGGTGCTCGACCTCTTCGTCGCCCCCGGCGATCCCGCGGCGCCGCGGGCGGCGGTGAGCCGGCAGGTGGCGGCGCTCCTCGCCCGCTACGATCTCGCGCCCGACCCCGCCACCGGGCTCGCCGTCGCCGCGCTCGTCTACCTCGTCTCGCTCGTCGCGGGATTCGGCGTCGTCTACGGCCAGGGCTACCTGATGCAGATGGTCGGCCAGCGGGTGATGGCCGACCTGCGGGCGGAGATCTTCGCCCACCTGCAGCGGCTGGAGGTGGCCTTCTTCGACCGGACTCCGGTCGGCCGGCTGGTGACCCGGGCGACGAGCGACGTCGACGCCCTCGACGAGCTGTTCAGCTCGGGCATCGTCACCCTCTTCGGAGACGTGCTCCAGCTCGGGGGGATCGTCGGGGTCCTCTTCTGGCTCGACTGGCGGCTCGCGCTCTCGGCTTTCGCGGTGCTGCCGCTGCTCTTCCTGCTCACCCTCTGGTTCAAGCTCCGGGCCCGGGCGAGCTTCCGCGAGGTCCGGGTGCTGCTGGCGCGGATCAACGCCTTCCTGCAGGAGCAGATCGCCGGGATGGCGGTGGTGCAGCTCTTCGGGGGCGAGGCCGCGGCCCGGACGCGGTTCGCGCGGCACAACCGCGACCACCGCGACGCCCACGTGCGCGGCATCTTCTACTACGCCGTCTACTACCCCGGGGTCGAGCTGCTGACCGCGGCCGGTCTCGGGCTCGTGCTCTGGGTGGGGGGCGGGCAGGCGGTGCGGGGCACCCTCTCGGTGGGCGCCCTGGTGGCGTTCCTCCAGTATGCCCAGCGCTTCTATCAGCCGCTCGCCGACCTGTCGGAGAAGTACAACGTGCTGCAGGCGGCGATGGCGAGCTCGGAGCGGATCTTCGTCCTGCTCGACACCCCGCCCGCGGTGACGGCGCCACCGAACCTGCACCGCCCAGCGCGAGTGGCGGGGGCGATCGAGCTCGACGGCGTCGATTTCAGCTATTTGCCCGGCGAGCCGGTGCTGCGCAACGTCTCCTTCAGGGTGGCGCCGGGGGAGATGGTGGCGATCGTCGGCCATACCGGGGCGGGGAAGTCGACGCTCGCGAACCTCCTGCTGCGCTTCTACGACGTCCAGGCGGGAGCGGTGCGGCTCGACGGGGTGGACGTGCGGGCATGGGACCTCGCCAGCCTGCGGCGGGCGGTGGGGGTGATCCTCCAGGACGTCTTCCTCTTCTCCGGGTCGGTGGCCGGCAACCTGCGGCTCGGCGAGACGGCGATCGGCGACGAGCGGCTCCGCCACGCGGCCGCCGAAGCGCAGGCGCTCGGCTTCATCGAGCGGCTCCCCGGCGGGTTCGCGGCGCCGGTGCGGGAACGGGGCGCCGGCTTCTCGGTCGGGCAGAAGCAGCTCCTCGCCTTCGCCCGCGCCCTCGCCTTCGATCCGCGGGTGCTGATCCTCGACGAGGCCACCGCCTCGGTCGACTCGGAGACCGAGCGGCTCCTCCAGGCGGCACTCGACCGGCTGCTCGCGGGCCGCACCAGCCTGGTGATCGCCCATCGCCTCTCGACGATCCAGCGGGCGGACCGGATCCTCGTCCTCCACAAGGGGGAGCTGCGTGAGGAAGGTACCCACGCCGAGCTCGTCGCCCGGCGCGGGATCTACTACCGCCTCTATCAGCTCCAGTACGGCCGCGCCGCCTGAGCGGACCGGCTCAGTCGGCGGCCGGAAGCTTCTCGAGCTCGCCGAGCACGAACAGCCCCTCGTTGAACCGCTCGCCGCTCTCTTCGCGGTCGCCCGCCGGATAGACGTAGGTGAGGGTCACCAGCCGATCCACCGAACGTTCGGGGTGCAGCGCGTAGATCCGCAGCTCCTCCCGCTTCTCGCCATCCTCGACCCAGGTGCCGCGGGCGGAGTAGGCGTGGCCGGTCGACGTGATCAGCTCCCGCTGGCCGAGGAAGGCGCCCTCGGGACGGGCCGCGAGCTCGACGCCCGCCGCGCGGACGACCTCGATCAGGTTGATCCCGCCCGGCTCGGGGTCGCCGGCGGTGAGCGTGAAGCGCCCGCCGCGGGCCGGATCGGCCGGCGCCAGCTCGAGCACCGGGCCGTCGGCCGAGACGAGGCGGAGAGAGGCCGGGAGGGCGGCGATGGCGAGCCCCGAGGCGGGATGCTCGACCCGGACCGGCGCGGGCGCCACTGGCGGCGGCTGGCTCTCGCGGCAGGCGGCGAGAGCGGCGAGGGCGGCGGCGGCGAAAACGATGGCGGCGGCGCGACGGCGCATGGTGGTCTCCTCCTCGGGGGAAGTCTCTCCCATCGGCGGCGGGCGGGCCAGCCCGAGTCGGGGAGCCTCCGCCCGCTCAGTTCCCGGCGGCCGGGAGCGCCGGGGTCACGGGGGTGGCCGCACCCGGGCCGCGTGGGTCGCCGGCCGCCTCGAGCGCCCCGTCCGCCCGCCGCCGGACGAGGTTCACCTTGGCGGTGGCGGGCGGCGGGACGACCTCGTGTCCTCGCTCGCGGAGCTCCTCCCGTGCCCCGGCCGCGAGCGCGCCCGGTTCGGCCTCGAGCCGGTCGGGGAGCCACTGGTGATGGAGCCGGGGGTGGGCGGCCGCGGCGCGGATCGCCTCGCCGTCGGCGAGCAGGAAGAGCAGCACCTGCGCCGTGGCGGTCGGGATCCGCGACCCGCCCCGGCCGCCGATGGCGACGATCTCCGTCCCCCGCCAGGCGAGGGTAGGGCTCATCGAGGAGAGCATCCGGCGCCCCGGGCGCACCTCGTTCGCCTCGCCCTGCACGAGCCCGAAGAGGTTTGGCCGGCCGGGGGCGGTCGCGAAATCGTCCATCTCGTTGTTGAGGAAGATCCCGACCTCGGGCACCCAGAGGGCGCAGCCGAACAGGTCGTTGATCGTCGTGGTGAGCGCGACCGCGTTCCCCTCGGCGTCGACCACCGCGAGGTGGGTGGTCTCCGGCCGCTCGCGGGGCGGCGCACCGGGGGCCGGCCGCACCGCCGCCGACGGCGTGGCGCGCTCCGGATCGATTCCGGCCAGCGCCCGCGCCAGCCGCGCGGGGGCGAGGAGCACGGCCGGGGTGGCGCGGCTGGTCGCCGGATCGCCGAGCAGGGTGCGATCGGCGAAGCTCCGGCGCCAGCTCTCGGCGAGGAGATGGGCGCGCTCGGCGCCATCGCGGGGCAGCTTCGCCCAGCCGCCCCGCTCGGCGAGCGCGAGGGTCCAGGCGGTGATCGTCCCGCCGGAGGAGGGGAGCCCCATCCCCGCGAGCTGCCAGCCGAACGCCGCGAACCGAAGGGGCTCGCGCCAGACCGGCCGGTAGGCGGCAAGGTCGGCCATCCGGAGGATCCCGCCGTGGCGCGTCGAGGCGGCGACGAGGGCGCGGGCGGCGGCGCCGCGGGCGAGGGCCGCCGGACCGCGGCGGCCGTACGCCGCGAGCGTCCGGGCGAGCGCCGGCAACCGCACCCGGCTGCCGGCGGCGATCGGCGTGCCGCCGGGGAGCCAGGTCGCGGCGCTCTCGGGGAAGCGGGCGAGCCGCCCGGCGGAGAGGGCGAGCGAGCGGGCGCTCCGCGGCGAGAGGGCGAAACCGTCGCGGGCCAGCCGCTCGGCCGGCGCGACGACCTCCGCCCAGGGGCGGCGGCCGCAGCGCCGGTGGAGCTCGTGATACCCCCACGGGGCACCGGGGACGCCGGCGGCGAGCGGGCCCTCGGTCGAGGCTCCCGGCCGGGGCTCGCCCGCGGCGTCGAGGAAGAGGCCCGGATGCGCCCCTGCGGGGGCCGTCTCGCGGAAGTCGAGCGCGACGAGCCGGCCATCGCAGCGGGCGACGGCGAAGCCGCCGCCGCCGAGGTTGCCGGCCTCCGGGTGGACGACCGCGAGGGCGAGGGCGGCGGCCACGGCGGCGTCCGCCGCGTTGCCGCCCGCGGCGAGCAGCTCGGCACCGGCCGCCACCGCGTCGGCCTCATCGGCGGCGAGCGCCCCGCGGAGCGCGGCGCCGGCCGGCGGGGCGAGGAGGAGCGCGAGCGCCAGGAGGGCGAAGGAGAGAGAGGGGCGCGACCGGGGACGGCTCATCGCCGCAGCTCGTGCTCCAGGAGCTGGCCGGCGACGCCGAGGAAATCGTTCTCGGTGACGAGCCCGATCAGCCGCTCTCCCTGCAGGACCGGCAGGCAGCCGACCCGCCGCTGGCGCATCAGGCTCATCGCGTCGAGGGCCGACATCTCCGGGGTCGCGGTCACCACCTCCCGCTTCATCACCTCGTGCACCGGCAGCGGCCGCGAGCCGGCGCTCCCCTGCCCCTGGCCGAGGAGGCGGAGGAGGCGGCGATGGGTGACGAGCCCGAGCAGGCGGTGATGGGCGTCCTCGACCGGGACGTAATGGATGTTCTTCCAGTCCATGATCGCCGCGGCGAGATCGACGATGTCGTCGGGGCCGACGGTGAACAGATCGCGCGACATGAACTGCTCGACGCGGGTGAAGTGCTGCTCCCAGCCGCCGGCGTCCTCGCGGCGGGCGAGCGGCCATTCGTGAACCGGCTTCCCCTGCCGCTGCTGATCGGCGGTGGCGGCGGTCAGCGCCGCGAGCCGCTCGGCCGCAAGCCCCTGGCCGCGCATCGCGGCGAGCGAATCGAGCAGCCACTGCGCGCCGGTCCGCCCCGCCAGGACCCGCTCCTCGATCACGCCGAGGTAACGGTCGGCATCCTCGGCCGCGATCTCCTTCACGCGCAGCCCCTCGCGGGCGAGCGGGAGGAGCTCGTCGAGCACCAGCTTTTCGGCGGTCAGGTCGGCGCCGTCGAGCCAGGTGAACCGGGCCCGCAGGCCGAGGCGCGCGGCGGCGAGGAAGTTCTCCTGCGCGTGATCGAACTCGAGACGGGAGCGGATGTCGCCGTACTCGCGCGAGGCGCCGGCGAGCAGGCCGTACCAGAAGGCCGCGTTGGCCATCTCGTCGCGCAGGGAGGGGCCCGCCGGCAGGATCCGGTTCTCGATCCGCAGGTGGGCGCGGCCGTCGTGGATCCCGTAGCAGGGGCGCGCCCAGCGGTAGATCGTCCCGTTGTGGAGCCGCAGCGCCTTGAGCTCGGGGATCTCGTTGGCCCGGATCCGGGCGAACGGATCCTCGTCGATCTCCGCCGCGAGCAGCACCCGGAAGCGGGCGATGTCCTCGCGGAAGATCTCGAGCACCGAGTCGTCGAGCCACCGCCGTCCGAAGGAGACGCGCGGCGCCTGCTCGCGCAGGGAGGGGGTGGCCGCGCGATGGTCGACCGACTGCTGGAAGAGGGCGATCCGGGTCTCGCGCCAGAGGCGCCGGCCGAAGAGGAGCGGCGAGTTGCACGCCACCGCGAGCACCGGCGCGGCGATCGCGAGGGTGAGGTTGTAGAGCTCCGCGAACTCCTCCGGACCGACCTGGAAATGCGTCTGGAAGCTCGTGTTGCACGCCTCGACCATCACCGAGTCGTGGCTCACGAGCAGCTCGTCGAGGCCCTTGATGTGGAACTCGTAGTCGCCTCCCCGCAGCCGCCGCATCGCGTCGTTGAGCGCGAAGTAGCGCGGCTTCGGGGTCATGTTGGCGAGGGTGAGGTCCGACTTCTCGAGGGTGGGCAGGATGCCGACCATCACCAGCCCGATGCCGAGCTCGGCGGCCGCCTCCCGCGCCCGGGCGAGGAGCGCCTCCAGCTGCCGTTCGAGCCGGGAGAGACAGTCGGTCTCGAAGACGAGCGGATCGGAGTTGAACTCGAGGTTGAAGCGGGCGACCTCGGTGGTGAAGTGATCGTCGGCGAGCCGGTCGATCATCTCCATCGCCAGCGGCGCCGGCCGCCAGCGCCGGTCGACGAGGAAGAGCTCCTGTTCGACGCCGATCCGGCGCACCCCCGATTCGAGGAAGCCGTGGTCGAGGAGCAGCTCGAGCGCGCGCAGGTCGGCGAGGAGCTTGCGCGTGAAGTCGCGTTGCAACTCCGTGTCGAGCTCTCGGACGTCCTGTTCGCCCATGGCGACGCCCTCCCGGGAGAGGGCCGGAGTCTATCCCGGCCGGCGGCGCGCGGGGAGGCGCGGGGAGCGGGGTCTCAACCGCGGCTGGCGGCGAGCAGCCCGGCGACGGTCCGGTTGATGACCTCGCCCTGGTGGGTCAGCAGCGCGCTCGCGAGCACCTCGTCGGCCGGATCGATGGCGAGCTCGCCGTCCCGGACGAAGTGGAGCAGCAGCGCGGCCACGTTGCGCGCGTAGAGCACGCTGGCGTCGCCGGCCATGCCGGCGGCGAGGTTGGTCGGCCCGAGCACCAGGAGCCCGCGATGCTCGACCGTCTCGTCGGCACGGGTCAGCTCGCAGTTGCCGCCCTGCTCGGCCGCGATGTCGACGATCACCGCCCCCGGCTTCATCTGCTCGGCCATCGCGGTGGTCACCAGGATCGGCGCCCGCTTGCCCGGGACCTGCGCGGTGGTGATCACCACGTCGGCCTGGGCGAGGTGGCGGGTGAGCACCTCGCGCTGGCGCTCGAGGCCCGCCTTCGAGAGCTCGCGGGCGTAGCCGCCGCTCCCTTCACCGGACTCCTCGAGCGGCAGGTCGATGAAGCGGCCGCCGAGCGACTCGACCTGCTCCTTGACCGCGGGGCGGATGTCGGAGACCTCCACGACCGCGCCGAGCCGCCTGGCGGTGGCGACCGCCTGCAGCCCGGCGACGCCGGCGCCGAGCACGACCACCCGGGCGGGGGTCACGGTGCCCGCGGCCGTGGTCATCAGCGGGAAGTACTTCCCCACCCGGGTCGCGGCGATCAGCACCGCCCGGTAGCCGGCGACCGACGCCTGCGAGGAGAGGGCGTCCATGACCTGGGCGCGGGTGATCCGCGGCACCAGCTCCATCGAGACCGTGGTGATCCGCCGCTCGGCGTAACGGCGCACGACCGGCAGGTTGAACGGATCGAGGAAGCCGATCAGCACCGCTCCCGGCTTGAGCGCCTCGAGCTCCATGATCCCGAGCGACGGGTTCGAGCCGAGCGGCGCCACCTTGAGGACGATGTCGGCGTGGCGCCAGAGATCGGTGGCGTGGGCGGCGACGGTCGCCCCGGCCTTGGCGTAGGCGTCGTCGGGGATGCCGGCCGCGAAGCCGGCCTCCCGCTCGACCTGGACGGCCAGGCCGGCCTTGAGCAGCCGCTTGACGCTGTCGGGGGTGGCGGCGACGCGCCGCTCGCCGGGCCGGCTCTCCTTGGGGACGAAGACGTTCAGCATGTCGGGCTCGCTTCCGAAAGGTGAGTGGGTCGTCTTCCGATCCTAGCCCGCCGAGGGGCGGGCGGAAACCGTGTCAACGGGTGGGGCGGCGCCGGCCTGATGCTCGGGCCGCGCGAGGTCGAGGAGGGTCTTGACCGGGGCGAAGATCGCCACCGGCACCTCCACGAAGACGGTGTGCCAGCGGGCCATGGCGCCGTTCCAGAGCCCGGGCCGTTCGAGGGCGCGCAGCGGGCGGCTCCCTTCGCGCTTCTCGGCGATGACGACCGCCGTCTCGTCGACGAAGCGGGCGAGCGGGAACGGCTTCCCCTTCTCGTCGCGCAGCGCACAGGCGAGCTGGACCGGATTGAAATGGGTGGAGGCGCGCCAGATCGCCGCCTGCTCCGGATCGCTCCGGGCGACCTGCGCCCCCTCGACGATCTGGAGGCTCTCCCGGCCCGCCTCGTCGCGCACCCAGAAGGGGCCTCCGCCGGGCTCCCCCTCGTTGCGGACGACGCCGCAGACGCGCAGCGGCCGGCGGAGGCGGTCGCGGAGGTGCGCGGGCGAGGGCTCCGCGCCGAGCGCCGCCGCCTCCGGGTCGGCGAGCGCGGCGAGCAGCGTCGCCGCCGCGCGGATCGTCTCCCGCGCCGGCGCCGCTGCGAGCGCCCGGAGCATGGCGTCGCGCCGGGCGGTGAGCGTGAGCGCGAGACCGGCGAGCAGCTGCTGCCAATGCGCCACCTCGGCGTGCCGGTCCGCGGGCAGGACGTTGTCGATGTTCTTCACGAGCACGAGCTCGCGGCCGGTCGCCTCGAGGTTGCCGAGCAGCGCGCCGTGGCCGCCGGGGCGGAGGAGGAGCCGGCCATCCGGCTGCCGGAACGGCGTTCCGTCCGGAGCGAGCGCGAGGGTGTCGGTCGCCCGTTCCTGATGCGAGAGACGGACCTCGAAGCGGACGCCGAGGCGCCGGGCGTGGCGCTCGCCGGCCTCGGCGAGGGCGGCGTGGAAGAGCGGGTCGGTGCCGGGAGGGACGGTGAAGTCGAACCGGCAGAGCCCCTCCCGGTCGGCGAGATACGCCGCCCCCTCGACGAGGTGCTCGACGAAGGCGGTTCGCTCCCCCTCCGGGTAGAGATGGAACGGGAGGAGGCCTTTGGGGAGAGCGGCGAGGTCGAGGCCGTCCGCGCCGACGATCGCCCGGGCGAGACGGACGGGATCGGCGGCGAGCGCCGCCGCCGTCTCGCCGCGCGGCGCGAGGAGGGTCGCGAGCCGGTCGCGGAGCGCCAGCCGGGCGAGCGAGGTGCCGACCGCCGCGGCCTCCCGGCGGCCGCCCTCGGCGTCCGGATCGGCGGCGAGCGCCAGCAGGCCGGTGAACATCCGGGTCGCCGCACCCGAGGCGGGCACGAACTTCGCGAGCGCGCCCCGGGCCGCGGCCTCCCGGGCGGCGGCGAGGAGCGCCGGCTCGTCGCCGGGAGCGAGGCGGACGATCCCGTCGCCCACCGCGCAGGGGCGCTCCAGCCGGAGCGGCGGCGGCGGCGCGGCGAGGAGCGCGAGCTGGCGTTCGGCCTCGCCGGCGGCGATCCCCGCCGCGGCGAGCGCGGCGAGATCGGCCGGAGAGAGCACCGCCGCCCGTGCGTTCACGGAGCCGGGCTTCCGGAGTAGCGGGGGAGCCGCTCGTGGAGTGCCGCGAGCGGCGGCGCCGCCGCGTCGCGCGCCGAGAGGACCGGTTCGGCCACCGGCCAGGCGATGCCGATCTCCGGGTCGTTCCACGCCACCGTGATCTCGGCGGCCGGATCGTACGGCCCGGTGCACTTGTAGCTCAGCTCGGCGATCTCGGAGAGCGCGCAGAAGCCGTGGAGGAACCCCGGCGGGATCCAGAGCAGGCGGAAGTTCTCCTCCGAGAGCTCGTAGCCGACCCAGCGCCCGAAGGTGGGCGAACCGCGCCGCACGTCGACCGCGACGTCGAAGAGCGCGCCCCGGGGGCAGCGGACGAGCTTCCCCTGCGGGGTCTCGATCTGGGCGTGGAGGCCGCGCAGGGTGCCGCGGCGGGAGCGGGAGTGGTTGTCCTGGACGAAGTCGAGATCGAGGCCGCCCTGCTCGGCCCAGCGGGTGCGGTGGAAGACCTCGAGGAAGAAGCCGCGCTCGTCGCGGTGGACGTCGGGCTCGACGAGCACCACGCCGGGCAGGGCGGTGGGCGTGAACCTCACCCCGCCTCCTCGGCGAGCAGCCGCTGCAGGTACCGGCCGTACTCCGACTGGGCGAGGGTCGCGGCCTCCCGGGCGAGCTCGTCGGCGGAGAGCCAGCCCTGGCGCCAGGCGATCTCCTCGAGGCAGGCGACCTTGAGCCCCTGCCGCTCCTCGATCGCCTGGATGAAGGCGGAGGCCTGGGCGAGCGACTCGTGGGTGCCGGTGTCGAGCCAGGCGATCCCGCGGCCGAGCACCTGCACGTGGAGGTCGCCGGCCGCGAGGTAGGCCCGGTTGACGTCGGTGATCTCCAGCTCGCCGCGCGGCGAGGGGCGGAGCGCGGCGGCGATCTCGAGCACCCGCTGATCGTAGAAGTAGAGGCCGGTCACCGCGAGGTGGGAGCGCGGCGCGGCCGGCTTCTCCTCGATCGAGAGCGCCCGCCCGTCGGCGCCGAGCTCGACCACCCCGTACCGTTCCGGGTCGCGAACCCGGTAGGCGAAGACGGTCGCTCCCTGCGTGCGCGCGGCGGCGGCGGCCAGGTCGGTCGAGAAGCCGTGGCCGTAGAAGACGTTGTCGCCGAGGGCGAGCGCCACCCGCTCGCCGCCCACGAACTCGCGGCCGATCAGGAACGCCTGCGCGAGGCCGCCGGGGGTCGGCTGCACCGCCCAGGCGAGGTCGATCCCGAACCGGCTCCCGTCGCCGAGCAGCCGCTGGAAGGCGGGCTGATCCTCGGGGGTGGTGATGACGAGGATCTCCCGGATCCCGGCGAGCATGAGGCTCGAGAGCGGGTAGTAGACCATCGGCTTGTCGTAGACCGGCAGCAGCTGCTTGCTCACCCCCCGGGTCAGGGGGTGGAGGCGGCTCCCCGCGCCGCCGGCGAGCACGATCCCTCTCATTTCGCTCCCTCCGCGGGGGCCGTGGCGAGGCCGAGCCGCTCCCGGTCGTACCGGCCGGACTGGACGGCCGCGCACCAGTCGAGGTGGTCGAGGTACCAGGCGACGGTCGCGGCGAGGCCCGAGGTGAAGTCGTGCCGGGCCCGCCAGCCGAGCTCGCGGGCCGCCTTCGTGGCGTCGATCGCATACCGGCGGTCGTGGCCGGGGCGGTCGGGGACGAAGGTGCGGAGCGCCTCGTAGCTCGTCACCCCCCGCGCCGCGAGGGCCGGGTTCTCCCGCGCCGGCCGGACGGCTTCGAGCGCCGCGCAGATCGCCGCCACCACCTCCAGGTTCGTCCGCTCGTTGCCGCCGCCGAGGTTGTACCGCTCCCCGGGCCGGCCGTGGGCGAGCGCGAGCTCGATCCCCTCGCAGTGGTCGCCGACGTAGATCCAGTCGCGTACGTTGCCGCCGTCGCCGTAGATCGGCAGCGGCCGGCCCTCGAGCGCGTTGAGGATCATCAGCGGGATCAGCTTCTCCGGATACTGGTACGGGCCGTAGTTGTTCGAGCAGTTCGTCAGCAGCGCCGGCAGGCCGTAGGTGCGGGCCCAGGCGTGCACGAGGTGGTCGGCCGCCGCCTTCGAGGCGCTGTAGGGGGAGCTCGGGTCGTACGGCGTCGTCTCGGTGAAGAGGCCGGTGGGGCCGAGGCTGCCGTAGACCTCGTCGGTCGAGACGTGGAGGAAGCGGAACCGCTCCCGCTCGCCGTCGGGCAGCCCGGCGAGATGGCCGCGGGCCGCCTCCAGCAGCTCGAAGACGCCGACGACGTTCGTCTCGACGAACGTCCCCGGGGCCTCGATCGAGCGGTCCACGTGGCTCTCGGCGGCGAAGTTCACGACCGCGGCGGGGCGCTCGGCGGCGAAGAGGGTGCGCACCAGGGCGCGGTCGGCGATGTCCCCCGCGACGAACCGGAAGCGGGGGTTCCCCTCGGCGCCGGCGAGGCTCTCCCGGTGCCCGGCGTAGGTGAGCTTGTCGAGCACGACGACACGGCGATCGCCGCACGCGAGCGCGCGGTGGACGAAGTTGGAGCCGATGAACCCGGCTCCGCCGGTGACGATCCAGGTATCCATGGGCGATGCTCTCCGTCGATCCTGTCCGCGACGCGGCGGGTACGTAACGGCGAACGCCCGCGTAGTATATGCGGCGGCCCATGTCTCGCTCGCGCTTCCGGGTTCGCCCCGCTCTGGTACTCCGTTCGTTTGGATCGACCGGATGAGCCCGCTCCAGGCGATCGTCCTGGCGCTCGTCCAGGCGGTGACGGAGTTCCTGCCGATCAGCTCCTCGGGGCACCTGATCCTGATCCCCCACCTGCTCGGCTGGCCCGACCAGGGGCTCTCGTTCGACATCCTCGCCAACACCGGCACGCTGCTCGCGGTGGCCGTCTACTTCCGGCGCGATCTCCTGGAGATCGTGCGCTCCGCTCTGACCGCGCCCCGGATCTGGCGCTCCGAGGCGCCTCCCGCCGCCCGGCTCGGCTGGTACCTCGCGCTCGGCACGCTGCCGGCGGTGGTGGTGGGGCTCGCGATCCACCGGTGGGTCGAGGGGGCCGGCCGCCGGCCGCTGCTCGTCGCCGTCAACCTGATCGCCTACGGCCTGCTCCTGCTCTGGGCCGACCGGCGCGCCCGCCAGGAGCGGACCGAAGCCGATCTGACCTGGAAGACGGCGCTGCTGGTGGGCGCCGCCCAGGCGCTCGCGCTCGTGCCCGGCACCTCGCGGTCGGGGATCACGCTCACCGCGCTCCTGCTGCTCGGCTTCACCCGGCCGGCGGCGGCCCGCTTCGCCTTCCTCCTCGCGGTGCCGGTGGGGATCCTGGCGGCGGGGAAGGATCTCGGCGAGCACCTGCTCGGGATCGCTCCCGTGGCGTTCGGCGGCTGGCTGGCGCCGCTCGCGGTGGTCGGGGTCTCGGCGGCGGCCGGCTACCTGGTGATCGCCTGGCTCCTCGCCTGGCTGCGCCGCCGCTCGCTCGCGCCGTTCGTCCTCTACCGCGTCGCCTTCGGCCTCGCACTGCTCGGCTTCGCGCTGCGGGGATGAGCCCCGGGCCGGGCGGAAAGGTGCCCGACCCGCGTTAGCATTCGCCGCACCGGGCCCGGCTGGACGGCGCCCGGCGCTCGGAGAGCCTCGCGATGCCCGCTGCCGTACGCCTCGTCTGCGCTGCGCTCGGTCTCACTCTCTTCGCCGCCGCGCTGCCGGCCGCCACGCCGGAGCCGCTCTCGCTCGCCGACATCGCTCGCCTGCGGTCGGTGCGGGAGGTCGCGGTCTCCGCCGACGGCGAGCTCGTCGCCTACGTTCTCGGCGTGCCCCGCCGCCCCTGGGAGGAGGAGGACGGCCCGGCGTGGGGCGAGCTGCACGTCGTCGACCGGCTGGGGGCCGACCGGGGGTTCGTGACCGGCCGGGAGAACGTGCGCTCCCTCTCCTGGACCCCCGACGGCCGGGAGATCCTCTTCCTCGCCCGGCGGCAGGGGGACGAGGCCACCTGCCTCTGGTCGATCCCGCGCGACGGCGGCGAGGCGCGGCGCCGTCTCTGCCACGAGACGGGGATCGAGGAGTACGCGCTCGCCGGCGACGGCCGGCAGGTCGCCTTCACCGCCCGGGAGAAGGCGCCGGCGGCCGAGCGGGAGCGGCGGGAGAAGGGGTTCGACGCGGTCGTCTTCGAGGAGAGCTGGCTCCAGACCCGCCTCTTCGTGGCCGAGCTCGCGCCGCCGGCCGAAGGGAAGGCCCCGGCGCCGCGCCAGCTCGACCTGCCGGGCTCGGCCTCCGGGCTCTCCTGGGCCGGCGAGCGGCTCCTCGCCGCGGTGGCGCCGACGCCGTCGGTCGACGACGGCTACATGGCCCGGCAGCTCCACCTGATCGATCCGGCGCCGGGCACGGTGGTGGGACGGGTCGAGAACCGCGGCAAGCTCGGTCCGGCCCGCCTCGCTCCCGACGGGGCGCACCTCGCCTTCATCGGCGCCGCCGACCCGAAGGATCCGTCCACCGCCCGGTTCGCGTTCACCGGCTCTCGGGGCGGCGTTCCGCGCGACCTCGTCCCCGCCGACTTCCCGGCCCACGTCCAGGAGTTCACCTGGGCCGGGCCGGAGCGCCTGCTGGCGATCGTCGCCCGGGGGGTGGGGAGCGAGGTCGTGGCGTTCGACCTCGCGGGCGGCCAGGAGCCGCTCCTGCCGGCGGGCGGGGAGGTCTGGGGCGGGATCGACCGCGCCGCGACCGGCGCGATCGCGCTCGTGGGGGAGAGCTCCGCCCACCCGGCCGAGGTCTTCCTCTGGGAGCCCGGGGCGGCCGCTCCCCGGCGGCTCACCGATTCGAACCCGTGGCTCGCCACCCGGCGCCTCGCGCCGCAGACCGTCGTCGGCTTTGCGGCCCGCGACGGGCTCGCGCTCGAGGGGATGCTCATCGCGCCGCTCGCCCGGCGGCCGGGGGAGCGGGTGCCGCTCGTGGTCGTCGTCCACGGCGGGCCGGAGGCGCATTTCGCCAACGGCTGGCTGAGCCGGTACGCGAACCCCGGGCAGGTGCTCGCCGCCCGCGGGATGGCGGTCTTCTACCCGAACTATCGCGGCTCGACCGGGCGGGGCCTCGCCTTCTCGAAGGCCGGCCAGGGGGATCCGGCGGGGGCCGAGTTCGACGACGTCGTCGACGCCGTCGATCACCTGATCGCCACCGGCCTCGCCGATCCGGAGCGGGTGGGGATCACCGGCGGCTCCTACGGCGGCTACGCCACCGCCTGGGCGGCGACCCGCTACAGCGACCGCTTCGCGGCCGGGGTGATGTTCGTCGGGATCAGCGAGATCGCCTCGAAGGCGGGCACGACCGACATCCCGGTCGAGGACGAGCAGGTGCACTTCCTCGACGCGGCGCACGAGCGGTTCGATCTCGCGCGGGAGCGCAGCCCGCTCTTCCATGTCGCCCGCTCCCGGACCCCGCTGCTCATCGCCCACGGCGACCGCGATCCGCGGGTCCACCCGAGCCAGTCGCTGATGCTCTACCGGTACCTGCGCCGGCTCGCCCGGGCGCCGGTGCGCCTCGTCTGGTATCCGGGCGAGGGGCACGGCAACCGCCGGGCCGCCTCGCAGCTCGACTTCTCGATCCGCCTCGTGGAGTGGTTCGAGCACTTCCTCGCCCGGCCCGTCCCGGCGGGGATGCCGCCCGCGGAGCCGGACGTGCGGGCGATCCTCGGTCTCGAAACCGACGCGGCCCGGCCATGATCACGGAACGGGGGCGCCAGGCGCGCTGGCTGCTGCTGCTCGCGGCGTGCGCGATCGCGCTCTACCTCACCTACCAGATCCTCCAGCCGTTCCTCTCGGTGCTCGTCTGGGCCGGGGTGCTCGTGCTCCTCTTCTTCCCCGTGCACCGGCGCCTCGCCCGCTGGCTCCGCCGGCCGTCGCTCGCGGCGCTCTGCTCGGTGCTGCTCGTGATCCTCGTCGTCCTGATCCCGGTCGGGTTCGTGGGGGCGGCGGTTGGCGCCGAGCTCGCCCATTTCGCGCAGACCGCGCAGGAGCGGGTCGGCCCGCTGCTCGCCGATCCGCTGGCCGGCGGCCGGGTGCAGGAGGCGCTCGACTGGTTCGCGCAGAAGACCGGGCTCGAGATCGAGGTGGCCCCGGAGAAGGTGGCCGACCTCGTCGGCCGCCTGAGCCAGACGGCGCTCAAGGGCACCTTCAACGTCCTCGGCGGGGTCTTCGGCGCCACGATGAAGCTCGCGCTCGTCGTCTTCACCCTCTTCTACCTCTTCCGGGACGCGGAGGAGATCCGCACCGGCCTGCCCGATCAGCTGCCGCTGCCCCGGGCGGATGCCGAACGGATCGTCGCCCGCACCGGCGAGATCATCCAGGCGAGCGTGAACGGGAACCTCGTGATCGCGGTCGTCCAGGGGGTGCTCGGCGGCCTCGCCTTTGCGGTCCTCGGGCTCCCCGGCGCGATCCTCTGGGGGGCGGTGATGGCGATCCTCTCCATGCTCCCGCTCGTCGGCGCCTCCCTGGTCTGGGGGCCGGTGGCGCTCTGGCTCCTGCTCACCGGCAGCTGGGGCAAGGGGCTGGGGCTCGCGCTCTGGGGCGGGCTGGTGATCGGATCGATCGACAACCTGCTGCGCCCGCGGCTGGTGGGGGAGCGGGCGCGGATGCACGAGCTGACGATCTTCTTCGCGGTGCTCGGCGGCCTGCAGCTGTTCGGCGTGCTCGGCTTCCTCGTCGGGCCGGTGGTCGTCGCGATCGCCCGCTCGCTCTTCGAGATCGTGCTGCGCGGCGGCGACGAGCCGCCGGCCGGCGAGGCGCCGGCGGCCTGAACGCCCCGCTCAGCCGGCCGCCGGCGCGAACCGGCCGAGCTGCTCGAGGACGTAGTCGATGTCGGCGGGGGTGTGGTCGGCGCTCACCTGGAAGCGGATCTCCTCGTCGCCGCGCGGCACCACGGGGAAGTTCAGCCCGGTGGCGAGGACCCCGTGCGCCCGCAGGTGGTCGACGATGGCGAGCGTCCGGGGCGTGTCGCGCACCATCAGCGGGACCACCGGGTGTTCGCTCGGGATCGTCTCGAGGCCGAGGTCGATGAGTCCCTTCTCGAAGCGCCGGGTCATCGCCCGCAGGTGCGCGAGCAGCTCGCGCCCCCGCGGGCTGTCGAGCAGGTCGAGGGCGGCGAGCGCGGCCGCCGCCTCGCTCGCACCGATCGGGTTCGAGTAGATGTAGGTCGGCGCGGTCTCGCGCAGGAAATCGACGAGCACCCGGCTGCCGACCACGTAGCCGCCGTTGACCCCGAGCGCCTTGCCGAGGGTGGCGACGAGGATGTCGGCCGGCTCCGAGCCGGTGATCTCCTCGGTGCCGCGGCCGGTGGCGCCGCAGGCGCCCACCCCGTGCGAGTCGTCCACGAGCAGGACGACGTTCTCGGCGAAGGCGGCGTCGTGGCGGCGGCAGAGGGCGGCGATCTCGGCGAGGGGAGCGTGGTCGCCCCGCATGCTGAAGATGCCGTCGGTGACCACCAGCGCCCGGCGGGCGCCGCTCGCGGCGGCCATGGTGAGGCGCTCGTCGAGCTCGGCGAGGTCGAGGTGGCGGTAGACGTACTTCTCCCGCGGCCGGGCGAGGCGCATCGCGTTGATGATGCAGTTGTGGTTCAGCTCGTCGCTGACGAGCACGGTGTCGGCGCTCACCAGGGGCACGATGACGCCGATCATCGCGGAGTAGGCGGCGCTGAAGAGCATCGCCGCTTCCCGGCCGTGGAAGGCGGCGAGCCGCTCCTCGAGCTCGACGTGGGGGGCGCAGGTGCCGCTGATGAAGCGGACCGCGCCGGGTCCGGCGCCGTAGAGCCGGCCGGCGCCCTCGGCGGCGGCGGCGAGCTCGGCCCGCAGCGCCATGCCGAGGTAGTTGTTGGAGTTCATCTTCAGGAACGGCTGCGATCCCTCCCCGGCGAGCAGGTAGCGGGGGCCGAAGCCGTCCTGGGCGGGGAGCACGCCGGTGATCACGGGCTCGCGCCGTTTGCTCGCGCCCCGGGCGTCGACGGCGTGGATCTCCTGGGCGAGCGTTTCGTGCAGGCGGTCGGTGGGCACGGTCGGATCTCCTGGATCAGAGACGGAGCTTGGCGCGGAGCTTGTCGAGCATGTCGGCCACCATCGTGGGCAGGTCGTAGACCGGCTTCCAGCCCCACTCCTCCCGCGCCGCGGAGTCGTCGAGCGAGTCCGGCCACGAGTCGGCGATCGCCTGCCGGATGGGGTCGATCTCGTAGTCGATGCGGAAATCGGGCAGGTGCTTCCGGATCTCGGCCGCCAGCTCCGCGGGGGTGAAGTTCATCGCGGTGACGTTGAAGGCGTTGCGATGCACGAGCCGCTGCGGGTCGGCGGCCATCAGCTCGATGAGCGCGCTGACCGCGTCGGGCATGTACATCATGTCGAGCCGGGTGTCGGGGCCGAGGAAGCAGGTGTAGCGGCCGTGGCGGAGGGCGTCGTAGAAGATCGCCACCGCGTAGTCGGTGGTGCCGCCGCCGGGCGGGGCGACGTAGGAGATCAGCCCCGGGAAGCGCAGGCCGCGGGTGTCGAGGTCGAAGCGCTGGTGGTAGTAGTCGCAGAGCAGCTCGCCGGCGACCTTGGTGACGCCGTAGATCGTCGTCGGCCGCTGGAGGGTCTCCTGCGGCGTGCGCTCCTTCGGGGTGCCGGGACCGAAGGCGCCGATCGAGCTCGGGAAGAAGACCTTGCAACGGTGGGCCCGGGCGACCTCGAGGATCTTGTAGAGCCCGCCCATGTTCAGCTCCCAGGCGACGTGGGGCTTCTCCTCGGCCGACGCCGAGAGCAGGGCCGCGAGGTGGTAGATCGTCCCCACGTCGTAGCGGCGCACGAGATCCTGGATCTGCCGCAGGTTGGTCGAGTCGAGGAACTCGAAGTGGCCGAGCGGGCCGGACTGGCCCGCGGGGGGCAGGCGGATGTCGGAGGCGACGATGGCGTCGGAGCCGAAACGGGCGGCCAGCGCCGGGACGAGCTCGGAACCGATCTGACCGAGCGCGCCGGTCACGAGGATGCGCTTCATGGGTCCCTCCCAGGGGGCGGTCTGCAGCCGGCGACCCGGCCGCGCGCCGCCGATGGTAGCCCTCCCCCGCGGGCGTCGGCAAGCGGGCCGGGAGGGCGCGGGCGGGCTAGACTCCGGCGCATGAGCTCCCGTCCCCGCCGCCCCTCCCGTCCCGCCTTCCTCGATGATCCCGACCAGCCGGGCGATCCGGAGCGCGCGGAGTTCGAGCGCCTCCTGGCCGCTTCCGACTCCGGCCCCGCTCCCGGAGGCCCGCGCGAGCCCGCGCCCGGCGAGCGGGTGGAGGGGAAGGTGCTTGCGGTGGGCGCGGAGACGGTCTTCCTCGACCTCGGCGGCGGCCTCGAGGGGATCCTCGACACCGTCGAGGTGCGGGATCTCGACGGCGAGGTCACGGTGAGCGTGGGCGATCCCCTCGTGGCCGTGGTGGTCGGCCGCGATCCGGGCTCGCGGGCCTTCCTCCTGCGCCGCCGGGGGGGCGGACGCCCGGGCGAGGTCGGTCCGGAGCTGCGGCAGGCGAAGGAGATGGGCCTGCCGGTAGAGGGGATTATCCGGGGGGTGGTGAAGGGCGGCTTCGAGGTCGAGCTCGCGGGGCAGCGGGCGTTCTGTCCGGTCTCGCAGATCGCGGCCCGGCCGGTCGCCGAGCCGGAGACGCTCGTCGGCCAGCGTCTCGCCTTCCTCGTCACCCGCGTCGAGGAGGGGGGCCGGGGGCGTTCCGCCAACGTGGTCGTCTCGCGCCGCGAGCTGCTCGAACGGGAGGCGCGCGAGCGCGCCGCGGCGGTGCGCGCCACCCTGGCGCCGGGGGCGGTGGTGCGCGGCCGGGTCACCTCGCTCGCCAGCTACGGGGCGTTCGTCGACCTCGGGGGGATCGAGGGGATGATCCACACGAGCGAGCTCGGCCATACCCGGGTCGCGTCCGTGGAGGACGTCCTCGCGGTGGGCGACGAGGTCGAGGTGCAGGTGCTGCGCATCGAGCCGCCGCGCGAGGGGCGACGGGAGGAGCGGATCGCCCTCTCGATCAAGGCGCTGCAGCGCGATCCCTGGAAGGATGCGGCGCTGCGCTTCCCCGTCGGCAGCGAGCACCCGGGCCGGGTGATGCGCCTCGAATCGTTCGGCGCGTTCGTGGAGGTGGCGCCCGGTCTCGAGGGGCTCGTCCACGTCAGCGAGCTCGGCGAGGGCCGCCGGCTCAACCACGCGCGCGAAGCGCTCCAGCTCGGCGAGGACCTCGTGGTGCGGGTCGCCGACGTGGACGAGACGCGCCGTCGCCTCTCGCTCACCCTGCTCGGAACCCGCCACGCCGGGACCGGCGAGGAGGCCGAGTGGCGGGCCCATCTGGCGCGCGAGCGGGGCGGTTTCGGAACGCTCGGCGAGCTCCTGCGGAACCGGGAGAAGCAGCGCCCGGACGAATGACGGGCGCGCCGCCGGCGGGGCCGCGGGAGCGGCCCGGTCACCCGCTCAGGGTGGCGCTCCGGGGCCGGAGACGAGGCTGAGGAAGCGGCCGGCGAGCCACGGATCGAGGCGGGTTCCCGCCGCCGCCACCAGCGCCTCCCGCGCGTACGCCCGGGCAGCGGCACCGGGCGCCGGCGCGAGCGCCAGCGCCACGTCCCAGAGATCCACCACCGCGGTGAGCTGGCTCGCGAGGCCGGGGGCGCGCGCCGGCGCCTGGCGCGGCGGGTAGGAGGGCTCGCCGTCCCAGCGCAGGTGGTGTTCGTAGGCGACGACGACGCTGAGCGTACCCGCCTCCTCGGTGGTGGCGAGCGTGGCCGCGCCGAGCTCGGGGTGGCGTTCGAAGAGCGCCCGTTCGGACGGGCTCAGGGGGCGCCCCGGCCGCCGGAGCTCGGCGGGCAGCTCGAGCTTGCCGATGTCGTGGAAGAGCGCCGCGAAGCCGAGCTCGGCGAGCAGCGCCTCGTCGAAGCCGAGGGCCTGACCGAAGACGATCGCGAGCAGGGCGACGTTGACCGAGTGGACGGAGAGGCGCTCGTCGGGCTCTTCGGCCGCCGGGAGGAGATAGAAGGTGCGGCGCATCCGGGCCAGTTTCACGACCAGCTCGGGCAGGAGCTGCCGGAGGCGCCGGATGCTTTCCGCCCGATCGGTCGCGAAGAGCGCGAACGCCGCGCGGACGGCTTCGATGTCGCTCTCCTGGAGGCCCTTCTGCTCCGGCTCGGCGTCGGGCTCCTCGGGGCCGTCGTCGGCGGCGATGCCGTCGTCCTCTTCGCCGTAGCCGAGCCGCACCCGGCCGAGGGTGACGTGGGGGGAGTTGGCGAGCTCGCCGGCGCCGGAGAGCCCGTCGAGCAGCGCCGCCGCCTCTTCCGGGGCGAGGCCGGCGCCGAGGGTGAGCCGTTCGACGCTGCGCCGCTGGAGCCCGCGCAGGAGGCTCTCCTGGAAGAGCGCGGCCTGGCGCATCGGCCGGTCGTCGACCACCAGCTCGTCGCCGACCACGAGGATCGTCAGCTCCTCTTTGCCGACCGCTCGCAGCGTCTCGCCGAAGACGGTGATCAGGTCGGCCGCGGCCTGCCGGACGCGGGGGTGGTTGCGCGGGTAGATCGCCCGCGTGGTGATGCCGGTGGTGAGCGCGGCGAGGATCGCCTGTACCGCCTGGAGACTCACGAGGACACCTCCTCGGACGTGGCGAGCAGCTGTTCGCAGGTACGACGGATCTCGGTGTCGCCGCTCCGGCGCCCCTGTTCGAGCCAGGGCCGGCGCGCGGCGGGGGGGTAGCCCGCGAGCGCCGCGTAGGCGACGCGGCGCTCCTCGACGCTCACCCCGAAGAGGCCGCCGCGGAAGGAGCGCCGCAGGAGCGGCAGGACCTCCGGGTCGCCGAGGGCGCCGAGCGTGCGCAGCGCCTGGAGGCGGCGGGCGCGCTGGCGGCCGAACAGGTCGCGGCGCCGCAGGAGCGCCACCAGGGTGTCGCGCCCGTGGCGGGTGCGGGCGGCGAGGGTGCGCGCCGCGAACTCGGCGACCCGGGAGTCCGGGTCGGCGAGCAGGCGGTCGACGAGCGCGGCGGGGAGCTGCGGGTCGAGCGCGGCGAGCGCCCGGACCGCCTCCAGCCGCACCCGCGCGTCGGCGTGGAGCGCCGCGTTGCGGATCGCGGCGGCCTGGCTCCGGTCGCCGGTCTCGCAGAGGAGGGCCAGCATGTTGCGGACGACGAACCAGCGGGGGTCGTCGAGCAGGCGCACGGCGTGGGGCGTCAGCGCCGGGCCGAGGCCGACGAGGAAGTCGAAGAGGTGCCGGCGCCGGGTCAGATCCTGCTCCGCGGAGAGCTGGTCGAGCAGCTGCGCGATCGCCGGATCGCCGAGCGCGCGCACCAGCCGCAGTGGCCGTTCGCGCTCCTCGGCCGGCAGCTGCCCGATCAGCTCGGCGAGCGCCGCCATGGCGCCCGGCCCGGCGAGCTGCTCGGCGAGCCGCCCGGCCCGGCGCTGTCGCGCCTCGTCGCGGCCGGAGTGCCCGGCGGCGGCCACGGCGGCCACGATCCCCTCGGCGGCCTCCAGGCGGCCGGCGCGCAGCAGGCCCCGGAAGAGCGCTTCGAGCCGGTTGGCGAGCGCCGCCGCGCGGTCGCCCGCCGTGGCCGTGAAGGCGAGCTGGAGCAGCGTCTCGGCGAGGGCGTCCTCCCGCTCGGCGGCGCCGAGGCTGCGCTGCCGCTTCTCCAGCTCGGGCAGGGGGGCGGTCAGCGGATCGCGGCGCTGGGGCAGCGCGAGGAGGAAGCGCTCCCCGGCACCGCCGGGAAGCGGCCCCTCGATGTCGCCGAGCGCGAAGAGGCGGGCGACCGCGTCGGCCCCGGTCGCCGGGGCGGGACCGGGAGGAGCCGTCCGGAGGAAGAGCGCTTCGAGCGTCTGCAGGACGGTGTCGGTGAGGCGCAGTCCCCGGCTGGCGAGCCGGCGCGTCGAGGCGAGCACCTCGGCGGCCGAGGTGGAGGCGGCGAGCAGGCCGAGCGCGTCGGCGGGTTCGGCGAGCGCGACGACCCGCCGGAGCACGGCGTCGAGGATCGGCGGCCGCAGCTCGGCCGGCAGCGCCCGCAGGAGATGGGCGATCTGCAGGAGCTCGGCGGCGAACGCTTCGGGGCCGATCAGGTCGAGATGGCGTGCCACCACCGCCGCGATCTGCTCGGCGAGCGAGTTGATCGTCGCCCTGGCCCGGACGGCCGCCTGCTCTTCGCTCAGCGGCACCTCGCCCCGGATCGCCCCGGAGGCGAGCGCCGCCTCGAGCAGCTTCTCGATCACGCTGATGACCTCGGCCAGCGTCGCCGCGGCGCCGCTCAGGCCCTCGGCGCCGAGCTTCCGGCCGGCGAGCAGCTGCTCGAGGATCTCCTGCCAGAGGTCGCCCGGTTTCGGCGGAGCCTCCTTCTTCGCGGGCTCGGGCGCCGTGAGGTCATCGGTCAGCTCGAGACCGGAGTAGTCGACCGGCTGCAGCGTCACGTGCGGGCAGCCGAGGGCGTCCATCTCCTCCCAGAACCGGCTGCTGCGGGTCTGGCCCGGGTCGGGGTTGATCAGGTTGAGGAAGCGCTCGAGCTCGGCGACGTCGATCCCGTCCGCGAACGAGACCACCGCGACGTTGCGGCCGAAGAGCTGGCCGGCGAGGCGCTGGGCGCTCGGGCTGTCGTTGCGCTCCTGTCCGCAGACGAAGGCGTCGCGCTCGACGCCGAGCGCGAACAGCCCGGTGGGGCCGAGCAGGCGCGCGAGCGCGCGGTAGGCGCGTTCCACCGAGCCCGCCCGCGCCGGATGGCCGGGAGGGTAGATCCAGAGCTGCTTCCAGGCGAGGCCGAGTTCGTTGACGAAGCTCGCGGGGGAGAGCGGGTCGATGGTCACGTTCGCTTCCTCTCAGTGCCTCGGGTAGTGGGTGGAGACGTACTCCTCGATGATCGCGATCAGCTGCGTGGCGAGCTCCTCGGGGCTGCCGCTCAGCGTGGCGTGCTTGCGGCCATCGACGAAGACGGGGCAGGTCGGAGCCTCGCCGGTGCCGGGCAGCGAGATGCCGATGTTCGCCATCTTCGACTCCCCGGGGCCGTTGACGACGCAGCCCATGACCGCCAGCTTGAGCTCCTCGACCCCCGCCCGCTCCCGCTTCCAGGCGGGGAGCCGCTCGCGGACGTACTCTTGGACGCGCAGCGCGAGCTCCTGGAAGGTGGTCGAGGTGGTCCGCCCGCAGCCGGGGCAGGCGGTCACCGACGGGGCGAAGGCGCGCAGGCCGAGCGCCTGCAGGATCTCGCAGGCGGCCTCGACCTCGTCGCGCCGGTCGCCGCCGGGGCGCGGGGTGAGCGAGACGCGGATCGTGTCGCCGATCCCCTCGGCGAGCAGCACCCCGAGCGCCGCCGCCGACCAGGCGACGCCCTTGATCCCCATCCCCGCCTCGGTCAGCCCGAGGTGGAGCGGCTGGCGGGTGCGGCGCGCGAGCTCCCGGTAGACGGTGACGAGCTCCGGCGGGCGGGAGACCTTGCAGGAGATGACGATCTGCTCTTCGGTCAGGCCGCAGGCGAGCGCCGCCTCGGTCGACTGGAGCGCGGAGATCACCATGCAGTCGGCGTAGATCTCCTCGGCGCTCCGCCCGAGCCCGCGGTCGGTGTTCTCCTGCATCTTCGCCATCACCAGCTCCTGATCGAGCGAGCCGGCGTTGACGCCGATCCGCACCGGCTTGCCCCGCTCGACCGCGATCCGGCAGATCGTCGCGAACTGCTCGTCGCGCCGGTCGCCGAAGCCGACGTTACCGGGGTTGATCCGGTACTTGGCGAGCGCCGCGGCGCAGTCGGGGTGCTCGGTGAGGAGGAGGTGGCCGTTGTAGTGGAAGTCGCCGATGAGCGGCACGTCGCAGCCGAGGTCGTCGAGCCGGCGCCGGATCTCGGGCACCGCCGCCGCGGCGGCGGGCACGTTCACGGTCACCCGTACCAGCTCCGAGCCGGCGCGGGCGAGCTCGTGGCACTGGCGCACGGTGGCCGCCACGTCGGCGGTGTCGGTCGCGGTCATCGACTGGACGACGATCGGGGCGCCGCCGCCGATCCGCACCCCGCCGACCAGGACGGGGTGGGTGGTGGCACGCGAGGGCACGTTCATCGGGGCCTCCGCCGCCGATGCTATCGCCTTCGGCCCGGTAGCGGGGGATGGGGGGAACGCCACCCCCGGCCGACCGCGGCGGGGGCCGGGCGGCGCTCAGCAGTCGACGAGGCCGACGCTCGCCGCGGCGGCGGCCGGGAAGCGCATGGCGAGACCGCCGCGCGCCGTCTCCTTGTACTTCCGCCGCATGTCGTGGCCGGTGTCGCGCATCGTGCGGATCACGTCGTCCAGGCTCACGAAGGCGTGGCCGTCGCCGCGCAGCGCGAGCCGGGCGGCGTTGATCGCCTTGACCGCCGCCATCGCGTTCCGCTCGATGCACGGCACCTGGACGAGGCCCGCGACCGGATCGCAGGTGAGGCCGAGGTTGTGCTCCATGGCGATCTCGGCGGCCACGGCCGCCTGCGCGGGGGAGCCGCCGAGCACCTCGGCGAGGGCGGCGGCGGCCATCGAACAGGCGCTGCCCACCTCCCCCTGGCAGCCGACCTCGGCGCCGCTCAGCGAGGCGCCCTCCTTGCAGAGGAGTCCGATGGCGCCGGCGGTCAGGAGCATCCGCTCGACCCCGTCGTCGTTCGCGCCGGGGACGAAGCGCCGGTAGTAGTGGAGGACCGCCGGGATGACCCCCGCCGCGCCGTTGGTCGGCGCGGTGACGACCCGGCTGCCGGCGGCGTTCTCCTCGCTCACCGCGAGCGCGTAGAGGCTCACCCAGTCGATCGCCGTGAGCGGGTCGGCCAGCCCGCTCTCCGGGTGCTCGGTGAGCCGGGCGAAGAGGTCCGGCGCGCGGCGGCGCAGGGCGAGCCCGCCGGGCAGAGTGCCGGAGGCGCGACAGCCGCGTTGAATCGCCTCTTCCATCGTCTGCCAGATCCGCCGGAGGCCGGCGGTGACCTCGGCGGCCGGCCGCAGCGCCTCCTCGTTGGCCCGCATCACGGCGTGGATCGCGAGCCCGTGCCGCGCGCAGAGCGCGAGCAGCTCGGCACCGGTGCGGAACGGATGGGGGACCGGCGGCTGGCCGCCGTCCACCGGGACCGTCTCCCCCTCCTCGACCACGAAGCCGCCGCCGGTCGAGTAGAAGGTGCGGGCGGCGAGGCTCTCGCCGCCGCCGCCCGTGGCGGTCAGCCGCAGGGCGTTCGGATGGAACGGCAGCGGCCGGAGCTCGAGGCGCAGATCCCGGGCGAGCTGGAACGGGATCTCCCGCCGTCCAAGGAGGGCGAGGCGGCCGCTCTCGGCGACCGTCCGGACGAGCTCGGTGGCGCGCTCCGGCGCGAGCTCGTCGGGCCGCTCCCCGAGCAGGCCGAGGATCACCGCCCGGTCGGTCGCGTGCCCGCGCGCGGTGGCCGCGAGCGAGCCGAACAGCTCGACCCGCACCGCCGCGGTCGTCTCCAGGAGGCCCTTCTCCTCGAGCCCGAGGACGAAAGTCCGCGCCGCGAGCATCGGCCCCACCGTGTGCGAACTGCTCGGCCCGAGCCCGATCCGGAACAGATCGAAAACCGAAGTCGTCATGGCGGGGAGATCCTATCCGTGCCGGGCCGGGTCGGTTCCGACCACGCCGGTCTTCGAGGCTGGGCCGGTCTCGCCGCTCGCGCTCCGGTCGATGAGCTCGCGGGCGGCGGCGGCGTAGGCGAGGGCGGCGCGGGATTCGGGTTCGGCTTCGACGAGGGGGCGGCCCCAGGCGGGGGCTTCGGCCAGGCGGGTGCAGACCGGCACCGCGGCGGTGAAGAGGCGGTCGCCGAAGCGCTCGCGGAGGAGACGGGTCGTCTCGCGGGCGAGGCGGGTGCGGCTGTCGGCCATCGTCAGGAGGAGGCCGAGGAGGCGGGGGCCGGCGCCGAACCGTTCGCGCAGGCGGCTCACCGCGGCGAGGAGGAGATCGACCCCTTCCCAGGCGAGCGGCTGCGGGACCACGGGCACGACGCAGCCGTCGGCGGCGGCGAGCGCGCTGAGCGGGACGACCGAGAGCGCCGGCGGGCAGTCGAGGAGGATCCACTCGTACGCCGCGCGGAGCGGCGCGAGCTGGCGGCCGAGGACGAGCTCCCGGTCGCGCAGCGGCGCGAGATCGAGATCGGCGGCGACGAGATCGACCGAGGCGGTCACGAGATCGAGGTTCGGGGTCGCGGTGCGGCGCACGATCTCGGCGGCCGGCCGTTTGGCGAAGAGGAGGTCGTAGGCGGAGGGGGCGAGGTCGGCGCGGGCGACCCCGAGCGAGAGCGAGGCCGAGGCCTGGCTGTCGAGGTCCACGAGCAGGGTGCGATGGCCGAGACGGGCGAGCACGGCCGCCACGTTGACCGCGCTCGTCGTCTTGCCGACGCCCCCCTTCTTGCTGACGAAGGCGACGATCACGGGCGCACCAGCAGGGGCATCTTATCCCGCGTCCCCGACAGCGGCGAGCGATGGCGCGACGCCGTCGCGTCTGCTGTGCGGAAAGGACGATCTGCGAGATGCTCACTCCCGTGGAACTCGATCGGCCTGGCCTCGAGCGCGCCCGCGCGACCCTCGCCGAGGTCTTCGGCTTCCCCGGCTTCCGCGCCGGGCAGGAGGAGGTCGTGGCCGCGCTCCTCGCGGGGCGCGACGCCTTCGTGGTCTGGCCGACCGGCGGCGGCAAGTCGCTCTGCTACCAGCTGCCCGCGCTCGTACGGCCGGGCACCGGGGTCGTCGTCTCGCCGCTCATCGCGCTCATGCAGGATCAGGTGGCGGCGCTCGCCGAGCTCGGGGTCGCCGCCGCCGCCTGCCACTCGAACCTCCCCCCCGGCGAGCTCGTCGGGGTCGAGCGCCGGCTCCGGCGCGGCGAGCTCGACCTGCTCTACGTGGCGCCGGAGCGGCTGCTGACCGAGCGGTTCCTCGCGCTGCTCGGCGGCGTGCCGCTCGCGCTGATCGCGATCGACGAGGCGCACTGCGTCTCCCAGTGGGGGCACGATTTCCGCCCCGAGTACCTCGGCCTCTCCGTGCTCGCCGAACGCTTCCCCGGGGTGCCGCGGCTCGCGTTGACCGCCACCGCCGACCCGCCGACCCGGCGCGAGATCGTCGCCCGGCTCGGGCTCGACGGGGCCCGGCTCTTCCTCGCGAGCTTCGACCGGCCGAACCTCCGCTACCGCGTGGTCGACAAGCTGGGCGACCCCGGCCGGCAGCTCCTCGCCTTCCTCGCGTCGGAGCACGCCGGTCATTGCGGGATCGTCTACCGCTTCTCCCGCGCGAAGGTCGAGCAGACCGCCGACTGGCTCACCGCCCACGGGGTGCCGGCGCTCGCCTACCACGCCGGGATGGAGCCGGAGGCGCGCCGGGCGGTGCTCGACCGGTTCCGCTCCGACGACGGCGTGGTGGTCGTGGCGACGATCGCCTTCGGGATGGGGATCGACCGGCCGGACGTCCGCTTCGTCGCCCACCTCGACCTGCCGCGGAGCCTCGAGGCGTACCACCAGGAGACCGGCCGCGCCGGGCGCGACGGCGAGCCCGCCGACGCCTGGATGGTTTGGGGGCTGCAGGACGTCGTGAACCTGCGGCGGCTCATCGACGCCGGTGGCGCCGAGGCGGAGCGGAAGCAGATCGAGCGCCGGAAGCTCGACGCGGTCGTCGGCTACGGCGAGACCACCGAGTGCCGGCGGCGCGTGCTGCTGCGCTACTTCGGCGAGGAGCTCCCGGAGCCCTGCGGCAACTGCGACAACTGCCTCCAGCCGACCGCCACCTGGGACGCCACGGTGCCGGCGCAGAAGGCGCTCTCGGCGGTCTACCGGACCGGCGAGCGGTTCGGGGCGATGCATCTCGTCGACCTGCTGCGCGGCGAGGCGACCGAGAAGATCCAGCGTCACGGGCACGACCGGCTGCCGACCTTCGGGGTCGGCGGCGAGCTCGACGCGAAGGAGTGGCGGACCGTCTTCCGCCAGCTCGTGGCGCGTGGCTACCTCGAGATCGAGACCGACGGCTTCGGCGTGCTGCGCCTCGCCCCGCGCGCCTGGCCGGTGCTCCGGGGGCAGGAGCGGCTCGCGCTGCGGGTGCTCCGGCGTCCCGAGGGCCGGCGGCGGAAGGTGGCGACGGCGCCCCCGGCCGCCGAGCTCCTCCCGGACGCGGCGCGGTACGAGGCGCTCCGCGCCCTGCGCAAGGAGCTCGCGGCGGCGGCCGGGGTGCCGCCGTACCTCGTCTTCCACGACCGGACGCTGCGCGAGATCGCGCTCCGCGTGCCGGCCACCCTCGCGCAGCTCGCCGAGGTGCCGGGGATCGGGGCGAAGAAGCTCGAGCGGTACGGCGAGCGGGTGCTGCGGCTGCTCGCCGAGCACGGCTGATCCCGGCCGCGGCGGCGGTCGCGGAAGCCCCTCCGGAGGCGGTGTAGCATCCGCGCGACACCGACTTTCCCTTCGGAGCGCTCCATGTCTCACTGGTACTGGCTGATCCTCGGACTCCTCCTGCTCCTCGGCGCTTTCCACCGGCGCTGGCGGGTGCTCCTGCTGCTCGGCGGCGGCGCGGCGCTGCTCACCGGCCTCGTCCGCTTCGCGGTGCCCGGCCTGCCGGGGTGGGCGCCGGGGGCGCTCTTCGCCCTCCTCTTCGCGGTGGGGTTGGCGCTGGTGCTCATGAGGCACCGCGGAAAGGGCCGGGCGGCCGCGGCGGCCGTCGCCCGGAGGAAGGTCGACCCGCTGGTGGGGAGCGAAGGGGTGACGCTCGAAGCGCTCGCCCCCGGCCGGCTCGGCCGGGTCGAGCTCGCCGGCGAGTCGTGGAACGCCCGCCTCACCACCTCCCGCCCCCTTCCGGCCGGCGCCCGGGTGCGCGTCGAACGGGTCGAGGGGCTCACCGTCTTCGTCTCCCCGCTCCGGTAGCTCCGGCTCCCGCCGGCCCCTCCCGTCCCTTTCCGAAAGGTGCCCGAAAGGTGCCAGCCGATTTGCCGGCGGAAGGTGCCAGGCGATTTGCGGAGGGATCGGAGGGGTGAGGGCGAGCGTCCTCCCGTCGCGTGCCGGGCGCGCCGACGAGCGAGAAAACTCCTTTGAATCAATGATTTGATCGGATTGGACGGGGCGAGGTCCGCTTTCGCCATTGCCTGTCATCCGTTGAAGTGGGAGTGGGAGCGGGATAGATTGTCCATTGTCGTCCCCCTGGGGCGACATCTGCTCCATGAAGCTCCTCGTCAGGGATGCCGCCCGCCTGCTGGACGTCTCCGAGAAGACGATCTATCGCTGGATCGAGCAGCGCGTGGTGAGCGAGGCATGAGCGGCTTCGAAGGCCCCCTCGCCGCCCGCGCGGGGCTCCTGCTCCTGCTCGGCGCCGCCTTCGTGCTCACGCTCAGCGGGGTGCCGGCGCTCCTCCTGCCGCGGCGCTCGCTGTCGGGCTCGCGCTGGACGGTGCGGCTCACGCTCGCCGGCTGCGCGGCGGGGATCGCCGGCGCGGTGGCGCTGCTCGCCGCCTCCGCACCCGCCGTGCTGCGGCTGCCGGGGCTCTTCCTCGGCGAAGGGCAGCTCGGGGGCGACGCCCTCAGCGGCTTCTTCGCGCTGCCGGTCCTGTTCGTCGGCGGCCTCGGGGCGGTCTACGGCCGCACCTACTGGGATCCCCGCCGCCACCCGCGTCACGGCCGGCGGCTCCAGTTCAGCTACGGCCTCGCGCTCGCGAGCCTCCTGCTGCTGCTCGCCGCCCGCGACGGCTTCACCTTCCTGATCGCGTGGGAGACGATGGCGCTCGCGACCTACTTCCTTGTGGTCACCGAGGAGGCGCGGGCCGAGGTGCGCGCCGCCGGCTGGACCTATCTGCTGTACAGCCACGCGGCGCTGCTCTGCCTCGTCGCGCTCTTCGCCCTCCAGGCGCAGCTCGGCGGCGGCTTCGCGTTCGGTGCGATCCCGGCCACCGCCGCGCCGAAGGAGCTCACCGCGCTCTTCGCGCTCGCGCTCGTCGGCTTCGGGATCAAGGCGGGGGTGATGCCCCTCCACTCGTGGCTCCCCGATGCCCACGCGAGCGCCCCGAGCCACGTCTCGGCGCTGATGTCGGGGGTCGTCCTCAAGATGGGGATCTACGGGCTCGTGCGGACCCTCGGGCTGGTGGCGGCGCCGCCGCTCTCCTGGGGCGTCGTCCTGCTCGTCGCCGGCGGGCTCTCGGCGTTCTTCGGCGTCGTCTTCGCCCTCGCGCAGCACGATCTGAAGAAGCTGCTCGCCTACCACAGCATCGAGAACATCGGGATCATCCTCCTCGGCCTCGGGCTCGCGATGGCCGGGCGCGCCACCGGCCGCGCCGACTGGGTGGTGCTCGGAATGGCCGGCTGCCTGCTCCACGTCTGGAACCACGCGCTCTTCAAGTCGCTCCTCTTCTTCGGCGCGGGCTCGGTCCTCCACGCCACCGGCAGCCGGGAGATCGACCTCCAGGGGGGGCTCGCGAAGCGGATGCCGGCCACCGCCGGGCTCTTCCTCGTCGGCGCGGTGGCGATCTGTGCGCTGCCGCCGCTCAACGGCTTCGTGAGCGAGCTGGCGATCTTCCTCGGGCTCGCCCGGGCGGCGCTCGGCCCCGGCCCGGCCTGGGCCGCGCTGCCGGCGGCGGCGCTGGCGGCCACCGGAGCGCTCGCGGTCGCCTGCTTCGTGAAGGTCTACGGCATCGTCTTCCTCGGCACCCCGCGCTCGGAGGCCGCCGCGGCGGCGAAGGAGGCGCCGGCGCCGATGCTCCGGCCGATGGCGCTCCTCGCCGCGGCCTGCGTGGCGATCGGTATCGCCCCCGGCCTCTTCGCGCCGGCGGTCGATCGCGGGATCGCCGCCTGGGCGGAGGACACGGGGGCGCTCCTCGGCTGGGGGCGGTTCCTGCCGCTCGGCCGGCTCGCCGTCGTCGCCGCCCTCCTGATCCTCCTCACCGCCCTGATCTCGCTGCGGCTCGCCCCGCTCTGCCGCCGGGCCCGGGAACGCCAGCCGGAGCTGCCGACCTGGGACTGCGGCTTCGCCGGCGCCTCGCCGCGGCTGCAGTACACGGCCTCGTCGTTCGCCGAGCTGATCACCTCGCGCTTCGGCTGGGTGCTCGCCCCCCGCTTCCGCTGGCCGCGGATCGAGGGGCCGTTCCCGGAGGCGAGCAGCTTCCACTCCGAGATCGCCGACAGCGTGCTCGAGCGGCTCCTGCGCCCCGGGGTGCGGTGGCTCGTGCGGCTGAGCGAGCGGCTGCGCCGCTACCACCAGGGGAGCCTCCAGCAGTACCTCCTCTACGTCGTGATCGCGCTCGTGATCCTGCTGCTCGTGAGCCTGCAGCCGTGGTGGCCCGTGGAAAGGCTCGGTGGCTCGTGAGCCACGCCGCCGGAGGTCCGCCGTGGCGCTGAGCCAGATCCTGGTCCACCTCGGGGTCCTCCTCCTGCTGCCGCCGCTCCTGCTCGGGGTGATCCAGCGGACGAAGTCGCGCTTCGCGGGGCGGCGCGGCCCGAGCCTCGTCCAGCCGTACCGCGATCTCGCCAAGCTCGCGCGCAAGGAGCTCGCGCTGAGCGCGACGACGACCGGCGTCTTCGCCCTCGCGCCGGTGCTCGCGGTCGTCACCGCGGTGATGGCGGGGCTGGTGGTGCCGCTCGGGCCGTTCGACGCGCCGATCTCCTTCGCCGGCGACTTCGTGCTCTTCGCCTACCTGCTCGCGCTCGGCCGCTTCTTCACCGCCGCGGCGGCGCTCGACACCGGCTCGCCGTTCGAGGGGATGGGGGCGGCCCGCGAGGTCGGCTTCGCCTGGCTCACCGAGCCGGCGCTCTTCTTCGCCTTCTTCGCTCTCGCGCGCCTCTCCGGCTCGCTGCAGCTCGAGGACATGCTGCGGGCGCCGGAAGGGGAGCTCTGGCGCGACAGCACCGTGGCGCTCGCGCTCGTCGCCGCCGGGGTGCTGATCGTCCTGCTCGCCGAGTGCGCCCGGATCCCGGTCGACGACCCGGCGACCCACCTCGAGCTGACGATGATCCACGAGGTCATGGTCCTCGACCACAGCGGCCCGCTCTTCGGCCTCGTGGAGTACGGCGCGGCGGTCAAGCTGCTGGTGCTCGACGTGCTCCTGATGCACATCCTCGTGCCGGCGGCCACCGTCCGGGGGTGGCTCGGCCTCGGCTTCTTCGTCCTCGGCGTGCTCGCCGTCGCGGTGCTGATCGGCGTCGTGGAGTCGACCATGGCGCGGCTGCGGCTGCTGCGGGTGCCGGCGCTGCTCGTCGCCGCGGTGCTCAGCTGCGGCTTCGCGCTGCTGCTGCTCGGAAGGTGACCGGATGCAATCGCTGCTCGAGATCCTCGTCGCCGGCCTCCTGCTCGTGAACCTCGTGGCGCTCGGCGCCGGCCGGATCGGCTCGATGGTGCGGGCGGTCGCCCTCCAGGGGCTGCTGCTCGGGATGATCGCGATCGTCGCCCACGGGGAGGCGAGCAACCGGGTGCTGGTGCTCGCCCTCGCGAGCGTGGTGCTCAAGGCCTGGCTGATCCCGGCGATGCTCTTCCGGGCGCTCCGGCAGGTGGCGATCCGGCGCGAGGTCGAGCCGCTGCTCGGCCTGCTCCCGTCGCTCGTCCTCGGCGCCCTCACCACCGCGCTCGCGGTGGCGGCGGCGGGGCGGCTCCCGTTCGCCGAGGAGCGGCTCGCGCCGCTGCTCGTGCCGGCCGCGCTCGCCACCGTCGCCGCCGGGCTCCTCCTGCTCGTCACCCGGCGCAAGGCGATCACCCAGGTGGTCGGCTACCTCGTGCTGGAGAACGGGATCTTCGCCTTCGGCCTGCTGCTCGTCGAGGCGATGCCGTTCCTCGTCGAGGCCGGGGTGCTCCTCGACCTCTTCGTCGGCATCTTCGTGCTCAGCATCATCATCCACCACATCAACCGGGAGTTCGCCTCGCTCGACACGCGGCGGCTCTCGCAGCTGCGGGAGTAGCCGTGCTCCTGCCGCTGCCCGTCGTCGTGCCGTTGGCCCTGGCGGTCGCCGTCTACCTGACGCCCTCCCGGCTCTGGCGGCCGCGGCTGCTCGCGCTCGGCGCGGCCATCCACCTCCTCCTCGTCGGGCTCGCGCTGCGCGCCCCCGCGGGGAGCGGCGGCGACTGGCTCCGGCTCGACGCCCCCGGGCGGCTCCTGCTGCTGCTCGTGAGCGTGCTCTTCCTCGTCTGCGCCGTCTACGCGGTCGGCTATCTGGAGCAGCGCCCCGAGCGGGAGAATCGCCGCTTCACCGCCTGCATGCTCGCCGTCCTCGGCGCGATGAGCCTGGTGGCGTACGCGCAGCATCTCGGCCTGCTCTGGGTGGGGATCGAGGCGACGACGCTCGCCTCGGCGCCGCTCGTCTACTTCAACCGCTCGGCGCGATCGATCGAGGCCACCTGGAAGTACCTGCTGATCTCCTCGGTGGGGATCGCGCTGGCGCTGCTCGGGTCGTTCTTCGTCGGCTACGCGGCGCTGCTCGGCGGCGGCGAGGCGTCGCTCCTCTTCCCCGACCTGCTCGCCCGCGCCGGCGAGCTCTCGCGTCCCTGGCTGCGCACCGGCTTCGCGCTGCTGCTCGTCGGCTACGGCACGAAGATGGGGCTCGCGCCGATGCATACCTGGAAGCCGGACGCCTACGGCGAGGCGCCCGGCGTGGTGGGCGCGGTGCTCGCCGGGGGGTTGACGAGCTGCGCCTTCCTCGCCCTGCTGCGCTTCACCCAGCTCACCGCGGCGGCGGGCGAGGGGATCTACGCGAACCGCCTGCTCATCGCCATCGGCCTCCTTTCGATGGCGGTGGCCGGCGCGCTGCTGCTCGGGCAGCGGGATCTGAAGCGGATGCTCGCCTACTCGAGCGTCGAGCAGATGGGGATCCTCGCGCTCGCCGCCGGCCTCGGCGCCGCCGCCACCTTCGCCGCGCTCCTGCACCTCGTGCTCAACGCCTTCGGCAAGGCCGGGCTCTTCCTCGCGGCCGGGAACCTCCACCGGGCGTTCGGCGGCAAGACGACCGGCGAGATCCGCGGTGCGCTGCGGCGCCTGCCGTATTCGGGCACGGTCTTCCTCTTCGGCCTCTTCGCGATCACCGGCTCGCCCCCGTTCGGCCTCTTCGTGAGCAAGCTGCTGATCGTGCAGGTGGCGCTGGCCGCCGGGCGCGGCTGGCTGGCCGCCCTCTTCGTCGCCCTCCTGCTGCTCGTCTTCGCCGGGATGGGGACGACCACCTTCGCCGCTCTCCAGGGACGGCCGACGGCCTACGCCCGGCAGTCGGCGTACCGCGACCGGGCGCGCGGCTACCTGCCGCCGCTCCTGCTCGTCGCGCTCGTGCTCCTGCTCGGCCTCCATCTGCCGGCGTCGCTGCGCGGGCTGCTGACCGAGGCTGCGGCGGCGCTCGGAGGGGGACGATGAGCGGCGCCGACCGCTTCCTGCGGACCACGGCGGGGGTCGCGGTGGCGCGGCGGGAGATTCCGGCGCTGCCGGTGGCCGAGCTGGCCGACGCCGTCGTCACGGCGTGCGACGGCGGGCTGCGGGTGGCCGCCTGGTTCGGGGTGCCGCGCCCCTCGGGGGTCGAGCTCGTGGCGGTGCTCGCCGACGACGCGCGCGCCGGGATCGCGCTTGCCCGGGCGACGCTCACCGGCCCGGCGTTCCCCTCCCGAGCCGCCGCGTGTCCGCAGCTCCACCTCTTCGAACGCGAGCTCGCCGAGCAGTTCGGGCTCGTCGCGGAGGGGCATCCGGCGCCGGCGCCGGTGCGTTCGCAGCCACCGCTGGTCGCATCCGCGGCGGGCGCGCCGGCCCCCGCGCTGCCCGGTACCGGCGAGCTCTACCGGGTCGAGGGGCAGGAGGTCCACGAGGTCGGGGTCGGGCCGGTGCACGCCGGGGTGATCGAGCCCGGGCATTTCCGGTTCCAGTGCCACGGCGAGCAGGTCTTCCACCTCGAGATCCGGCTCGGCTACCAGCACCGGGGGGTGGAGCGGGCGCTCATCGGGGGGCCCGACCGGCGCACGATCCATTACCTGGAGACCGCCGCCGGCGACACGACGATCGGCCACGCGACGGCGGGCTGCGAGCTGATCGAGGCGCTCGCCGGCACCGCGGCACCGCCGCGGGGAGCGGCGCTGCGCGCGATCGCGCTCGAGCTCGAGCGGCTGGCGAACCACACCGGCGACCTCGGCGCGCTCGCCGGCGACGTCGGCTACCTGCCGACCGCCTCCTTCTGCGGGCGGATCCGGGGCGATTTCCTGAACCTCTCGGCCGAGCTCTGCGGCTCGCGCTTCGGACGCGGCCTCGTCCGCCCGGGGGGCAGCGGCTTCGACCTCGAGCCGGCGCGGCGCGAGCGCCTGCGGGCCGGCCTCGACCGCACCTTCACCGACGCCCGCTCCGCCATCGAGCTGCTCTGGGAGAGCTCGTCGGTCATGGAGCGGTTCGAGACGACCGGCGTGGTGCCGCGGGAGGACGCCCTCGCGCTCGGCCTGGTGGGGCCGGCGGCGCGGGCCTCGGGAGTCGACCGGGACCTGCGCCGCGATCACCCCGCCGGGGCGTACCGCGACCGGCCGGTGGCGGTGGCCACGGCTCCTTCCGGCGACGTCCACGCCCGCGCCCGGGTGCGCTGGCTCGAGATGGAGCACGCGCTCGCCTTCCTCCACGCCACGCTCGCGGCGCTTCCGGAGGGGGAGGTGCGGGTGCCAGTGGGGCGGCTCGCGCCCGAGAGCCTCGCGGTGTCGCTCGTCGAGGGGTGGCGCGGCGAGATCTGCCACGTCGCCCTCACCGATCGCGCGGGGCGCTTCGCGCGCTACAAGATCGTCGACCCGTCGTTCCACAACTGGAGCGGGCTCGCCCGGGCGCTGCGCGGCGGGCAGATCTCCGATTTCCCGCTCTGCAACAAGAGCTTCAACCTGTCCTACTGCGGACACGACCTCTGAGCGACGGGGAGAACCGCCACCGATGATCAGACTGCTGCGCGCGCGACTCCATCAGGGGCACCGGACCTTCGCCTACCCCGACGGGCCGCCGCCGCCGCTGCCGGACCGCTTCCGCGGCCGTCCGCTGCTCGCGCCCGAGCGGTGCCGCGACGGTTGCCGCGACTGCGTGGAGGTCTGCCCCACGGAGGCGATCTCGCTCTCGCCCGCGATCGCGATCGATCTCGGCCGCTGCCTCTTCTGCGCGGAGTGCGCCGCCGCCTGCCCGGAGGGAGCGATCACCTGGGGCGGCGATCACCGGCTCGCGGTGCGCCGGCGCGAGGAGCTGCAGGTGAGCGCCGAGCGGGAGCTCGCGCTCGCCACCGCGCTCGACGAACGGCTCCGCCGCCTCTTCGGCCGCTCGCTCAAGCTCCGGCAGGTGAGCGCCGGCGGCTGCAACGCCTGCGAGGCGGACGTCAACGTCCTCTCCACGCTGGCCTGGGACATCGGCCGCTTCGGCATCCGGATCGTCGCCTCGCCGCGCCACGCCGACGGCCTGATCGTGACCGGGCCGGTGAGCGAGAACATGCGCCTCGCGCTGCGCAAGACGTACGACGCGGTGGCGCCGCCGAAGATCGTGATCGCCATCGGCGCCTGCGCGATCGCCGGGGGACCGTATCTGGGGCACCCCGAGGTCGCCGGCGGCGCCGGCGCGGTGGTGCCGGTCGATCTCTGGGTGCCGGGCTGTCCGCCGCATCCCCTCACCATGCTCGACGGGATGCTGCGGCTCCTCGGGCGTCTGGAATCCGCGGGCGAGAGCCGTTAGTCTCAGCCGGGAGGTATCGTGAAGCCGATCGACATCGCCACATCCATCCGGATCGAGGCGGGCCTCTTCCTGCCCGCGCTCGAAGTCTCCAGCCAGGAGGAGCTCTTCGCCGCGCTCGCCGACGCCCTCGGCGCGGCGGGAGCGATCCACGACCGCAACGCTTTCCAGCGCCTGCTCGTCGAGCGCGAGGCGCTCGGCACCACCGGCCTCGGACATGGGATCGCGATCCCGCACGCCCGCTCGATGGTCGCGCAGCGGACGACGCTCGTCGTCGCCCGGCTCGCCCGCGGCCTCGACTTCCAGGCCGTCGATGGTCACCCGGTCGAGCGCGTCTTCCTCGTCGTGGCGCCGTACGGCGTGGGCGGCGAGGGGTATCTGCCGCTGCTCGGGGTGCTGGTGGCGGCGGTGCACCACGACACCGACCGCGAACGGCTGCTCGCCGTCGAGAGCTTCGACGATCTGGAGAAGCTCGCGCGGCAGCTGATCCGGCCCCGCATCCAGGAGGCGCTCGCGCGATGAACCCACAGATCCAGGAACTCCTCGTCCTGCAGGAGCTCGACGCCCTGCTCGCCGACCTCGGCGAGGCGGCGATGCGCGAGCGCGAGGCGGCGCTCGGCTTCCCGCTCGGGGAGTCGACGCGCCTGAGCGAGGCCCGGGCCGAGGCGGCGGCGCGGATCGACGCCAGGGTCCTGCGCCTCTACGAGCGGATACGGCAGCGCCATCCGCGGGCGGTCGCCCCCTCGCTCGGTGGCACCTGTCTCGGCTGCTTCACGGTGCGTCCGACGGCGATGGCGAGCCGCCAGAGCGATCTCGAGACGTGCGAGCGCTGCGGCCGGATCCTCTTCCGCCTGGAGGAGGAGCGGCACGCCCCCGCCGCGTCGGCGGCCGCGCCCCCCGCGCGGAAGCGGGCGGTGACGAGGAAGCGCGGCTGAGCCGACCCCGCGACGGCTCGCCGTCGTCCGGCACGGGGTGGTGACCCGGGCCGGTCAGCGCACCGGCAGGAGCGCCGGCCGCTTGGGCCGCCGGCCGTCGCCGGAAGAGCGCCCGCGGGCATGGCGCCAGAGCCAGGGAAAGAGGAAGCGGTAGGCCCAGAGGAGATCGGCGCCGAGACGCCGCACGCGCCCGACCGGCGGCGTGGCCGGCAGCGGCGCGCGCCAGGCGTCGTCGGTGTCCGGCAGCCGGAGGGCACGGGCGAGAGCGGCGGCGATCCGCTCGTGACCGGCGCTGTTGGCGTGCAGCCGGTCTTCGCTCCAGAGACGGGGATCGGAGGCATCCGGCCAGGTGGCGAGGTCGGCGACGAGCACCCCGTTCGCCGCCGCGAGCCTGCGGACCGCGGCGTTGAGGACCGCGACCCGCCGGGAGAAGCCGCGGAACCACGGCAGCACCCGCCCCGGATCGGGGAGGGTGAGCGTGAGCACGGTGGCGCCGCTCGCGACGAGCGCCCGCTGCATCGCATCGAGGTCGGCGATGACGGCGTCGAGGTCGAAACGGCGGGAGACCGCGTCGTTCGTGCCCGCGAAGAGCGTCGCGAGATCGGGCCGGAGCGCGAGCGCCGCGGCGAGCTGCTCCTCGCGCACCTGGCGGGCGTGCTTGCCCCGCACCGCGAGGTTGGCGTAGAGGAGGCCGCCCTGCGCGGCCGCCACCCGGGCGGCGAACCGGTCGGCCCAGCCCCGGTAGCCGCCCCGGCCGTCCGGATCGTCGAGGCCTTCGGTGGAGCTGTCACCGAGGGCGACGTACCGCTCGAAGCGGGGCATGGCGGTCCGGGACACGGGGCGTTCGCGGCCGCGCGGACGGCTCAGCCCGCGGCGGCGATCCGTGCCGTGCGCCGGGCGAGCGCGACGTCGATCTCGGCGAGCTCGGCGGCGTCGAGGCGGAAGGTGAGCGCCCCCGCGAAGCCGTCCACCTGGGTGGCGTTGCGGGCGCCGACGATCGCCGCGGTCACCGCCGGGTTGGCGAGCGTCCAGGCGATCGCCACCTCCCCCGGGCCGCGGCCGTGGCGGGCGCCGATCCCGGCGAGGCTCGCGACCAGCTCGAGGTTCGCCGACAGGCGCGGTTCGCGCAGCTCCGGGTTCGTCCGCTTCCGCCAGTCGTCGGCGCTCAGGCGGGCGACCCGCTCCCGCGTCATCGCGCCGGTCAGCAGCCCGGCGGCCATCGGCGAGTAGGCGAGCACCCCCACGCCGTGCGCGGCGCACCAGGGGAGGATCTCCTTCTCGATCTTCCGCCGCACCATCGAGTACGGGGGCTGGAGGCTGGTCACCGGGGCGATCCGGGAGATCCGGTCGAGCTGGCCGGCGTCGAAGTTCGAGACCCCGATCCAGCGCACCTTCCCCTCGGCGCGCAGCGCCGCGAGCGTCTCCCAGGCCTCCTCGATCGGACCCTCGGTGCCGTCGCCATCGGGGTGGTGCGGCCAGTGGATCTGGTAGAGGTCGATCGCCTCGACGCCGAGCCGGCGGAGGCTCGCCTCGCACTCCCGCCGCAGCGAGGCGGCGGCGAGCGAGTGGGAGATCGCGCCGGTGTCGTCCCAGAGGAGCGAGCACTTCGTGAAGAGGTACGGCCGCTCGGCCGCCGGCAGGCCGGCGAGCGCCCGCGCGATCACCGTCTCGGCGTGGCCGAGGCCGTAGGCCGGCGCGGTGTCGATCCAGTTGATGCCGGATGCGACCGCCCGCCGGATGGCGGCGATCGAGTCGGCATCCTCCTGCTCACCCCAGCCGAAGAGCCAGGGGCCGCCGATCGCCCAGGTGCCGAGCCCGAGCGGGCTGATCTCGAGGTCGCTCGCGCCGAGCCGGCGCCGTGCACTCGTCATGGCTCTGCTCCCGCGAACGTCCGCTCAGGGAGCCGCGATGGCCGCCGCCCGCGCGAGCGCCTGGTCGACGTCGGCGAGCAGGTCGCGCTCGTCCTCGCAGCCGACGGCGATCCGGACGAGGTCGTCGGTGATCCCGGCCGCCTCGCGCTCGGCGCGCGGCAGCGCGCTGTGGGTCATCGAGGCCGGGTGCTCGATCAGCGTCTCGATCCCGCCGAGGCTCACCGCGAGCGTCGCCAGGCGGCAGCTCTCGATCATCGTCTTGGCCGCCGCGAAACCGCCCCGCACGCCGAAGGAGATCACCGCGCCCGGGCCGGCCATCTGCCGGCTCGCGAGCTCGTGCTGCGGGTGGGAGGCGAGCCCCGGGTAGCGAACCCAGGCGACGCGCGGATCGGCTTCGAGGAAGGCGGCGATCCGCTGGGCGTTGGCCTGGGCGCGCTCCACCCGGAGGGCGAGCGACTTCAGGCCGCGCAGGACGAGCCACGCCTGGTGCGGGTCCATGGTGCCGCCGAGGTTCCGGTGCACCTTGCGCAGGCGGGTGAGCAGCTCGGGATCGCGCGCGGTGACGACGCCGCCGACGACGTCGGAGTGGCCGTTGATGAACTTCGTCAGGCTGTGGAGCACCACGTCGGCGCCGAGATCGAGCGGCCGCTGGAGGAGCGGGGAGGCGAAGGTGTTGTCCACGCAGAGCAGCGCGCCGTGGTCGTGGGCGATCTTCGCGCAGGCGGCGAGGTCGGTCACCGCCATCGTCGGGTTCGCGGGGCTCTCGACGTAGACGAGCCGGGTCTCCGGACGCATCGCGCGGGCGACGTTGGCGGCGTCGGAGGAGTCCACGAACGTCGCGCTCACGCCGAAGCGCCGGTACTCGGTCTCCAGCACGAGCCGCGACGGGCCGTAGACGGCGTCGGTGGCGACCACGTGCGCCCCCTGTTCGAGCAGCGCGAAGTAGACCGTCTGCACCGCGGCCATGCCGGTGGCCGCGGCGAGCGCGCCGGCGCCCCCTTCGAGCTCGGCGATCGCCGTCTCCAGCGCCTGGATCGTCGGGTTGCCGAGCCGGGTGTAGATGAAGCCGGGGTCGGCGCCGAGGAAACGGGCGGCCCCTTCGTCCGCGCTCCGGAAGGCGAACGTCGAGGTCTGGTAGATCGGTACCGAGACGGCTCCGGTGTGCGGATCGGCGTGCTGGCCGGCGTGGATGACGAGGGTCGAGGGGTGGTGCCGCGTGGTGTCGCCCATGGATCGGTTCCTTTCTGACTGCGGCGGGGCCGCGGGGGGAGGGATCTTAGCAGCCGGCGCGGGCGCTCTCAGGAGTAGCCCTGGACCCGCTTCAGCGCCGCCTGCTTGAGCGCCATGCTCGTGGCCGCGCCCTTGGCGATCGCCCGGACCTCGGAATCGGGGAGGGTGGGGAGCAGGCGCAGCGCGAACGGGACCGGCGTCTTCGGGTTGTGGACGAGCGCCAGGCGGACGTCGAGGTTGCCGATCCACTGGCTGGTCTTGAGGATCAGCTCGGCCATCTGGAAGCTCAGGAAGGAGGATTTGGCCACCCGCACCACCTCGTCGAGGGTGAGGCGGGGGTTCTTCAGCAGCGCGAAGAGCACCTGCGCGTCGCTCTCCTGGACGAGCAGCGCGCGTTCGGCCCTCCCCGCCTTCGGAGCGAGGAAGAGACGCTGGTTCCGGTTCAGGCTGCGCAGCCGCTCCCAGAGCGTTCCCTCGGGGGTCGAATCGGACTCCTCCGGATCCTCCTCGGGCGCCGCGGACGGCGCCGCTGGCGCGGCCACGGGCGCCGCCGCGAGGAGGGCGTCGAGGAGGGCGGCGGGCGGGCCGTCGAGAGCGATCGCGAGCTCGCCGCCGAGGCTCCCGACCACGCGGGCGGTGGCCGCCACCTCGTCGCGGCCGGCGAGGCGCAGCGTGAGGGTGAGGGGGGCGAAGAGCGGGAGCTCCTCGCCGTCGCAGGGCAGCCTGAGCCCGCCGGCACCGAGATGCGCGCGGTGCTCGGCGAAGAGCTCCTCTTCGGTGGCGAACTCGATCGAGAAGGCGGCGGGGCCGAGGCGGGAGACGCGCATCTCCCAATTCTACGGGTCAGCCCCTGACACGCCAGCCCCTGGCGGCGAGCCGCGCGCGCACCGTCTCGCGGTGGTCGCCCTGGATCTCCACCTGGCCGTCGCCCGCGGTGCCGCCGCTGCCGCAGGCGCGCCTCAGCTCGGCGGCGAGCTCCTGGAGGAACGGCCGGTTGCGCGGCAGGCCGGCGATCACCGTCACCGTCTTGCCGCCGCGGCCGGCGCGCTCGATGCGCAGCACCGGTTCGATGCGCGCCGGGAGCGGCTCGGCGGCCGTCGCGGCGCAGCGGCAGGCGTCCACCGGCGCGCCGCAGCGTGGGCAGAGGCGGCCGCGGCCGGTGGCGTAGACGGGGCGGGAGGAGCCGGGTGAGCGCATGGGCTGCCGCCCGAGCTTACCCGGTGCGAGAATCGGCGGCGATGGTCGTTCGATACGACGTCGCCCGTGCCGGCTCGGCGCTTCGCGGGTTCGCACCCCGCCGCGAGGAGGAGGTGCTCCTGGCGCACAAGGCGGCGGTGGCGGCGGTGCTCCGCGATCGCGAACCGGGCGCCGAGCTCCTCTTCATCCGCCGGGCCGAGCACCCGCGCGACCCCTGGTCGGGGCAGATGGGGCTGCCCGGCGGCCGGGTCGATCCGGACGACGCCAGTCCGCTGGCGGCGGCGATCCGGGAGACGCGGGAGGAGCTCGCGCTCGACCTCGAAGCGGGAGGCCGCCTGCTCGGGCAGCTCTCCGAGGTCCGCACCCATCTGCGGCACGGCCGGCTCCCGCACAGCGTCGCGCCGTTCGTCTTCGCGATCCACGGCGATCCCGCGTTCACGGCGAGCGCCGAGGTCCAGGAGGCGCTCTGGGTGCCGCTCGCCTACCTCGCCGAACCGGCTCACCGCAGCGCCTTCACCTGGGTCCTTCGCGGGGTGCCGCTGCCGACGCCGTGCGTCCGCTACGAGGGGCGGACGATCTGGGGGTTGACGCTGCGGATCGTCGACGAGCTGCTGGCGGTGATCGCTCAGAAGGCGCCCGCGCAGAGCACCCGGTAAGGCGTGATCTCGGCCGCGAGCCCGGCGCTCTCGAGATCGCGCAGGAGCGCGAGGTGCGGCTCGGAGCGCTCCCACCGACCGGCCGCCTCCTCGCTCTCCCAGAGGCCGAGGACGAGCGTCCGCTCCCGCCGGTCGAGGCCGCGCATGAGGAAGATCGAGACGAGGCCGAGCGCCTCCTCGGCGGCCCTGTTGACGGCCGCCCAGGCGCGCCGCTCGATCTCTTCCTCCCGTCCGGCGGCGGCTTCGACCACGATGGTGCGGGCGAAGGTGACGCCGCTCAGCGCCCTGCCGAGCGCCGGCGGCAGCGCGAGCTCGGCGGCATACCCCTCGATGACGAGCTCTTCGCCCTCGTCGTCGAGCGGATCGGCGTCCCGGTCCCGGCCGGGGAAGAGAGAGGCGGTCTCGCCGAGGAGCTGGCCGAAGCGGCCCTCCCGGTCGTAGGCGTCGGCGGCCTCGGCGGCCCGCCAGAGGGTGAGGGAGAGGATCTTCTCCTCGTGCCCCGTCGCCGCGAGGGCCACGGCGCCGAGGCAGCCGGGGGTCGCGGTGAGGGTCGGCGAGATCCGTTGGCGGTAGAGGCCGGCGAACGCCGGGGTGGCGCCGGGGGCCAGGCGGAGATCGAGGAGGCGCGCGTACATGATCGCTCCGAGTCTACCGCGCGGGCGGCGGGAACGAGCGCGAAGAACGCGATCGCCGCGCTTCCCGCGCTGTGTCAGGGCCGGTGGTCGCCGTTCCCGGCGCGCGGCTCAGCGCACGAGCTTCCGGTACCGGATCCGGTGCGGCTGATCGGCCTCCGTGCCGAGACGGCGGCGGCGGTCGGCTTCGTACTCCTGATAGTTGCCCTCGAACCAGACGACCTGCGACTCCCCTTCGAAGGCGAGGATGTGGGTGGCGATCCGGTCGAGGAACCAGCGGTCGTGGGAGACCACCACGGCGCAGCCGGGAAAGGCGAGGAGGGCCTCTTCGAGCGCCCGCAGGGTGTCGACGTCGAGATCGTTGGTCGGCTCGTCGAAGAGGATCACGTTGCCGTCGCTCTTGAGCAGCCGGGCGAGGTGGAGGCGGTTGCGCTCGCCGCCCGACAGATCGCGCACCTTCTTCTGCTGATCCGCGCCGCGGAAGTTGAACCAGGAGCAGTAGGCGCGCGACGGCACCTCGCGCCGGCCCACGAGCACGAGGTCGCGGCCGCCGTCGGAGATCTCCTGGAAGACCGTCTTCTCCGGGTCGAGGGTCTCGCGGCTCTGATCGACGTAGGAGAGCACGACCGTCTCGCCGATCGTCAGGGTGCCGGCGTCGGGCTTCTCCTGGCCGACGAAGATCCGCATCAGCGTCGTCTTGCCGGCGCCGTTCGGGCCGATGACGCCGACGATCGCCGAGCGCGGCAGGATGAAGGAGAGGTCCGCGAAGAGGAGCTTTTCGCCGTACGCCTTGGTGAGCCCCTCGGCGACGATCACCTTCTCGCCGAGGCGCGGCCCGGGCGGGATCAGGATCTCGTTGGCGGGACCGCGCTTCTCGGCCGCCTGGTCCTCGGCGAGGAGCTGTTCGTAGGCGTTCAGGCGCGCCTTCCCCTTGGCGTGGCGGGCGCGCGGTGCCATCCGGATCCACTCCAGCTCGCGCTCGAGGGTCCGCCGCCGGGCGGTCGCCTCCTTCTCCTCCTTCGCGAGGAGCTGCTGCTTCTGGTCGAGCCAGGAGGAGTAGTTCCCCTCCCAGGGGATCCCGGCGCCCCGGTCGAGCTCGAGGATCCAGCCGGCGACGTTGTCGAGGAAGTAGCGGTCGTGGGTGATGGCGACCACCGTCCCCTTGTACTCCTGCAGGTGATGCTCGAGCCAGGCGACCGACTCGGCGTCGAGGTGGTTCGTCGGCTCGTCGAGCAGCAGCAGGTCGGGAGCGGTCAGCAGCAGGCGGCAGAGTGCGACCCGCCGCTTCTCGCCGCCGGAGAGCGTCGAGACCTCCTGATCGGCCGGCGGGAGGCGGAGCGCGTCCATCGCCACCTCGAGGTGGCGGTCGAGCTCCCAGAGGTTCTGGGCGTCGATCTGGTCCTGGAGGCGCCCCATCTCGTCGGCGGTCTCGTCGGAGTAGTTCGCGGCGAGCTCGTCGTAGCGCGCGAGGATCGCCTTCTTCTCCGCCACCGCCTCCTCGACCACCTCCTGCACCGTCCGCCCGGCCGGCAGCACCGGCTCCTGCGGCAGCATGCCGACGGTGTAGCCGTCGAGCAGCTTCGCCTCGCCGTCGAAGTCGGGGTCGAGCCCGGCCATGATCCGCAGGAGCGTCGACTTGCCGGCGCCGTTGTGGCCGATGACGCCGATCTTGGCGCCGTAGAAGAACGAGAGCCAGATCCCCTTGAGGATCTCCTTGCCCTGCGGCGTGACCTTGCGCAGGTTCTTCATGTGGTAGATGAACTGCGGCATGCGCGAAACCCCCTGGCGAACGGGAGAGTGAGGGCGGCGCCCGCTCGGGGCGGCGCCGCGACGGCAGCGCGGAGTCTATCGCCCCCCGCCCGGGGCGGACCGGGGAGTGCAACGCCTCACAGCCCGGCGCGGCGTTGTCTGGTATCTTGGCGCGCATCGATCCCCGGAGGTGAGACGATGGCCAGGCCCGAGCCGACCATGCCGTTCGTTGGCCGCCGCGCCCGCCGCGACGCGGCTCTCGTGCTGCTTGCCGTGGCGTTCCAGCTCGCCGTCCTAGCAGCGCCGGCCCCGGCGGACGGTCCCTACCTCGTCCACGACCTCGGCGCCGAAATGGATCTCTCGTGGAATCCCTTGTCGGGCATGCCTTCACCGCCGGTCGTGATGGGCGATGCGCTCTACTTCTTCCACGACGACGGGATACACGGCCAGGAGCTCTGGCGCTCCGACGGCACGGCGCTCGGCACCCGGATGGTGCGCGATCTCTGCCCGGGCGCCTGCGGCTCGTATCTCATCCCCCCTGCCCGGGCGCTCGCGGCGCTCGGTTCGACGCTCTTCTTCGCCGGTCACGACGGAGTACACGGGGTGGAGCTCTGGGCGACCGACGGCACGGCGGGGGGGACCCGCCTCGTCGCCGACCTCCGGCCGGGGCTCGACTCGTCCGCGCCGCGCAACTTCCTCGTGGCCTCGGGTCTCCTCTTCTTCGTAGCCGACGATGGGGTGCACGGTGCGGAGCTCTGGCGCTCCGACGGCACGGCGGCGGGAACCTGGCTCGTGCGCGATCTCGCTCCCGGTCCGGAACCGGGGAGGATCAAGATGCTCGCGGCAATGGCGGGGCGTCTGTACCTCTACGTCGAAGGCACGATGGACCGTACCGGGCTCTGGGTGAGCGATGGCACGGCGGCGGGAACGCAGCGGATCGCCGCGTTCGACCCCGCCGGGGTGGCGTGGGACCCCTACGACCGCTTCGCCGTTCTGCCGGGCGGAATCCTTCTCTTCCGGGTGAAAGTGCCCGGGAGCTCCACGAACCTCTGGCGGTCCGACGGGACTCCGGAGGGGACGTACTTCCTGCGTTCGTTGGGGTCAGGAGCCTTGCCTCGAATACAGATCGCCGGCAACGCCGGGTACGTAGTCGGGCAAAGGGCGGGGGGGGGTTACGGTTGGGATCTCGTCCGTTCGGATGGTACGCCTGAGGGTACGGCGACGGTGCCTTTGCCGGAAGGGGCCACGGCCTGGCTGTCGGGAGCGAGCCTCGGCGGCCGGCTCCTGTTGACCGTCCACGAGGAGGCGACCGGTTCCGAGCCGTGGGTGGTCGACGGCCTCACGGCCTCACTCCTGGTCGATCTCAACCCCACCCCGGGGTACGGCTCGAACAGCTGGTACTCGTTTGCCGCCGTCGTGGGAGACGAGATCGTCTTCCTCGCCGACGACGGCTCGGGCGCCGGCCCGGAGCTCTGGGCCACCGACCTCACGCCCGCCGGTACGAGACGCATCTCCGATCTGGATCTCACCGCCGGTGTCTTTCCTCCGCCGGAGTTGCCGCCGAGCTTCCGGCTCGAACCGCCGGAGGCGCTCGACGGCCGGCTGCTCTTCCCGACCTGGAATGCGGAGAAGGGGGTACGGCTCTGGCGGGCCGATCCGGCGGCCGGGACCACGAGCGTCGTGCGGCAGATCGGATGGCAATCCTCGAGCCTGCGGCCACCCCGCGATTTCTACCCCTTTTCGGGCCAGCACCCGTTCCTCTGTCTGGAGGTGACAGGAGACCGGCTCCTCTTCGAGGCGCGGACTTCGGTGATGATGGAAGACACGGCGTGGCTCGTCTCGAGCGACGGCTCGATCGGCGGGCTGGAGACGATCTTCCCGGTGAAGCCTGCCGGGGTCTCCTGTGCCGCCAATGGAACGCGGGCGCTGATCTACTCCAGGGATTCCGATGACTCCGAGCGCGGGTTCACACTCACGGACGGGCTCCCCGAGGGGACCGAACCGCCCTTCTATCCCGGCCCGTCTCCAATGTGGCCCCGATCGAGTCCGATGGTGGTGCCGTTCGGCGCGGGATGGCTGTTCGGTACGGAGGCGGGCCTCTGGGAGAGCGACGGCACCGAAGCGGGTACGCAGCTGCTCGTCCCGGCCGGGACGGCTGACGATTACTGGTGGCCGATCGCCAGCTCCCCGCTGGGAGCGGTGTACGGAAAGGGAGACGGGTCCCTCCACTTCCTCGCTCCCGGCGCCTCGCCCGTGGAGCTGCTCGCGGCGGGCAGCGGCCGTTGGATCGAATGGATCGCCCCGGCGGCCACCGGTTTCGCGGTGGTGGTGTACGAAGAGGCGTACGGCGCCGAGCTCTGGTGGACGGACGGGACGGTGGCGGGGACGCGGCGGGTGCGCGATATCGCCCCGGGCCCGGCCTCGGCGATCTCCTATCCGTACGAGAACACGTTCGAGCCGCGGCTCGAGGGCAAGGTCGCCGCGCTCGGGGACCGCGTGCTCTTCGCGGCCGACGACGGGGTGCACGGCGAGGAGCTCTGGGTGAGCGACGGGACGGAGGCGGGGACATACCTCCTCGGCGACCTGATGCCCGGGCCGCGGCCCTCCTCGCCGCGGGAGCTGACCCCGGCGGGGGAGCGCCTCTTCTTCGTGGCGGAGCATCCGGCGCTCGGCCGCGAGCTCTGGGTGACGGACGGCACCCCGGCGGGGACCGTGCCGGCCGCCGATCTCGTGCCGGGAGCCGGCTCCTCCTGCCCGGGCGATCTCGCCTGGCTCGACGGGCGGCTGGTCTTCTCGGCGTGGACGCCGGCGTGGGGGCGGGAGGCGTGGCGGACCGACGGGACCTCGGCGGGGACGTGGCGGCTGACGGACATCGCGCCGGGTCCGGCGTCGTCGAGCCCGGGCCTCTTCCGGCAGGTGGGGAGCACGCTGCTCTTCGCGGCAAACGACGGGGAGCGGGGGTTCGAGCTCTGGGGCCTGACGGCCGACGGCTCGGTGCCGCTCTTCCGTGATGGCTGGGAGTCCGGCGGCCCGCATCGCTGGGACGCGGCGACGCCCTGAGGCGGGCGGCGCCCGGCGGTGCCGCCTGCGGCGGTCTCCGGAAAAGAATCGGGGCCGGCTCGCCCTGCGGCGAACCGGCCCCGTTGGCGTCTGGTCAGTCGGTCGTCAGATGCGGGTGACGTTGGCGGCCGCCGGGCCCTTCTGGCCCTGGACCACGTCGAACTCGACCCGCTCACCCTCGTGGAGGGTCTTGAAGCCCTCGCCCGCGATGCCGGTGTGGTGGACGAAGCAGTCCTTCTCGCCGTCGTCACGGGTGATGAAGCCGAAGCCCTTGGCCTCGTTGAACCACTTGACACTGCCCTGGATGCGCATGCTCTCCCTGCTCCTCGGTAGCCTGAGCCGGTCGAACCGTGCCCATCTACACTCAGTTTTCGAGACCGCCCCGGACTGGGACGGCTCGTGTCGGTCGACCTGTCGACAGACGGGGCGGAGTATCAGCACAAAGACCGAGGTGCTGTCAATCCCCCGGCCCCGGCTCAGTCGAAGAGCCCCTCGACATACGCCTGATCGCGCATCAGCGCGAGCCGCTCGCCCGCCGGCAGGAGGAGGTCGGCGGCGGCGACCCTGATCCGCGGCTGGCAGGCGGGGACGTAGACGCGATCGATGTGGATCACCTCGCCGGGAGCGGAGAACCGGGCCGGCCCGACCGTGCCGCCGAAATGGTCGCTGCGGCCGAAGGCGATGTGGAGGCCGAGCTTCTCGTCGAGGAGGATCTCGCCCACCGGCTCCACGCCGAACGCGGCGAGCACCCCGAGCCCGAGCTCGGCGAGGTTCCCGTACGCCGGCTCGCGCCGGAGGTGCGCGGCTTCGGCCGCGGCGGCCGCGCCGCCGGGCAGGACCTCGAGGGCCCGGTTGCCCTGGATCCGGTAGACGACCACCTCGTCGCCGAACTGCACCGGCAGGAAGCCGGCCGTGCGGCTCGGCTCCCCGGCGCGCTCTCCCTCGTAGGGGACGATGTACGCCTCTCCCGAGGGGAGGTTGCCGGCGAAGCCGGGCTCGGGCACGAGGCCCCCGGAGGCGTGCGCGCTGCGGTGGCGGAGGTCGAGGTGGAGGGCCGAATCGCCCTGCGGGTGATGGAAGAGGAGATCGCACCCCTCCGCGGCGGTGAGGAGCCCGGCGAGCCGGGCGACCCGGCGGTTCACCTCGCCGTAGTCGAGGCGCAGCGCCGGGATCATCTCGGCGGTGAAGCCGGGCATCGTCGCGGCCCGGATGGGGAAGCTGCGGGCGGCGACCTTCAGCGGCGCGGTGGCCGAGAACTCGGTCGGGGCGAGGAGGATCGACCAGCCGCGGAAGAGCTCGGCGAACGGCACCGCCGCCGCCGGGTCGAGCTCGTCGGCACTCGCGGGCAGCGGCCCGCCGCCGTGACGCCAGGCGCCGGCGGGCAGGTCGCCGTTGTTCGTGCGCACGTTCGGGTAGAGCCAGAGCGAGACCGGCAGCGGGCAGCTGGCCCCCTGCCCCGCGAGCTCCTCGACCCAGCCGGCGGCCATCTCCCGCCGCGCCTGCCAGCGTGGGTGGTCGGCGACCGCCGCGTCCGGAAGATCGACGAGCACCGCGATCCCCGTGTCCGTCGCCCGGGGCTGGAAGACCCGCTCGATCAGTGCCACCAGCTCTTCGCCCTGCAGCCGCTCGCTCATCGTTGCCTCCCGATCCGGCGCCTCGGCCGGCCGTCGCTCATCATCGCAGAGAACGCGCCGGGGACGCGCCGTCGTCCCGTCTTCGCAGGACGGGGCGGGGCCGTCAGGGGTTCGGCTGGCGGGGATGGGGTCTCCGCCGGAGGCGGCATGGGAGCGGATAGGCTCGCCGCGCGGCGCGATGGCCCGGGCAGGGAAGGGCCGCGAGGAGGAGCGATGACGAGAAAGACGCCACGCCCCTGGGTGCTGGTGACGGGGGCTTCGGGGGGGATCGGGCTGGAGCTGGCCTGCGGTTTCGCGCGGGACGGGCATCCGCTGGTGCTCACGGCGCGCAGCACCGAACGGCTGGCGGCCGCGGCCGCGGCGTGCCGGGAGCGGGGGGCGCCGCGGGTGGAGACGATCCCGCTCGATCTCGGGGCGCCGGAGGGAGCGGCGGCGCTCGCCGCGGCGCTCGCGCGGCGGGAGATCGTCCCCGGGGTGCTGGTCAACAACGCCGGCTACGGGCTGCTGGGCGAGTTCGTGACGCTCGCCGTGGAGGACGAGCTGGCGATGGTGCGCCTCAACGTCCTCGCCGTGGTCGAGCTCACGAAGCGGCTGCTGCCCGGGATCCTCGCCGCCGGGCCGGAGGGCGGGGTGCTCAACGTCGCCTCCACCGCCGCCTACCAGCCCGGGCCGTACATGGCGAGCTACTACGCGACCAAGGCGTTCGTGCTCTCCTGGAGCGAGGCGCTGGCGGTGGAGCTCGCCGGCCGCACCCGGGTCACCTGCCTCTGTCCCGGCCCGGTGCTGACCGGCTTCCAGGAGCGGGCGGGCATCTCGACCGGGATCCCGCTCTTCTCGGGCCTCGTGCCGCTGCTCGGGGTCGGGGCGGTGGCGCGCATCGGCCTCAGGGCGTTCCGGCGCGGGCGCGCGGTCGCCGTGGCGGGGTTCGTGAACCGGGCCGGCGCGGTGCTCGTGCGCCTCCTGCCGCGCGGGCTCGTGGCAAGAATCGTGGGGCGGCTCCAGCGGCGCAGCGAGGCGTAGCCGGGCCCCGGCGGACCGCGGGGAGCCGCCTCCGGCCCCGCCGGCAGACGCATCTCGGGGTCTGCTGCTAGAGTGACCTCTCCCATGCCCAAGCGAACCGATCTGCGGTCGATCCTCGTCCTCGGCTCGGGGCCGATCGTGATCGGTCAGGCGTGCGAATTCGACTACTCGGGAACCCAGGCCTGCCGGGCGCTGCGGCAGGAGGGGTACCGGGTGGTGCTGGTGAACTCCAACCCGGCCACGATCATGACCGACCCGGAGTTCGCCGACGCCACCTACGTCGAGCCGCTGGTGCCCGAGGTGGTCGCGCGGATCGTGGAGCAGGAGCGCCCGGACGCGATCCTCCCCACCGTGGGCGGGCAGACCGGGATCAACCTCGCCCTCGCCCTGCACGAGCGCGGGGTGCTCGACCGGTGCGGCGTCGAGCTGCTCGGCGCCGGTGTCGAGGCGTTGCGGGTGGGGGAGGATCGCGACCTCTTCAAGCGGGCGATGGAGGAGATCGGCCTGCGGGTGCTGCGCAGCGGCTACGCCGGCAGCCTCGCCGAAGCCCACGAGGTCGCCGGCGAGCTCGGCTTTCCCCTCATCGTGCGCCCGAGCTTCACCCTCGGCGGCGAGGGGGGCGGGGTGGCGTACAACCGCGACGAGCTCGAGCAGATCGCGCTCGCGGCCCTCGCCGCGAGCCCCGCCGGCCGGGTGCTGCTCGAGGAGTCCGTGCTCGGCTGGAAGGAGATCGAGCTCGAGGTGATGCGCGACCTCGCGGACAACGCGATCCTGGTCTGCACGGTCGAGAACGTGGACGCCATGGGGGTCCACACCGGCGACTCGATCACCTGCGCCCCCCAGCAGACGCTCTCCGACCCCGAATGCCGGGCGCTGCGCGACGACGCCTTCGCGGTCATCCGCCGGGTCGGGATCGCCGCCGGCGGCGCCAACATCCAGTTCGCGGTCGATCCGCGGAGCGGCGAACGGGTCGTCATCGAAATGAACCCGCGCGTCTCGCGCAGTTCGGCGCTGGCCTCGAAGGCGACCGGGTTCCCGATCGCCAGGATCGCGGCCCGGCTGGCGGTCGGCTACACCCTCGACGAGCTCCCCAACGAGGTCACCGGCGGCACCTGCGCCGCCTTCGAGCCGGCGCTCGACTACGTGGTGGTCAAGATCCCGCGGTGGGCGTTCGAGAAGTTCCCCGAGACCGGCACCACGCTCGGCACCGCCATGAAGTCCGTGGGCGAGGTGATGGCGATCGGGTCGAGCTTCCGCGAGGCGCTGCGCAAGGGGCTCGCGGCGCTGGAGCTCGACGGCACCCTGGCGGCGCGGGAGGCGCGGATGTCCGATCCGGTGCGGCTGCGCGAGCGGCTCGCGACCCCGAGCTGGGAGCGGCTCTTCGCGGTGATCGCGGCGCTGCGCCAGGGCTGGCCGGTGGCCGAGGTGGCGCGGGCGACGGCGATCGATCCCTGGTTCCTGCGCGAGATCCGCGAGGTGGTGCGGCTCGAGGAGGAGGTCCGCTGCTGGGACGTGCGGACGCTGCCCGACGGGCTGCTGCGCGCGGCGAAGGAGGCGGGGCTGGGCGACGCGCGGCTCGGCCTGCTCCTCGGCTGCGGGCGGGACGCGGTATCGGCCGAGCGCCGGCGGCGGGGCATCCATCGCGTCTACAAGCGGGTCGACACCTGCGCGGGGGAGTATCCGGCGGCGGTTCCGTACCTCTATTCGACCTGGGGGGCGGAGGACGAGGTCGAGGCCACTGGCCGGCGCAAGGTGATGATCCTCGGCTCGGGTCCGAACCGGATCGGTCAGGGGATCGAGTTCGACTACTGCTGCGTCCACGCCGCCTTCGCCTTCTCCCGGCTCGGCTTCGAGACGATCCTCGTCAACTGCAATCCGGAGACGGTCTCCACCGATTACGAGACCGCCGACCGGCTCTACTTCGAGCCGCTCACCCACGAGCACGTGATGGCGATCTGCCGGCGCGAGCGGCCGGAGGGGGTGATCGTGCAGCTCGGCGGGCAGACGCCGCTCAAGCTCGCGAAGGGGCTGACGGCGGCCGGGGTTCCGATCTGGGGGACCCCGTGGGATGCCATCGACCTCGCCGAGGACCGGCGCCGCTTCGGCCGCCTCCTCGTCGAGGAGGGGATCCGGCAGCCGGAACACGGCACCGCGACCACGCGGGACGAGGCGCTCGCGGTGGCGCGGGAGATCGGCTTCCCGGTCCTGGTGCGGCCCAGCTACGTGCTCGGCGGGCGGGCGATGGCGGTCTGCTATGACGAGGCGACGCTGTTACGCTACGTCGATCAGGCGGCGGAGGTGGCCGGCGGGCATCCGGTGCTGCTCGACCGTTTTCTCGACGACGCCACCGAGTTCGATGTCGACCTGATAGCCGACGGAGAACGGGCGGTGGTCTGTGGAATCCTGCAGCAGATCGAAAAGGCCGGGATCCACTCGGGCGACTCGGCGGCGGCGCTGCCGCCGTACCGGACGCCGCGCGAGGTGCAGGAGGAGATGGGCGACGTCGCCCGGCGGCTGGCGCTCCGGCTCGGGGTGCGAGGGCTGATGAACGTCCAGTTCGCCTGGCCGGAGGGCGGCCCCCTCCACGTCCTCGAGGTCAACCCGCGTGCCTCGCGCACGGTGCCGTTCATCGCCAAGGCGGTGGGGTTGCCGCTCGTCGACTTCGCCTGCCAGGTGATGGCCGGCCGCACCCTCGCCGAGATCGGCTTCACCGCCGAGCCCCGGGTGCCCGCCCGGTTCGTCAAGGCGCCCGTCTTCCCCTTCCGCCGTTTCCCCGGAGTCGATCCGATCCTCGGCCCGGAGATGAAGTCGACCGGCGAGGTGATGGGCGTCGCCCCCGACTTCGGCACCGCCTTCGCCAAGGCCTGGCTCGGCGCCGGCAACCGGCTGCCGCTCGCCGGCCGGGTCTTCGTCTCGGTGCACGACCGGGACAAGCCCGGGCTGCTGCCGGTGGCCCGGCAGTTCGCCGGGCTCGGCTTCACCCTCGCCGCCACCGGCGGCACGGCGGAGTTCCTGGAAGAGGAGGGGCTCCCGGTCGAACGGGTGCGCAAGCTGCACGAGGGGCGCCCCCACGTCATCGACGAGCTGATCAACGGCGACCTCCACCTGGTGATCAACACCGCGTCGGGTTCGGTTGCCCACGCCGACGACGTCGCCATCCGCCAGCGCGCGCTCCAGCACGGGGTGCCGTGCATCACCACCCTTTCCGGGGCGATGGCCGCCGCGGCGGCCATCGCCGCGCTCGGGGCCGCGCAGCTCGAAGCCGTACCCCTGCAACGGCTGGGTGCCCAGGGATGAGCGCCATGGCAGACGGTGGACCCCCGACCCCCCGGCTGGGAGAAGGAATCTTCACCGGCAACCGGGCGATCCAGCTCCTGATCGATCCGGGGAACGGCGCGATCGTCGACGCGAGCGACGCGGCCTGCGCCTTCTTCGAGCGGCCGCGGGACGAGCTCGTGGGCGCGCGCCTCGCCGAGTTCGACCTCGCCGGAGAGGAGGGTATCCGGGAGGCGATCGGCGCGGCGATGGCGGGCGACGCCTATCACTCCGCCCGCCGTGTCCGCCTCCCCTCGGGGGTGATCCGGGAGATGGAGGCGTTCGGCGGGCCGATCACGATCGGCGGGCGCCGGCTCATCTACACGATCGTCCACGACGTGAGCCTGCAGCGCAGCTACGAGGCCGCGCTCCGGCGGCAGACCGCGGTCTTCGAGGCGGCGATGGACGGCATGGCGTTCCTCGACGAGGAGGGGCGTTTCCTCACGCTCAACCCCGCCTTCGCCCGGATCTACGGTTTCGACTCGCCCGGCGAGCTCGCGGGAAAGCTCTGGAGCCACCTCCACGACGAAGCGGAGGGGGAGCGGCTCGCCGCGGTGGTGAGGCCGGCGCTCGCCGCCTCCGGCAGCTGGCGCGGCCGCGCCACCGGCCGGCGGCGCGACGGGAGCCGCTTCGACCAGGAGCTCTCCCTCAACGTCCTGCACGACGGCGGCCTCGCCTGCGTGGTGCGCGACATCTCCGAGCCGCTCCGGGCCGAGCGGCTGCAGCGGGCGCTCCTCCAGGTGGCGGAGACCACCCACCGCGCGGAGGACACCGAGGAGCTCTACCCGGCGCTCCACGCCATCGTCGCCGAGCTGATGTACGCCCGGAACTTCTACATCGCCCTCTGGCATCCGGAGACCGGCGAGGTGAGCTATCCGTACTGGGTCGACGAACACGACCCGCGGCCCGAGCGGGAGCCGCTCGGGCAGGGGCTCACCGCCCAGGTACTGCGCACCGGCGAGACGCTCCTGGTCGATCCGGAGGTCCTGTCGGGCCTGGTCGGCCAGGGGCTGATCGAGCTGCGCGGCTCCATCTCGGTGGACTGGCTGGGGGTGCCGCTCCGGAGTGGCGGACGAACGTACGGCGCGCTCGTCGTGCAGTCGTACGGCGAGGATCAGCGGTACAGCTCGGAGGATCGCGACCTGCTCACCTTCGTCTCGCAGCAGATCGCGGTCGCGATCGAGCGCAAGCGGGCCGAGGAGGAGATCCGCCGCCTCGCCTTCCACGATCCGCTCACCGGCCTGCCGAACCGCCGCCTCTTCCGGGACCGGCTGGAGGTCGCGCTGGCGCGGGCGCGCCGGCACGGCGGGCGGGTCGGGGTGCTCCACTTCGACGTCGACCGGTTCAAGACGATCAACGACTCGATGGGACACGCGATCGGCGACCAGATGCTCCGGGCGGTCGCGACCCGCGTCGCCGAGGGGTTGCGCGGCAGCGATGCGGTCGCCCGTCTGGGCGGTGACGATTTCGCGGTGCTGGTCGACGACACCGCCGATGCCGCGGGCATCCGGCAGGTGGGGGAGCGGCTGATGTCCGCGCTGCGGCAGCCGTTCGTGGTCGATGGCCGCGAGCTCTGGACGACGGTGAGCATGGGCATCAGCGTCTTCCCGGACGATGGCGCGACCGCCGAACGCCTCCTCGAGCAGGCCGATGTCGCGATGTACCGGGCCAAGGAGAAGGGGAGCGACGCGATCGAGTTCTTCACGCCGGTGCTGCGCGAGCGGGCGAGCGAGAACCTCGCGCTCGAAAGCAGCCTGCGCGTGGCGCTCGCGGCCGGGGATCTCGATCTCCATTTCCAGCCGATCGTCGACTGCCTCTCCGGACGGGTGCGGGTCTGCGAGGCGCTGGTCCGCTGGCAGCGCGCGGGAGAGCTCGTCCCGCCGGAGAAGTTCATCCCGCTCGCCGAGGTCACCGGCCTGATCGTGCCGCTCGGCAGCTGGGTCCTGCGCCGCGCCTGCGAGCAGGCGCGGGGGTGGCAGCAGGCGGGCTTCGTCAACCTCACGGTGAGCGTGAACCTCTCGACGCGCCAGCTCCAGCACGCGGATCTGGTCGACGAGGTGACCCGGATCCTCGCCGAGACCGGCCTCGCGCCCGGGGCGCTCGAGCTGGAGATGACCGAGAGCCATGCCCTGCTCAGCGCCGAGCTGACCACCCGGGTGCTCGCCCGGCTGCGCGCCCTCGGGGTCCGCCTCGCGATCGACGACTTCGGCTCCGGCTACGCCTCGCTCTCCTACCTGCGCCGGCTGCCGGTGCACGCGGTGAAGCTCGACCGGGCCTTCGTGCACGGCATCCCGTTCGATGCCGACAACACGGCGATCGCCTCGGGAGTGATCGAGATGGCGCACGCGCTCGGTCTCGAGGTCGTCGCCGAGGGGGTCGAGACCCAGGAGCAGCGCGACTCGCTCGTGCGCTGGGGTTGCGACCGGCTCCAGGGGTTCCTGGTCAGCCCGGCGTTGCCGGCCGCGGAGCTGGATGCCTGGCTGCGGCGCAACGGCGGCCGGGTGGGCTTCTGGACGGCCTCCTGACCCCGCCGCTGCCGCCGTTTGCGCGGCCCGTGCTAAATTGATGGCTGCCGGTGACAGGGTCGCCGGCAGAGGACGCGATGGAACCACAACCCGACGAGAATCGACAGGGCTCCGAGGCGGGTATCCGCCTCGTGCAACTTGGCCGCGGCGATCGCGGCCGGATGGCGGCGGCCGAGCTGGAGCGCGACGAGTGCCAGCTGCTGCACGCCCTCGGCCTCACCGACCGCTGTCTGCTGAAGGTCTGCAAGCAGGGCGATCCGTGCATCGTCCAGGTGCGCGCGACGCGGATCGGCATCTCCCAGCGGCTCGCAGAGAGGATCCTGGTCGTTCCGGCCGAGAGCGAGTAGCGGCGGTGGCCGCCGAACCCGCCCTCGCCGCGCTGCCGGCGCGAGCCGCCTCCGGACGGCCGCGGGTCGCCCTGGTGGGCAACCCGAACACCGGCAAGACCAGCCTCTTCAACCGCCTCTGCGGAGTGCGGGCGAAGACCGCCAACTTCCCCGGCACCACCACCGATGTCCGCTTCGGCCGCAGCCAGCTCGGCGTCGAGGCCGATCCGTACGCGATCGAGCTGATCGACCTGCCGGGCCTCTACCGGCTCGGTCTCGACCTGCCCGAGTCGCGGATGGTCGACGACCTGCTCGCCGGGCGGGTTCCGTATCAGCGCCCGGACGCGGTGCTCGTGGTGGTCGACGCCACGAACCTGGTGCGCAACCTCTATCTGGTGGGCGAGGTCCTGCGGGCCGGCCTGCCGACGGTCGTGGCGCTGAACATGATCGACCTCGCGCAGCAGCGGGGTCTGACGATCGACGCCCGCCGCCTCTCCGACCTGCTCGGCTGCCCGGTGGTCCCGGTGGTCGCCCGGCGCGGCGTCGGGGTCGACCCGCTGCGGGCCTTCCTGCGCCGGGTGGTCGAGGAGGCGCTGCCCCCCCATCCGCTCGCCGAGCCGCCGATGCCCGACGCCGCCGGCGAGCTGCCGACCGCGCACCTGGAGGAGTGGGCCGAGAAGGTGGTGGCGGCCTGCGTGGGCGGCTCCGGTGCCCTCGGCACCGCCAGCGACACGGTGGTCGAGCGTTTCGACCAGGCGTTCACCCATCCGGTGCTCGGGATCCTGATCTTCGTGCTGGTGATGGGCGGCCTCTTCTGGACGATCTTCGCCTTCGCCACCGTGCCGATGGATCTCATCGAGGCGACCTTCGCCTACCTCGGCGAGTGGGTGCGAGCCACGCTGCCGGCCGGGGCGGTGCGCGATCTGGTGGCCGGCGGGGTGCTCGGCGGGATCGCGGGGACGGTGGTCTTCCTGCCGCAGATCTGTCTGCTCTTCTTCCTCATCAGCCTGCTCGAGGACACCGGCTACCTGGCGCGGGCGGCGTTCGTGATGGACCGGATCCTCTGCCGCTTCGGCCTGCCCGGCTACGCCTTCGTGCCGCTGCTCGCCGCGCACGCCTGCGCGCTGCCCGGGATCATGGCCACGAAGCTGATCCCCGACCGGCAGGACCGGCTCACCACGATCCTCGTCGCACCGTTCATGAGCTGTTCGGCGCGCCTGCCGGTCTACGTGCTGCTGACCACGCTCCTCTTCCGCGACGAGCCGTTCAAGGCCGGGCTCGCGTTCGCCGGCTGCTACCTGCTCGGCGCGCTCGCGGCGCTCGGCAGCGCGGCGATCGCCCGGCGCACGATCCTGCCGGGGCGCTCCCGCCCGATGGTGCTCGAGCTGCCCACCTACAAGGTGCCGTCGCTGCGCAGCGCGCTCTACGTCGCCGCCGAGCAGGGCCTCTCGTTCCTGAAGACGGCGGGCACGGTGATCCTCGCGATCTGCATGGTGATGTGGTGGCTCTCGGCCTATCCCAAGGCCGAGGCGCCCGCCGACGCGATCGCGCTGCGAGCGCAGGCGGCGGCGACCTCCGATCCGGAGCGTGCCGCCGAGCTCCTGACGGCGGCGAACGGCGCCGAGCTGCGCTACCAGCAGGGGCAGAGCTACGCCGGGCGGCTCGGGCGGATCGTGCAGCCGATCTTCGCGCCGCTCGGCTACGACTGGCAGCTCTCGGTCGGGGTGATCACGAGCTTCCTCGCGCGGGAGGTCTTCGTCTCGACGCTGACCGTCCTGCTCGCGGGCACCGACGCCGGCGACAGCCCCGATGCCGGGGTGATCGAGCGGATCCGGGTGGCCACGCGCGCGGACGGCACGCCGCTGCTCACGCCGGCGGTCTCCGCCTCGCTCCTCGTCTTCTTCGTGCTCGCCATGCAGTGCCTGCCGACCCTCGTCACCTCGCGCAAGGAGACGGGGAGCTGGAAGTGGCCGCTCCTCCAGCTCGGCTGGATGTCGACGCTCGCATGGTGCTTCGCCTTCCTCACCTACCACGGCCTCGGCCTGCTGGGAGTCGGATGATGACCGGGTTACCCTGGGGAGACTGGCAGTTCTGGACGGTTTCGCTCGTCGCGGTGGTGGCGCTGGTCTTCTACCTGCGTCCCTATTTCTCGCGCAAGCGCGCCCCCCGCTGCTCGAACTGCGCGGCGCGGCTGGCGCCACCGCCGAAACGGCGCCGCGAAGGCGAGACCTCACGAGGCTAGGACCGGAGACAGACCGGCGCCGTTGCCGGCAGGAGACGAGACGATGGCCGCAACCCGCAACGAACGCGACAGCCTGGGCGAGATCGAGGTCCCGGCGGAGGCGTACTGGGGAGCGCAGAGCGAGCGCGCCCGGCGCAACTTCCCGGTCTCGGGCCTGGTCTTCCCGCGGCGGTTCTTCTGGGCATTGGGATTGATCAAGGCGGAGGCGGCGGCCGTCAACGCCGAGCTCGGGGTGGTGGCGCCGGAGCTCGCCGAGGCGATCCGGGCCGCCGCCGAAGAGGTGGTGGCCGGGGAGCTCGACGCCCACTTCCCGCTCGACATCTTCCAGACCGGCTCGGGCACCTCGACGAACATGAACGCCAACGAGGTGATCGCCAACCGCGCCAACGAACGGCTCGGCGGTGCCCGCGGGACGAAGAGCCCGGTGCACCCGAACGACCACGTCAACGCCTCGCAGTCGTCGAACGACGTGATCCCCACCGCGATCCACGTCGCCGCCTACGCCGCGGTGGCCGAGGAGCTCGAGCCCGCCCTCGCGATGCTCGCCACGGCGCTCGCGGAGAAGGCCGCCGAGCTCGACGACGTGGTCAAGATCGGCCGGACCCACCTGCAGGACGCGGTGCCGGTGCGGCTCGGTCAGGAGCTCGGCGCCCATGCCCAGCAGATCCGCAACGGTCTCGCCCGGGTGGCGGCGGCCCGGCCGCGGCTCGCCGAGCTCGCCCTCGGCGGGACGGCGGTCGGCACGGGGCTCAACGCCCCGCCCGATTTCGCGAGGAAGGTGATCGCGCGGCTGGCGGCCCGCACCGGGTTCGCGTTCGTGGGGGCGCCGAACCGCTTCGAGGCGATCGCGGCGCGCGACGCCGCGGTGGAGCTCTCCGGGGCGCTCCGCACCGTTGCCGTCTCGCTCACGAAGATCGCCAACGACCTGCGCTGGCTCGCCTCCGGTCCCCGGTGCGGTCTCGGCGAGCTGGTGCTGCCGAGCCTCCAGCCGGGCAGCTCGATCATGCCGGGGAAGGTCAACCCGGTGATCCCGGAGATGGTCGTGATGGTCGCCGCGCAGGTGATGGGCAACGACATGACGATCGGCATCGCGGGCGCGGGCGGCCATTTCGAGCTCAACGCGATGCTGCCGGTCATCGCCTGGAACCTGCTCCAGTCGATCCGGATCCTCGCGAACGCGAGCGAGCTGTTCGCCACCCGGTGCGTCGCCGGCCTCGCGGCCGACCGGGAGCGGTGTCAGGAGCTCGTGGAGCGTTCGCTCGCGATGGTCACCTCGCTCGTGCCGCGGATCGGCTACGACCGTGCCGCGGCGATCGCCGCCGAGGCGATGGCCACGGGGCGCACGGTGCGCGAGCTCTGCGTCGAGCGGCAGGTGCTGCCGCCCGACGAGCTGGCCGAGGCGCTCGACCCCCGGGGACAGACGGAAGGCGGAATCCAGACCGGCTGAAGAAGGAGGGTCCGGGGGCGGCCGGCCGCGGGCCGCGCGGCGCCCCCGGACCGGTCCGGCTCAGGGCGCCGGCGGGGCCGCGGCGAGCTGCGTGAGCGCCGCGGCCGGCACGGCAGCGGTCTGCGACGGCGGCTGCGGGGCGGCGGCCTGGTTGCGGAAGGTCGGCTGGTAGTCGGGGTCGCGGACCGCGAGCTGTCCCTCGCGCGCCAGGTCGATCGCCTCGCCGAGGATCCGGAGCGCCTCGCCCGGGGCGTGGAACCCCATCGAGTTCTCGGCCTCGATGAAGTCGAGGCGGAACTGCGCCTGCCGCTGGAGCTGGCGGGCGAGCGCGAGCTCGGCGTCGCTGCGTCCGGCCTCGCGGGCGGCCTTCAGGTCGCCGATCAGCTGGACGAGCGCGTCCATCGCCCGGCCGCGCATCAGGAAGGTCCGCTCCTGGATCTGCTCGGCGCGCGCCTTGAGCTCCTCTTCCGTCCACCGGTGGCAGGTCTGGCACGCCTTCGCCACGTTGAGCAGCGGGCTGCGGACGTGGTGATCGGAGATCTTGAGCGCCCCGACCCGCTCGTACGGCATGTGGCAGTCGGCGCAGGCGACGCCGGAGCGGGCGTGGATCCCCTGATTCCACATCTCGAACTCGGGGTGCTGGGCCTTGAGCACCGGCGCCCCGGTATCGGCGTGGAGCCAGTCGTGGAAGCCGGCCTCGTCGTAGTAGGCCTGGATCTGCTCGATCTTGATCCCCTTCGCCCACGGATAGACGAGCCGCTTCTCGGGTCCCTTGAAGTAGTACTCGACGTGGCACTGGCCGCAGACGAAGGCGCGCATCTCCTGCCGGGTGGCCATCGTGTTCGGGTCGTAGTCCGGGATCCCCTGCGAGGCCTTGAGCGCCCGGATCCCCTCGAGGAAGGCGGGGCGGGTGACGCGCAGCTGCATCGTCTGCGAGTCGTGACAGTCGATGCAGGAGACCGGATGCTCGAGGTACTGCCGGGCCTCGCTGTACGGCATCTGGTTGAGCCGCTCGAAGCCGGCGAAGACGTCGCCGTCGCCGAGCCGCTTGTAGACGACGTGGAGCGAGGCGTGGCAGTTCGCGCAGGTGCCGGGCTGGTTGACGACCTGCTGCCGCTCGGTGAACGCCTGGTCCTCGAGCATGTAGGCGTGCCCGCGCTCCTCGCGGAAATCGACCGCGAAGGCGTAGCCGTTCCACATCGTCACGAGGCGTGGATCCTCCTCGAGCCGCGACTGCGACACCACCGAGCGCGGGTCGGCGTCGGTCGGGGTGCGCGGCATCGCCTCGCTGCCGCCGAAGCGGGTCCGCACCTGGTCCACGGTACGGATGTAATGGTCGTACTGGAGGGGGAAGTTCTTCCCCCAGATCGCCGGATCGTCGGTGTCGTCGTCGAGCTCGACGACGCGGAAGAACGGGTTGCGGGCCTCCGCCTTCCGCTCGGAGATGTTCACCAGCAGCGCGACGACCGCGGCCCCGACGAGGGCGGCGATGATCGCCACCGCCAGCAGGCGGAGGGTGGCGGCTCCGGCTTCGGAGCGGGCTCGGAAGGGGCTCATGGGGCGCTCTCCATCAGTGCAGGTGTCCGACGTTACGGTGGCAGTCGATGCAGTCGAGCGGACCGGTGTGGGCGGCGGGCCGGGCGTCGATGGCGGCCACGATCTCGCCATGACAGTTCCGGCAGGCCGCCTGCGTGACCCGGCGGTTGAGGCCGGTGATCCGGATCGGCTCGTGGAAGTTGCCGAGCGTGAAGGCGCGCGAGTGGTTCCAGCCGTTGAGTGCCTTGACGGCGTACTTGGCCACGAAGCCGGGGGGCGTGTGGCAGTCGTTGCAGACCGCCACCCCGCGGTGGCTGGCGGTGATCCAGCCGGAGAACTGCTCCTCCATCACATGGCAGTTGGCGCAGGCCTTGGGATCGTTCGTAAGGTAGGAGGCACCCTTGGCGTAGCCGAAGGTGAAGATGCCGATGCCCGCGACGGCCCCGATGAGGCCCGCGGCGACCGTGGCGATCAGGGATCTCGTACGCACGGCGGCATCTTATGGGACTCTTCGCGGCGGATCCCTGACGGGTGTCAGCTTTCGTGGCGCGGTGTCCGGTCCGGTCCGGGCCGGCGCCTCAGTCGAGCAGCTCGGCGAGCGCCTCGGCCTGGGAGCCCACGAGGAGCCTCTTGCCGCGGCGCAGGATCGGCGCCCGGAAGCTGCCGGTCGGGCCTTTGAGGTCGGCCGGGGAGACCTCGCTCGCGGGGCGGCGGTCGACCCGTTTGCCGCGCACGATCCAGACCGTCTCGACCGTGCCGAGCAGGGCGAGGACGTCCTCTTCGGAGAGCGGCGCCCTGGTGGTCAGACGCTCCTCGCGAACCTTCGTCTTGCGGGTGGAGAGCACCTCCCGGGTGCGCTTGCAGCCCGTTCAGGAGGGGCGGACGTAGAAGAAATCGACGGTGGCCATGGCCGGGAGTCTACCCCGGCCGCTCAGTCGCCGAGCAGGTCGGCCCAGAAGTCGTCGAGCTCGCGGCGCTCCTTCTTCGTCGGGCGGCCCGCGCCGGCGTCGCGGGTGACGAGCGGGCGGCGCCGCAGCCGCTCGAGCGAGTCGCGCGGCGGCCGGGGCGGGGAGAGATCCTCGTAGAGGCGCGGCACCTCGGCCTTCGGCAGCGGCCGCTCGGCGAGCTCCCGGACGACGAGGGTGCGCGACCAGTCGGGGAAGACCTCGATCTCCACGCGGTCGCCGAGCTGGAGGAGCCGGTGCGGCTTGACACTCACCCCGTTGACCCGCACCCGCGAGAGCTCACACGCCTTCGTCGCCTGCGTGCGGGTCTTGAAGACCCGGGCTACCTGGAGCCATTTGTCGAGGCGGACGGACATGGCGGGACTCTAGCAAGGGGCCGGGCGGTCCGGAGGGTGCGGCGGGGCTCGATCCCGCTTCCGGGTTGCTATGCTGACCCGAAGGAGCCGGGCCGATGCGGGTATCGCGCGACGAGTTCGAGACGCTGGTGGAGAAGGCGGTCGCCGGGCTGCCGGAGGAGTTCCGGCGGCTGCTCGACAACGTGGCGGTGATGGTCGAGGAGGAGCCGTCGGCCGAGGATCTCGAGGAGGTCGGGATCGATCCGGACGATCCCGACCGCGACGAGCTCTTCGGCCTCTACCAGGGGGTGCCGCTGCCCGAGCGGGACAGCTCCTACTCGGCGCTGCCCGACCGGATTGTCATCTACCGGGGTCCGATCCTGCGCTGCTGCGAGAGCCGGCGCGAGGTGCTGCGCGAGGTACGCGACACCGTCCTCCACGAGCTCGGCCACTACTACGGGCTCGAGGAGGACGAGCTGCCGTTCTGAGCGTTCGTGCCCCGCAACACCGCGCCGGGAGGGCGCCGGGGGCGCCTCAGGCCGGCTCGCCGCGCAGCGCGGCGACCTTGCGCGCCGCCTCCGCTCCGATCCGCTGCCGTTCGCGCCGGTAGTACTCCTCCTGCTCCGCGCGGGCATCGAAGTCGGTGAGGCGGGCGAGCTTGTCGCGGTGGAGGATCTCGAGCTCGGCGAGCTTCGCCTCTTCCTGCCGGCGGATCTCGGCGATCTGCTGGCGGACCGGTTCGCTCACCGCCTCCTCGCGCGGCGGCGCGATCCCCTGCGCCTCCAGCCGCTCGAGGGCGAGCTCGTAGGCCGTCTTCATTCCGCGGGTCCGGTCGTTGCCGCTCATGGCCACGGATCCTACCGTGCCGCGGTGCCATCCTGGCGCGTCCGGCGCGCCGAAGTTGCCCGGCCCGGTGTCTCGCGCGCCGGGTGAAACGCCGGAGACCGGGGCGCCTTGCGGCACCGACTTTGCTATTCGTGGAGGGGGCGTCTCCGGGCGCCCGGTTCGCGCGAGAGGAGGCTGGATGATCGAGGCACACCAACTGACGCGCCGCTACGGCGACTTCACGGCCGTCGAGGGGATCTCCTTCGCGGTGCCGACCGGCGAGATCGTCGGGATGCTCGGCCCGAACGGCGCCGGCAAGACCACGACGATCCGGATGATGACCGGCTTCCTGCCCCCGTCCGCCGGCCGGGTGACGGTGGGGGGGCGCGACCTCTTCGCCGACCCGGTCGCCGTCAAGCGGGAGATCGGCTACCTGCCCGAGACGGTGGCGCTCTACCCCGAGATGCGGGTCGAGGAGTACCTCGCCTACCGGGCCCGGCTCGAGGGGCTCGACCGCACCGCCGCCCGGCGGGCGATCGAGAGCGCGCTCGCCCGCTGCCTCGTCACGGACGTGCGGCGGCAGGTGATCGGGACGCTCTCGAAGGGGTACCGGCAGCGGGTCGGCCTCGCGGCGGCGATCCTCCACGAGCCGAAGGTGCTGGTGCTCGACGAGCCGACCGTGGGGCTCGACCCGAAGCAGATCGTGGCGATCCGCGAGCTGATCCGCGAGCTCGGCACCCGCCACACCCTGCTCCTTTCGACCCACATCCTCCCGGAGGTGGAGCTCCTCTGCCGGCGGGTGGTGATCATCGACCGGGGCCGGATCGTCGCCGAAGGGAGCCCGGAGGAGCTCCGGGAGCGGTGGCTCGGCACCTCGCTGGTGCGGGTCGGCTTCACCGGCGCCGCGGCCGGTGCCGGGGAGGCGCTCGCGGCGCTGCCGGGGGTGACCGGGGTGCGGGCGGCGGACGCGGCGACCTACCGCCTCGACTGCGCGGCCGGCGCCGACCCCCGCCCCGATGCCTTCCGGCTCGCGGTCGAGCGGGGCTGGACGCTGCAGGAGCTGACGCTCGAGAAGGCGTCGCTCGAAGACCTCTTCGTCCGCCTCACGACGCGCGAGGAGGGTGAGGAGACCGGGGAGGGGACGGCCGCCGAGGCGGCAGCGGAGGTGGTGTCGTGAGAGGGTTCCTCGCCACGTTCGGACGCGAGCTGCGCGCCTACTTCTTCTCGCCGCTGGCCTACGTCGTCCTGACCTTCTTCCTGCTCGTCAACGGCTACGTCTTCTGGCTGATCGTCAGCTACCTGAACGACCCGCGGGCGCAGGCCGGGGCGCCGCTCGAGCTCTTCTTCGGCCAGACGATCTTCTTCTGGCTGGTGCTGCTCTTCGTCGCCCCGGTGCTCACCATGCGCCTGCTCTCCGAGGAGCGGCGCAGCGGCACGATCGAGATGCTGATGACCGCGCCGGTCACCGAGACGCAGGTGGTGCTCGGCAAGTACGCCGCGGCGCTGGGCTACTACGCCTTCCTCTGGCTGCCGACGCTCGTCTACGTCTGGGTGGTGGCGCACTTCGGCTCGGTCGATCCGGGGCCCGTCCTGAGCGGCTACCTCGGGGTGCTCGGCATCGGCGCCCTCTTCCTCGCGGTCGGGCTCTTCGCCTCGAGCCTCACGAGGAACCAGATCGTGGCGGCGATGGTCACCTTCGCCTTCCTCGTGGTCCTCTTCACCTTCGGGCTGCTGGAGAACCTGGTGGCGGGCGACCACTCCCGCACGCTCTTCGGCTACCTGAACCTCTGGCAGCACATGGACGAGTTCTCGAAGGGGATCGTCGATACCCGGCGGCTGGTCTACTACCTGTCGCTGACCGGCTTCTTCCTCTTCCTGTCGGGCCGCGCGCTCGCGGCGAAGCGGTGGAGGTGAGTGATGGCGCGACCCGAGATCCGGCGGCAGCTCCTCTCGACCTCCTCGCTCGGCGCCGGCGTCCTGCTGGTGGCGGCGCTCGTGGGGTTCGCGAACTACTTCGGCGCGAAGTACTACCACCGTTTCGACTGGACCCGCGACGAGATCTACAGCCTCTCGGAGAAGAGCCTCGGCGTGCTCGACGGGCTCGACCGCGACGTCGAGGTGGTGATCTTCATGCGTCCGGAGTCGCAGCTCTACGGCCCGGTGCGCGAGCTGCTCGCCCGCTACGAGGCGCGCACGCCCCGGGTGCTGGTGCGCGCGGTCGATCCGGAGAAGAACCTCGTCGCCGCCCAGCAGCTCGTCGACAAGTACCAGGTGCGCAACCTCAACGTCGTGGTCTTCGACAGCGGGGACGACCGGCGGGTGATCGAGGAGGCGGATCTGGCCGAGTACGACTACTCCGGGCTCCAGTTCGGCGCCGCGCCCGAGCTGACCGGCTTCCGGGGGGAGGAGCGGTTCACCGGCGCGCTGCTCGAGCTCGCCGAGGCGCGCAAGCCGCGGATCCTCTTCACCACCGGTCACGGAGAGCTGTCGCTCGACGACTACTCCGCCCGGGGCCTCTCCTCGGCGCAGGAGCTCCTCGGCCGGGAGAACCTCGACATGCAGCCGTGGGCGACGCTCGGGGCAAGCGAGGTGCCGGCGGGCACCGACCTCGTGGTGATCGCCGGGCCGACCTCCGGCTTCGTCGCGCCGGAGCTCGCGCTGCTTTCGAAGTACCTCGACGCGGGCGGGCGGCTCCTCCTCCTCCTCGATCCGGCGCTCGGCGAGCGCGACGGGCTGATCGACCTCGGGCTCACCGACTGGCTGGCCGGCTACGGCGTGCGCCTGGGCGCGGACATCGTCGTCGACCCCGCCAACCCCCTGCCGTTCTTCGGTGCCGAGACGATCTTCGTGCAGGCCACCGGGGAGCATCCGGTCGTGCGTTCGCTCGCCCAGGCCAGGCTGCCGGTGATCCTGCCGCTCGCCCGCTCGGTCGGCGCCGAGGAGGCGGCCGCCGGGGTCGAGGTGACGACGCTGCTCGCGACCTCCGCCGAGGGGTGGGGGGAGCGTGATCTCGCCCGTCTCGACGCGGTCGAACGCGGCCCCGGCGACCTTCCGGGGCCCGTACCGGTCGCGGTCGCCGTCGCGACGGCGAAGAAGGGGACGCCGCACGCGGCAGACGATCTCCTTACTCCGGACGGCGAGGCGGAAGCCGGCACTGCCGAGGATGGCGCCGGCTGGCGCCTCGTCGTCATCGGCGATTCGGACTTCGCGACGAACGGCCATCTGGCGAGCGTCGGCAACCCGACGCTGCTGGCCAACGCGATGAACTGGCTCGTGGAGCGCCCGCAGCTGCTCGGCATCGGACCGAAGCGTCCGGAGCAGGTGCGGCTTTCGCTCACCACCGGTCAGCTCCGGGCGGTGACTCTCTGGGTCCTTCTCGGCCTTCCCGGGCTCGCCGTGGCCGCCGGGGTCTGGATGCACTTCCGCCGCCGGCGTTGATCGGCCGCGCGTGATCGCGCCGCGGGGCCGGCCCGCGGCGCGCCTCGCGACGGTTCTCCTATAATCGGCGCATCGTTCAGCCATCCATCAACCTGACCCCGGGGCGAACATGTCACGACAAGAAGAGCAGCAGAAGAGGATCGGTCTGCCCGACAACGCCTACCGCGAGCTGAAGCCCGGCGAGGAGTACCAGCCGGTCATGTCGCCTCATCAGGCGGTTCCCGAGGTGAGTCCCTACTCGGTGACCTGGGGCCTGATCATGGCCGCGGTCTTCTCGGCCGCGGCCGCCTATCTGGGGTTGAAGATCGGCCAGGTGTTCGAGGCCGCCATCCCGATCGCGATCATCGCCATCGGCCTCTCGACCGTCAGCAAGCGGAAGAACGCGCTCGGCGAGAACATCATCATCCAGTCGATCGGCGCCAGCTCGGGGGTGATCGTGGCGGGAGCGATCTTCACCCTCCCGGCCCTCTACATCCTCAACCTCGAGGCGGAGTTCTACCAGGTCTTCCTCGCCTCGCTGCTCGGCGGTGCGCTCGGGATCCTCTTCCTCATCCCGTTCCGGAAGTACTTCGTGCAGGAGATGCACGGGAAGCTCCCCTTCCCCGAGGCCACCGCCACCACCGAGGTGCTGATCTCGGGGGAGAAGGGGGGCAGCCAGGCGCAGATGCTGCTCGTCAGCGGGCTCGTCGGCGGGCTCTACGACTTCGTCATCGCCACCTTCGGCTGGTGGAGCGAGGTCTTCACCACCCGGGTCTTCGCCTTCGGCGAGCGGCTGGCGAACCAGGCGAAGATGGTGTTCAAGATCAACGTCGGCGCCGCCGTGATCGGCCTCGGCTACATCATCGGGCTCAAGTATGCGGCGATCATCTGCGCCGGCTCGTTCGTCGGCTGGTTCGTCCTGATCCCGTTCCTGAACTACTTCGCCGAGGGGATGGCCACGCCGGTCGGCTCCAACATCACGGCGGTGATCGGCGCGATGAGCGCCGAGGAGATCTTCACCCACTACATCCGCCCCGTCGGGATCGGCGGGATCGCGATGGCGGGGATCATCGGCATTATCCGGTCGTGGGGCGTCATCCGGCAGGCGGTGGCGCTGGCGGTCTCGGAGACCACCGGACGCAAGGGCGGGGCGAGCCGGGAGGAGCTGCGCACCCGCCGCGATCTGCCGATGAAGATCATCGGCGTGGGGTTGCTCGCCGTCGCCCTGCTCATCTTCGTCTTCTTCCAGTTCGGGGTCGTCCACAACCTCACCCACGCCCTGGTGGGGCTGGTCATCGTGATGGTCATCGCCTTCCTCTTCACCACGGTGGCGGCGAACGCGATCGCGATCGTCGGCACCAACCCCGTCTCGGGCATGACCCTGATGACGCTCATCATCGCCTCCCTCATCATGGTTTCGGTCGGGCTCAAGGGGGAGACCGGGATGATCGCCGCGCTGGTGATCGGCGGCGTGGTCTGTACCGCGCTCTCGATGGCCGGGGGGTTCATCACCGATCTGAAGATCGGCTACTGGCTCGGTTCGTCGCCGTACAAGCAGGAGTCGTGGAAGTTCCTGGGGACGCTCGTCGCCGCCGCCACGGTGGGCGGGGTCATCCTCCTCCTCAACAAGGCGTACGGCTTCACGGGCGAGAGCGCGATGGTGGCGCCGCAGGCGAACGCGATGGCGGCGGTCATCGAACCGATGATGAGCGGCAAGCCGGCCCCCTGGCTCCTCTACGGGGCGGGCGCGATGCTCTCGCTGATCCTCACCATGATCGGCGTGCCGGCACTCGCCTTCGCGCTCGGGATGTTCATCCCCCTGCAGCTGAACACCCCGCTGCTGATCGGTGGCATCGTGGCGCATCTCGTCGCCACCCGCAGCCATGACGAGAAGCTCAACCAGGCGCGCCGCGAGCGGGGCACGCTGATCGCCTCGGGGTTCATCGCCGGCGGGGCGCTCATGGGGGTGGTCAGCGCCATCCTCCGGCTGCTCGAGATCAACTACGTCGACGAGAGCTGGGTCGACTCCAACCCGTCGCAGCTCCTGGCGTTCGGGATGATGCTGCTGCTCTGCGGCTTCATCTTCTGGCAGTCGCTCCGGGCCCGGCCCGAATCGGAGTAATCGCGGGTCCGGTCGCGCTTCCGGGACGGGCCCGCCCCCTCGGGGCGGGAACGTCCCGGGGTGTCTCATAAGGGAGGAGCCATGCGTCCACGAACTCTTCTCGTCCTCCTCGCCCTGGTCGTCGGGATCGGGGCGTTCGTCTACTTCTACGAGCGGGAGCTGCCGTCGAGCGACGAGCGGGCCGAGCGGGCGAAACGGGTGCTGCCGGGGCTCGCGGCCGAGGCGGTGACCGGGATCGAGATCGAAGGGTCAACCGGGCGGCTGCGGCTCGAGCGGGAAGCGGCGCCGGCGGGGGAGGCCGATACCCTGTCCGGCTGGCGGCTCGTCGAACCGCTCGTGGCGCGGGCGGACAGGGCGCTCGTCGAGGAGCTGCTCACGACGCTCACCGGGCTCACCCGGGAGCGGACGCTCACCGGGGTCGAGCCCGCGGAGGTGGGGCTCGACGCTCCCCGCTTCCGCCTGCGCCTCACGACGCCGGCGGGGGAGCGGGTGCTCGCGGTCGGCGCCGCGGTGCCGGTGAGCGGCGACGTGGTCGTGGCCGAGGGAGAGCAGGGGATACCGCTGGTCGCCCCGGCGGCGTTCGTCGCCGACCTCGAGCGGCCGGCGGCGCAGTGGCGGGCCCGCGATCTCTTCCCCGGCCGGCGCGAGGCGATCTCACGCCTGGAGGTGAGCGGGCCGGCGGGGCGCACGGAGCTCGAACGGGACGGCGAGGCGTGGCGGCTCGTCGCGCCCGTCGCCGACCGCGCCGACCGGGACCTCGTGGGCGGGCTCCTCGCCGACCTCACCGGCCTGCGGGCCGAGGCGTTTCTCGACGACGAGGCGGCGAACGAGGTGCGCCTGAACGGAGAGATCGTTGCTCACCTCGATGGCCGCGAGGAACCGTTTCCGGTCGTGGTGGCCGACGCGGCGGCGGAGTCCGGGCGCCTGCGGGCGCGGGTCGCGGGGGAGTGGGTGGAGCTCGCCACCGCGAACCTCGCCGCGGCGGTGGCGCGCGCCCCCGGCGCGTGGCGCTCCCGCGCCTGGTCGGCGTTCGACAGCTGGCAGGTGGACGCGGTGACGATCGCCGATGCGGCCGGTGCGACCCGGCTCGTGCGTCACGACGGACAGTGGCAGCGTGATGGGGAGGCGATCGACTACGGGAGCGCCGGCGATCTCCTCTACCAGCTGGCCGGAGTGCGCGCCGAGCGGCTCGCCGAGAGCGGCGAGGAGGCGGCGCTCACCGCCGGGGAGCCGGTGCTCACCTTCGAGATCACCGGCCCCGGGGGCGCGACCGAACGGCTGCTCCTCTACCCGGAGCGCGACGGGTTGCGACCGGCCCGCACCGAGGGGCGTGCGGCGGTGCTCCTGCTGCCGGCGGCTGCGGTCGCCGATCTCGAAGCGAAGGTCACGGCAGTGCGCACGGCGCCGGTCGCGAACCCGGTCGCGCCGGCGCCCGCCGAGAATCCTTCTGAACCGTGAGGGCGCCGCTCAGGAGAGCGTGCTGTCGCGGTGCTCGCCGAACACCTCGCGGAGCGTGTCGGCGATCTCGCCGAGGGTGAGCTCGGCGCGCACGCAGTCGAGGATCGGCGGCATCAGCTGCCGCTCCTCGGCCGCCGCCTCGCGCAGCGCGGCGCGGGCGGCCCTGGCCCGCTCGGCGTCGCGCGCCTCGCGCATCGCCCGGACCCGGGCCGCCTGCTCCTCCTCGGCGCGCGGATCGATCCGCAGCGTCTCGGGGACCGGCTCGTGGTCGGTGCCGAAGCAGTTGACGCCGACCACCTTGCGCTCCCCGGCCTCCACCGCCCGCTGCCAGGCGTAGGCCGCCTCGGCGATCTCCTTCTGCACGAACCCCTTCTCGACGGCGGCGAGCGCGCCGCCCATCTCGTCGATGCGGCGGATGTACTCCCGCGCCCCGGCGACGATCTGGTCGGTCAGCGACTCGACGAGCCAGGAGCCGCCGAGCGGATCGGCCACGTCGGCGGCGCCGCTCTCGTGGGCGACGATCTGCTGGGTGCGCACCGCGACCGTGACCGCCTCCTCGGTGGGCAGGCCGAGCGCCTCGTCGCGCGAGTTCGTGTGCAGCGACTGGGTGCCGCCGCAGGCGGCGGCAAACGCCTGGAGCGCCACGCGCACGACGTTGTTCTCGGGCTGCTGCGCGGTGAGCGTGGAGCCGGCGGTCTGGGTGTGGAAGCGCAGCCAGCAGGAGCGCTCGTCCTGCGGCGCGAACCGCTCCCGGACGAGCTCGGCCCAGAGGCGGCGGGCGGCGCGGAACTTCGCGACCTCCTCGAAGAAGTGGTTGTGGGCGTTGAAGAAGAACGAGAGCCGCGCCGCGAAGTGGTCGATGTCGAGACCGCGCGCGAGCACCTGCTCGACGTAGGCGAGGCCGTTGGCGAGGGTGAAGGCGACCTCCTGCACCGCGGTGGAGCCGGCCTCGCGGATGTGGTAGCCGGAGATCGAGATCGGGTTCCAGCGCGGCACCTCGCGGGCGCAGAAGTCGATGATGTCGGCCACCAGCCGCAGCGACGGGCGCGGCGGGTAGATGTAGGTGCCGCGCGCCGCGTACTCCTTGAGGATGTCGTTCTGCACCGTGCCGCCGACCTTCGTCCAGGCGACCCCCTGCTCCTCGGCCACCGCCAGGTAGAGGGCGAGCAGGGTGGCCGCGGTGGCGTTGATCGTCATCGAGGTGGTGACGCGGTCGAGCGGGATCCCGTCGAAGAGCCGGCGCATGTCGTGGATCGAGTCGATCGCGACGCCCACGCGCCCGACCTCCCCCCGGGCCATCGGGTGATCGGAGTCGAAGCCGATCTGGGTCGGCAGGTCGAAGGCCACCGAGAGGCCGGTGGTGCCGCTCGCGAGCAGGTGGCGGTAGCGCTGGTTCGACTCCTCGGCGCTCGCGTAGCCGGCGTACTGGCGCATCGTCCAGAGGCGGCTGCGGTACATGTCGGGGTAGAGGCCCCGGCTGAAGGGAAACGCGCCCGGCAGCTCGGCCGCGGCGTCGGCGGGCAGGTCGGCGGGCGTGTAGGTCGGCTTGAGTTCGAGGCCGGACGGCGTGGTGCGGCCGGGGGCGGGCTTGGCGGACGGATCGGAAGCGCTCATGACCGGATTATAGAAAGCGCCGTGCCGGGCTCTCCCGCCCGTCGGGGCAGGGCCGGGCGAGTCCCACCCATGGTGCCGCTGGGTCAATCCCACCACTAGATATGGTGGCGAGACGCTTGACACGCTCCGAACCGTGGCGTACTTTCTGACCGTCTCAACGACCCTGTCGCGTCCCTCCGATTCAGATCCGATGCGGGCGCGGCGTGTCCCTGGAAAGAGGAGCCGAGGCGATGCAGTCGATCCCGTCCCCGAGCCGAAACGATGCTTCCGCTGCTCCCGCCGGCGCGCCCGCACCGGCCGCGGCTCCGGGGCTCACGTTCCGCCGCCACTTCACCACCCCCGGCATCGATCCGTTCGCGGCCGTGGAGTGGGAGACGCGGGATGCGGTGATCGCCAACGACCGGGGCGAGACGATCTTCGAACAGCGCGGGGTGGAGATCCCCCGGGCGTGGTCGCAGACCGCCACCAACGTGGTGGTGAGCAAGTATTTCCGGGGGCAGCTGGGCACGCCGGAGCGCGAGACCAGCGTGCGTCAGCTCATCGGCCGGGTGGTCGACACGATCGCCTCCTGGGGGCGCCGGGACGGCTACTTCGCGACCCCCGAGGACGAGGCCGTCTTCACCGACGAGCTCAAGCACATCCTGCTCCACCAGCGCGCCTGCTTCAACTCGCCGGTCTGGTTCAACGTCGGGATCGAGGAGCGTCCGCAGTGCTCGGCCTGCTTCATCAACTCGGTCGAGGACACGATGGGCTCGATCCTCGACCTCGCGAAGACCGAGGGGATGCTCTTCAAGTACGGCTCGGGCGCCGGCAGCAACCTCTCCACCCTCCGCTCCTCGCGCGAGGCGCTGGCCGGGGGTGGCACCGCCTCGGGGCCGGTCTCGTTCATGAAGGGGTTCGATGCCTTCGCCGGCGTGATCAAGAGCGGCGGCAAGACGCGGCGGGCGGCGAAGATGGTGATCCTCGACGCCACCCACCCCGACATCGTCGACTTCATCCGCAGCAAGGAGATCGAGGAGCGGAAGGCGTGGGCGCTGATCGAGGCCGGCTACGACGGCGGCTTCAACGTGCCCGGCGGGGCGTACGACTCGGTCGCCTACCAGAACGCGAACCACTCGGTGCGGGTCACCGACGAGTTCATGCGCGCGGTGGTCGACGACCGGGAGTGGACCACGCTCGCGGTGCGCGGCGGCCGGCCGATGGACACCTACCGGGCCCGCGACCTGATGCGGATGATCGCCGAGGCGACCTGGGTCTGCGGCGACCCCGGGATGCAGTTCGACACCACGATCAACGGCTGGCACACCTGCGCGGCGACCGGCCGGATCAACGCCAGCAACCCGTGCAGCGAGTACATGTTCCTCGACGACACGGCGTGCAACCTCGCCTCGCTCAACCTCCTCTCGTTCTTCGACGCCGACCGCGGCTTCGACGTCGAGAGCTTCACGCATACCTGCGAGGTGGTGATCTCGGCGCAGGAGATCATCGTCGACTCCGCCGCCTACCCGACGCCGGCGATCGCGCACAACTCGCACGAGTTCCGCCCGCTCGGCATCGGCTACGCCAACCTCGGATCGCTGCTCATGGCGCGGGGGCTGCCGTACGACTCCGACCTCGGCCGCGACTACGCGGCGGCGATCACCGCCCTGATGACCGGCGCCTCCTACGCGCAGTCGGGGCGGATCGCCGAGCGGCTCGGCCCCTTCCGGAGCTTCGCCCCGAACCGCGAGTCGATGGGGCGGGTGATGCGCCGGCATCGCGACGCGGTCAAGCGGATCGACCCGGCGCACGTGCCGCTCGAGCTGCTGCAGGCGGCCAAGAAGAGCTGGGACGAGGTGGTCGAGCACGTCGAGTCGCACGGGCTGCGCAACAGCCAGGTCTCGGTGCTGGCGCCGACCGGAACCATCGCCTTCATGATGGACTGCGACACCACCGGCATCGAGCCCGAGGTCGCGCTGGTGAAGTACAAGAAGCTGGTCGGCGGCGGCACGTTCAAGATCGTCAACCGCACCGTGCCGCTCGCCCTCGCGCAGCTCGGCTACGAGAAGGAGGAGATCCGCGCGATCGTCGAGTATCTCGACGAGCACGAGACGATCGAGAACGCGCCCCGCCTCGCGCCCGAGCACCTGCCGGTCTTCGACTGCGCCTTCAAGGCCGCGCACGGCACCCGCTCGATCCACTACCTCGGACACCTGCGGATGCTCGCGGCGGTGCAGCCGTTCCTCTCCGGGGCGATCTCGAAGACGATCAACATGCCCGAGGAGTCGACGGTCGACGAGATCCAGCAGGCGTACATCGAGGGGTGGCGGCTCGGCCTCAAGGCGGTGGCGATCTATCGCGACAACTGCAAGCGGAGCCAGCCGCTCTCCACCCGCCGGGAGAAGCAGCCGGCCGCCGCGGCGGCCGCGGCGCCGGTGATCGAATACCGCGCGCGCCGCCGCAAGCTGCCCGACGAGCGGCGGGCGATCACCCACAAGTTCTCGATCAACGAGCACGAGGGCTACCTGACGGTCGGCCTCTACGAGGACGGCATGCCGGGGGAGATCTTCCTGGTGATGGCCAAGGAGGGCTCGACGATCTCCGGGCTGATGGACGCCTTCGCCACCTCGGTCTCGATCGCGCTCCAGTACGGCGTGCCGCTCAAGACCCTGATCGACAAGTTCACCCACACCCGCTTCGAGCCCTCGGGCTTCACCAAGAACCCCGAGATCCCGATCGCGAAGTCGATCACCGACTACATCTTCCGCTGGCTGGCTTCGAAGTTCATGAACACCCAGCAGCAGCAGGAGGCCGGGGTGGTGCGGCGCGACGAGGTGGTCGCCGCCGCGCCCGAACCGGAGCCGGAGACCGTGCCGGAGCCGATGCGGATCAGCTTCCTCTACCAGCAGGACGCGCCGTCCTGCCACGAGTGCGGCGCGATCATGGTCCGCAACGGCACCTGCTACAAGTGCCTCAACTGCGGCTCGACGAGCGGCTGCAGCTGAGGGCTCGCCCGCGGAGCACCGCCCTCACGGGCGATAGGCGAGGAAGAGCCAGAACCGGTTGGTGTCCTTCAGCGGCGGGTCGAAGACGCGGGCGGCGCCCACGCGCAGGCGCAGCCCCGGGATCCTGACGAGCGGGATCGGGCCGCTCAGCAGCTCCAGTTCGAACCCGGCCAGGCGCAGCCAGTCGCCCCGCTCGCCGCCGGCCGACCAGACCCGGTGGCGCTCGAAGAAGAACGGGATCCCGCCGAGCGCGAGCGTCGCCCGCTGCCCCTCGTGATCGTCGCCGACGAGCAGCGCGGTGGGGAGCGCCGGCGCTTCGAGCCGCCGGCCGCGCTGCGTGTCGGGCACGAGCGACCCGTCCGCGCCGCCGAGGCGGAGCCGGTCGAACGGCGACGGGCTGCCGCGCACCGTCTGCCGCTGCCAGGCGATCTCGAGGCCGTGGTTTCCCTGGTAGTAGGCGCCGAGCCCGACCTCGCCGCCGAAGCGCCGCCACGAGGAGCCGTCGCTCGTGCCGGCGTCGAACGCGGCGTCGAAACGTTCCACCAGCTGCCAAGGCCGGCGCGAAGGCTGGCGTTCGAACGCCACGGCGAGCGAGGAGACCCGGCGGTCGAAGCTTCTTCCGGTCTCGGGCGAGACGCGGTCCGCCGCGAGGGCGAGGGCGGTGGCGAGCTGCGTGGCCCGCCACGCCCGGTCCCACCCCAGCCGGAGCTCGGCACCGCTCTCGCGGGCGTCGAGCGCTTCGCCGAGGGCCGCCGGGGCATCGCGGTACCGGGACGGTTGCGATTCGAGCGAGAAGAGGTGGAGGCTCATCGCGACCGGAGAGCCCCGCCAGGCCGCGGCGAGCATGCCGCCGTTGGCGCCCTCGTCGCCACCGTACGTGCCGAGGGCGAGCGTCGAGAAGCGCCCCACCACGTCGGTCGTGTGCAACCCGAGCTCGAGCGATCTCTCGGCGGAGCTGAAGAGCCCGCCGGCCATCACCCGGAGCTCCTGCCGCCCGAGCCCGTACGCTCGCCCCGGGCTCACGGGATCGAGGCGGAGTGGACCCAGGTCCGCGGGCGGCACCGGCCGGACGGCGGGGGCGAAGACGGCCTCGACGGCCTCCGGCGGCAGCGGCGCGAGCGGTTCGAGCGCGGCCAGCCGCAGGTCGAGGCCGTGCGGTTCGAGAGCGAGGAAGAAGACCCTGCCGTCGTTCGTCGGCGCCGGCGCGAGCGCCGCGGCGGTCGATCGCGTCACCGGCTCGGGCGGCGCGCTCCCCTCGACGTCGAGGCGGGCGAGGCCGATGAGCCCGTCCTGACCCAGGCTTGCGAGGAGCGATCGTCCGTCGGGCAGCCAGGCGAGGTGGGACGGGTAGGCGTCCGCCGGGACGGGCAGCTCCCGCTCCTCGCCGCCGTCGAGAGCGAGGAGGAGCGGACGCCAGCGGCCCTCCCGGTGGCGGAGCGCCGCGATCGTCCTGCCGTCGGGGCGGACCCGGGGCTCCGCCCAGATCTCCGTGACCGAGGGCGGCGTGAGCTCGGTGACGGCGCCGGTGGCGAGCTCGACGCGCACGAGCTGCGAGGAGCCGTGCCGGTGGCGCACCCCCACCGCCCAGGTTCCGTCGGGGCCGGGGTCGGCGGCGCGGACGTCGGCGAGCGTGGTCAGGCGCCGCACCTCGCCGGTTTCGAACCGCCAGAGGAAGAGATCGGGGTGGAGGAAACCGGCACCATCCGGCTCGAAGCGTTCGAAGAGCAGCGCCTTGCCGTCCGGCAGGAAGCGCAGCGAGGAGGGCTCGGCGCCGTTGCGGGTCACCAGTTCGAAGAGCGGCTCGCGCGCGAGCGGCCTGGTCCGCACCGGCGCCACGTCCTCGGGGTCCCGGGCGAGCAGCTCGTCCCGCTTCTCCTCCCATCTCTTCTCGGCTTCGGCGTCGGGCGCGGTGGACCAGACGACGATCCGGGAGGCCTGGCCCTTGCGCTGGCGGACGATCGCCACCTTCGCGCCGTCGGGCGAGACCGCCGGGGCGCCGGTCGCCCAGCCGAGCTCCTGCCAGAGCTCACCCTCCTGCCGGGTCGGCGCGAGCTGGCGCTCCACTTCCATCGCCCGCCAGGTCAGCTCGGCGGTGAAGCGGTCGTAGAGGCGTGCCGGCGACTCTCCGAAGACCCCTTCGAAGGCGGTGTCGAAATCCCGGTTGGTATGCGCGCTCAACCGGGCCCAGAGGTGCCGGAGGCTCTCCGGACCGGATCGGTCGACCAGCCATTCGAGATAGGAGGAGCCGACGAGGTAGGCCATGCTCATCCCGAGATAGCTCTCCCAGTCCTGGGCGAGCGCTCCGTAGGCGGGCAGCCGGCCGGCCACGGCCCAGCGGCGCAGGATCGAGGCCCGCAGGTCGCTGTTGGGGCGCCCCCGGCCGGTGAGCCGGCCCTCGACGTAGGTCGCGTACCCCTCGTGCACCCAGCGGGGGGCCCGGAGGCTGAGCGGCCCGACCGGCAGCAGCCGCTGCAGGAATCGTCGCCACGGGTTGCGCGACGGCCGCAGGAGATGGACGAGGTGGAGGTCCTCGTGGACGACGAGATCCTCCGCCCAGTCGGCGAAGTTGCCGATCGTCGAGGCGGGCTCCGGAGGGCTCGTCCAGAGCACCATCCGGGGGGTGTCGAGCAGCGGGATCGCCTGGCCGTTGGCCGCGGCGACGGGGTCGGCCACGACGATGTCGACGATCTGCTCGGGCGCCCAGCCGACCTCGGCGACGACCCGTTCGCGGATCGCCTCCAGCCGGGCCGCCAGGTGGAGCGTCCACGCTTCCGTCGGGGCCGGGTAGTGCACCCGGTAGTGCGGGGTGGTGAGCGTGCGCCAGTCGGCCTCGGGACCCTGCGCCAGAGCCGGAGTCGAGAGGAAACAGAGCGCTGCGAGGGTGCAGACCAGGGATCTCATGAAGGGAGCATACGCTCCGAAGGCGCGCGGAGGGCCGTTCCCTGGCGCCGGCGGCGGCGCGGCGATAAGCTCTCGCCCTCATGGAAAACGCTGCCCTGCAACCGAATCCGTCCCGCGAGCGCCGGCCGTTGCTGCTGCTGGCCGGCGTCGCTCTGGCCGCCGGCCTCGTCGCCGTCGTCGGCCTCCTGTTCAGCCTCCGGGGCCCGTCCCGGAGCACGGCGTCCGGGGAGATCGTCCCCCCCTTCCGCCTCGCCGCCCTCGACGGGCGGCAGCTCGGCCCCGGCGACTACACCGGCCGGGTCGTCCTGATCGACTTCTGGGCCACCTGGTGCGGGCCGTGTCATCTGCAGGCCGACGTGCTGGCCGAGCTCTATCCGCGCCTGGCCGGAGAAGGAGTCGCCTTCCTCGCGGTGAGCGTGGGCGAGAAGGAGGCCACCGTGCGGGAGTACGCCGCGAAGAAACCGTACGCCTGGCCGGTGCTGCTCGATTCGGAGCACACGGTCTCCGACCAGATGCGGGTCTCGGTGCTGCCGACGATCGTCGTGCTCGACGGCGAGGGCCGCGAGGTCTTTCGCCAGGGCGGGCTCACCGACGCCGCCACCCTCGAGCGGGCGATCCGGCAGGCCGCGCGCGGCTGAGCCCGGACCGAAACGCCACCGGCCCGGCAGGGAGCCGGGCCGGTGAGCGGGCGCGGCCGGCGAGCGGCCGCCGGGTGATCCGCGATCGGGTTACTGCAGCACGACGAGGACGACGCGCCGGTTCTGGGCGCGTCCGTCCCGGCTGTTGTTGTCGCCGACCGGCGACATCTCGCCGTAGGAGATGACCGACATCCGGTGGAGCGGGATCCCCTTGAGGCTCAGGTAGCGGCGCACCGCCTCGGCCCGCGCCTCGCCGAGCTCGTAGTTGTACTTCTCGGCGCCGACGCTGTCGGTGTGCCCCTGGACCTCGACGTAGACGTCCTTGTTCTCGCCCGCGAGCTTCGCGGCGAACTCGTCGAGCGCCGCCCGCGCCTCGTCGGAGAGCTCGGCCTTGTTGAAGCCGAACTTGATCTTGTCGTCGGAGAGCACGGTCTCGTAGAGGAGCTTGCCCTCGGCGAGCTTGCCGGCGGCGATCGCCCGGTCGAGAGCCTCCCGCGCGGTCTGCGAGGCGTTCTCGAGGGCCTGGGCGTTGGCGGCGAGCTGCGCGTCGTGGTCGGTCAGCTTGGTCTGGGTCGCCTCGACCTGCGTCTCGACGGTGTCGACCCGCTCGTTGACCGTCTTGATCTCCTGCTGGACGTACGACTTGGTGGCGCAGCCGGCGACGAGCAGCACGGCGGCGCCGAAACTCAGGATCCTGATGACTCGCATGACTCCTCCTTCGGTTCGGTTAACTCGGTCCCCGTGGCGTTCAGCGCGCGGGCGGCCGGCCTTCGTAGCCCTTGCGGGCGAGGACACGCAAGTGTTCACGGCCGGGCAGGTCGACCTCGATGCGCCGGTAACGGGATTCCCCGCGCCCCGTGACCGGGAAGCTGAGCACGTACTGATAGCGCAGCTCTTCGGCGACGGCGGCACTGACGGCGGCGAGATCGCGGCTGCTCCGGAGCGCATAGTAACGGCCTCCGGTGAAGCTCGCAAGGAGATTGAGGGCGTCGGCAAACCGGAAGAGCTTCTGCCGGTCGATGCCGAGGCGGAACGGATCGCCGGCGGAGAGACCGAAGACGTAGACCGGCAACTCGGCCCGGCGGACGAGCTCGCGGGCCTCCGCGGCGGAGATGCTGCTCGCGTTGTCCACGCCGTCGGTGATCAGGAGCGCGGCGCGGCGCGGGAAGCGGGCGGCGCCGGCGATCTCCGGCAGGCGGGCGATGGCGTCGTGGAGCGCCGTGGTCCCGTACGCCTCCCAGGTCGCGACCGCTTCGTGGAGGGCGTCGTGATCGGTGGTGAACGGCACCTCGACGCGGGCCGCTTCGCCGGCGAAGGTGGCGAGGGCGATCTCGTCGCCGGGGCGGGCCAGGGTGACGAGCCGGGAGATGGCGCGCCGGCTCGCGGCGAGCTTGCCGAGCGCCTCCATGCTGCCGGAGACGTCCTGGAGCACGACGAGGCTGACCGGCGCCTCCGCGCGGCGTTCGAAGTCGCGGATGGCGACCGGCTGGCCGTCCACCCGCAGGCGGAACGCCTCCCGGCGGAGGTTCTCGACGTAGCCGTTGCGCCCGCGCACGATCACCGGCACCAGGACCCAGCTGACCGAGACCTCGCTGGAGAAAGCGGGCGGAGGTGGCGTCGGGCTGGGGGGAGGCGAGGCCGGAGGCGGCGCGGCGCCGATCCGGACCGCCGTCAGCAGCGCGAGGAGGAACGCCGCGCCCCGTGCCCGGAAACGGCCCGGGACGGCGGGGCGCGGACAGGGCCGGAGCGGAGAGCGGTGCGGGAGAGGAGGCATGGGGCGGGGGTGCGCGCGGAGGCGCAATGTGCCATTCTAACCGGTGGGCGGCTTCGACGGCGGTGATGCCGTTGTGTTAGCCTGCTCCCGTCCCGGCAGTAGCCGTTCGACGCTCCCACCCCGTTCTGGAGGGCACCATGAAGAAGACGATCGTCCACATCGTCGGAACCGGCACCATCGGCGAGCCGCTCATCGGTCTCTTCACCGACTTCAAGCATTACCTCGGCATCGACGAGGTGACCTTCCACAAGCGCACGCCGCTGGCCAACGATCGGGCGAAGATCAACCACCTGATGTCGCGTGGCGCGGTGCTCGCCACCGACAGCGACCAGCGTGACGCCTTCGAGAAGCTGGGGCACAAGGTGGCGCTCGAGGCCGAGGAGGCGCTCGCCCGGGCGACGGTGGTGATCGACTGCACTCCGGCCGGCAACGAGAACAAGAAGAAGTTCTACGACCACATCGAGGGGCCTCGCGGTTATCTCGCCCAGGGGAGCGAGTTCGGCTTCGGCAAGCCGTACGCGCGGGGCGTCAACGACGAGGCGCTGGTGGCCGGCGAGGATCGCTTCATCCAGATCGTCTCCTGCAACACCCACAACATCACCACCCTGATCAAGACGCTGGGCCGGGAGCCGGACGGCAGCTACGCGCTCGAGCGGGGCACCTTCGTCTGCATGCGGCGGGCCAACGACATCTCCCAGACGAAGTCGTTCTGCCCGGCGCCGCAGGCCGGCAAGCACGACGACGCGGATTTCGGCACCCACCACGCACACGACGCCCATCACGTCTTCGAAACCCTCGGCCTCGGTTTCGACCTCTTCTCGAGCGCGGTGAAGCTGAACACGCAGTACATGCACTCGATCTGGTTCAACCTCCGCTTCCGCCGCGACGTGACGCGGGAGGAGATGGTCGCGCGGCTGGCGGACAATCCGCTCGTCGCCCTTACCGACAAGCGGGACGCGAACGAGGTCTTCAGCTTCGGCCGCGATCACGGCTACTACGGCCGGATCCTGTCGCAGACGGTGGTGGCCACCCCGACGCTCGCGGTGCGGCGCAATCGCGACCTCTTCGGTTTCTGCTTCACGCCGCAGGACGGCAACTCCCTGCTCTCCTCCATCGCCGCCGCCCTCTGGGCGATCGAGCCCGACTGGGAGAGCGTGGCGAAGCGCCTCGAGTGGACCAAGCGCTGGCTCTTCCGGGAGATCTGAGTCCGGGAAAGAGGGGGCGGGTCCGGCGATGAGCCGCCAGCCCGCCACCTTCCGTCTGGGCGAGCTTGCCATCGAGGGCTGCTCGCGCGCCGGCGAGGAGACCTGGTTCCGGGTCTCCCCGCCGGGCCTCGCCTTCGACGTCGGCCGCGGTCCGCTCACGCTCGCCGGCGTCCGGGATCTCTTCGTCACCCACGGGCACCTCGACCACGTCCTCGGGCTGCCGTACCTCCTCTCCCGGCGCGCCCTCGATCATCCGTGGGGGCGGCGGGTCTTCTGCCCGGCCGAGATCGCCGACGACCTGGCGGCGCTCGTGAAGGTGGCCGAGCGCCTCGAGCGGACGCAGTACCCGTTCACCCTCTGTCCCCTCGCTCCCGGAGACCGGGTCGAGGTCGGGCGCGATCTCCAGGTGGAGGCGTTCGCCACCGACCACGTGGTGCCGAGCCTCGGCTATCACCTGCTGCGCCACCGCTACCGGCTGCGGGAAGAGCTCCGGGAGCTCGCGCCGGAGGAGGTGGTGGCGCGCAAGCGCGCCGGCGAGGCGGTGGAGGAGCGGAGCGAAGAGCGGTGGCTCACCTTCTGCGGCGACACCGGCCCCTCGATCTTCACGCGGGAGCCGGCGCTCTTCGCCTCGCGGGTCCTGATGCTCGAATGCACCTTCCTCGATCCCTCCCACCGCGAACGCGCCGGCCGTTTCGGCCATCTCCACCTCGCCGATCTCGCGGCGGTCGAGGAGCGGTTCGAGAACGAAGCGGTGATCCTCTACCACCTCAGCCGCCGGCACCGGCCGGCCGACCTGCGCCGGCAGGTCGACGCGCTGCTCCCGCGGCTCGCACCGCGCGTGCACGTGCTGCTCGAGGGCTGAGGGGCGCGATTCCGTGAGCCCGCGGCAGCCGTCTGACGAAGGGACGGGGAAGGGCGAGCGCCGGCGACCGGTCGCCGCGCGTCTCGCCGAGCTCGAGGAGCTCGAGCTGACGATCGACCAGCTCGTGACCGGCGGCGAGGGCCTCGGCCGGTTCGAAGGGATCCCGATCTTCGTGCCGTTCGCGGCTCCGGGGGATCGCCTCCGGGTCCGGCTCGTGGCACGCCATCCGGGCTACGGACGCGCCGAGATCGTGGCGCTGCTCGCGCCCGGGCCGGGGCGCCGGGAGCCTCCCTGTCCGCACTTCGGCCGCTGCGGCGGCTGCGATCTCCAGCACCTCGACGACTCCCTCCAGGTGCGGCTGAAGGTGATGGCGGTGGCCGAGACGCTGCGCCGGATCGGCGGGCTCCGGTTCCCCGCCGAGCAGATCGAGGTGGTCTCCGGCGAGCCGTGGGGCTGGCGGCTGCGCACCCAGCTCCACACCGCGCCGGCGGCGGCTGGCGAGGGTGTGCGGGTCGGCTATCACGCCCGGGGGAGTCACGAGCTGGTGGCGATCAGCCGCTGCCCGGTGCTCGTGCCGGCGCTCGAACGGGAGGCGGTGACGCTCGCCCGCCGCCTGCCCGCCGAGGGCGTTCCCCGCCGCCTCGACGTCGCGGCCGGCGATGGCGGTGAGGTGGCGATCGCCCCTCTCGTCGGCGATCTTCCGCATGGCGAGCTCGCGGTCAGGGTGGGGGAGTTCCGCTATCGGTTCGACGCGCGCTGCTTCTTCCAGGGGCACCGCGGGCTGCTCCCGCAGCTCGTGGACCGGGTCGTGGGCGACGCGGGGGGGGAGCGGGCGTACGACCTCTACGGTGGAGTCGGGCTCTTTGCCCTGCCGCTCGCCCGGCGCTACCGCGAGGTGGTGGTGGTCGAGGGGGACCGGATCGCGGCCCGCTACGCGCGGCGCAACCTGCGCGAGCACCGGCTCGGCGGCGAGGTGATCACCCAGGCGGTCGAGAGCTGGATCCGCACCGGGCTGCCGGACGGGGCGCCGCGGGTGGTCGTCGATCCTCCCCGCACCGGCTTGCCGGTCGCGGTGCGGGCGCTGCTCAGCCTCCGCCGTCCGGAGCGGCTCACCTACGTCTCCTGCCATCCGGCGGCGCTCGCGCGTGATCTCGCCGCGCTCGCGGAGGCGTTCACGCTCGAGCGGCTCGTCTTCCTCGATCTCTTCCCGCAGACCGCGCATCTCGAGGTGGTCGCGCAGCTGGCCGCGAAGGCGCGTCCCGCGGTGGTCGTGCCGCCGCCGGGCCCTCGGCGCGCTGCCGCCCGGCCCGGGCGACGGTCTCCCGGCCGGACCGGTGACGGCTCGCGACGCCCTCCCGGAAAGGGGCCGGGGGGCGCGCCCCGGCGCGGGAGCCACCCGCACCCTCCCGGCTCCGGCGGCCGCCGCCGGCCGCCCCGTTAGAATGACCGGCGTGACCACTCCCGGCACTTATCGCCTCGAGCTCGGCAAGGAGGATTTCAAGTTCTCCTGCGCCCACTTCACCCTCTTCCCGGACGGCGGCGCCGAGCCGCTCCATGGCCACAACTACCGGGTACGGGTGACGGTCGAGGGCGACCGGCTCGACGCCCTCGGCATGCTCGTCGACTTCGCCGCGGTCAAGCGCGCGGTGCGCCGGCTCTGCGCCCGGCTCGACGAGCGGGTGCTCCTCCCGCAGGAGGCCCCGGATCTCGTCTGGGAGCGCCGCGGCGAGGAGGTCGAGGCGCGCTACGCCGGCCGCCGTTACCTCTGGCCCGCTGCCGAGGTGCTCCTGCTGCCGCTCGCCAACACCAGCGTCGAGCTGCTCGCGGCCTGGCTCTGGCGCGAGCTCGCCCCGGAGCTCGCCGGCTTCCCGGTGCGGAGCCTCGGGGTCTCGGTCGAGGAGACGCTCGGGCAGGGCTGCCGCTACTCGGCGCCGCTGCCCGGCTGAGCCTCGTCACCACCCGCGCCGGGAGGCGGGAGCTCCCGGCCCCGCCACGGGGCGAGCCGCCCCCGGCGAAAGTCGGCGAGCGCGGTGAGGAGGAGCGCCGCGAAGAGCAGTCCCTCGAGCGGTGCTGCGAGCGCCGGCGCGGCAGGGAAGCGCGCCGAGGTTCGCAGCACGCCGGAGGCGATCGCCGCGAGCGCCCAGAGCAGGCCGGCGGCCGGCAGCGCTCCCGTCGCGAGCAGCACCGTGACGCCGAGGGCGGGCAGGGCGGCGAAGCTGGCCACGGCACCCGCGAAACCGGCCCGGGAGCCGTAGAGGAGCGCGAGGTTCCGGCGCCACCCCTGCCAGGCGGCCCGGAAGCCCGGATACATCTCGACCTCCAGCAGATCGAAGGCGCGGAAGAAGCCGGCCCGGCCGCCGGCGGCGACGAGGCGTCGGGCCAGGGTGACGTCGTCGAGCGCCACCCGGGCGAGCGGTTCGAGACCGCCGGCCGCCGCCAGGGCCGCCCGGCGCACGAGGAGGAACTGGCCGTTGGCGAGCGGGGGCTCGCCCTCCCCTTCGGCGTACGGCGCCCAGTCGCCCAGGTCGGCGTCGAGGAGCGCGAAGACCGGCGGCGTGAGGAGGCTCGCCCCCCAGCCGGAAACGCGCTGATGCCCGGCGATCGAGACGAGGTCGAGCGGCCCGGCGGCCGCCGCGGCGTGGGCGCGGGCGAGCAGCTCCGGATGGTGCCGGGTGTCGGCGTCGGTGAAGAGGAGCCACTCCGACTCCGCGCCGGCAGAGCCCCGCGCGAGGGCGTGGACCTTGCCGCTCCAGCCGGCGGGCAGGGGACCGGCGGAGGCGAGCGTGAGGCGTCCGCCCGCCTTCGCCGCGAGCCCGGCCACGAGCGCCGCGGTCGCGTCCCGGGAGCCGTCGTCGACGACCCGGAGCTCGAGCGGCGCGCTCTGGCCGAGCAGGCTCTCGACGCAGGCCACGACCTGCGCGGCCTCGTCGCGCACCGGCAGGATCGCGAGGGTGGACGGCGGGGTGGCCGGCGCGGCCGGCGGGAGCGCCGGCGCGGCGGCCCGGGCGCCCGCCAGACGCGAAGCGAAGGCGAGGAGCGCGACGCCGGCCAGCGCGGCGGCGAGGAGCAACGGCGCTACCCTTCGAGGAGGGCGCGCAGCGCGGCGACGACCTCGCCGGGCTCGGCGTGCCGCCCGCTGTCCCAGCGGGAGAAGACGAGCTGGCCGTCGAGCCGGACGTCGAAGATCCCGTTCCGGCCGCCGATGAGCTGCGGCTCGAGGCCCGTCTCCCGCATGATCTCGGCCGCCAGACTGACGGCCCGGGGCAGGTGGTTTCAGGCCACGCAGTATTCGATCGTGAGCTTCGGCATTTTCCCTCTCTGGGGGTCAGAGCGGCCGGCGTCCGCAGATCGCGCCGGAGTTGAAGAACGGATAGAGGTCGCGGATGCGTTCCAGGTCGGGCACGAGCTCGACCGGCGCGAGACCGGCGCCGGTGAAGAGGCGCCGCCAGACCTCCGGCGTGAGGAAGCCCGGCTCGGGCCGCCGCTCGGGGTCGAGCTCGACGCCGACGAACCCCTCCAGCGCGAGGAAGACCATCTCGGCCGCGATCGGCTGGCCGGGGAAGAGGCGGATGCACTCCCCGCCCACCAGCCAGCCGCCCGGAGCGAGCCGCTCCCGGAGCCGGGCGAGGGCCGCCGGCAGGTCGCGGGCGACGTGGAGGACGTTGACCGCGAAGACGAGGTCGAACTCCCCGGCCGCCGTCGCGGTGGCGTCGAGCGGGAGGTCGATGTCGAGGGCGGAGAAGGAGAGCGGCACGCCGGGGAAACGGGAGCGCAGCGCCCGCTCCGCCCGCCGCCGGAAGAAGGTGCTCGGCTCGGTCACCTCGTAGCGGGTGAGGTCGCCGAGCCGGCCGGCCTGCTCGAGCCGGGCGAGGAGCTCCTCGGTGGCGCTGCCCGCGCCGGCGCCGAGCTCGAGCACCGCGAACCGGCCCGCCGGCGCCCGCGTGAGCGCGGCGACCGCGGCGATCACGTTGTTGATCGCGTAGACCGGATGCCGGTTCGAGAAGTACTCCCCCCAGAGACCGACGTGCCCGGCGCCGAGGAGCACCTGCTCGCCCCGCACCTCGCCCCGCGCGAGCGGCGGGTAGAGGCCGCCCGCGAGGTCGAGCAGCTCGAGGCTCGGGGCGATGCCGGGGTCGGTCGCGAGCCCCTGGGCGCGCAGCTCGGCGCGGTGTTCGGAAGGCCACGGTCCGACGGCGCGATAGCGCGGCGCGCCGGTCCCGTCCTGCCCCGCGACGGCGAGCACCCCGTCGGCGGCGAGCCGGCGCAGGAGGCCCTGGAGCGCGGGCACGAAGCCCGGCACGAAACCGCGCCGCGCCGCGAGCTCGTTGGCCGAGAGTGCGTCCGCGAGCGCCGGCGCGAGGGCGAGCTCGGCGGCGAGCGCGAGCGCCCAGTCGCCGGCGTACCGTTCGACCAGCTCGACGCAGAGCTGGAAATGCTCGGAGAACGGCTCGGGCGGGAGCTCTCCGAGAACGCCGGCGAGATCGGGGGGAGAGGGCGTGGCGATGAACGCGGGCATCCCGGTCATTCTACGCTCCGCCGCGGCCGGAGCCGGGGCTGCGGTGCGCTAAGATCCACGGGCGCCGCCCGCGCTGCCCCGCCCATGACCGAGATCGAGACGCCCGCTCCCGCCCCGAACGACGCCGACGAGGTGAAGGCCGGGCGGATCGCGAGCCACGTGCGCGCCATCCTCACCGAGCTCGACCTCGACCTCGACGAGCCAAATCTCCGCGACACCGATCTCCGGGTCGCCAGGCTCTATCTCGAGATGTTCCAGGGCCTGCGCCAGGGCGCCGAGCCCGCCGTCACCACCTTCCCGAACGACGAGCATTACCGCGCCATGGTCATGGAGCGGCGGATCCCGTTCTACTCCCTCTGCGCCCACCACCTGGTGCCGTTCTACGGGCAGGCGCACATCGCCTACATCCCGCGCGACCGGATCATCGGCATCTCGAAGTTCGCGCGGATCCTGGAGTTCTACGCCAAGCGTCCGCAGCTCCAGGAGCGGCTCACCGAGCAGGTCGCCGACTACCTCCAGGAGGCGCTCCGCCCGCTCGGCGTCATGGTGGTGATCGAGGCGCGCCATCTCTGCGTCGAGATGCGGGGAGTGAAGAAGCCCGGCGCGGAGACCGTGACCTCCGCGATCCGCGGCGTGTTCCACCAGAAGCAGGTGCGCGAGGAGTTCCTCGACCTCGTGCGCCTCGACTGATCGGAGAGAGACGATGAACGCCCCTCGCGCCGTGTTCGCCGGTTCCGGGATCGCCGTGCCGCCGCTGGCGATCGACAACGCCACCTTCGCGCGGGTGCTCGACACCAGCGACGAGTGGATCCGGGAGCGCAGCGGCATCGTCAGCCGCCGCTTCGTCGAGCCCGGGGTCGGCTCCTCGGTCCTCGGCATCGAGGCGGCGCGCGCCGCGCTCGCCGATGCCGGGATGGAGGCCGGCGAGCTCGACTACATCGTCTGCGCCACGATGACGCCGGATCATTACTTCCCCGGCGTCGGCACCCTCGTGCAGGAGGGGCTCGGGATCCCGCCGCTCCCGGCGCTCGACATCCGGCAGCAGTGCGCGGGGTTCGCCTACGGGCTCCAGGTGGTCGACGCGCTGATCCGCAGCGGCCTAGCGCGCAACGTGCTGCTGGTGGGCACCGACGTCCACTCGGCGCTGATGCCGCTCTCGCCGCGGAGCTGGGACGTCCTGCTCGGCCACGATCCCGGCCCGCTCGACGCCGAGGAGCTCGCCGCCAACTCCCGCTTCCGCCACCTCGTGGTGCTCTTCGGCGACGGGGCGGGCGCGATGGTCTTCCGCGCCGAGGAGGATTCCGGACGCGGGATCCTCGGCGCCGTGCTCTACGGCGAAGGGGCGCACAAGGAGATCCTCCACGTGCCCGGCGTGGGCTCGGCGCGGCGTCCGTTCGTCTCGATCGAGCAGATCGCGAACGCCGACGTCGTGCCGGTGATGCACGGCCGGCACGTCTTCCGGCTCGCGGTCACCCGGATGCCGGAGGCGACCCGCGAGCTGCTCGCCCGCCACGGCTACGGTCTCGACGAGCTCGACCTGCTCGTCATGCACCAGGCGAACCTGCGGATCAACGAGGCGGCGCAGAAGGCGCTCGGGCTCCCCGACTCGAAGGTCCACCACAACATCTACGAGTACGGCAACACCACCTCGGCGACCCTGCCCCTCTGCTTCCACGAGGCCCGCGCCGCCGGCAAGGCCCCCCCGGGCTCTCTCGTCGCCTTCACCGCCCTCGGCGCCGGCCTCCACTGGGGAGCGGCGCTGATGCGGGTCTAGGGCCGGCGCTCGCCCCGGATCTCGAGCCCGGACTCGCGGCACGTCTCTCCGGGTGACTCGCCGTTCGCGGCGGCTGCCCGAGCGCGGCCGGCGCCCCCTCCGTCGCTCCTGACAGCTTCTGTCACTCCGCCCTGCCATCATCGCCTCGCTCGCGAAAGGAGGCTGCCGTGCGCCGAATCCGTCCCCCCTCGAAGTGATCGTCAGAATCGGAGGTGAAGGAGGCAGCATCGCCCTGCTCGGCGTCCGCGACACGCAGGGCGGCTGGCACTACTGCCTCGGCCGCGACGAGCGCTCGCTCGCCGGTTTCCTCCCGGACGATTTCGACCCCGCCCTGCTTCGCAGCCGCTCGGGCTGGGTCGCGAGCTGGGAGGAGGCGCTCGCGCGCCTCGACCGCTACCCCTGGTACCGCCTCTACCCGGTCGCGCTCCACGCGGAGTTCCGCGAACGGATCCTCGCCGCCGTCGCCGACCGTGCCGCGAAGGAAAGCCGCGAGCGCGCTGCCGACATCGCTGAGACTTGGGAGTGGGCCGACCGCGACACCCGCTGGGGTGGGAGCGATTCGGAACGGGAATGAGAAAGGGTCGGGGGACGCCCCCGACCGCGCGCCCCGAGCCCCTGCCGCCGGCCGAGTTCCCCGGGCTCATTCGTTGCCTTCAGCGCCGGCCTCCACTGAGGGGCGGTGCGGATGGGGGTCTAGAGTCCCGCTCGCTCCCGAGTGCTCTCTCCGTCGCCAGGCCGCAGGACGACGGTGGCCGTGAGCTCCTGCTCTGCGGCCACGAGCGAAGACCAGGGCAGGAGCCCCCAGAGATAGCAGGTGCGAGCCATGGCCGTGGGGCGGAAGCGGACGGTGACCGGGCGGGGAGCCTCCAGATTCCGGAAGAGGGCCTGCGGGAGCCGGAGGTGCAGCTCGTTGGCGCCGCGGGCGAGGAGAAGCGCGGGCTGCCCCTCCACGCGGATCTCCGGCTCGGCGCCGAAAGCGAGATAGTTGCCGCGGATCCGGACTTCAGCCGGTTTCCCGTTCAGAGCGAGCTCCTCGGGCGTGACGTAGACCAGGCGCGGCCGCTGCGCGTGGCAGGGTAGCGCGTGGACGGCGTCGTAGGCGAGGATGTCGGCGTCGCCCACGAGCTGGCGCGCGTCGGCACCGGAGAGGGAGGCGAGGGAGGCGGTAGCGGCCTCGATCCGCTCCGCGAGCACCACGGCATCTGCCACCAGCTGGCGTTCGGTGGCGTCGAGCCGGTCGGGTCGCCGCTCGAACTGGCCGGCGAGGCGGGTCTCGATCTCCGCGACGACCGCACCGGCGCTCACCTCCAGTCTCGCCACCGCGGTCCGGGTCGCCGGAGGGAGCCCTCCCGTGGCAGCCCGCAGTCGCGCGAGCGAGTCGAGGAGGTTCCCATGTACGGCGCCGATCGTGGGCGCATCGCCGGCGGCCGCCGCCCCGTTCGGGGAGACGAGGACGAAAAGCAGCAGGGAGAGGGAGAGCGGGCGGCGCATGGCGTCCTCCGCGGTTCACGCGGCCCGTTCGTTCGGGTTCGCATGGCTCTGCAGGGGAAACGCGCGCGGCCGGCGATTCGAACAGTCCGGTTTGACCGGACCGGCAGCCGTCGCTAGGATCCGCGCCAACAACTCAAGCTGGTCGCGGCTTCGCGAGAGGTGCCATGGCTCCGGGTGACTTCGACGACGGTTCGAGGTGGATGGGCGAGCCGGAGAGGGTCGTTTCGACCGCCGGCGCGGCCGAACCGAGTGGTGCGAGCTCGCACGCGCTGCTCGTGCGGGCCCGTGCCGGGCATCCGGGCGCCGTCAGCCGCCTCTTCCGCCGGGCGCTCCCGCCGCTGCGGCGCTGGGCTCGCGGCCGGCTCCCGCGCTGGGCGCGGGGGCGGCTGGATACCGAGGATCTCGTCCAGGAGGCGGCGGTGAACACCCTGCGGCATCTTTCCGGGATCGAGCCCCGGCGCCGGCACGCCCTCCAGGCGTATCTTCAGGAGGCGATTCGTAACCGGATCCGCGACGAGGTGCGGCGGGCCGGACGGCTCGAGATCGCGACCGCGGAGGGAACCGAGGTCGTGGACTCCGGTCCCTCGCCCCACGCCCACGCCGTCGGGGCGGAGCGGCACGCCCGGTACCGCGCGGCCCTGACCCGGTTGGGCAAGGAGGAGCAGGCGCTTCTCGTGGCCCGGCTGGAGCTCGGCTACTCCTACGAACAGGTGGCGCTCGCCACCGGCCGGCCGACGCCGGATGCGGCCCGCGTCGCGATCCGGCGCGCCATCCTGAAGCTCGCCGATGAGCTCGATCGCCAGTAGAGAGCGGGCGCTCCTCGATCGGGTGGCCGGGGCGGTCGGAGACGGCCTGCCGGTCGACTGGGCGCAGGTCGAGCAGCGCCTCTCGCCGCGGAGCGCGAGCAGCACGGCGATCGGTCTCCGTTACCTGGCGGAGCTCGCCCAGCGCCGCTCGCTCTCGGGAACGGAGGGCGAGCGGGCGGCGTTTGGCGGCTGGGCGGTGCGGGCGCTGCTCGCGCTCGCCGCGGTACAGGTACTCCTCGCCGTGGCCGGCTTCGCGCTCGGCTCCCGCGATCCGGAGGCGATCCCGCGCACCCTCGTCCTCGGAGCGATGCTGGTCTTCGCCGGCGCCGCCATCGTGCTCCTCGGTGCCGGGGCCCGCGACTCCCGTGCCTGGCCTCTCGCCGGAGTCATGCTGTGCACCGCGGCGGCGATGGCGCAGCCGCTGCTCGCCCGGCTCGACGCCTCGTTTCCGGGAGCGCCGCTCACCTGGGTCCGAGCGCTCCTGCCGGAGGCCTTCCTGCCGGCCTTCTGCTGGCGTTTTGCTCGCGACTTTCCGCGGCTCGCCCGCTTCGATCGCTGGTCACGGCGAATCGAGAGGATGGTCTGGTTCAGCCTCGCTGCCGGCGTGCTCTTCTTCGCGATCAACGCCTGGGCACGGCTCGGAGGCGTGACCGCGGCACCTCTGGAGCCGTGGCTGCGCCATCCCACCGGCTTCTACTGGGGTGCCCTCTCGACGCTCACGCTGACCGCGATCCTCGTCCCCCTGCTGCGCCAGCGCCGGGCTCCGGTGGAGGAGCGGCAGCGCGTCAGGGTCTTCCTCGGCGGCCTCGCGCTCGGAATCGTGCCGATCTGCGTGCAGGTTCTCGCCGAGACGCTGCTGCCGGCCTACGACCGGCTGACCGATCATCCGCGCTGGTACGCCGTGAGCGGCACGCTGCTCTACGCGCTCCTCCTCACGGTGCCGCTCTCGAGCAGCTACGCGGTGGCGGCACGGCGCGTGCTCGACCTCCGCTTCGCGGTGGGGCTGGCGGCCCGCTTCGCGCTGGCCCGGGCCTCGCTCGCCACGCTCGCGCTCACGCCGATCGTCGTTCTCGCCATGTCGGCGTACCGTCACCGGGCGCTCCCCCTCACCGTGGTCTTCTCGCGCACCGAATCGCGTGCCTGGTTCGCGGCCTCGATCTGCGGCCTCGTCCTGCTGTTGCTGCGCGGGCCGCTCCTGCGCGGCGTCGAGCATCGCCTCCTGGGGCGAGCGGTGTCGCCGAGCGACGCCCTCGCCCGCTTCGCCCAGACCGCACGGCAGGCGGCCGACGCCGCACCGCTCCTGGCGGTCGCCCGCGCCGAAGCCGAGGCCCTGCTGCGCTGCGAGGGGGTCGCGGTGTTGCAACGCGAGGCTGGCAGCGGGCTGCTGCGAGACGGCGGCGGGCGGATCTCCTCCCTCGCCACGGAGAGTGCGCTGGTGCGCGTGGCGGCGGCCGCTCCGGGGGCGCTGGTGGTCGACCGCGAGTCGCGCGGCTCGCTCTACCGGTGGCTCCCCGAGGAGGAGCGGGCCTGGATCGATCACGCCGGCCTCTGCCTGATGACGCCGGTGGCGCTCGGCGAGGAGCCGGTCCACGCCCTGCTCGCGGCCGGTTCCGCGCGTTCGGGCGTTCCGTATTCGGCCGAGGAGATCCGGGCTTTCGAGGCGCTCGCCTCGTCGCTCTCGCTCGCACTCGAGCGCCTCCCGGAGGAGGTGCGGGCGGCGGCCGAAGGTCCGGCAGCCGGGGATCTGCCCGCCGGCGAGTGTGCTCGCTGCGGTGCGGTGCGCGCCTCGTGGGGTGGTGCCTGCAACTGCGGCGGTGGTCTCACGCCGGCCTCTCTGCCGCATCTCCTCGGCGGGAAGTTCCGCGTCGAGTGGCTCCTCGGGCGCGGTGGCATGGGGGTGGTCTACCGTGCCTCGGACCTCGCGCTCGGCCGTTCGGTCGCCCTGAAGACGCTGCCCCGGCTCGAGCTCGGGCCGCTGCGGCGGCTCGAGCAGGAGGCGCGGTCGATGGCGAGCCTCGCCCATCCGGGCCTCGCCACGATCTACGGGCTCGAGAGCTGGCGAGGCGTCCCCGTGCTGGTGGTGGAGCACCTTCCCGGCGGCACGCTCTCGCAACGCCTCCACCCGCCCTGGACGCCACGCGCGGTCGTCGAGCTCGGCATCGAGCTCGCCACCGCCCTCGAGGCGATGCACCGCCGGGGGCTGCTGCACCGCGACCTGAAGCCCTCGAACATCGGCTTCACCGCCGAGGGGCGGCCGAAGCTCCTCGACTTCGGCCTCGCGCGCCTCTTCGAAGAGGAGGCCGCGCGAAGCGGCGACGAACCGCTCCGCAGCCTCCTCGGAGACCGGGCCGGGCAGGGGCGCCTGACCCAGAGCCGGCAGCTCGCCGGGACACCTCTCTATCTCTCACCCGAGGCGCTCCTCGGAGCCCCGGCCGCTCCGGCGCAGGACCTCTGGGCCCTCTTCATCGTCCTCTGGGAGGCCCTCGCAGGGCAGCATCCGCTCGATCACCTCTCCTTTGCCGACAGCCTCCGTGCGCTGGCGCGCGCCGAGGTGCCGCCGATCGACTCCGTGCGCAGCGACGTGCCCGAACCGCTCGCCAGGCTTCTCGCTGCGGCCCTGAGCCTCCGCCCCGACCGCCGCCCGGCGGACGCCGTAGCCGCCCGGAAGGCCCTCGAAGCGGCGCTGCCGGCGTAGACCACCATGACGCGAACGGCCGTTCGAAAACGAAGAGTCGTTCGTTCTCCACCAGTAGCCACCGATGACACGGCGCCAGACCGGCTGAAACGGTCTGGGTCAACGAAAGCTTCACCTGAGCCCGAAAGGAGGGGGAGGATGAGTTGGAGCGTGGACGAGGCCCTGAAGGAGGTCGTGTCCGAGATCGTGAAGGGGGCAGGACCGCTCGCCGTCAGCAAGTCGATCCAGGCGGACCTGGCGGCGGGCTACCGGCCGGATTTCGAGCGTGCATACAAAGAGGGTGCCGACTGGCAGGCCGACCGCCCGAAGGTCCTGCCCCTCGCCTACCTGGTCGGTTCGTTCGCCGCCACGCTCACCGTCGCCGACCACGTCTGGCGCGAGAGCAAGGTGCCGACCGAAGTCGATCGAAAGCAGGCCCTCGCCGCCGCCTACATCGTGAGCCGTGGCCCCTGCCCGACCTCCGGGATCGTCGTCCAGGGCAAATACTGCCGCGACTTCCCCTTCACCGGCGGACCCGTCCCCCTGACCCACGATCCAGGCCCTGCCGAGCGCTCCGCAAAGAGCCTCGCACTCGGCCTCGTCAAGTACCTCCGGGCGGAGCGGGAGTGAGTCGAGGGGAGCGTGGTGATCCGAGGAGATGAACGACAGTTGAGAGGAATTCCATGTTCATCAGCAGTAAGGGCCTCGACCCGCCTCGACTTCCGCGGCGACCCCGCCGACGAGATCATCGCCGCCACCAGCCTCGTCCACGACGTCCACCTCCTCACCCGCGACACCCGCATCCGCACCTCGAAGCTCGTGCCGCTGCCGTAGCCGAGGAACAAAGAGTCGCGTGACGACTCACGGCAGCTTCACAGGTCATCCTTTGGCGCCCTCTGGGTCGACTTGACCGCAGCTGCGAGGTGTTCAAAACCAAGTGGCAGCCGCCGGATCGACGGAAGGAAAGGAGAAGCGATCATGACTCGAGCGAAGCGAGTTTTCTTGTTGGCATGGAGGTACCCTCAGCCGGTGTGTAAATGAGTTGAAGGCGGCGTAACCTTCCGGTCACCAAGACCGAGGCTGGATCACCCAGCCAGGAAGGAGACACCGCCATGGTGGAGCAGATCACCGAAGGGAAGC
>Ga0255347_1000173_pt1 | contig 125467 bp, 108 predicted proteins | sample wastewater_treat_2_FD_192479 | JGI IMG/M metagenome (GOLD analysis project Ga0255347, IMG submission 192479) | Wastewater microbial communities from Lulu Island WWTP, Vancouver, Canada - plant24 | ecosystem: Engineered > WWTP > Wastewater > Unclassified | place: Canada: Vancouver, British... | reverse complement strand
TAATTCATATTAGAACACCTTTCTGTAGTTTGTTTTACTAACTTTCGCTTCGTCAGTATTTACATTCTACTCCGAGGTGTTCTTTTTTTCAACCTGCGTTTTTTATTCTTTTACAGGAAGCTCCTGAAACAAGAAAAAGGCACTGCCAAAATGCAGCGCCTTTGCCTTTCAATAAAATTATTATAGACTCAAAACGCAGATATGTCAAGAAAAATTTGCTTGACAAACGCAAAAGTGAGTGATATAATATGTACAAAGCTAAGAAGCAACGGCGCTGAGTAATTCAGCGCCGTTTTTGTTTTATAGGAGGTCGGAGAATATGGCAGCATTTGATAGGATATTGTCAGGAATACCTGAAATGGACAATGCGCTTGATAACATAAGACTTGGCGACAATGTGGTATGGCGGGTCTCTGACCTGTCTGAGTTCCGTCTGTTTATGGAGCCGTATATCGAACAGGCTATCCGGGATGAGCGGAAAATCATATATTTCAGATTTGCAAGCCATGAGCCGCTAATTTTCGACCGTCCCGAAGTAAAGACGATAGAAGTGCCGCTGTCGCACAGATTTGAAACGTTCACTGTTGAGATACATAATGCGATAGAACGTGAAGGGCGGGACACATTCTATGTTTTTGATTGTCTCTCCGAATTGCAGGCAGTATGGGCGACCGACCTTATGATGGGCAATTTTTTCAGAGTGACCTGTCCGTTTCTCTTCATACTTGATACAGTTGCATTCTTCCCGATAATTCGCGGAAAGCATTCGGTCAGTGCGGTGAATAAGATACTTGATACGACACAGCTTTTCCTTGATGTCTACTCAGATAAGCGCAACGTTTATGTTAGACCCGAAAAGGTGTGGAACAGGAATTCTGATACGATGTTCCTGCCGCATACTTATGAGCCTGAGACCGGCAGATTCCGCCCGATACTTGACGGTGTAAGGTCAAGCAGATTCTATCAGGCACTCGGAAATGCACAACGCTCGGCAGACGAGCAGTACACGGATTCATGGGATAGATTCTTCAACAAGGCGAAGATACTACACGAAAGCGGTGCGGATATGACCGACGATCAGAGCAAAATGTGCAATATCATGATGACCCGTGATGAAAAAATGCGTAAAATGGTAAAAAAGCATTTCACCCCCGAGGACTATTTTACGGTGAGAGATCACATGATCGGCACAGGCATGATAGGCGGAAAAGCCTGCGGAATGCTGCTGGCGAGGGCTATTATCAGGAATAGCGAGCCTGATATTGATGACGTCCTTGAACCTCACGATTCCTTCTACGTTGGTTCTGATGTTTATTATACCTATATCGTTGACAATGATTTCTGGGATATGCGCATAAAACAGAGAACAGAGGACGGCTACTTTGCACTTGCGGATAAGTTCGCAGAGCAGCTTATGAACGGTAAATTCTCAGATGAAATGCGTGAACAGCTTAACCGTATCATAGAATACTACGGACAGGATCCCTACATTGTCCGTTCAAGCAGTATATTGGAGGACGGTTTCGGAAATGCCTTTGCAGGAAAGTACGAGTCCGTATTCTGCGCAAACAGAGGTACACCGGAGGAACGGCTCGAAGAATTTGAGAGGGCAGTAAAAACTGTATACGCAAGCACCATGAGCCTTTCCGCTCTCGATTACAGAAAGCGTCGCGGACTTGATAAACGCGATGAACAAATGGCATTGCTGATACAGCGAGTTTCCGGCTCGTATTACGGCTCATACTACATGCCCTGTGCTGCGGGAGTCGGTTACTCATACAGTCCGTACAGATTTCTCAAGGATTCAGATCCTAACGCAGGAATGCTGCGGCTTGTAATGGGTCTCGGAACATCGGCGGTAGACAGAACAGAAGGCTCGTATCCCCGCCTTGTAAGTCTCGATAAGCCCGAAAGGTCAGCTTATTCGGGGTGCGCTGAGAAGCATAGGTTCTCGCAGGGCAAGGTCGAGGTCATAAACACTTCTATTCATGACCTTGAACATCTGCCCCTTCGTACGATAGAGCCTGACATACCCGACTATCTTGGAAATATACTTCTGGAGCATGACTTCGATGCCGAGAGCAGACTTCGTGAAATGGGCAGACAGGTTCAGGTAAGATTTATTTCATGCAAGGGGCTTGTCAGCAATAAAACCTTGATGTCGCAGATGCAGAGAATGCTCCGATGTATACAGAACGAGTATGAGTATCCTGTCGATACGGAGTTTACCATAAATGTCTCCGAGGACGGAGACTATACCGTTGATCTTCTGCAATGCAGACCGCTGCAGGTCATGAAGGATCAGGCAGCGGTAGAAGTTCCTGAAAACACAGACGCTGAGCATATTCTGCTTGAAAGCTGTGGAGCTTCAATGGGACTTTCACGTTCCTCAAAGCTGGATATTATAGTCTACGTTGACCCTGTCGTATACTATAATATGCCATATAACAGAAAAAATGAAGTCGCAAAAATGATCGGTAAGATAAACTGGCATTTCCGTGATAAAAACAAGCATATGCTTCTCATGGTCCCCGGCAGGGTCGGGACTTCTTCACCGGAACTTGGCGTACCTACGGCTTTTTCGGATATAAGTGCATTTGAGGCGATATGTGAAATGGAGGAGGCAAGAGCGGGTTACAATCCTGAGCTATCCTACGGAAGTCATATCTTTCAGGACCTTGTTGAAGCGCAGATACTCTACACCGCCGTATTCAACAATGAAAAGACCAGACATTACGCTCCCGAAAAACTGAAACAGTTCATGAACATCATAACTGACCTTGAGGGCGGAAGTGAGATGTCCGATGTGATCGGTGTGTATGACGTGAGCCGTTGTAACTGTATTCTATATAATGACATAAAAAAGGAGCATTTACTTATTACTATCTGAGGCGAGAAAAATGGTCACTCACAAAAAATTCCCGTCCATCGGAGGACGGATAATAAAATCAGCAATTGCAGTTGCGTTATGTATGGTGATATACTATCTGCGGACACTTCTGCCTATCGGAAACGGTATACCCTTTTACAGCGCACTTGCCGCCCTGTGGTGTATGCAGCCCTATGCCGACTCCACGAAAAACAACGCAGGACAGCGCTCTATCGGCACTTTCACAGGCGCTGTATACGGACTATTATTCATAGTATTTCTACATACTGCCGCAATAACCTCGCCTGTTATCGTATACCTGCTTGCATCTGTTATGATAATTCCCGTTATATACACGACTGTTGTTATGAACAAGCGGAATGCATCGTTTTTCTCATGTGTTGTATTCCTGAGCATTGCTCTCACTCATTCATTTGATGAGGGCCCTTATTTGTTCGTGCTGAACAGAGTGCTTGATACATTCATAGGCATAGGAGTAGGACTTGCAGTTAACGAGTTTCATATTCCTATAAAGCATAGGAACGATACGCTTTTTGTCAGCGGAATTGACGATGTGCTTATTTCGGACAGTCCCTCGGCAGTGCAATACAGCAAGGTCGAGCTGAACAGGCTTATTGCTGCCGGAGCGCGTTTTACTGTTTCCACAGTGAGAACTCCTGCCGAAGTCCGAACTATCATGAGCGGAGTTGACCTGAAGCTGCCGCTGATAGTCATGGATGGTGCTGCGTTATACGATATGAAGGGGAAACGTTATCTTGAAGCGGAGTTTCTCCCTCGGGACGTAAGTACACAGGCTGAGAAGATCATCGGTGAATGTGATATGCACTGCTTTGTGAATGTGATGTACGATGCTACCCTGCTGATATATTACGGAGAATTTCGCAACATCGCCGAAAAGGAGCTTTACGATTCCCACTGTCATTCGACTTACAGAAACTACATACGCTCGTCTTTAAGGCGATATGATGACAAGGAAAATGTGCTGTACATAACAGTGCTTGCGGAAAAAAGCAAGGTGTTTGAGCTGAAAAAGCGGCTCGATGAAGTCTTGGGAGAAAAGGTCAGGATAACAGTTTCGCTTTCGGAGTACAAGGGATTTTTGTATCTGAAAGTATTCTCTCCCCTTGCATCAAAGCATGAGATGATGAAGAAACTGAAAGCGTATACGGGTGCTGAAAAAGTCGTGACTATCGGCAGTATAAAGGGAGAATATGACGTTTATATCAGTGACGGCGGAGGCAATGCTTCCGTCAAAAAGCTGAAAAAGCTGTACCGTGAAGGGCGGTAAACTTGTTCAAATTTTTTTCTGAAAAGCTCTTGACTTTTCAAGATCATCGTGGTAAAATAAAGCTGTAAATAAAAATTGAGCAACGGTGCTTCTCCGATTCGGGCGAGCGCCGTTTTTTTATTTGCAAATAAATAAGATAGGAGTGATACAAAATGAAACAGCTTATGCAGGAGCAGTGCACAAAGGCAGTGGGCAACGCAGACGAGATCAATGAGCTTTTAAGACGTTACGGCGTTAAGTTCGGCATATATAAAAACGGTGTTTTCAATGAACAGTTTTTCCCATTCGACCCTATACCCCGAGTCATTTCGGCAGAAGATTTCAAAAGTATTGAAAAGGGACTTGTTCAGCGTGTAAACGCCCTGAATGAGTTCCTTTTTGATATTTATCACGAAAAAAAGATAGTCAGGGACGGCATTATCCCCGAGGACTTCATCTACATCTCAAAGGGCTATCTTGCTCAGTGTGAGGGGATAACTCCGAAAAACAAGGTATACAGCCATATTTCAGGCATCGACCTTGTGCAGGCAAAGGACGGAGAATGGTACATACTGGAAGACAATCTGCGTATACCGTCAGGCGCTTCCTATCCGCTTATCGCAAGGGAGCTTACCCGTATCGCTGCACCGCAGGCATTCCGGGAAAATGACATAGTTGATAATCGCAATTACGCAAAGCTGCTTAAAGAGACTATGGAGAATGCGAACTGCGGCGGCATAAGGGCGATACTTACTCCCGGGCGGTATAATGCGGCATACTTTGAGCACTCCTATCTGGCGGAGCATACTGGTTCGGTACTTGTGCAGAACGATGAGCTTTTCGTCGAGGACAATATTCTTTATCACCGTACCTATTCGGGCGGCAAGACAAGGATAGGCGTTCTTTACCGCAGAATTGCCGATGAATATCTTGACCCGCTGAACTTCCTGCCTGAATCGCTTATCGGAATACCCAATCTCATGGAGGTCTACCGCAGCGGAAATGTGGGAATTATAAACGCTCCGGGAAACGGCGTGGCTGACGACAAGGGAATCTATTATTTTGTGCCTAAGATGATAAAATACTATCTTGACGAGGAGCCGATACTTCACAATGCTCCGACGTATCTGCCGTTCTATGAGGACGACATGAAGTACGTTCTGGACAATCTCGAAAAGCTGGTCATCAAGGACGTTGCGGAGGCCGGCGGATACGGAGTAGTCTTCGGCAACGATCTTACAAAAGAAAAATTAGAGGAATTCCGCAGAACTATAATCGCCGAGCCAAGAAGATTTATCGCACAGGAGGTCATCGATTTCCTCGATTTGCCGATTCTCGACAACGGCGAAACGGTGATGCGTAAAGCCGACCTGAGAGCATTTGTGCTGACAGGCGAAATAACAAAGGTGTGGGCGTCGGGACTTACACGGTTCTCGCGAAATCCCGATTCATTCGTAGTAAACTCATCGCAAGGAGGAGGCTTTAAGGATACATGGGTACTATCTCGTTAGAACACAGCGACCGCCTTTACTGGCTGGGACGCTATACCGAAAGGGTTTTCACAACTCTGAAAACATTGCAGAAGCTCTATGACAGAACCATAGACAATAGGTCCGGATATGCTGAATATCTGGGATATTTCGGGCTTTCCGACAGCTACGGCAGCAACAGGGATTTCTTCCGCAGCTTTCTTTACGACAGTACAAATCCCAACTCCGTCGCATACAGTCTTGAAAGAGCATATGACAACGGCATAGTTCTTCGTGAGGAAATTTCAACGGAAACGCTTTCATTTTTGCAGCTTGCAAAGGACACTCTTGCAAAGTCTGAAATGTCGGAAAATACACGGCTTTCACTTCTTCCGCTTGTGGATCAGTTGTATGCGTTCTGGGGCTGCATTGCGGACAACGTGTACGATGAAGAAAAGAAAAACATCATCTACTGCGGAAAAACAGTGGAGCGGCTCGACCTGTATATGCGCACAGGCTATCCCTACAAATCTGTTAAAAAGGAGTTCGGGCGGCTGTGCAAGAGACTGAAAAATGTCCCCGAAAATACACCGTTCTGCTGCAATTCACAGCACTTCGGAGAGATCGAGGAGATCGTGGGCTCTGCGGATAAATATTCATCGGAAAGCAGCACCGCACTCGTTGATCTTGAACATCTTTTTGAACCAATGGGGGCGGCAGTATGAAACGAATGAACTTCTATTTTTCCACCAAGCTGACATTCGATGATTACGTTCACGACCACAGCTTTGCACTTCGTATAATGCCTCCGGAGAGCGCTTCTCAGCATATTCTTTTGTGCAGCCTGAATATTTCTCCATATGTTCCGACTCAGCAGACTGTTGACGCATTCGGCAACAATGTGACGGCAGGCTATCTGAGGGACGACCACCGCTACCTTGACTTTGAAATAAAGGGAACTGCTGAGGTGGACTCCGTAAAGCACCGCACCGACTATATGCCCTGCTATCTTTATCAGTCCGAGTACACTGCTCCCGATGATGAGCTGAGAAAGTTATATGCGGAGTTGAAGGACAGATATATTGGCAGTGTTTCCGACAGAGCAACATTTTTCAGCGATATACTGTCAGACCTCATAGAATACAAAAAGGACGTCACTGACACTTCAACAACTGCGGCAGAGGCTTTTACCCTCAAAGCAGGCGTCTGTCAGGACTTCTCCCATATACTTATCTCCTTACTGCGAATGGACGGCATTGCTGCGAGATATATCGCAGGGCTTGCATTCTGTGACGGCGAGACACACTCATGGGTTGAGTACTGGACGGGCGATCACTGGGAGGGCATCGACCCTGCGAATAACTGTGCCGTGAACGATGATTACCTTGTGATATCAAAGGGACGTGATTTCCGTGACTGCGCTATTGACAGAGGTGTGATGTTCGGCAAGTACACTAAGCAGTTACAGCTTGTACGGTCGGTATTGAGCTAACTGCGGGGGCGGATATTATCCGCCAGAGAAAATAGAAAGGCTGTGTATAGAATGATAGAAACTGTTGCAAGTGCCGCACTTGCAGTCAATGAAAACCTGAATATCCGAAAACGGCGGATACAAAACGGCAAAAGCAAGAACCGTCTGAGCCTTGTCACAGGCACTCACGGCGACGAGCTGGAGGGGCAGTATCTTGCCTATATGGTTGGAAAATATGTGGATGAACACATAGATCAGTTTGACGGTATACTCGATATATATCCTGCGCTGAACCCAATGGGAATAGACAGTATAACGAGGGGCATACCCATGTTCGACCTCGATATGAACCGTGTATTCCCGGGGACAAAGGACGGCACAATGATAGAGGTGATGTGCTCCTCGATAATTGACGATCTCAGCGGCTCGGACGTTTGCATCGACGTTCATTCAAGCAATATTTTTCTCCGTGAGATACCTCAGATACGCATGAGCGTTCCCACTGCGCCGACACTTCTTCTCTACGCAAAGATGATGAACGTGGATTTTGTGTGGATCCACGATGCTGCAACGGTGCTTGAATCGACACTTGCCCACACTCTCAACAGCAGGGGGACAAAGACACTTGTCGTGGAAATGGGAGTTGGTATGCGTATCACCAAAGAATACTGTCAGCAGCTTTTTGACGGCGTTCTCAATCTGATGAAAGAGATCGGAATGTGGCAGGGCGAGACTGCTCCCGTCCGTGAGCCTGTTGTGTCGGAGGGATATGAGGTGGGCTTTGTGAACTCCGATGCGGCGGGGATATTTGTGCCTGTTGCAGACTTTGGCGATACCGTTAAAAAAGGCGATCACATCGGCGATGTAGTCGATCCGCTAACATCAAAGATAGTCGAAAAGGTGCTTGCTGTCTGCGACGGAATGATATTTACAATGCGTGAATATCCCGTAGTTTACGGAGGCTCGCTCCTTGCAAGGATTCTGATGACATCGGGAGGCGAAGGGCAATGAAGAAGAAGGTACTATTTTCGATGAAGTCACCCTACCGTGAACAGCTCGACATCATCGGCTGCCGCTTCGGACACGGCAGGAAAGCTCTTGCAATAGTGGGGGCAATGCGCGGAAACGAAGTGCAGCAGATGTATGTTTGCAGCCGAATGGTCCAAGAGCTGAAAAAGCTGGAGGCAAAGGGACGTATCGCTGAGGACTGCGAGATACTGGTCATCCCCTGCGTGAATTATTATTCAATGAACATCGGTAAGCGTTTCTGGGCAATGGACAACACCGACATCAACCGTATGTTTCCGGGCTACGATCAGGGAGAGACTACCCAGCGTATCGCAGACGGTATATTCACCAAGATAAAGGACTACGATTACGGCATACAGCTTGCCAGCTTTTATCAGCAGGGAAACTTTCTTCCCCATGTAAAAGTAATGGACACAGGCTTTACGGACAGTGAGCTGATGAAAGATTTCGGACTTGAATTTGGAATTGTCCGCAAGCCCCGTCCCTATGATACTACAACGCTCAATTATAACTGGCAGATCTGGGAGACCAAGGCGTTCTCGGTATACGCTAATGCCACTGATGAGATCGACGAAAAAGCGGCTGACGAGGCTGTGAACGCTATCCTCAGATTTATGGATAAACGTGGGATAATAAGTGCTAAAACTCCTCCGGGATATGTAACGGTGATAATGAACGAAAGCGATACAAGGCAGGTGCAGTCCGAGGCGGCTGGGATATTCGTCAGCCTTACAGACATCGGGAAAACTGTTGAGCGCGGCGATATTCTCGGACGCATCACTGCCCCCTTTGACGGCGAGCTTGTATCAGAGATAAGGTCGCCTGTTTCGGGAACGGTCTATTTTGAGTACCACAGTCCGCTTATCAATGCGAAAACAGTCTGCTTCAAGATAATCAAGTGAGGTGTTTGAAATGGAAAGCAAAAAATTCAAGGGGACAAAAACTATTGTATCCGAAGACGGAAAGACTGTCACTACTGTCACTGTCAGCGGGAGCAGTTCTTCCGACAGCTCGGCCAGTACCTCCACTGTTACAACATCAGTCACCACGACTGTTACGACGGGTGGAAATACGGTCACAACAGTGATAAAATCAGAATAAGGGTCTGCTGAAAAAACTGAGCCGAAAGGAATGCTTTATTATGAATGGCTTTAAGAATACAATGTATGCGGCTTTTACGGAAAACAACCTTATTCCGCCTGAATACTTTGATAAATACAGCGTAAAACGCGGCTTGCGTAATCCTGACGGAACAGGTGTTATGGCAGGAGTTACAAATATATGCAATGTTCACGGCTATGTAGTTGATGACGGCGAGAAGAAGCCTGCCAAGGGCAGACTTATATTCAGAGGATATGATATTCACGATCTTATCGAAAATTCAATATCTGAAAACCGTTTTGGCTTTGAGGAGATAGTATATCTTCTGCTTACCGGCAGACTTCCCGATAAAACCGAGCTTGAGGACTTTACCATGCTCCTCTCGGATAACCGTCCGCTGCCGGGAACATTTTTTGAGGACATGATACTTAAAGCTCCGTCGAGAGACATAATGAATAAAATGGCAAGGTCTGTTCTGGCACTGTACTCCTATGACACAGAACCCGATTTGATAACTCCGGAGCATGAGATAGATACAGCGATCTCACTTATCGCAAAAATGCCCGTTATCATGGTGTCTGCATACGAGGCAAAACGCAGGTACTTTGATGATAGGTCAATGATAATGCACCCACTTATCAGTGGGCAGTCTACAGCCGAGAATATTCTGTCAACTCTGCGGCCTGACAGATATTTTACCCGTGAGGAGGCAAAGCTCCTTGACCTTATGCTCATGCTGCACGCCGAGCATGGCGGCGGTAATAACTCGACCTTTACCTGCCGCGTGCTTACATCATCGGGCACGGATCCGTATTCAACTTATGCCGCAGCTATCGGCTCACTTAAAGGTCCGAGACATGGCGGTGCCAATCATAAAGCTATCACAATGCAGAATGACATAAAGGCAAATGTCTCAGACTGGGAAAATGATGATGAGCTTGCAGAATATCTGCGTAAGATACTCAGAAAGGAAGCAGGTGACGGCAGCGGACTTATCTATGGAATGGGTCATGCTGTGTATACTCTTTCCGATCCCCGTGCAACGATACTAAAAGAGTACGCCGGTAAAATTGCCGAGGGTACGGAGTTTGAAAGGGAGTTTCATCTGCTTGGATCAATAGAGCGTCTCACTCCTGTTGTGTTTGATGAGGTCAAGCACAGTGGAAAAGCAATGTGTGCTAATATTGATATGTACAGCGGATTTGTATATAAAATGCTCGGTATTCCGGAGGAGCTGTTCACACCATTATTCGCTGTTTCAAGAATGGCAGGCTGGTGCGCTCACCGATTTGAGGAGATAAACAGCGGAAAACGAATAATGCGTCCCGCTTACAAGTCTATATCAAAAGAAAAACAGTATGTCAACATAGATAATCGATGAAAAGAGGTAATCACAATGGAAAAAATAAGAATGACCACTCCGCTTGTTGAAATGGACGGCGACGAAATGACACGCATTATATGGAAGATGATAAAGGATATACTGCTCATTCCGTATATCGACCTGAAAACTGAGTACTATGATCTGGGACTTGTCCACAGAAACGAAACTGATGACAAGGTAACGATCGAGTCGGCGGAGGCTACAAAGAAATACGGAGTTGCAGTAAAGTGTGCGACTATAACTCCGAATGCAGCGAGAATGACGGAATATGACCTTAAAGAGATGTGGAAATCGCCTAACGGAACAATAAGAGCTATCCTTGACGGTACGGTTTTCCGTGCGCCGATCATTGCAGACGGTATCACGCCCTATATCCCCACATGGACAAAGCCTATAACTATCGCCCGTCACGCTTACGGTGATGTATACAAGAATACTGAGCTGCAAGTGGAACAGGGCAGTCGTGCTGAGCTGAAGGTCACTGATAAAAACGGCAATGAGACAACTGAACTTATATATGATTTTTCGGACAGTGCAGGTATCATACAAGGACTTCACAACAAGGATAAGTCTATTGAGGGATTTGCACGTTCCTGCTTCAATTATGCCCTTGATACCAGACAGGATATATGGTTTGCCTCAAAAGATACTATTTCTAAAAAGTACGATCACAGGTTCAAGGATATATTTGCAGAGGTATTTGAGAAAGACTACAAGGACAGATTTTCCGCTGTCGGCATTGAGTATTTTTATACGCTGATCGATGATGCTGTGGCGAGAGTTATCCGCTCAAACGGCGGCTATATATGGGCTTGCAAGAACTATGACGGCGATGTTATGTCCGATATGGTGGCAACTGCATACGGCAGTCTTGCAATGATGACTTCTGTGCTTGTTTCGCCTGACGGAATATACGAATATGAGGCTGCTCACGGTACAGTACAGCGCCATTATTACAGATATCTCAAAGGCGAAAAGACCTCCACAAATCCTGTTGCGACCATTTATGCATGGACAGGAGCACTCCGTAAAAGAGGCGAGCTCGACAGTCTCCCAGAGCTTTGTTCGTTCGCAGACAAACTTGAAAAGGCTACGCTCAGAACTATCAGCGACGGAGTTATGACAGGCGACCTTGCTGCCATTTCTGCACTAAAAAACAAGAAGACGGTTGATACAGAGACTTTCCTTGAAGAGATAAACGCAAGACTCGTTAAATCATTATAAATACATGGAGCTGATGCAAATAGCAACAGCTCCATTTTATGAAAGGAATTATATATGATAGCACTGAACGACTACCTTTTTTCGGGCAATACTGTGCTGAAAATACTGCATCAGTATTCCTCTGATCTGAAAAGATCGGCAATTGAGAGCCGGAATCCGATCGACCTTGTACACTGTAATTTCCTGATACAGATAATTGAATTGCTTGAGCATAACGACTTTCTCACATCGCAGTCCAACAGGATAAAGGAGTTTTATAAATTCATGACTCAGAAATATCCGTTCCTCGCCTTCACGTTCAAGGGACGGATAAAGTCGCTGATAAGAGCGGAGGAAAAATTCAACGGGTACATTCTGGAATACATATACGATTATTACCAGAAGAATGGCAAATATCCTTCTGAGGCTGAGATCAAGAATAATCTCATCTGTTTCCGTGACCTTATTGCATACAGGATAGTTATTTCACTGCCTGTCTGCCATGTTACAGACGAGTCTAAGCTTGAGCAGCAGGAGATAGAGTACCTGTACGACATTGCTAATGCCATGCCCGAGTTCCTTGAGGAACGGGAATTTACAGCGGAGCTATCAGGCGTACCCACTGAGAATAATTCCGAAAAGCTGAAAGAGTCCGTCCGTGCATATTATAAAGATCATGTGATAAGAAGCAGACCGTCAGGGTATCGTTCGCTGCATATCACGTTCTACGATAATCTTGCAAGGTGCTATACAGAAGTGCAACTTCGGACTAAGGATATGGACGACCTTGCTGAGATCGGTGCAGCTAATCATTTCGGCTATGAGAAAATGCAGGAGGAAAGCCGCAGCCGCCGCGACATTATCCCTGTGGGGGAGTGCATTTATTTTGATGAAGCATATGAGCGGCTGGCAAAATTACAGGAGCTTGACCTGTCAATTATAAATGTCAATATGTTCAAGGCTATAAATAATCAGCTCATCAACGACGGCTGCGGACTGTTCCGCGGACGGCAGATCCTGCCTTTTGAGCACCTGTCCCGTTTTCAGAATGATCTTATAGATTAGCAGTGCCGCACAAACTCTTGAAAAATAAGTCTGCTGTTTTCATCGCGCTGATAGGCAAGCTCGGGATGCCACTGAACAGCCCATAAAAATCTGTGACCAGGTGCATAGACAGCTTCGACAAGTCCGTCAGGAGCAGATGCCATGCTCTTTAATTCAGGCGACAGCTTGCGGATCCCCTGATGATGATAGCTGTTGACCGGGATAAGCTCCTTTTTTAAAAGCGCGTACAGCGGGGAGTCCATTTCTATATTCACATCATGTATCGGAATGTCATAGGGCGGCTTTTGACAATGTATGACCTCATCGGAGAATTGCGACGGGATATCCTGCCATAGCGTACCGCCCATGGTTGCGTTGATAAACTGTATACCGCGGCATATCCCAAGAATAGGTTTATCCTGTTTCATCGCTTCATCGAGTATGAGCTTTTCCATATTATCTCGTTCAGGGCTGAGTTCTCCGCAGGCATAGTTCCTCTTATTATGATAAATTTCAGGAGAAACATCCTGCCCGCCTGTGAACAAAAATCCGTCACACATCTGCACCGCCGTTTCAGCACTTTCAGTATCTGCTATAATGGGAAGTATTATCGGAAATGCTCCTGCTTCTATGAGTCCGTTCATGTATCCGGGGATCATCCAGTAGCTTTTTCTTCCATAGTCGATGAGCGGAATTACGCCTATTATCGGTATTTTACTCATTTATTTACCCTCCTGACAATAAAAAAAGAACGCTGACGGATATACCGCAGCGTCCTTGCTTTTATAGGAGTATTATAACGTATTTTTCTTTAAATGTCAAGCAATGTGCAGCAGCCTCTATGATGTACCCGCGAATATGTGCTTCAGCACAAAATCTGTGATCTGATTAATCTTTGAGATGATAGAAAATCACTGACCGTAATTCTCAAAAAGTTCTTGAATTTGTCAAAACGTCACATAAATCAAAAAACCGATTGACAGACAAACTTTACGTAGGGTATAATATAAACAGTTCCAAAGGAACTTCTCCTAAAGCGGACAATGAGGTCTCACGCCACCCATTGTCTGCTTTTTTATATATGTGAAAGGAGCGGTCTTGTGAGTGATCTTGAAAGAAATGATATAGAAATTATGCTTGATGATGTGGGCATGGTATATGATGGTGCTGACGGCAGAGAGGTACAGGCACTGACAAGTGTAACAATGGATATACATAAAGGAGAATTCATATCACTTCTCGGACCGTCAGGCTGCGGAAAAACAACGCTTCTGAGAATAATTGCCGATCTGCTCCAACCGACTTCCGGAAAGGTACTTGTCGGCGGTGAAACACCAAAAAATGCACGGTTGAAACGCAGATACGGAATGGTATTCCAAAGTGCTGTACTTTATGATTGGAGAACAGTAGTCAAGAATATTGAGCTCCCGCTTGAAATAACTCATCAGTCCAAGAAAGAAAGACACGAAAGAGCTTTAAAAATGCTTGATCTTGTAGGCTTATCAGATTTTGCCGATCATTATCCGCGTCAGCTTTCCGGAGGTATGCAGCAAAGAGTAGGTATAGCAAGAGCACTCGCTCTGCAGCCTGAGATATTACTTATGGATGAACCGTTCTCAGCACTTGATGAATTCACAAGAGAAAAGCTGCATATTGATCTGTTGAAGATCTGGAGAAAAACAAACAAGACAATAATTTTTGTGACCCATAACATTCAGGAATCCGTTTTTCTTTCTGACAGAGTATGTGTACTTTCTCCACATCCCGGGCGCCTTTCTGCAGTTATAGATATAGACCTGCCGAGACCGAGAACAATGGATATCAGAGATACACCTGAATTCACAGCTTTTGTTTCAAAGGTGCGAAACAGCTTTGAAGGCGTATGACAGGCGGTGATAAAAATGAAAAAGATCAAGAGAATACTGACATCAAAAATTTTTGTAACATTGATCTGGATTGTTGCTTTGATAGTTGTATGGGAGCTGTTTGCATTTCATGTTGAACAGACAAAAAGAACACCTGAAAATATTCAGCCTCATCTCAGCGGGATCGTTGATTCGCTTACAAGCAGCAGAAAGATAAACGGAAGTCAGACTGCACTGCAAATGGTAATGGAAAATGCTAAAGCTACTCTGTCGAGAGCCGGTATAGGATATATTATAGGTATTGCTGCCGGATCTGTCCTTGCATTATTCATGAGCCTTTCAGGCGTTATTGAAAAGCTCGCATTTCCTTATCTTATGCTGATACAGCTGATACCTATATTGGGAATGGCACCTATAATCAACGCCATAACAGGAGATATTGCTAAGAGCCGTATAATTATAGCGGCAATACTTACGTTTTACCCTGTTGCGGCAAATACACTTGCCGGCTTCAAATCAGTACAGAAAGAGAAGCATGAACTGATGTATTCCTATGCCGCTAATAAGTTTCAGCTATACACAAAGACGATGATCCCTGCGTGTATACCGTATTTCTTTACGGGTCTTAAAATATCTGCACCAATGGCTATAACAGCTTCGATATTAGTCGATACCCTTCAGGGCGGCATCGGACTTGGCTGCCTGCTTTCTCAGTCACTTAAAGGTGCGATGACAAGATATGTATTCTGGGATATAGTATTTTTCAGTGCAGTTATCGGAATTCTTAGCTTTTATCTTATGGGAGTATTAGAGACTATTCTCTGTCCCTATAAAAGAATAGGGAAAAAGGAGTGAGATAAATGCCGAAAAAGATCAATGTGAAAACTGCCGCTGGATCGGTCATATATCCGACTTTATTCGGTGCAGCTGTTATCATATCATGGCAGACAGGATTTCTTCATAAGCTGCTGAAAACTGATGAATATGTATTGCCGTACCCTACAAAAATACTGCACATCATGCATGAGAACAGCGATAAGATAATGCTTAATGTACAAGCATCTGTAAAGGTCGCTCTTCTCGGACTTCTTTTAGGATCACTGATTGGATATTTTATTGCAATAATTGCAACAGTATTCCCCAAATATGGCAGCGGTGGGCTTACTATCGTTTCTGCATTCAACGCAATTCCTATAGTCGCACTCGCTCCGGTTTTCATTAACTGGACGAAAGATGTCAGCGAAGAAGCAGAAGTGCGCAGTATGGTCGCAAAGGTGCTGGTAGTCACTGTCACAAGCATGGCAGCAATGAGCGTCAATGCTTATCGCGGGCTCACGGAACTGCCGCCATTTTCAGATGATCTTATGAAAACCTATGCCGCAGGAAAGGTAACAGAATTCTTTAAACTTCGCCTTCCGAATAGTCTGCCATATATATTTACCGCACTCAGAGTAAGTGTTCCCGGCAGTGTCATAGGAGCTCTGGTAAGTGAATACTTTGCTGAATATATCATTGGAGTTGGCAGACAGATACGTGAAAATATTCTTATCGCACAATATGCAACTGCATGGGCATACATAATTACAGCCTGTATCATAGGTATAGCAATGTACATTGTACTTATGATCGTAGAGACCATAGCGCTTAGAAAGCGGAAATGATTCCGTTGAAATAATAAGGAGGAATAAATATGAGAAAGTTAAGAAACACGTTGGCGATCATTGCTGCAATGGCAATAGTGAGTACAGCATTTGCCGGCTGCGGCAGCTCAGAAAGCAATTCTTCAGGAGCTTCTGCTGATATAAGCTCGGCTGAAACTGACGGTGACAGGATAATTGCGGCGGCACAAGCCGGAAAAGTCGGTAACTGGGGACTCGGAAATGAATACGAGATCCTTGCTTTGCTCACGAAATACGGTCAGAAAACTGAATACCTTTCACAGTCATTCGATATGGACGGATTTGATGACGGCTCCATCACTCTCGCCTCGGCTATGACCTACAACGAGCTCGGACTTGTCAAAAACAGCTACGAGGGTGGCTATGGTTACGGCGACAATGTCGGCATCATTGACATGAATGATGAAGGCGTTGCTATGCTTGAGGACAATCTGTTCTGTACAAAGGAATTTGCTCAGAATAATCCCAATACCGTAAAGGCATTTATTTCGGCTTCAATGAAGGGATGGGAATATGCCTGTCAGAATCCCGAAGAAGCTGCTCAGATAGTTTTTGAAGCAGGTTCTTCCGTTTCGTCTGAGCATCAGGCTTATATGGCATCTGAGGTAAAAAAGCTGGTCGAGACCGACACAAACGGAAATGCTGTTAATGAATACGGCAAAATGGACGAGGAGGCTATGCAGCAGACGCTTGATCTTGCAAAGCAGTATATTTCTCTCGATGACAGTTCTGCCGCTTCAAAGCTCCAGAATCTTACGCTTGATGATATCCGTGATACCTCCTACTGGACCGATGCGATCTCCGGGAACTTCGGAGTTCCGGAAAAAAACAGTGTCTCCATTCAGCTGAAATGGCTTCCTCAGTGTCAGTTCATGGGTTACTATGTTGCAAAGGCCAAGGGATACTATGATGAAGTCGGTCTAAGCGTTGATATTGTTTCAGGAGGCGGAGATATAGGTGAAACAACAGCCGTCAACAACGGAACTGTTGATTTTGGCGTAACATGGGTATCAAACCTTATTTCGGCTAATTCAGGCGGTATGGATCTGCTTGAGATAGCTCAGGTGTATCAGAGATCCGGTCTTGTACTTGTTTATAAGAAATAAGAGGTGTGCGTTATGGATCTTATAATAAAAAATGGCACGATCATAAATGCAAATGAAACTATACGTGCTGATGTTGCTGTAAAGGACGGTAAAATCGTATCTATTGCTGAAAATATAAGCATAACAGATTGTGAAAATGTTATTGACGCCCGCGGAATGCTTGTACTTCCAGGAGCTATAGATGCACATACACATCTTGCAATGCCATTCGGAGGAACTATTTCATCGGACGACTATTTTGCAGGAACACGAGCAGCCGCTTGCGGCGGTACGACGACTGTATTCGATTTCGTATTGCAGGATTTCGGAGAAACAATGGTTGATGCTGTAAAACGTCGTGACGCACTATGTGCTCCTGTTGCTGCTGTGGACTATTCTTATCACGTTGCAGTAAAGGATGTGAGCGGAGAACTTCTGGATTCTATTGCAGAGTGTGTTGACTTTGGCGTTCCTTCCTTCAAGGTGTTCATGGTGTACGATTTCGGTGTTACTGATGGCGTGTTCTTTCAGGTGCTACAGAAGGCAAAGGAGTGCGGTGCTCTCATTGAGGTACACGCTGAAAATAATGAGCTTGTGAATATGCTGACTGAGAAATATCTCTCAGAAGGCAAAACAAGTGCGTGGTATCATTATATGTCGCGTCCCGAATTTGTGGAGGGAGAAGCTGATGAAAGAGCGATACAGTGGGCAAAAGCAAGCGGTGCACCGCTTTACATAGTGCATCTTGCCAATAAGCAGGGTGTTGAAGCTGTGACCAAGGCTAAGGATGAAGGTTATCCGATCTATGCTGAGACCTGTCCGCAGTATCTTGAATTCACAAGTGAGGTTTATAAGCGTGAGGACGGACGCAACTTCGTGTGCTCCCCTCCAATGAAAGGCGAAGCAAGTCGTCAGGCTTTATGGGCTGCTGTTAAGCGCGGTGATATCGACACTATAGCTACAGACCATTGTCCTTTTCAGTCTTCTGAAAAGGACTGGGGCAAGGACGACTTTTCAAAGATACCGAACGGCTGCGCAGGTATCGAAAATATGTATCCTTATATGCTTTCGGCAGCAAACGAAGGCAAGATATCATTTACAAAGGCTGTAGAGCTTTGCTCAGCAAATCCTGCTAAAATATTCGGCTGTAAGGATAAAGGAAGCATTTCAGTCGGTAAGGACGCTGATATCGTCATTTACGATCCGTCCGTTGATTTTACGATCACAAATGATAAAATGCACTCTGACTGTGACCACACTATCTGGGAGGGCATAACAGTTCACGGCTATCCCATACAGACATACTCCAGAGGCAAACTCGTCTATGATAATGGTGAGTTCGTAGGAGAAAAGGGCTGGGGCAAATTTGTGAAATGCAGTCTTAAATAAGTAACAAAAGGGGGCTCTGATATGTTCAGGATAAACGAAGAGGCGGCACGCTGTCTGCTCTGTGCGGACGCAGCCTGCACAGAAGCCTGCATCCGCAGCTGTGATCCGGCGCGAGCAGTCAGAGCTGTCCGTTTTGAAAACACAGCTGCTGCCGGAGAGTTTATTGACAAAGCTGTCTGCCATGAATGCAGCGGTGAATGTGAAAATGCTTGTATCCATTATGATCATCCTATCCGTATCAGAGAGCTTGTAATGAAGCTACCTGATGCGAAGAAGATCGAAGATACACCTGATCTTTCGATAGACTTCTGTGGGGTACATTGTGAAAATCCATTCTTCCTTTCTTCATCAATAGTTGCAGGTGACTATGATATGTGCGCCCGTGCACTTGAAATGGGCTGGGGCGGAGTGGTTTTCAAAACTGTAGGATTTCTTATTCCGGAGGAAGTCTCTCCACGATTTGACGCTATCGGCAAAGAAGGCACGCCGTTCATCGGATTCAAAAATCTGGAGCAGATATCAGATCACTCGCTCGACTACAATCTTGAGGTATTCCGACGGCTTAAAAAGAATTATCCAAATAAAATCCTTGTAGTCTCAATTATGGGACAGAATAATGCTGAATGGGTAAAACTTGCTCGGCTTGTCGCTGAAGCGGGTGCTGATATTATTGAATGTAATTTCAGCTGTCCTCACATGAGCGGAGATGGACTCGGCTCAGATGTCGGGCAGAACCCGGAGCTTGTCAAACGTTACACGGAACTTGTCAGTTCTGCGACTAATGTACCTGTTCTTGCAAAAATGACTCCGAACATTGGCAATATTGAACTCCCCGCCATAGCTGCAGCAGAAGGCGGAGCAAGTGGTATTGCTGCTATAAACACGATAAAGAGTATTCTCGGTATAGACACTGATACTCTTGTAAGCTATCCGTCAATCAGTGGAAAATGTGCTGTATCAGGATATTCAGGCAAGGCTGTCAAGCCTATTGCATTACGGTTTATCAGTGACCTTGCTCATTGTGAAAGACTTTCAGAAATGGAACTGAGCGGTATCGGAGGAATAGAGACATGGCATGATGCACTTGAATTTATTCTTCTCGGATGTAAAAATATACAGATAACAACTGCAGTGATGCAGTACGGTTACAGGATAATAGAGGACTTGATCTCCGGAACAAAGCATTATATGTCCTCACATGGAATAAAATGTATTTCTCAGCTTGTAGGTGCGGCAGTTAATAACATAATTCCGGCTGATGAGCTTGATCGCCACACTATCATATATCCTGCTTTCGACAGAAAAAAGTGTATCGGCTGCGGAAGATGCTTTATCTCATGCAGCGACGGAGGACATCAGGCGATCGAGATAAAAGGCGGAAAAGCTGTTCTGCATGCAAGTAAATGTGTAGGCTGCCATCTGTGTATGCTGGTATGTCCTGTAAATGCGATATCGGATAGAAACAAAAGAATTCCAAAGAGGTGATCTGAATGGCAATTTCGCTTTCACAGCTTTGTGCAAATGCTGAAAAGGATCATGAGATGAAACTGATAGCAGGCAGTGCAGGACTTGAAAACACAGTTCGCTGGGTCCACATGGTCGAAGATAGCGAAGTTCCTGGATTTCTGCATGGAAACGAACTGATCTTTACTACAGGCATCGGTCATGTAGGTAATGAATGGCTTAAAGAATTTACCGTAAGCCTGAGAAAAAAGGTGCAGTGGGACTTGTACTCAATATCGGTCCATATATCACTTCTGTACCATCTCAAGTAATAGTATTCTGTGAACAGAATGGTTTCCCACTGTTTACGATCCCATGGGAAACAAGGATAATAGATATTTCATATGAATTCTGCCGCAGGATAATTGCAAATGAAAAACACGAAAGTACAGTGGCAGATGCATTTCGAGCTCTGATAAAGGATCCTGATTCTGCCGGTGAATTCAGCGAATTGCTTGAACGATCCGGCTTCAGAAGTGATAATCAGTTTACAGTGATCTCTTTAGAGATCATTAAAAACGGCAAGGCTGTCACTGAAAAGATAGTCCGTACATCTGATATGATGCTTTGGAGAGCTCTGAAACGTTCAAGATATCCGTCTTCACTGTTTATACAGGGAGGAGCTCTTATTGCTATCAAGCAGAATTGCTCTGATGAGGAGATAGATATTTTCTGCAATGCATTAAAACCAATAATTGATGGGATTCCCGGTGCTGATCCATATATCGGGGTATCTGACAAAGTTACCGGTCTCACCGGTATTTCTGAGGCATATTCACAGTCTAAAGCTGCTATCGGTACTGCGAGGATAAACAATAATAATGTAGAATTTTACCGTGATATAGGCACTATGAAGCTGATATTCGGTATAAAGAACGTGAAAATACTCGAATCATTTGCAAAAGAAAATCTTGGTGTGCTTCACAGGTATGACGCTGAACACAGCTCCGAGCTTTGTAAACTGCTTCGGACTTATCTTGAACTCAACGGAAGTGTAAATGAAGTTGCTTCCGCTGCAGGTGTCCACCGAAACACAGTAAACTATAAGATAAAGTCGATACGTGATATCATAGGCCATGAACTTGATGATAAAATGAAAAATATGCTCATGCTTGCATACCTTATTGAAGATGTGCTTGATATAAATAACAATAATTACGGAGGTAATAAAAAATGAGCGGAGAAAGTATAAAATACAACCACTGCACATACAATCTTCAATCGTGGTCAAAACAAAAAGGACTCGACCCGATCCCGATCGAAAAAACTGACGGCATATATATGTGGGACTATGACGGGAATCGTTATACTGATATGTCCTCGCAGCTTGTCAACCTAAATGTTGGTCACGGCAACAGAGCGATAATCGATGCTATCAAGGAACAAGCAGAAAAATACTGCTATCTTTCGCCATCCTATGGCAGTGAACCGCGAGGAGAGCTTGCAAAGATGATAATTGAACTTATGCCTGACAATATGGGCAAAGTCTTTTTCACAAATGGCGGAGCTGACGCAAATGAAAATGCTGTAAAAATCGCAAGGATGTTCACAGGGCGTCAGAAGGTCTTTTCTCGTTACCGAAGTTATCACGGCTCAACATACGGTGCAGGAAATCTCACCGGTGAACCAAGACGCTATCCTCTTGAACCGGGAGCCCCCGGATTCGTGAAGTTCTTCGATCCATATATATATCGTGATAACCTACCCTTTAAAACTGAAAAAGAGGCCTCAGAATACTATGTTGCAAAGCTGCGTGAACAGGTGATTTATGAGGGCGCAGACAATGTTGCGGCGATCGTTATGGAGACAATAACAGGCTCAAACGGTGTTATTATCCCTCCGGACGGGTATTTACAGGGGGTCCGTTCAATATGTGATGAATTCGGTATCATGATGATATGTGACGAGGTCATGGCTGGTTTCGGACGTACAGGAAAGATGTTTGCATTTGAAAATTTCGGAGTAAAACCTGATATAGTCACCTTTGCAAAGGGTATTACCTGTGGATATGTTCAGCTTGGCGGTGTCGTTGTAAGCAAGGATATTGCAGCTTATTTTGACGATCACCTTTTGTCGTGCGGACTTACTTACAGCGGCCATCCGCTTGCCTGTGCGGCGGGAGTGGCTTGCCTTAATTTCTATAAAGATACCAATATCCTTGACAATGTAAACAGATCCGGTGCCGCACTTGCTGAGTGCCTTGATACTCTAAAGGAAAAACATAGCAGTGTTGGTGATGTAAGATGTATTGGCCTTTTTTTCTGCAATAGAGCTTGTATGTGACAAGGAGAGCCGTGAGCCGCTCGTCCCATACGGAAAAGATCCTGATGGAAAAATGAAGAAGCTGATCGGTCTGCTCAAGGAGAAAGGGTTCATGACTTACTCTCATGAAAATATGATACTTATATCTCCTCCACTGATAATCACTCCTGAGCAGATCCGCGAGGAAATGGCCAAAGTCGACGAGGTGCTTTTCATTGCTGACGAAATGGCTGAAAAAGCATAAACGAAAGGACGTGTCTCATGGCTAAGAATCATTACAGCGATGTTTCTGAGTGTGAACTGTCAGAGTTCATTACCCCTGATATATTCAGGACAGTATTATATGAACAGCTTGATGTTCCAGGTGGTATAACAGAAGTTCCTGTTGAGATAACTCTGAAAAAAGATGCTGCCAAGAAACTGAGTTTCAAAATTCCGGCTGACGGGATACTGTATGGTTTCGCAAGAATAAGGCCTCTTGTACAGGAACGTTTTGGTGCAGAGACTGTTAAGGTCTACATCAATGACTGGGAAGTCAAGTTTGTGCTTGTATTTGAACTTGACACGAAGCAGGAAAAGGCTTTTTACATAACAGAGTCTGAGGTGATCGAGCTTCTTGAAAACTGCATACGTGTCCCACAGCAGCATAGTATCAAGAAAAAACATCGAAAGGAAGAATAGTATGTATAAATGCAGCGAAAAAAGAATGGAAGATAAGATAACTACATTCAGCAAATACGGTGATGCAGGTCATGGAGGCATCACACGATATTCTCTGTCTCCTGAAGCGATAATGGCAAGAAATGAATTCCGGAAACGTATGGAAGCGATTGGTGCAGTTATCGAGATAGATGATGTTGCTAATATGTATGCAACTATCCCAGGCAGCGACCCAACTGCAAAGCGAATAGTTATGGCATCGCACTGTGACTCTGTAAAAAACGGCGGAAATTATGATGGTATTCTTGGAGTTATGAGCGCAATGGAGGTCTTGGAAACTGTAGTTTCCGAGAATATCCCGCATAAACATCCGTTGACTGCAATGATTTGGACAAATGAAGAAGGCTCGCTATATCCCCCTGCTATGATGTGTTCAGGAATTGTCTGCTATGATTACCTGCCTGACGATATCCGCAGCAAATTCAAGTATGAGGATATGATGAAGTCACAGAGCATTCTTGATCCGACAAAAACATTTGGAGATGCACTTGACAGATCGGGTTTCAAGGGAGATAAAAAGTATCGTCTCAGCCCTGATAATTACCTCTATATGTTTGAAACACATATTGAACAGGGTCCGATCCTTGAAGATGCAGGCAATGATATCGGAGTTGTGGACTGTGTACTTGGAATGTTCAACTATCGCCTGAGATTCTATGGACAAACGACACATGCCGGTACATTCCCCATGCCTAAGAGAAAGGACGCTTTTCTTGCTGCTGCTCAGGCTCTTGCCTATTTGCATGAGGAGATCGACAAACTTGGATATTCCGATCTTGTTTACACGACCGGTGAGGTGGTATGTCATCCCTGCGTACACACCTGTGTTCCTGATTTCTTTGACTTCTCATTTGATGCAAGGCACGAAAAACCAGAGGTGCTTGAGAAGGTACTTGCTATCGTAAAAAGCTGTGCAGACAGGATCTGGTCCGGCTGCACCTGTGAGGTCGTAAAAGCATGGAACAGAGATACCGTATACTGGGATAAAACTCTCGTCGGATATGTCAAAGAAGCTGCAGAGGAATGTGGTATCAGTCATCAGTATATCCATTCCGGCGCAGGACATGATGCACAGTTCGCTGCATATATGCTTCCGACGACCATGATATTTGTTCAGTCCAAGGACGGTCTTTCACACTGTGAGCCTGAGTTTTCATCTGTAGAGCATTGTACCGAAGGTGCAACGGTTATGCTCAATGCAGTGCTGAAGGCTGATAAGAACTGATGTTACATCTTATTATGCTGTTTCCCCGCCTAAAGGCGGGGAAATGTATGACTAAGGAGGTATAATAATGAGTGCAGGATTCAGAGTCCCGCGAAAGATCTACACGGGCGTTGACTGCCTTGAAAACGCTGAAAGCGATTTATGTTCAATGGGCACAAAAGCTCTTATTGTAACTGGCAGACACGTTTCAAAGCTGAATTGTTTTGAGAGCGTTATTAAAATGCTCGAACGAAATGGGATAGGATATACTGTTTTTAACGGCATTACCGGCGAACCTGACGATAAAATGATCAACGCAGGTGTAAACATATACCGAAATGAGAAATGCGATCATATAATTGCAATAGGAGGTGGAAGTCCCATTGATTCTATGAAAGCTATTGCTGTGATTGCTGCAAACGGAGGGAGCATCTCAGATTACATGGGAGTAGAAATAGGAGGAAGAATGCCTCCTATGGCAGCAATTCCTACTACTGCCGGAACGGGCTCGGAGGCTACACAGTTTACAGTTATTACTGACAGCGCAGCTGGAATAAAAATGCTCCTGAAAGGAAACGTTCTTATTCCGGACATTGCCATAGTAGATCCGATCTTTACGCTCTCCTCGCCAAGATCAGTGACTGCCTCGACTGGGCTTGACGCACTAACCCACGCTATTGAGTCGTACACTTCGAGGAACGCTCAACCGCTTACCGATACATTAGCATTGGACGCAGTTAAGCGTATTTTCAGATATCTTCCTGCTGCTTATCAGAACGGCAGCTATCTGGAGGCAAGAGAGCAGATGTCTATAGCGGCACTCGAAGCAGGAATTGCTATAAATAATGCGTCAGTCACTATAGTTCATGGAATGAGCCGACCGATAGGAGCTCTTTTCCATGTCCCTCATGGACTTTCAAATGCCATGCTTCTTGAAAGATGTATGAATTATGCTCTGGACGGTGCCTTTGAAAAATTTGCGGAGCTTGGACGCACAGTTGGTGCTGCTGACAGATCCGATAGCGATGTTGAGGCCGCAAAGTCATTTATTTCAATCCTCAGGGAACTAATTAAAGTATGTGAAGTACCATCACTTGAAAAGCAGGGTATCAATAGATCTGAGTTTTTTTCATATATTGAAAAAATGACAGATGACGCAATTGCAAGCGGAAGTCCTGCTAATACGATCAAAGAGGTAAAAAGAACCGATATTATTGAAATATATATGTCACTTTGGGGATAATACTTTGAATGCTATGGAAATGACAGAAATAAAATCTTAATGTATGATCTCACGCGATTTCATAGACGGACTTGTTAATGAAGAGCAATATTCCATCACATCGGTTTGATCAAGAACTTTGTTAAAACAATATGCGTATTAGATTCGTATCAACCTCTGATACTCCTCAATCTCCAGCTCGCCATCGGCAGCTTTAGTTCGCAGCTCAATAGCGTAGTCGCCCCACTCAGCGAACTGTGATTTGCTCATTTTCTTTTTCATATAGCGAGCATAGTGCTGCTTGTATGCACGGTTGTATATCTCCCAAACAGGATCACTCTTTATCTTCTCCTTGAAGTTATGGCTCATTGCATTATCACGACAAGTTTTCGGAGGATTGCTGCTGACCAGTCGCTTGCAGTAGTGTGAAAAGGTGGTGTGCTTCATGATAAACCACCGTCCGCAGTTGCGGCACTTGACAGGCATGAACTTTTCTTCGATGCACTTGAATAATTCAAAATACAGAAAGGCTCCCAGCGATGTGAAACGATAAGTCTCACAGAGTATGGGACCTTTTTTCGTTTCGATAACTGTGTGTCCCATGCACATACTTCCGCTTGAAACAATGCTTGTATAACGCTGAAAAGTATCAATTACTTTTTGAGTTGTCGGATAACTGTTGTGGTCACAAAGCTCGTCTACAAACGGCATAAAGATTTTCTTGACGCGGATAATGTCCTCGATAAAAGTTGAGAACTCGTTCGTCATCTGCTCGATACAAGTTGTGAAGTCTGCGGCGTCTTTTCTGTTCTCATAGTTGCTGAAAACTTTCTTGCTGTCAAATTCATAATCAGATAACGCTCTCAGTTCATTCAAATCTTCCGTGATGTACATTTCCTCATAGGACACAGGAGTACTCTCTGCGTTGACAAAGTGTTCGTTGTAGTCATCGACTTCAAACTCCGAGTCCTCATAGAAAGGCTCGTCAAAGATGTCGTTGTAGTAAGCGAACAGATTTCTCAGGAGACCATGTCTGAAATGTTTTGTGTCGTATGGCGGAAGCGACTTTGCAATGTCCATGATGCTGTCGTATGTAAATTCTATTTCCTGTGCGCATTTTCCTATGTCAGCAGGGCAGAATAAGGAACTGATGTTCAGTTCAGACTTTGCCCGTTCACATACGTCAAAAAGTTCGCCTAAGTCATAAAAATTTATTGAAAAATAGCGCAGAAGTATCTCTCCGAGCGGATAAACTCTGCCGTCGGAAAGATATATTTTTCTGTCATGGTAGTGTGCTTCTATCTCAAACATAATAACTCCTTTCAGAAATAGTGTTCTATTTCGTCAGAGCGCATAACACTGCGTTTCACCTTGAATACAGCTGTATAAATAGCCCGAAATCAAAAGTTTACAATTTGTTCATAAAAATAGATTATAGATTGAACTCGGTAGAGATAGTATACTATATCTATTGACTTTTGTCAAGAGAGCGTGTATACTGAACACAGTTAAGACGTCCGGACAACTCTTGACATCACAAGTAAAAACTCGAAACGCGAAAGGAAGATGTAGATGAAAGATTTGAACGTTATCAACTGCACAGCGTACTCTAACGGCGTCAATTCACCGCTTGAGTATCTTAACATCACTACGCCTGCCGAGTTCAAGGTGGTGATGGACTTACTCTGTTACTACGACAGTGAAAAGAAAACCTCGACCATAAGCCGCACAGGTATCGCAAGAGACACTGCAATGTCAGTGAGCAATGTTGAACGCGCACTGAAAACTCTTGCACAGAAGGACATCATTCGTATCCACAACAACTATGCTGACAACGGTCGTCAGGTTGAGAACTCTTACGAAGTCGCATTCCTGAACTATGACATTGACGAGGACAAGCTCCGCGACGCAGAGCTTGCACTTCGATTCAAAAGTTGATTGTCATAGGGGCTGTGTCATGATGGCATACGCTTATATATTAAGTAAACAATAGAATATATATTATATAGCAAAGAAGAAGGTTATATATTACTTGATAGTTATATAAACTATGCGCCTTCTTTTCTTTGCAATGATAACTGTGACAGTAATCGTGTAAGGAACGATTATCCGAAACACGCGCAGAAAGCCCCGAGGTTGCCGCCTTCAAAACCAAAATGGTATAGTTACCCCACCGCTCCCGTTGAACGCGATTGTCGCGCAACGTGGAGCGAGTTGGGGGATATATCAGAGGGAGAAAAAAACGAACAAACCTGCGGTGCGGAAGTCGGTCCGCAAGACCGGCAAGCATCGCAGACGGCATTCCGCCTGCCGCTGAAAACGGGAGAACCCGTGCCCCTTTTTGGTTTGCAGGAAAAAGGCTGGCGTCATTTGCGCCCGCCATTCCACATCGGACGGGCAGTGCCCGCCGAAATATCGGGACTTACAGTATTTGCAAATTGGCGTCAAAATTAGAAAACGAGAAAAATCTTGGAGTTAGAAAAAGAAAAAACTACAATTATCGCCTATAATCAAGGAGGTGTGACCGGAGTCAGAGAATCTTTTAAAACTGAATAGTATGTTTGGAAAAGTGTGACGTGAAAGGAGTTCATATGAAATCTGAAACGAATGAAAAAGCTCTTTGCATTGATAAGAAGATGACCATTAACGGACAAACCTTTGACGTGACGCTTGTTTTCAAATCTCCTGAAAAGCCGAGCGAAACCGTTGAGGATAAGATCAAGCACTTGATAAACGGTGAAAGAATAAGCTGAAAAAAGTCTGGACTTTCAAGCCGAGTAGGAGTATACTGTTGGTGTATCCTATTCGGTTTGATTCCAGAAGCGAACGCTTCGGGACAGGAGGATATATGAAAACAGAATCAAACACGGAACAGATAACAGCTTTGTATTGCCGACTTTCGCAGGAAGATGCTCGAGAGGGCGAGTCGCTGTCGATAGAAAATCAGAAGAAGATGCTCAGTGAGTATGCAGAGCGTAATGGCTTTCGCAACTGTCAGTATTATGTCGACGACGGCTTCAGCGGAGTCAATAAGAACAGACCTGAGTACGTTCGTATGCTGAAAGATGTCGAGGACGGTCTTGTGGGAACGGTAATTGTAAAAGACCAGTCCAGACTTGGACGTGACCACTTGGAGACTGACAAGCTCATGGAGATAGTGTTCCCTGCTTACGATGTCCGCTTCATTGCTATCACCGATAACGTGGACAGTGCCAATGGTATCAACGAGATGTCCGGTATCAAGAACTTATTCAACGATATGTACGCCCGGGACTGCTCGAACAAGATAAGGGCTGTACTCAGGGCAAAGGGCGAACGCGGAGAACGTCTTGCAGCATGGATAGCATACGGTTATATGAGAGATCCAAGCAACCCAAAGCAGATCATACCAGATCCTGAGACAGCACCTGTCGTCAAGCGAATCTTTGAAATGTACGCAAGTGGAATAGGCATAAAGCGAATCTGCGGAACACTTGAACAGGAACAGGTACTATCGCCCGGCGTTTACAACTACAGGAAGAACGGCAGCCGTTCAAGAAATCTCAAGCTGGACAAGCCTTACGCATGGGCGAACAACACTATCCGCAAAATGCTATCCAATCAGATATACTGCGGAGATACGGTAAATTTCAAAACGTACAGCAAGTCTAACAAGCTGAAAAAGCGTATCAAAAACTCGCCTGAGAATATGAAGATATTTCTCAATACGCACAAAGCGATCATCGACAGATCAACGTTTGACCTTGTGCAGAAGCACTTTGAAGGACGCAAGCGTGCTGATAAACGTGGTGAGCTGGACAAGTATGCAGGTTACCTGTACTGTGCTGAATGCGGTTCAAGGCTGTATCGTAATCGGGATAAAGCCCGCGGATACGATAGCTACCGCTGCGGACACTATGAAAGTCGCAAAAGCGACTGCACTTCACATTACATTCGTGAAAGTGTGCTCGACGAAATAGTTTTAAGAGCAATGAAAAAGGTGACGAAATACGCAAGGGAGCACTCGGACGAGTTTTACAGTGATGCAATGAGGAACGGGGAAGCTGAAGCCGCAAAGAATTTGAAGGAGTCCGAAAAACTCAGAGATGAATACAAGACTAAGATCAGGCAGCTTGACAACGCCATACAGCTTCTCTACATGGACAGGTCTAACGGAATGATCACGGACGAGCGTTATGAACTTCTATCTGCAAGTTTTGAAAATGAGCAGACTGAGCTGAAATCAAAGCTCAGCGCCCTCAACTCACAGCTTGATGAAATTAAAGTGCGTGAGAAGTGTATCCGTGACTTCATCAGCAAGGCTAAGCGGTATGTAACAATTTCAAAGGTTACGCCTGAGCTCCTGAGAGCTTTTATAGAGCGAATCGAAGTCCACGAAAAGGCTGTAAAACGTTCAAGGACCTGTGGTAATCACATAGTTATATACTTCACATTTCATCCGGATAAAGCATTCAGACTTGATGGAGAGATGAACGAGCTTGGCACGACCAAATTTACATAATAAAAATCTCCGAGGATGACCTCCTCGGAGATAATACATAATTAACTGCGTTAAGAACACCATACAGAAGAAAGGTTTTTCCCCGAACCCCTTTTCCAAAGACTTTATAACTGAATTTAGCCCATACAGGGCGCTCCCAGTAAATTACTGGTTTCCACATCTTGTGGAGCGCCCTGTATGGGCTAAATTTAATGCTAAAAGTTTTAGGAAGGGAGTTTGAGGGAGAACCCTTTCTCAAAAGGGTTTCCCTCAATATCACCCGTAAAACTTCTGTACGAGTGTCGCCCTTATGGGAAGCCTTTTTTCATATCTCATCGTAGTCCAGACCGTACTGGTCGGCATAGTAATGGGCTCTTGCATCGTTGGGAGCAAGATACTCGCCGCCGTATTTATAGCAGGCAGCAAGGAGCTCCGCAGCCTCTTTGTCTCCGCCTGCCGCTGCCTTCTGGAAGCAGTCCGCGGCGTTTGCGAAGTTCTTAGCGGTGCCTGTGCCGTTTGCATAGCAGCAGCCCAGTGCCTTCTGTGCCGCAGGGTGACGCTGTGCAGCCGCAAGCTCATACATCTCCTTGGCGGCTATGGGGTCTTTGGCAGTGCCCTCGCCGTGCTCAAGACACCAGCCGCAGGAGTACTGACCGTCTGCATTGCCCTGTGAGGCGGCTTCCCGGTACCACCTGAGCGCCTCGGCGGCGTTTCTGGGGACGCCCGTGCCCTTGTAGCAGCAGTCGCCGTAGTTGTACTGAGCCTTTGCGTGACCAAGCTCCGCAGCCTTACGGAAGTTTTCCGCAGCCTCTCTGGGGTCGCGGTCTGTGCCCTCTCCCTGAAGGCAGCAGCTTCCCAGGTTATTGAGTGCGTCAAGGTCGCCCTTTTCGGCAGCCTTACGGAACATCAGCACCGCCGTCACCTTGTCCTCGGGAACACCGTTCCCCGAGTAGTAACAGCAGCCCAGGTCGAAAAGTGCGACGGCATGACCGTTGTCGGCAGCCTGCTTGAGCCAGTATATTCCCTTTGGCGGGTCATGCTCCGCGCCTGTCCCGCTCAGGAGCATACAGCCCAGTCTGAACTGTGCATTGGGGTCACCCAGCTGTGCCCGCTTGGTTATGCCCTCGGCAGTATCGTCGTCGGCGTAAACGCCGTAGCGCTTTGAGTAGTACTCCGCCCTTCTGCTGTCGGGGGGGAATCCGCTTCCGCCCTGGAGATAGCAGCGTATCAGCGCCTTCTGCGAGTCATAGTCGCCCTGCTCGGCAGCCTGCTCGTAGCGGTAAGCCGCCTTGGCTATGTTTCGCTCTGCGCCCTGTCCCAGGTAGTAGCAGTCCGCCAGCTTTTTCTGAGAGCTGCAATCGCCGCGGTCCGCCGCAACGGTGTACCACTTGACAGCCTTGGCGTAGTCCTGCTTTACGCCCTTTCCGTAGAAGAAGCGCTCGCCCAGGTTGAAGCCTGCATCGTTATCGCCGTTCTGAGCGCGGCGGAAAAGGTCCTCGATAAGGGACGAGGACGCCATAAACACCTGCTGCGGCGACTGAACGGTTTCCTGTGGCTGCGCGGAGGTCATCTGCCAGCCCAGGGCACCGGCGATACTGCGCACCACCAGCTCCGCCTTTTCGTCGTTGAGGTATTCGGTTATATCCGACATGGCTCTTGTCACTATGGGCTCGGGCGGCTTCCCGCCCCCTGTGACGGCGCTGTCTTCCTTTATGAATATAGTTCCCACGTTTTCGCTGAGTGCCACGAAGAACGCCTTGTTCTCCTTGCTCAGTCTGGGAGCAAAGTCCGAAAATGCCGAGCAGAACCTCTTGTGGTCCGCAAGAATATCGATGCCGAAGCGGTCGATGACCTGCTTTACGGCGTCTGTGGTCTCGGCAAGGAGCTTGTTGTCCATATATCCCTCCGTATGAGTTTACATTATCCTGTTGTCATAGTTCATGGCAGGCTGCGGCTGAGGAGCTGCTTTTGCCTGTGCAATGCGGTCGCTGAGTCTGTCAAGGAGCTTCTTTTCCAGCTCTGCCTCAGAGGCGAGAATGCCCGTCCACTTGCCCAGAGCGGCATATCCCTCGTTGAGGAAGCGCTCTGCTCCTGCAATATCATTATAGATGTTGAAGGCGTAATACGCCATGACTCTTTTTCCGTTTGAGTCTGTATCGTTGATGATAGTGCCCTTTATCCTGTTGAAGAGCATATCCGCGAACTGCCTGTTTGGTTCTATCTCGGAGAAGAAGAACAGGAGGCAGTAATATGTGAGAGTCTCCTGGCTGATGAACTGTCTGCCGATGATGAGATTCATTATCTCATGTGAAGGAGCCCGCAGACCGTCATAATCACCGATGAACGTGAGGTACTCAGAATAGAGCCCGTAATAAAAGATCCTCTCAGCGTCGGTCACCTTCTTGAAGCCCAGCTGCTCCACTGGTCTGAGGTCCAGTGATCCAAGGCTCTCGCCGTTTCTTATGCGCTTCATGTTAGCGCTCATGTAGCCGCCAAGGCGGTTCATTATACTCATCATAGTGTAGATGAATATCACAATACTCTGGAGCGACATGAATACCATTCCGAAGCCGATACCGTACATGAGCCATTTCAGCAGTCCGTCAGAGCTGTGGAACTTCAGCATTATCAGAACAGCCGCTGCCGCTGATATGACAAGAACTGTGATGTGAACTGCCATGGTCATGATATTGCTTTTTTCTCGCTGCACTTCTCCGCAGGGATATCTCTTCTGTAAGTGACCAGGGACTGTATGATGGGTGTGAACTCGGTTGAGGTAAAGCCCCATCTGCCGTCCTGTTTAGACAGTGAGAATGCGAGGAAGGAGACCCTGCTGACTGTCATTCCCGCAAAGGGAGCAAATATAATGAAAAATATAAGCTTTAAAAGAGATGTGAGCTGGATAGCTATCATGCAGCCTGTGAGAAAAAGGAACACTTTCATATCGCTTCCTCCTTTAGAAGAAAAGGGCGGAAGACCGCCCCTGTGTATCAGAATATATCAAGATATGTAATGAGCTCTGCGTTCATTATGGTGGTATACGAGAGATACCAGCGTCCGTCCAGCTCCACGAAGGCACAGCCGTTCCCGATGAAGGAGTGGTCGTCATTGCCGTCCTTGTAGTAAACATATCCGCAGTCGGCAGCGGAACCAAACTCTGTATTCAGCGTCTTGTTGAAGTCGGCAAGCTCGTTCTCGCCTGTTGTCCTCAGAAGGTCCTCCGTAAGGGAAACGGTCCACTTCTCGGGGGGGACGTCGGATTTTTCCTTCATTATATCGTGGATAGCCTGTATGGACTTACCTATAGCACTGATAACGTTAGAGCGCTTGAACACCACCTGAGGGTTCTTGCCCTCCAGCAGGTCTGTTGAGCGGAGATATGAGTGATAGGCTTCTATCTCCTCCTCGCAGAGCATATCGTATACAGCGTCGGCATTTTTGGTAAGGTAGGCGTTGTAGTAAGCCTTTGCCGCCTCAAAGCTGCTGTCGAAGCCCTTTTTCACTGCCTTTGTGGGAGCCTGCGTCGTTTCCGTTGCAGCAGGAGCAGTGGTCTCTGCGGCAGTTGTAGTTGTAGTCCCGGCAGCTGTGGTGGTTGACTCAGCCGTGGTCTCTGCCGATGCAGCTGTAGTGGTGCCTGCTTTCGTTTCCTCCTGAGAGGTGGTGACAGCTTCCGAAGTTGTCTCTGTTATTGCAGAGGTGCTTGCCTCTGATGCTCCGCCCTGTGAGCTTTTCTTGTTTTCGCAGCTCCATAACGCGGAGGAGAGCACGGCAGCAAGAATAACTGCCAATGCACGTTTTGTGAGTTTCATATTTATCTCCTTACAGTAAAGATATTAATATTATAGCTCCAAAACCCGTTCCCGTCAATACAAAACTTGTCCTTTTGTCAAAAAAGCCGAAAACATAGCCGGAGAACAAGGACGACCTCCGATCACAATAAAAAGATCCCGATACAAATGTACCGGGATCCTGTAGGATTTTGTTTTGACGTTCTGTGTTATTATTCCTGTACAGCTGTTTCAGTCACTTCGGCGGTGACTGCTTCTGTGGTCACGGCTTCGGAGGAAGCTTCCGATACAGCCTCCGTGCTCCCCTGCTCAAGGGAGATCTCCGCAGTCTTTACCTCTGTGAACCTGATCGTAAGCTTGTTATTGGGCATCTCAAAGCTGCTGAGCATTCCGTCCTTATCCACGGTGAGGGTGTAGTCCCCGCCGTCAAGACTGCCGCTGATAGCGAGATCGCCGTCCTTTTCCTCGCCGCTGAGCTCCTCGGCGGCTGCACTGCTGTCCACGGCGGACATAAGGTTCAGCATCATCGCCTTTACGGGCACGGCAGACTGAGGCACGGAAAAGCTGAGCCCCTTATATGACGCCATGACATTTCCCTCGCTGAATTCCAGCTTTACACCGCTGAGGGTGTTGGGCTCGGAGAACTCTATCTCCCACACGCCCTCTCCGTAGCGGACCAGCTGTCCCTCCGCTTCAAGGCGGTCTATGGTGATGCTGACCTGTGCGGAGAACGGGAGTCCGAGGCAGTTCTTCCGCGAGATACTGCCCCCCTTTGTGACAGCGCAGGCTGTAAGACAAACAGCGGCTGCAAAAGTGATAATGAATGTGAAGATCCTTTTCATGTTACCAGCTCCGATCATAGTAATGAAAGTAAATTTTCACATCCGACCTGCTCATGAGGTCCTGTTGAGCTTCTTTTCCTTTAACAGACTGAAGGCTTCGGGCAGGGCAGAGATTATATCTCTCGGCAGCATTGCCTCCATGCCCAGCTTCCTTGCAGCCGTATCGCCTGCCAGACCGTGCATATACACACCTGCGCAGGCTCCGTCGAAGATACCGCAGCCCTGAGCCACAGCAGCTCCTATCATACCTGCGAGGACGTCGCCGCTTCCGCCCACGCTCATGCCTGCGTTGCCTGTATGGTTCACGGCAGTGGACCTGCCTGAGGCGATGACAGTGCCTGCACCCTTGAGTACCACGGTAATGTCGTACTTCTCAGCGTACTTCTCGGCGGCGATAAGCCTGTTTTCGGCTATCATGCTCACATCGCAGCGAAGGAGCCGCGCCATTTCGCCCATATGGGGAGTGATGATGATGTCCGAATTCTTCTTCATTAAAATATCTATGTCCTTTGCTATGCAGTTTATACCATCTGCGTCGATAATAACGGGGCATTTTGCAGTTTCGGCTACGAACTTGGTGAGCTCAATGGTGTCGGGAGTAACTCCCATTCCGCAGCCTATGACCACCGCGTCAGCCTTTTCCATGGCAGCTGCAAGGGGCTCGCGGCTGCTGTCATAGAGCATATAGCCGTAATCGTCGCTGTCAAGCTCTATGAAGGTAGCCTCGGGAGCGTGGATAGAAACAGTATCTATGCTCTTTTCCACCGAGGCAAGGCGGACAAGTCCCGCGCCGCTGCGGAGAGCGCCCAGAGCAGCGAATGCAGCTGCACCTCTCATGGAAGAGCTGCCTGCGATGACCAGAACGGTACCGAAGTCGCCCTTGTGGGAGTCCCTCTCGCGCTTGGGAGGGTATGCTGCAAGGAAATTGCGCTCTATGCGGTGGTAATCCCGCTCGCCGCCTTCAAGGAGCTGCTTCAGAGCTGCCTTTGGTATCCCTATATCAGCGACGGTTATCTTTCCGCAGTATTTCTTCAGAGGGAACTGCGACATACCTGTCTTTAAATAGCCGAAGGTGAGAGTCTCATCAGCCTTGAATATGCCTGCGGAGACCGTTCCCGAGGAGCTGTTTCCGCCGCTGGGTATATCAACTGCGATACGGTAAGCTCCCGAACCTATGCTGAATATGCCCATGGTGTCCTTGTCCAGCTCGCCGTGGAAGCCCGTTCCGAAAACGCCGTCCACCAGCACCTGTGCGCCTACAACAGCGCCCTTTATGAGACCCATGCGCTTCTTCTCTGCGTGGAGCAGATCGTCAAGAGGATTTCTGCCGTGCTCCTCGTCGGCAGCGTCTGTGCTTCTGGGCTGTATGGTCATGTAATCCAGCTCCGCAGCCTCTATAGCCGCTTCAACATTGCCGCTGCGGAAGCCCTCGATGAAGGTTATCCTGTCACGGGGAAGAATGCTGAGCATCTCCTGTGCAAGGAGAGTTTTGGGGAGTCCGCCTATGTGGATAACGGTTATCCTGTAACCCTTATAGAGCAGTATATCCGCCGCCGCATAGCAGTCGCCGCCGTTGTTGCCCGTACCTGCAAGAAAGACCACCGAGGAGTCCTCGGGGCGGAGCTTCGCTTCATTGCGGCAGTAGCCGTCTATAAGCTCCGCAAGCTTCCTGCCTGCGTTTTCCATGAGCTGCCTCTTTGATACTCCCAGCTTCTCGGAAATATCCTCCAGCTTTCCCATCTGCTTTGGTGTAACTATCTGCATATATATACCTCCTTACGGTTTGATACGTGGCAAAGTCCTCCCGCTGACAGGGCTGTTTACGACTTGTGTCTCAGCTTTGCGGGAAGGAATTTCTGTATATTCTCAAGCATACGCTCATCGGGAGCGAAGATAAGTCTTGCGCTTCCCATGGTCTCGTGGTTGAAGTCTGCGTAGTATTCATGTGAAGCTATATTGTCGGTGGCAAGGATAACGGTCATATCCTCGGTCTCCTCCATGCCGTCCTCATACTTTCCGAAGGCGGTGAACTCCCTGGCGTTGGTGGATACCATCTCGCGGCGCTTCTTCTTGGCGATTATCTTGTCCACGTCCAGGTCGCCGTTGGTGAAGGTGTATTCGTACTCCACAAAGGTGTTCTGGACTATGTGGAAGGTACCGTAGCCTGCGGCGACTGCAAGTGCAAAGCCGAGAAGCGCGATAAGGGGCGTCCTGAGCTGGAGCACTGCCAGAGCTGCAAGGGCAAGGGCAAAGAGTATGCCCACTATGACCATGAGGACCCTTCTGGTCTTGTCACCCGAGGTCTCGTTCTTCTTTACAAGCTGTTCTGCAAAAATATCCATTGTATTTTCTCCGTTTCTTTAATCAGATACATATATAATAACACAATTTTCGTCAGATTGCAATAAATCACGGCAAAAAATTAATTTCTGTAGTATTATTTCACAACAGAGCGAATGACTTGAAAATTTTTTCCGAAAAAGGCTTGATTTTTTCGTTTTTGGCGTATATAATAGGTTTATAACCCGATGACTGAGAGAGTAAGGATGCGGAGTTTCTTCAGAGAGGGGCGGATAGGTGCAAGCGCCCTGTAATGATACATCCCGAAGTTCACTCACGAGGGGCGGAGCGGAAGCGCCTGTACTTTGCATGGCGTTGTAGGCTGACGACGTAGGTCTGCGTTAAAGGCAAGAGAGTGTCGGCTCTCCTGACAATGGGTGGTATAAAAGCAAGAGCAGTCTTGTCCTGTTGGACAGGGCTTTTTTTAATTCATAATGCAGAATTCATAATTCATAATTTTATGGACTGTTCTGATATTATGAGATATTCAAAAGCATTCAGCACTGACGGTCACGGAATACCTTCCTTATGATCGTCCGCGCAGCGGACACCGCAATTATGCATTATGCATTAAGAATTACGCATTAATTTTATGAGGTGAAAAGAATGAAAGAACAGCTTGAAAAGATCGAAGCGCTGGCTAAGCAGGAGCTCGCTTCCTGTACAGAGATCAAGGCGCTGGACGACCTGAGGATCAAATTCCTCGGAAAGAAGGGCGAGCTCACCGCTATCCTTAAGCAGATGGGTAAGCTCTCGGCAGAAGAAAGACCCGTTATCGGTCAGCTTGCCAATAAGGTAAGAGCCGATATTGAAGAAGCCCTCGGCAGCAAGCTCGCTTCACTGAAGGCAGACGCACAGGCTGCAAAGCTGGCTGAGGAGAAGATCGACATCACTCTCCCCGGCAAGCAGGCTTCCTTCGGAAAGCTCCACCCACTTACAAAGGTGGAGAACGAGATCAGAGAGATCTTCATCGGAATGGGCTTCAATATCGCTGACGGTCCCGAGATCGACGACGATTATCACGTTTTCGAGGCTCTGAACCTGCCCCCCGATCACCCTGCAAGAGATACTCAGGATACCTTCTACATCGAGGGCACAGACGAGTCTGTCCTCCTCCGTACCCAGACATCTTCCGTTCAGGTACACGTTATGGAGAACCAGAAGCCCCCTATCCGTATCATCTCTCCCGGACGAGTTTTCCGTTCCGACGCCGTTGACGCTACTCACTCTCCTCTGTTCCATCAGATCGAGGGCCTTGTAGTTGACAAGGGCATCACAATGAGCGATCTGAAGGGCACTCTCGAAATGCTCATGAAGAAGCTCTACGGCAATGACTGCAAGCTTCGTTTCCGCCCCCACCACTTCCCCTTCACCGAGCCCAGCTGTGAGGTAGACATCAGCTGCTTCAACTGCGGCGGAAAGGGCTGCTCCATGTGTAAGGACGAGGGCTATATCGAGCTCCTCGGCGCAGGCATGGTACACCCCAAGGTGCTGGAGAACTGCGGCATAGACCCCGAGGAGTATTCGGGCTTTGCCTTCGGTCTCGGACTTGAGAGAATGGTCATGGGACGCTATGACATCAACGATCTCCGTCTCCTCTACGAGAACGACGTGAGGTTCCTCAGCCAGTTCTGATATGGACAAGAAGCAGATAGGTCAGTATTCCATATTGATCCTCCTGACAATCGGCGGTGTGATAAAAATGATGTGGCATAATGAAAACATAGAAAAGCCTGCCGCATTTATCATCATATTATGTATATTCGCCGCAGCTGTTGCAGCATTCTATGCTGTAAAGCTGGTGACAGGAAGTTCCTCCATGTGCAAAAAGCTGGGACTTAAAAATAAAAGCGAGCTCACTGCATGGAAGAACAGCTGCCCTATAAGATACGAGGGCGGAATTTATGCCGACGAGGAATACACGCTGTTCATGAATAACGGCGCTGTGTGGAGAACCAACGATATAATGTCCATGAGGGACTACACAGGTCAGAGAAGAACAGCAGGCTTCAACTATAATATAGACTTTACCCATGTAAACGGCAATCACGCCTATGTGATAATGTCTGATAAATTTGAGCGCGACAGTCTCCACATCGAAATGGAGCAGTTCCTTTCAGAAGTAAAGGAGCGCTACAGAGGACGCTGATACTGCGTCACGGAGTAAAATATACGAAAGGAAATCGATGATATGAATTTATCAATGAAATGGCTCGGCGACTATGTTAAAGCCGATATGCCTATAAAGGATTTCTGCCATGCCCTCACAATGAGCGGCTCAAAGGTAGAATGCTATGAAAAAGAGGGAAGCAATATCTCCAATGTGGTAGTTGGAAAGATACTCTCAAAGGGACCTCACGAGAATGCTGACGCCCTGTTCGTTTGTCAGGTGGACATCGGCGCAGAGGCTCCCATACAGATAGTTACCAACGCTAAAAATGTCAAGGAGGGCGACCTGGTCCCCGTTGCTCTTGATGGAGCTGTGCTCCCCGAGGGCAAGATAAAGAAGTGCAAGATGCGCGGAGTTGAAAGCTTCGGTATGTTCTGCGGTCTTGATACTCTCGGTCTCACCGCTCATGACTTCCCCTATGCAGACCCCGAGGGCGTTTTCGTCATCGAGGAGGACTGCAAGCCGGGCGAGGATATCCACACAGCTATCGGTCTGGACGATACCTCGGTTGAGTTTGAGATAACCTCAAACCGTCCCGACTGTCTCAGCGTTATCGGTCTCGCAAGAGAGACCGCCGCTACCTACGGCACAGAGCTCAATGTAAAGGCTCCCCAGTTCAAGGGCGTTGACGGCGACATCAACTCCATGCTGAAGGTGGATATACACAACACAGAAAAGTGCCAGAGATACTGCGCAGGTATCGTAAAGAACGTCAAGATAGGTCCCTCACCCAGATGGATGAGAGAGCGTCTCCGTGCAAGCGGCGTTCGTCCCATCAACAACTTCGTTGACATCACAAACTACGTTATGCTTGAATACGGTCAGCCTATGCACGCATTCGACCTCCGCTACGTCGAGGGCTCACACATCAACGTCCGCAACGCCAAGAACGGCGAGAAGATAATGACTCTCGACGGCGTTGAGCGTGAACTCACAGAGGATATGCTGGTAATCGCTGACGAGAAGAAGCCCGTTGCCGTTGCAGGTATCATGGGCGGCGAATACAGCGGTATCATGGACGATACTACAACTGTTGTATTCGAGTCAGCTTACTTCGAGCCCACTCAGGTAAGACGTACCTCAAAGGCTCTCAAGCTGAAGTCAGACGCTTCCTCACGCTATGAAAAGGGTGTTGACAGGCTCATCTCCATGACCTGCTTAAAGCGCGCCTTTGAGCTGGTAGAGGAGCTGGGCGCAGGCGAGGTCCTCAACACCGTTATCGACTGTGACTACACAGACAAGACTCCCGCATCAGTTGAGTTCAGCGCAGACTGGATAAACAATTTCCTGGGCACAGATATATCCGAGGCTGATATGATAAAGTACCTTGAGCGCCTTGAATTCAAGGTCGAGAACGGCAAGGTCATCGCGCCCTCATTCCGTATCGACATCGGCTGCAAGGCTGACATCGCAGAGGAAGTTGCACGTATCTACGGCTACAACAACATTCCCTCAACAGACTTCCGCGGCGTAGCAAGAGCAGAGTTTACAGAGGAGCAGAAATTCGTGCGCACACTGAGAAATGCAGCCTCAGCACTGGGCGGCTACGAGATAGCTACCTACTCCTTCGTATCACCCAAGTATTTCGACAAGATACGCCTTCCCGAGGACAGCAGGCTCCGCAAGGTAGTAAGGATTGTAAATCCTCTCGGCGAGGACACCAGCGTTATGAGAACATCTACTATCCCCTCAATGCTGGACGTTCTTTCCTTCAACTACAACAACCGCAACGACAATGCTTGTCTCTATGAGATAGCTAAGGAGTACCTGCCCGCACAGGAGGAGAAGCCCTTCATCAACGGCGATACCCTCGCTAACAGCGGCAAGCAGAAGCATATGTACAAGTACTCTCTCCCCGATGAGCCCCAGAGACTTACTATCGGTATGTACGGCGGCGACGCTGACTTCTACACCCTCAAGGGCATGGTAGAGCAGATACTTGCAGAGCTGAAAATAGAGGACGTTGAGTACCTCCGCGCAGGGGACTGCGATGTATTCGACGAAAAGTACGCTCTCCACCCCGGCAGAAGCGCTGTCATCATCAAGGACGGCAAGCATCTTGGAATCATGGGCGAGGTTCACCCCGATGTTCAGGAGACCTATGAGATAGGCGTCAAGACCTATGTTGCAAAGCTCAATATCCCCGAGCTCATGGAAGCTGCCGCAGACAAGATAACCTATCAGCCTCTGCCCAAGTTCCCTGCAACTACCCGTGACCTCAGCCTCCTTGTGGACGAGGATATGCCTGTTGCAGAGCTTGAAAAGGCTATCAAGGGCGCTGTTGGCAAGATACTTGAGAAGGTATCGCTCTTTGACGTTTACCGCAGCGACGACATGAAGAAGAACGGCAAGAAGAGTATCGCTTACTCGATCTCCATGCGCTCACATGAGGGTACTCTCACTGACGAGCAGGCAGACGGCGCTATGAAGCGCGTCCTGAAGGCTCTCAGTGCTATCGGAGCAGAATTAAGAGGCTAAGCTTCCTGATAAGTGAATATAACAAACAAAGCCCGAAAGAGTAATTCTTTCGGGCTTTCTGTTTATGTAAATCATAATTTGCCGCTGAGCGAGCGGCGGCGCTAAGACGTCCGTGTATCGTCGAAAGGGCAGTTGCTCCTCGACACGGGGAGTGTAGGGAACGGCGCCCTCGCCGTTCCGCAAAATGTATTACACGCCCAACGGAACTTCTACTCACTACTTTCTACTTACTACTTATTCAAATCATAATTTTGCTCCGCAAAATTATGATTTATACTATCAGAGCAGTGTTATGCCGTTTGCGGCACACTTCTCTATCATCTCGTCTGACCAGATAGAGGACTGTACCTCGCCGATATGCGCCTTTTCAAGAAGGAGCATACACAGTCTGGACTGTCCGATACCGCCGCCGATAGTCAGGGGAAGTGTTCCGTCAGCTATCATCTGATGATACTTGTACTGCATCCTGTCCTCTGCTCCGCACTCGGCAAGCTGCTTTTTCAGCGCCTCTGCGTCAACGCGGATACCCATGGAGGAGATCTCCAGCGAATCGTTCAGCACCTCGTCCCAGAACAATATATCGCCGTTAAGCGACCAGTCATCGTAGTCGGGAGCTCTGCCGTCGTGCTTCTCGCCGCTGGACAGCTTTCCGCCGATACCCATGAGGAAAACAGTGCCGTGCTCCTTGGTGATAAGGCGCTCACGCTCATGGCCTGTCTTGTCGGGGTATCTGTCCTCAAGCTCCTGGGTGGTGATGAAGTAGGGCTCCTCGCAGATCTTTCCTGCTATCTGAGGATAGCGTAGGCTCACCTTGCGCTTGGTGTAGGCTATTGCCTTTACAACGGACTTTACAGTGTCCTTGAGGAACTGTATGTTTCTCTGGTCGGCAGTTATTACCTTTTCCCAGTCCCACTGGTCAACGAAAATCGAGTGGGTATTGTCTGTATCATCGTCGCGGCGGATAGCGTTCATATCGGTGTAGATGCCCTCGCCTGCATTGTAGCCGTAGCGGTAGAGAGCCATTCGCTTCCACTTGGCAAGAGACTGAACTACCTCTGCCTCTGCGTCGATCTCCTTGATGTCAAAGTCCACCTTGCGCTCAACGCCGTTTAAGTCGTCGTTGATACCGCTTCCCTTTTTAACAATAAGGGGAGCCGATACTCTGTCCAGAGTCAGGGCAAATGCAAGCGCCTGCTGGAAGATGTCCTTGATGTACTTGATTGCGTGCTGAGTTTCTCTCAGCGTAAGGGCTGATTTATAGCCCTCGGGGATATACAGCGATCTTGACATAGTAATCACTTTCCTTTACTTGATATTTTAACGGCAATCGGCGCCATTGACGACTGCCGTGCTGTACTGGTAAAGCCATTAGCCATAAGCTGTTAGCCAAAGGCTAAAGGCTTGATAATTTAACGGCTTTGCCGCTTGATTATCTGATAGAACCTACTGTTCTGGGGAAGAGGATAACGTCGCGGATGTTTGCCATGCCTGTTGTGTACATGATGAGTCTTTCGAAGCCCAGACCGAAGCCGCCGTGAGGAACTGTACCAAACTTGCGGAGGTCGAGATAGTCGCTGTACAGGTCAAGGTTCATGTTTCTCTTGTTCATTGCCTCGATGAGCTTGTCGTAGTCAGCCTCACGCTCGCTGCCGCCGATGATCTCGCCGACACCGGGTACAAGAAGGTCTACCGCAGCAACTGTCTTGCCGTCGGGATTGAGCTTCATGTAGAAGGACTTTATCTCCTTGGGATAGTCTGTTACGAATACAGCCTTCTTGAACACCTTCTCGGAGAGGTATCTCTCGTGCTCGGTCTGGAGGTCGCAGCCCCACTCTACGGGGTATACGAAGTTCTCGCCTGAATTCTTCAGAAGCTCGATAGCCTCTGTGTAGGTAACTCTGCCGAAGTCGTGGGAGATGAGCTCCTCAAGTCTTGCGCGGAGTCCCTTTTCAAAATGAGCGTCGAAGAATGCGATCTCGTCGGGGCACTTGTCAAGGAGAGTGCGGATAACGTGCTTGAGCATATCCTCAGCGATCTCGATAACGTCATCAAGCTCTGCAAAAGCTATCTCGGGCTCAACGTGCCAGAACTCGGCAAGGTGCTTGGGAGTGTTGGAGTTCTCTGCACGGAATGAGGGACCGAATGTATAGATCTTGCCCATTGCTGTTGCAGCCATTTCGCCCTCAAGCTGTCCGGATACGGAGAGACCTGCGCGCTTGCCGAAGAAATCGTCTGCGTAGTAGTCCTCCTCGCTCTTGTAATCGTTGCTGTAGCCGATAGTTGTTACCTGGAACATCTCGCCTGCGCCCTCACAGTCGCTGCCTGTGATAAGGGGAGTGTTTACATATATATAGTTATTGCTCTGGAAGTATTCGTGGATAGCAGCTGCAAGCACTGAACGTACACGCCATACAGCGTTGAAGGTATTCGTTCTGCCTCTGAGGTGAGGGATAGTACGGAGGAACTCAAGAGTGTGTCCCTTCTTCTGGAGGGGATAGTCTGTGGGAGCGTCGCCCAGAACGGTTATGCCCTCGGGAACTGCGTTTATCTCTACTGTGTTGTTTCTGCCCTCTACGGCTGTACCTGTTACCTTGAGAGCCATGCCGACTCTGGGCTCCTTGTAGTCGCCCTCGCCCTTTTCAACGACTACCTGTACATTTTTCAGTGATGTACCGTCGTTGAGCTCTACGAATGCTACGCTCTTTGAATTGCGTGAGGTACGTACCCAGCCGCATACTGTTACCTGCTTGCCTACATATTCCTTTGCGGAGATTATCTCCTTGACGTCGATGTGTTTCATAATGACCATACCTTTCATAATAATGTATCATGCAGGACGAGCAAAAATACAAAAAGCCCCGTCCTGAAACTACAGGACGGGGCATAATACCCGTGGTGCCACCTGAATTACCGCAAAAGCGATCACTTTTGAGCCGCTGTAACGTGCGGAATACGCCGCCCCTACTCGAAGTGCATTGAAAAACAGGAACTCACAGCGCTTATCACAAACGCGCCGCCCCGTCAGAAACCTGCCGTCCCTGTCACAGCCACGCTGTCCGCCTGAACTGCGCTGTCCGCCTGAACTGTTTTCACAAACAGCCCCTTGACGCCGCCTCTCGGTAAGCCGCTGAACTCAGCACCCTTTGGGTTTGATGCTCGGGAGTGTTATTCACACAGACTCTGATATGCGGCTCTCACCTTGCCCGCACTCTCTGGGAACGATATTCTGCGCTACTTGTCTCCGTCTTCACATTTAATTGTCTGTATTATAACACTTTTGTGGGGGAATGTCAAGTGGTTGGGTGAGGAAAATTTCACGTTTTTTCACAGGGCTTTCATTTATCATGCCGAACTGTCCACATTTCTGTGTCCGCCGACACAATTCTTTCCAAACAATTTCACATTCCAATACGCTGTTTTACAAAAAAATGGTGTATATTATAACCATAGAAACAAAACACTCCCCAAAACAAAAACGAAAGGGTGCGTAATTATGATGAAAAACACTTGGAAAAGAACAATAGCAGGTCTGGCAGTGCTCACAATGGCACTCAGCGCTTTCACAGGCTGTGCAGATAATAACAAGAGCGTCAGCTCCGACTCGGAGAGCAGCTTCAAAGTAACAAGGGAAGCCGAGGAGATGTCCTCAAAGACCGAGGAGGAAACTACGGAAAAGAGCTCCGAAAAGGCTTCTAAGACCTCATACAGTGCAAACTCAGACGGCGTCATTGATACAACAGATATGTTCACAGACCGCGATCTTGAACAGACAGCCGACCTGTCAGAGGCTAAGTCCCTGACAGCTGCCGACGGCAAGACCCTGGACATCACCGAGGAGGGCGTTTACCTCATCAGCGGCAGCGCTAAGAACTGCACCATAAAGGTAGACACCGACAATACAGCTAAGGTACAGCTGGTGCTGGACGGCGTGAAGATCGAGAACGAGGACTTCCCCGCTATCTATGTTGTATCGGCGGACAAGGTCTTTGTTACCACTGCTGACGGCAGCGAGAATATCCTGTCAGTCAGCGAGGAATTCACAGCTGACGGCGATACCAACACCGACGCTGTTATCTACTCAAAGGACGACCTTGTGTTCAACGGCACAGGTACTCTGTCGGTATACTCTGCTTATGACAACGGTATCTCCTGCAAGGACGATCTGAAGTTCACAGGCGGCACCTACAATATCACTGCTTCGGCTGACGCTGTTGAAGCAAATGACTCCATCGCCATCTGCGGCGGCAGCTTCACCATCAACACCAACAAGGACGGCTTCCACTGCGAAAACGATGAGGACGATACCCTCGGCAGTATCTACATCGCTGACGGCAGCTTCGATATAACCTCCGTAAGCGACGGCATACAGGGAACTACCTATGTGCAGATAGACGGCGGCACCTTCAATATCTCCTCAGCCGAGGGCATTGAGGCTACCTACGTTCAGATAAACGGCGGCGACATCACCATTGACGCCTCCGATGACGGCATAAATGCCACAAGCAAGAGCACAGCCTGCGACGTCGTTGTGGAGTTCAACGGCGGCAATACCACTATCACTATGGGGCAGGGCGACACCGACGCTGTTGACGCTAACGGCAGCATCTATGTGAACGGCGGCACTATCGACATCACTGCTCAGATTTCCTCCTTCGACTATGACCGTACAGCCGAATTCAACGGCGGAACTATAATCATCAACGGCACAGAGGTCTCTGAGATCCCCCAGTCCATGATGGGCGGTCAAGGCGGCGGCTTCGGCGGCGGACGCGGAGACTTCGGCGGACAGGGCGGACTTACTCCTCCCGACGGTGACTTCACTCCTCCCGAGGGCGACTTCACTCCTCCCGACAGCGACTTCACTCCTCCCGACGGCGACTTCACTCCTCCCGAGGGCGGCTTCGGCGGTCACGGCGGACGCAGCTTCAGCGACAGCGGAATGTAAAAAAGTTCATTTCATATCCTTCTTTAATATATAGAAAACGGGAGCATAAAAGCTCCCGTTTTTGCCGTTATACAGTTATATGAACAGTGTGCTGAAGCCGTGCTCCCTTGCATAGCGCTCAGCCTTTTTGCGGTTTACCTGCTTGAGTATCCTTATGGTCTGCTTATGCCCCTTCTTTATGCTGTCAAGAGAGATATTCTCGTCCTCGAACTCGCTTATGCTGATATTGTAGAGCATTTCGCAGCCGCAGAACGCGTCCTCCTTGATGTCCTTGGTGTTCATGCTTATGCGCAGATCCGTAAGGTTCTGGCAGCCGTAGAACGCCCAGTTGCCGATACTCTTTACAGTATTGGGGATAGTTATCTTCTCCAGGGATCTGCACCATGAGAAGGCGCTCTCACCGATGACAGCCACAGAGTTGGAGATGATTATCTTTTTAAGGCTGTAGCACTCGGAAAAGGCTGCATTGCCGATAGCCTCAACAGAGCCCGAGATGACTATCCTTCTCAGCTTCTTGCAGGAGAAGAACATCAGGTCGCTTATCCTCTGGAGGTATGCAGGCAGGACCACGTTCTCAAGGCTGTTGCAGCGTCCGAAGGCACCCTTTCCTATCCTCCTTATGGACTCGGGGAAGTTTACCTCCTTCAGGCGCAGGCACTTCAGAAATGCGTTCTCGCCGATAGCCTCAAGATTCTTGGAGAAAACTACCTCCTCAAGGTTGAAGCAGTGGCAGAAGGCAAACTTGTCGATAATGCGCACGCTGTCGGAAATGACCACCTTTTTCACGGTCTCGTTGCCGCGGAATGCGTACTTGCCTATTACCTTGACCTTTTCGGGAATGACTATGGACTCTGTGGTACCCACGTACTTCACGAGGGTGCCGTTCTTGTCGATAGCCATGTTATTCACATCGTCGATCTCGATGTTCTCATCGTTTACCAGATCGCCGTACTTATCGTAATTATCGGGAACATCAGACTTAGGAGCCTCAGGCTTCTTTGCCTCGGTCTTTTCAGCCTTGACAGCCTCGGACTTTTTCTCCACCGCCTTTTCAGCCTTGGCAGTCTCAGACTTCTTCTCCTCAGCCTTTTCAGCCTTTGGAGCCTCGGGCTTCTTCTCCTCCGCCTTTTCAGCCTTGGCAGTCTCGGACTTCTTCTCCTCCGCCTTTTCAGCCTTGGCAGTCTCAGACTTTTTCTCCTCCGCCTTCTTGGCATCCTTGACGACTATCTCCTCTTCAAGACGCACCTTTTCGGACTTTGCCTTTTCAGCAGCCTTCTTGTCACCGCCGTCCTTTTTGCTCTCGTCCTTCTTATCAATAGGCTTGTCGAGCTTTACGGGAGCGGGAGTGGTGTCGATCTTCTTTTTGCTGCTGAGAATATCCTCCTTAATATCGTCCTTGAACTTTGCCTTCTCGGACTCGGGGATAGACTCCATGATCTCTATTGCAAGCTCGGCACCGTCGTCTGTGCGCACGGGCTTTTTGTCCTTTTTATCGAAAGGCTTCTTCTCCTCAGCCTTGGGAGCTGCCTTTGCCTCTACAGGCTTCTTCTCCTCCGCCTTGGGAGCTGCCTGCGCCTCTACAGGCTTCTTCTCCTCAGTCTTGGGAGCCGCTTTTGCCTCAACGGGCTTTTTCTCCTCGACCTTGGGAGCTGCCTTTGCCTCTACAGGCTTCTTCTCCTCAGTCTTGGGAGCAGTCTTCGTCTCAACGGGCTTCTTCTCCTCGACCTTGGGAGCTGCCTTTGCCTCTACAGGCTTCTTCTCCTCGACCTTGGGAGCAGTCTTCTCCTCAACGGGCTTCTTTTCCTCAGTCTTGGGAGCTGCCTTTGCCTCAACGGGCTTTTTCTCCTCGACCTTGGGAGCTGCCTGCGCCTCAACAGGCTTTTTCTCCTCAGTCTTGGGAGCTGCCTGCGCCTCTACAGGCTTTTTCTCCTCAACATCGGAGCTGCGTCGAGCCTTCACGGCTCTGACCTTTACGACCTTGCCCTTTTTCGGCGCCTTGCCCTGCTCCGAGCCCGCCTTGAGCTCCCCCGAGCAGTAAGGACAAGTCTTATATTCGTCCGCATCATACAGATGCTTCTCGGGACACCTTGTCATTTTCATTTTGTTATCACTCCAACAGTATTTATCTGGATATTGTTTTTTACAGAAAAATGAATTCAACAATATAATTATAGCATTTCATCGACGAAAAATCAATAAACAGAGCCGTTTGGCAGGGAAATTTGTGAAAATTAACAGGATAACTGATTTATATGGTCTGCAAATGCGGATTTTGCGCTTGCCGAATGGGCTCAGTTTATACAAAATGCACAAAGCAAAAAAATCCGCAGTTCTTGCTGAACTGCGGATAATTTCACACTATGAGCTGAGCGCTGCTGCCGCCGTTTTTGTCCTTGGTGACCACTATCTGCTTGTCGATACGCTGCTTCAGCGCCTGTACATGGGAGATTATGCCCACCAGACGGCTGCCCTCGGAAAGTCCCGAAAGCGCTTTTATCGCCTGCTCTATGGAGTTTTCGTCAAGAGAGCCGAAGCCCTCATCCACGAACATGGTGTCAAGCTGTATACCTCCAGCGGAGCACTGTATCTCGTCGGAAAGTCCCAGCGCCAGCGCCAGTGACGCCTTGAAGGACTCGCCGCCCGACAGGGTCTTTACGCTTCTGTCGGAGCCGTTATAGTGGTCGGTGACGTCAAGGTCAAGTCCCACCTGAGACTTCTTGTCCGCGTACTCCGTGCGGCGCTTCAGTGTGTACTGCCCGTCGGACATGACCCTCAGCCGCTGATTTGCGCGGGCGATTATCCTGTCAAAATAGGCAGTCTGGATATAGGTCTCCAGCATGAATTTGCTCTGGTCGGACAGCTTTCCGTTGGCGGTGTCGGACAGGTTTTTCAGCCATTTATAGCGCTGCTCCAGCCCTGCCAGCTCCGCCGAGCTGTCTTTTATATTGCCAAGGGCGGTCTCATTGACCGTTATTCGGGTATGAAGGCTTCGGAGCTGCTGTGCAATACGAGCCTTTTCCGCTGTGAGGTGGGTTCTCTCCGCAGTCTCCGCAGCAATATCAAGGTCACCGAGAGCACTTACCTGCTCCGCAAGCTGTCTCAGCTTGCCCTCCTTCTCGGCACATACCTTTTCGGCATCGCTAACCGCCTTTACTGCCGTTTCATATGCAGTCCTTATCTCCGCACTTTTCTTTTCGGCAGCTTCACACCAGAGCTGCGCCTTTTCGCCGCTCTCAAACCTGAGCTTTCCGCGGAGCTCCTCAAGCCTGGCAGACAAAGCCTTTTCCCCTGTAACAGCCGCAGTCCGCTCCTCCGAGAGCTTTACGACCTTATCGGAGATGTCCTTCAGCTTCTTCTCGGTCTCGGGAACCGACTTTTCAAGCTCAGCCCTGCGCAGAGACCTCTGCTCCTCGCGGCGGAGATTTTCGGCATTGGCGGAAAGGCGGGCTTTCAGATTGAGATTTTCCTTTACTATCCTGCCCCTTATCTCCTCAAAGGGACACCCACCTATGGTCTCCGCAGCAGCTCTTTCCGCAGTACTGCGGAGCTGAATGCTGCTTCCCTCTGCGGTATCTCTTGCAGTGCGAAGCTCCGCCATATTCCTGTCAGCCTTGGCAACTGCCTCCATTATGCCGCCGAGCTGCTTCTCCTTGGAGGAAAGCTCCGCGGAAACTCTGCCGTGATCCGCGATGCGCTCCCCCGCCTCGGTGATCTGCTTTTCGATGTCGCCTCTCTGCACTGCCAGCTCCTCGAGCTCCTTGCCGCAGCGCGCCGCCCCCTCGGCTGCAATGCAGCCGAGGAGCTCTGAAAGCCTGCCGCCGATATTCTTTTCCAGCTCCTCCGCAGCGGCTTTCAGGGCTGAAGCCTCGGCGCTGAGCGACGAGGCTGCGGCGCGCGCACTGTCAGCTTCCTCCTTCATGACATCCAGCTGCGCTTCGGAGGGAGCTTCGCCCCCTCTTGCCGCGGGAGAAGGATGCTCCCGGGAACCGCATACGGGACAGGGACTTCCCTCCGTAAGACCTGCCGCCAGCACTCCTGCCTGATCGTCCAGGAAAAGCCTGTAGCTGTGCTCGTACCTGTCAGCCGCAGCTGCGGCTGTACCGGCGGCTTCGCTGTATCGCTCCGCCGCCTTCCTGTGGGCACTGCGCCGCTTTTCAAGCTGAGAAAGGTCTGCCGACAGCTTTTTCAGCTCAGCCATGCGCTTGTCTGCCGCTTCTGCCTGACGGAGCAGCTTTTCACGTTCCGCCTCAGCACCGCTGAGCTCCTCACGGCGAAGCTTCAGCGCCTTGATATCCTCGGCTGTCTTCTCCGACTTCTTGACAAGACTGTCATGTTCGGTCTGCTCGTCCCTGAGCTCCGCAGCAGCCGCCTTTAAAGCCTCCTCGCTCTTCTCCCAGTCGGTGAGCTGCTGTGACAGCTTTTCCAGCTCCGTCCTTCTGCGCTCCAGCTCCCTGCGCTCAGCCTCCAGCTTCGCGGCGCTTCCGCTGCATTCCGCAAGCTGTGACAGCTCCGCCTTCATATCGGCAAGGCTTTTCTCGCAGTCAGCTTTGTCCGCAGCACACTTTTCAAGGGCAGCCGCTATCTCAAATGCCGTCTTTTTCTCCCTCAGGAGGGCGTCATTGAGCCTTGAAATATTGGCATATTCGGGCATTTCCGCCTTTATGAGAGCTATCTCGTCGCTGAGCTCCCTTAGCCGCGGCTGACGGGCTTTTTCGGCTTCAAGGGCAGCCTCCAGCTCCTGTCGGTTCAGTCTTGTGCGCTCCAGCTCCTTTGCAGTCTTTTCCTTTTCCACAACAGCCTTCGCCTTCTCCTCAGCCCTGGTCAGTCTGCCGCTGACCTCCTCCAGCTTTCTGTCATTCTCCTCGGACTCTCTTGTGCATATCTCCGCTCTGGCGCGGTCACGGCTCAGCAGCTTGTTTATCAGCTCCTCAACGTACTCCACAGGAGGGAGCTCTGCTTTTATGCGCTCTGCCTCCTCTGCGTATTCGTCCTCATCGCCGCAGACGATGCCGCCCACGTACTGCCTGATGCCCTCGCGGCGGCTGTCGCACAGGGACCTGAGACTGCTGCACTCCGACTTCAGTCTCTCCTGGAGTATACGGTAGTTGTCCGTTCTGAATATATGGCGGAGTATCTCACGGCGCTGCGCTGTATCCTCGGTAATGAGCTTCATGAAGTCGCCCTGGGCTATCATGGCTATCTGCTTGAACTGCTTCTCCGTCAGACCTATGATGTCCGCAACGGCAGGGTCTACGTCCTTTTTTCCCGAGAGCTGCCGCCCGTCGGGATAGGTAAACTCCGCGTTTGCAGGCTCTGTAGCCACTCCGCTGCCGCGCTTTGCCTGTCTGGTGTAGGAGGGATTTCTTCTGATGATATAGCGCTTTCCGCCATATTCAAAGGTCAGCTCCACATATGTGGGAGTATCAAGGGAGGCATACTTTGAGCGGAGAAGGCTGTCATCGGCGCGGTTGTCGCCGCTGGCGCTGCCGTAGAGAGCGTAGGTTATGGCGTCGAAAATAGTGGTCTTGCCTGCGCCCGTGTCTCCCGTAATGAGGTACAGTCCGCTTTCGCCAAGAGACGCCAGTTCCAGCACGGTCTTGCCCGAATAGGGACCGAAGCCCGACATTTCAAGTTTTATGGGTCTCATTCTTCTCCCTCCCATATGTTTTCTATGAGCGACTGCACGAACTCATGCTGCTCTGCGGACATCTCTCCGCCGTTGCTCATGGTGTAGAACTCCTCAAAAAGCTCGATAGGACGCTTGCTCTCCGCCTCGGCAGCCGCCATGACACTGTGGTCGCTCCTTGTGCGGCGGTTGTCGTATTCAAGGCTCATGATGTTGGGATAGACGCTGCGGAGCCTTCCCATAGCCTCGGGGACTTCCTCCTCGTCGGTGAGCACCGCATGGATATAATCGCTCCTGTCTCCCGCACCGCTGCACTCTGCCGAGGTGAGATAGTCAAATCCTCCGCGGATAATACGCATATCACGCCGCGGAATTATGGGAACTGTCCTGATGTCAAGAGTTCCCTTTTCCCTTATCTCCGCAACAGTGACGGACTTCTCCTGTGAAGCCTCGGAAAATGAGTATTTCAGCGGAGTTCCGCAGTAGCGTATCCGCGGACTTCCCACATTCTGGGGACTGTGTATATGTCCCAGCGCCACATAATCGAAGCCGTCAAAGGCAGAGCTTTCCACGTTGTCGGTGCCCCCCACGGATATTTCCTCTGAGTCGCTTTTCATAGCTCCCGTAACGAACTGGTGAGTGATGATGATGTTTCTCTTGTCGAAATCCGCGTTCATGGCGTCAACTGCCGCATTTACCGCATCGGTGTAGGTCTCTACGGCTGTATCGGGGAAAAATCTCCTGACCGTCACGGGCTTTATGAAGGGCAGCATATATACACAGAACTCCCCATAGCTGTCGGTGAGCACAGTGGGGACTATCTTCCCGTCGTATACAGGCGACATATGTATGCCGCTCTTTTCCATTATATGGGAGCCGAAGGCTATGCGCTCCGCAGAATCGTGGTTTCCGCTGATGACGAAAACGTGGTCTGTGCGCTCTGACACCTTTGTGAGGAAGCCGTCAAAGAGCCTTACCGCCTCCGCCGAGGGCACCGCCTTGTCATAGACGTCACCTGCGATGATGACGAAATCGGGCTTCTCCTCGGATATTATGCTGTATATCTCCTGCAATACGAATTCCTGATCCTCAATAAGCGAAAACTCGTTGAGACGCTTTCCCAGATGAAGATCGGAGAGATGTATGAATTTCATAGCTGACCTCCTTATTACACACTACTGCCGTCAGTATAACTTAATTATATCCCCTTTCCGCGGCAATGTCAACGAGACAAAAAAAGTCCCTGCCCGAGTGCTGCGGACAGGGAAATTATGGAGAAAAAACTTATTGTCCAAAGACACAGAACGGCTTTGGTCAGACCGTCTGCGCGCGATGATGTCTTATGTATTTATGCCGCTTCGATAATGCCTGACGGCTGCCGCCCTCATGACGGCACTGAGGCAAATTCCCCTGAAAGACTATGTGCTTTCGCTTTGATAATGCTCTGAAACGGCATTTACCCAGCCGGCGGAGCTGCTTCCTGACCCGTTCTCTGCGCTGCCTGTGCAGATAGGCTTTGCGGAGCCGCAGTCATTTTAACAGCCGCAGCATTGTTGTTCTGCTTACTGCCTTGTGTTCTGATCTGTCCCCCTTGGTGATCCATAAGTGCATTTATAAAACGGAATCAGCTCCGCTTGGGTCTTTTGCTGTGAAGGAAGAGTGCCACTGCACCTGCGCTGCAAAGAGCTGTGAACTCCATTACAGGGGAGCTGCTGCCCGTCTTTGGTGAGCTGCTCTCCTTTGCTGCGGTGGTAGTTGTTGTAGTACGGGAAGGCTTTGTTGTGGTCTTTGCAGCCGTTCCCGAACCGCCGTTTGCAGCTGCGGTCCTTGTGCTGCCCGATGAATTTACGGAAGAATTTGCCGCAGCCTTCGTGGTGGAGCTTGTTCTCCTCTGCGGAGTTGTGGCAGCAGTTGTTGAGCTGTTCTTTCTTCCCGTAGTCGTGACGGTAGTGGTGATCCTCTTTGTAGTTGAGGTGGTTGTCGTAGTTGTGGTGGTAGTCGTTGATGTGGTGGTCACGGGCTTTGCAGTTACCCATACAGAAGGCGAAACCTGTACCGCTGTCTGTATCCTGCCGGAGGAACCTCCCTCATCGGCGTAGTGGACCACAGATACTCTGTAGAAGCCGTCGCCCTTTACCTGGACCCTGCGCCCGTCAAGGCTGTAATACCTTGCGTTGTTCTTTGTAAGGTCTCCCAGATCTACCTCGTCGCTCCAGTTGTTTCCGTCGCTGCTGTACTGTATAACTACATTTCTGAAGCCGACCTCGCTGAGTTTTCCCGAGACCTGTGTTTTTGCTGTTATCTCAATTGCTCCTCTCTCAGGAGATGTACACCTGAGTGAGCACTTTTCTATAAGTCCTATTGCTCTTTCGTACTGTTCATAAGAACTGTTATCCACTGCATTGACAGTCATCTGTGCAGGTGAATTCAGAAGAAGTATTCCAAGAAAGGCAGCTGTGATGTATTTTATTTTCATGCCGCTGCCCTCACTTCTCTGATGATCCCGAGGGATATGCCACAAAGCTCTCGGCTATCGCCATAAGCTCGTCAGGATCAATATCGCTGCTGTGGAGGGTGTAGACGATGTTTCCGCTTACGAACAGTGCCGTACTGCCGCTGTCCTCACGTATCAGGAAGCCCTTTGCATAGCCGCTGTTGATGACATCGTATTCAAAATTTTCGCTGGGCACCATTACCTCGGGCATATCGTCCTGTGATCTGTATTCCTCAACGATGATGTCCAGACTGCTGCTGCCGTCGGAGAAGGTCAGGTAGAGATCGGCGGAGTCCTTCATGTGCTCCGAGCTGCTCTCCGTAAGCTTCAGTCTCGACAGATAGTCGGGGAGATACTGAGGATAGCCTGTATTTATACCGCTCTGCTCTGCCTTTTCAAGAAGCTGAACGGCAACAGGTCCTGCTGCTGCATTACAGCCCTCAGGGAAATTGCCTGCGGGCGTATTTGATGTGGTAGTAGCGGGCTGCTGCATTCCTGCTGTTGTGGTGGTAGTAGCGAACATGGGCACTGAAGTGCTTTCCACAGGTCCTGTCACCAGAGCTCCGGCTGAAGTAGTGGATGCGGGATGATACAGATCTGTAGTTGTTGTTGTGGTAGTAGTATCAGCTGCTCCGGGACCGGCAGGGGGCTGCTCCATATCATCTATATCCTTCAGGTCGATGCTGAAGCCTGACTTTGCTGCCCTGATCACTGTTTCGACGACGTTTGAGCCGTAGGTCCTGATGGTGTAGAAGTTGAGTGCGATGCAGACTGCGAAGCAGGCGCTGAGGACTGCTGCCCATTTGCGGAGCTGCACGATGCGGCTGCGTCTCTTTCTTGCTCTGACTTCCGCCAGAACTGCATCTGCCTGAATCGGCTTCGGAATTTCTTCGTCATTAATACCGACCATAGCGTCGGTGATCTCCTTAACGGCATCAAGATCACGCTCCTCCAGAGGCTTTGCGAGCTCCTCACTGAGAAGCCGCTGCAGATCGTATAGCATATTCTTATCCGAAAGCTTATCGGTGATAGAAATATCCTTCAAATTAAACCACTCCTTGTTCATGATAACGTCCGCCTCACTTTTCAGCGGCACGAAGCTTCTTTTTCAGCTTGTGTATTTTTCTGTAAAGTGCGGGCAGGGATAGTCCCAGCCGCTTAGCAGCTTCGTTTCGTTGTCCGTAATCGCTGTTATAGTACAGCTCGAGGAGCTGTCTCTCCTCGGGTGACAGCAGGTCCAGCGGACTGTCTCCGCTCTCCGTAAAACCGCCGCTGTCGGCGATATTCATAGCCTCGGGGCTCTCCTCAAGGCTTACGGCAGGGGGCGGAGCCTTTCGCAGGAACGCCTTTATGACGTTGTCTGCCGCACGGTACAGCCACAGTCTTATGTTATCGGTCTCGTCAAGCTTCTCATGCTTTGAGAAGAACACCACGAAGACCTCCTGTGTGCAGTCCTCTGCGGAGTGATGACTGTAGCCGAGCTTAGCGTAGCAGTAGCTGAATATCTCACTATAGTACTTTTCGATTATCAGCGTGCAATGTTCTGGCTCTATCAACAGTCTCACATCCTTCCGTCGATAAGCTTCTGTAATATAAATGTCGCAAAAACGCCTACTTTTTCTCAAGAAGCCTGATCTTTGTACGCCTGCACAAAAACTGCGGCACTAATTTGGGTATTATTGCCGCAGTTTCCAAGCATATTTTATTTTATCACCTTGAGGGATATTTGTCAATTATAAAAGAACAATGCCCCTTAATGTCAGCTGACGGAGTTATCGGCATAGGCTGCAAGTATCTGTGAGGCGTCCACCGCGTTTACGTAGCCGTCGCCGTTATAGTCGGCAAGCTTCCTGTTCAGGAAAGCCTCCCTGCCCACCGCTGTTTCGGCGTAATCAGCCAGCACATATGAAGCGTCAGAGGCATTGAGCCTTTCATCGCAGTTCACGTCACCTGCTTCAACAGGAAGGGCGTAGTCTTCGCCTGTCAGAAAACGGATCTCTCCCGTCTTGTCATCACAGACTGCCATAACGCTTTTTGCCGCAAAAACATTGACCTTTGAAGCGCTCTCCTTATCCTTGATCTTGTCATCGAAGACCGAGTCATACACTGAAAGGGTGCATTTTACACCGCTGTCTCCGCCGAGGATCATCCCCTTCTCTCCCTGAGTGACCTGTATCCTCTCCTTTGCCTCTCCTCTGATATTCCAGCGGTAATGGGGCGCGAAGGTGTAGCTTCCCTCATTAAGCAGCAGCATCATATCATAGCCGAAATCCTCTCCGTCTATTTCCGTTCCGCCGGGGCTGTTGGTGATACTGCTGACACTGCCGCTTGTCTCGGAAATAACGGTCTTTCTCAGGTCAGCGTATCTCACATACAGCTCTCCGCACTCCTCTGTATCCACACGGAACCGCTCACCGTCAAGGTAATATGCAGTTCCCTTTGCAGCCGCAAAGGTGGGATAGTCCGCCTTATCAGCGGTATAGCTGCTGCCGTCTGCTCTCAGCGCATTTATGGAACAGGCACTGCTGCTGTCAATATCTATCTCGCACAGCTCATCTGAAAGGCTGCCTGTATCGGTATCCGCGGGGAAAAGGCTTTTGCTGTAAAGCAAGGCTTCATCATCGCTGCTGAACACCTCAAACTCTCCGCCGAGGTACTCGGAATAGTTGGGAGAATATATCTCAAGGGTATCGGTGTTCACATATAAGGAAGAGTGCTTGTTGAAGCCCCAGCAGACCATTTTCTCGGGGATATACTGCTGCTTCACCACGTTGGAGTCAAATGTGGGTATACATTTATCATAATGCTTTCCCTCAAATTCCCAGTCGCCCTCCAGAACTCCGATACCTGCCACTGCGTGCATGAAATTGCCCGATCTTATCATAATGAGGAAATACTTTTTATCCTCCGCCGCCTTTTCCGCAGTTTCAAGCAGCTTTTCCACTCTTTCGACTCTGCCGTAGCGGCTCATATACCATTTAAAATAAAGGTCAAAGTCCCTGTGGAGCTGTACCGACTGATAATATTCCGTATAATACCTGGCTGTATCGTCAAGCTCAATATCCGTCATATTCACAGCTCCCTCCTGTATGTCCGAGGGACGTATCAAGCCGTTATGCGCCATTATCTCCAAAAGAGATATGCCCAGGCACCTGCCCGCGAACATGGTATCGATATACTTTTTGGCAGGCTCCTCAAAAAGCTCCGAATCCGAGCAGCGGTCAAGGAAATCCGCATATGCTTTGTTTGACTCTTTTTCTGCTTTGACAAGGCTGCCGTAATTGACATAGGTAAGGTAATCTGTCTCCGAGCCGAACTGCTTTACCGCTTCATAGATAGGGTCGAGCCCGCCGTCACCCTCCGCATAGGCAGTTGAAAACGGAAAAAGCGAAAGGCAGACCGCCGACAGTAATGATATATACCTTTTTTTCATAAAGATACCCCCTTATACTTAGAAACTTCTCTATATTATCAGAAGCTCTACTATAATAACGGAGGAGGTATTTTGTATGTGCGGAGAAGATTGTAAATTTTCTGTGAATAAAGCTGCGACTGAAACCTCCCCGGGCTTTCATAAATACACAGCGGAACAAATCAAGTTCTCAAAACTGTACAAAAGGTTCATATGAACTTATTTTTGTAATAAATTCTTCTGTATATTCTGCACAATTTCATATTTTGTGATATACGCTCCGTAATTATTTTGTCGCATATTGACAAAGAGCGGAAATTGATGTATAATACTGTCATACGGCAGAAACAGGTCTGCCGTAAAACTATTGGCGCTCCGCATAAGCGCCGCTTATATGATATGGAGGTTTATATGCTTGACAACATCAACTGGGGTCTCGTTATCCCGATCGCAATAGGAGTTATCGTACTTCTCCTTATAATCATCACAGGCTACATCAAGGCTCCCCCGGACACCGCGTACATCATCTCGGGTCTCAGGAGAAAAATAATCATCGGTAAGGCAAGTATCCGCATTCCCTTCTTTGAGCGTGTGGATAAGCTGAAGCTCCAGCTCATCGCTGTTGACGTAAAGACTTCAAGCGCCGTTCCTACCGCAGACTACATCAATATCAATGTTGACGCCAACGTTAACGTTAAGGTCAGCAGTGATCCCCAGCTCATCAAGCTGGGCGCCGAGAACTTCCTCAACAAGGACACAGCTTATGTGGCTAAGGTCGCAAGAGAGGTCCTCGAAGGTAATATGCGTGAGATCGTTGGTCAGATGTCCCTTGAGGCTATGGTCAATGACCGTAAGGCATTCGCTGAGAAGGTACAGGAAAACGCTGCTCCCGACCTGAACAGAATGGGTCTTGAGATCGTTTCCTTCAACGTTCAGAACTTCACCGACGATCAGAACCTGATCGAAAATCTCGGTATCGACAATACCACCAAGATCCAGAAAAAGGCTGCTATCGCAAGGGCTGAGTCCGAAAAGGAGATCGAGATCGCCAAGGCTCAGGCTAAGAAAGAAGCCAATGACGCTAAGATCCTGGCTGAGACCGAGATCGCTCAGAAAAACAACGAGCTGGCTATCCGTCAGGCTGAACTCAAAAAGGAAGCCGACACACAGCTGGCTATCGCAGACGCTGCTTACGAGATCCAGCGTGAAAATCAGCGTAAGACCATTGAGGTATCAAAGGCTAACGCTAACATCGCCGCTTCCGAAAAGGACGTTGAGCTGAAGGCTCGTGAGGCAGAGGTTACAGAAAAGGCTCTCGAAGCTCAGATCAAGAAAAAGGCTGAGGCTGACCGCTACAAGGCTCAGCAGGAAGCCGACGCTAAGCTCTATCAGCTCAAGAAAGAGGCTGAGGCCGATCGTTTCCAGCGTGAGCAGGAGGCTGAGGCTCAGAAGGCTGAGGCTGAAGCTCAGAAGTTCGCTAAGATGCAGGAGGCTGAGGGTATCGCTGCTGTAGGTAAGGCTGAGGCGGACGCTATCCGCGCTAAGGGCCTTGCTGAGGCTGAGGGTATCAATGCTAAGGCTGAGGCTATGAAGAAGTACGGCGAGGCTGCTGTTCTCGAAATGTACTTCAAGGCTCTCCCCGAGGTCGTAAAGAACGCCGCTACTCCTCTTGCTCAGGTTGACAAGATCACTATGTACGGCGAAGGCAACTCCAGCAAGCTTGTTGGTGACATCATCGGCTCGACCACAAAGATCACCGACGGTCTCACCGAAGCTACAGGCGTTGACATAAGATCCCTTCTTGCGGGCTTCTTAGGCGGCAAGATGGCAGCTCCCAGAGCTGCTGCACCTGCTGTTGAGGCTGCTCCTGCTGAGGAAGCTGAGACTTTTAAGGAGTCAACTCTTCCCGATGACAACGGAAGCTTCTTCTACGACAGCGACAACATTCCCGACTAATATTTTTACCACAGGCTCCCCTGACGATATGCGGTCGTCAGGGGAGCTTTTTGTCACTTCCCTGTTGCACTGCTGTAATAAGTCTGTAAAGAATGCCTGTTTTTTGCGATTGACCACAATTCATTTTGCGCAAAAATTGGTCAGTCCATTTGTATAGTTTTCACAAAGTTGCACAAAAACCATTTACAAAATACATCATATAGATTATAATGATATTAGTAATTAAGTTGAAACAGAACCAAATGACAGCAATATTTGGTCACGACCTCTGTTAGTGCAGCTCAGAGGGGGGTATTAAAATGATAAAACATCTCTCGGGCGACTTCGAGACCGTTGAGTATGACACCCAAAAATATGCCATGCTCTACGACAACAACGAGAATGAGGCTTATCCTGTTCACTGGCATAACGCCGTTGAACTCCTTATGCCGCTGAAAAATGAATATACGGTCACTGTGAACGGCATCGACTATATTATTCCCGAAAACGATGTTCTCATCGTTCCCCCGGGCGAGCTTCACAGTATGCCTGCTATTCCCGGAAGACGTATAATCTTCCAGTGCGATAACAGTATCCTTGGCGAGATCTCTGCCCTCGAACCTGTTATGCGTTCACTGAATTCGGCTGTCCTCATCAATGCGGATATGGATAAGGAGCTCCACGTTCTGGCGAAAAAGACCATGCTGGATATTCTTTCTCTCTATAACTCAAAGTCGGAGCTTGCCGACGTCAAGATCTACGTCAAGGTCATCGAGCTGTTCATGGCTCTGCGTGAGTATCAGCTGGAGCAGCAGAAGATCGTTATGGACTGTGATGACGAGAAGATAGACGAGTACAGCGAAAAATTCGGTACCGTTCTCAAGTATATCGACAATAACTATATGTACGATATCACACTTGAGCAGCTTGCCGACGTTGCAGGCTACAGCAAGTACCACTTCTCGCGTATATTCAAGCAGTATAACGCTATGTCCTATCTCCAGTACATAAACGCAAGACGTACCAAGGCGGCGGAGCTTCTCCTCCTTGACCCAAGCATTCCCATTACGGAAGTGGCAATGCGCTCGGGCTTCAAGAGCCTTACCACATTCAACCGTATCTTCAAGGAAATCAAGCACTGCACTCCAACAGACTTCAAGAAGCTGTATTCACTGAGATAAAAGCAATACCGCACATCATACGATGTGCGGTCTTTTTATTTTATCTTTCGTTTGTTCTTTTTTATGTCTTAATTCTCAATATCTGCGCCGAATTTTACAAGGAAGTTCTCAAACTCATTGAAGTCCACAGAATAGCTTGCAGTTGTTATCGGCTCCTCACCCGCAGGAGTCTCTTCATATTCGTACAGCACTACACAGCCGTTTTCGTGAACATAGTATATCCTTCTGATGGTCTTGTCATTATCCTTGTACATCAGAACAGCAGAATATCTCATCAGATCCCCCTGACTTTCAGGGATAATATTATCCTTAAGCATACCAATGAACATACCGGAAAGGAATTCCTCAACATATTGCTTGTCTCCCTCCGAAGCCGGCATAATGTTTTCGTGTTTGGGAGAGCTTATATCATACAACTCCGCAGAAATAAGTTCACCGCTCTTGAGGTAATCTATTTCTTCCTGTGTAATATATTCAGCCTCGGAAATGCATTCATAGATACCTTCATCAAATGAATGTATATCTATATTATAGTACTTTCTGCATATCTCCTCGGAATTCAGATAATCCTCATCGTATCTGTCGCCCGAATAGATAACATATCCGTCTTCCGCGATCTTGAGCCAGTAAACTTCGTGGTCTATCTCCCATGAGATCTCGTATTCCGAGTCAGTTACTGCAAAGGGATCCTCTCTGCCGGGCTGTGCCTCTGTTTCCTCGCCCCAATCCCATCTGTTGAGCATATCGGCTACCAGCTCGTATGATCTGCCGTTGTTCTTATTGATCATCACGGTTCCGTTCTGAAGTTCAAAGTCAAAGGCTGTAAAGTCGCCGAATGGTGATACATCAGATTCTTTCTCTGCTGTGATCTCCTCTTCCTGAGCGAGTATTTCCTGTACACCCTTGTCGAAGGCTTCAATGTCTATCATATAGTACTTGCTTTCAGCCGGTTCCAATGGTTCCGATAGTGGCGGTTCGGAAACATCAGGCAGAACATATTTTACATAGTTGACAAAGCCGTCATTTGATATACATACAGAACAATTGGCATCGTCTGTGAACCAGTACAGAGTGCAGTATTTATCCGGTGTATCCTGTACGATAGTTCTTCCCTCGGTATTCTCATATTCTTCTCCCCAGCTGAATCCATTCAGAAATTCTGACAATTTAGCGTAGGTTTCGTCTGAGTAGTAACCGTATTTTTCATCATTTGCGTCAAACGTGTAATCCAGCTCGTTGAAGTCTCCGAAGGGACTGATCACCTGCTCATTCACATCAACGTCTTCACTCCCCGCCAACTGGCTTCTGTGATTCTTCTGGAGAAGAACTCCCGTAGTTCCTATACCCGCAGCAAGCACTGCACAGGCTGCAACGGCGCTTACTATACGGATAATGTTGTTCTTTCTGCTTATGCGCTCGGTACCGCTTGCGACTTCGGTATAGCCGTCGTTGTCGGTACGCTCTATGTTCGTTTTGTCTATGTTTTCGCAGGCTTTTATGATACGCTCTTTCATATCCTCGGGCATTGTTATCTTTTCAGCCGCATTTCTGAGCTTCTTATCCATACTACATATACTCCTTTCTGTATTTTTCCTCCAGCAGCTTCCTGCCCCTTGACAGGCGCATTTTGACTGCCGAAACGCTTACACCTGTTATATCCGCGATCTCATCGATCTTATACTGCTCAACGTAAAAAAGCACCATTATTATCCTGTATTTGTCAGAGAGCTCCATAAGAGCCTCAAGTATGCCGCTGTCACTTTTCTCTACGGCGTAGGTATTGAGAAGCTCCTCGCTCTCGGTCTCGTGTCGGGTACGGTACCTGAGCATATCACGGCATTTGTTGGTGGCAACAGTGATGAGCCATGCCTTTTCGTGCTCGCCGTCTGCGAACTCGGGAGCCTTCGTGAAGTATTTTATGAAGGTCTCCTGCACAGCGTCCTCTGCGTCGGCAGTATTTTTCAATATAAGCAGGCTTATCCTGTACAGCATATCGCCGTATTTCTCGACCGCCTCGCGAGCGCAGCCGCATTTCTGCATTGTTCATCAGCTCCTTTCACTATATACACGTTTGGGGAAATACAAAAAGTCACATAATATTATAGCATTTTTCTGAAAAAATGAAAAGACAGCCGATTTGCACCGACTGCCTTTCAGGGGATATTAAAATTTGGAGAAATCTTAATTAGTGTGCCGACCACCGAAATGATCGGCACATTTGAAAACTCTGATAAGAATTATTACTTATCAAACGCGCTTGTAAACTACGCCGCCCTGGAGGGTCTTGCCCTTTGCAGCTGCCATATCAGAGATGTTTACATTCTGATAGCCGTTCTGAGCGAGCCAAGGAAGAACTTCTTCCATTGCTGCAGCTGTTGTAGCGTAATTCTCGTGGCAAAGAACGATAGCACCCTCGAGTGAACCATTATTTGCAGCGGTCTTGATTGTCTGAACGATCTGATCCTTAGAAGCGTTGTTCCAGTCAGCTGTATCGATGTCGCAAGAGATAAGCGGAACGTCCTTAAGACCAGCTCTTACGTTTGCGCTATCCTCAAGGAAAGGAAGTCTCATGAGGTGAGAAGGCTCTGTGCCGATGATTCCCTTGAGCTTAGCATTACACTGTGACCACTCTGAGTAGCACTGATCTGCTGAGAGCTGTCCGATGTGAGGATGTGTCTGAGTGTGGTTAGCAACTTCCATGCCCTTCTGATACTCATACTTGATCTGCTGCTCTGTCTTGATCCAGCTGCCTACATTGAAGAATGTAGCTGTCATGCCGTTCTCAGCAAGAGCATTGATGATTCTGTAACCAGGATCAGATGTGCTTGTAGCTGATGCACCGTCGTCGAATGAGATAGCGCAGAGCTTCTTGCCAGCCTGTACGCCTGTGCCACCGGGTGTTACTGTCTGCTGCTTAGCCTCGGGTACCTTACCCTGACCGCCAGTTGTTACAGAAGACTTTGTGCCTTCCTTAGCAACGAGTACATTGTCGATGTAGAAATCCATTGTATCACCGGAATCCTGAACTGTCTCAACGTAGAGGATCATAGAACCTGCGTTGTCAGGAATGGTGAATGAAGTATTCTCGATCTTTGTCCAAACGCCCTTCTTGCAGTCTGCCTTAGCGATAGATGTGTATGAAGCACTGTCACCATCGCCCTGCTGGAGAGAGATCTGGATCGTAGCTGAGTCCTTAGCTACCTGAAGAGCAACCAGGCTGATGCTGTAAGTATCGCCAACCTTGAATTCTGAACCAAGGTCGATAGCTGCACCGTTCCACTCCTGTGATCTGCCTGATACTTCAAGAGCCTTACCGGATGAACCATAGTAAGCGTCAGATGTGGGAGCAGCTGTTGCACTTCTTCCGGACCAGTTGCCTGCGCCTGAATCGAAGTTATCGTTTATAGAACCGTTTCCGCCTGAGCTTGATGCAGGAGGATTGGTTACTGTTGTTGTATATACGGGCTGCTGAACAGGAGCCTGTGTAACGATCTGTGTAGATGTCTTGAGCTTGCTTGAGTAGCTCTCGGGAAGTGTAGAGATAAGTCCAAGGAGCTTCTTCTGAATTGCAAGAGCATCGTTAGTTGTGATACCCTCACCGGCATCGTAAACGTCACCGTTGAGTCTGCCCTGTGAGCTGAGCTTATACTTATCGGGGTTAGCAAGAGCCTGCATGATGAAGATAGCATCTGAAAGATCTACGCCCTTATCCTCGTTAGCGTCGCCCCACTTGGAAACCTTCTTGTCCAGCTCTGCCTTCTCATCGATTGTGATGATTGAAGTTGTTGTTGTTGCCGGTACATAAGGTGCTGTTGTGGTTGTTACAACAGACTGACCGGGAGTATCGCCCTTTGAACCGGGTGTATCATCGAGGATGCTAAGGAGGTCGTTATAGTACGACTTAGGCTGATAGTTGCTGAACGGGAGCGGTGAACCACCGTTCTGGTTTGCTCTCCAGCTTCTCTCGTCTGTTGTACCCCAGAGGGTTACGCATGAGATGTTCTTGGAGTGGTTAGCAAGTACCTGGAAGATCTCCTTATAAAGCTTGGAGTTATTTCCGTCGCTGTTTGTGATATCCAGCTCAGTTACCTGAACGTCAAGTCCGAGGCTCTCGAACTTCTTGAGAGCTGTCTCATATGTGCTTGCTGAAGGATACTTTGAATCAAGGTGTGACTGCATACCGATACCGTCGATGTAGTCGCCCTCTGCCATAACCTTCTTAGCCATGTTATAGATATCAGTTGTCTTAGGCTCGATGTACTCGTTGAAGTCGTTCAGATAGAGCTTACAATCTGAAGGAGCATACTCTCTTGCATACTTGAATGCGTTGATTACGAACTCAGAATTGTTCTCGCCGTAAATTCTTGTCCAGCCTGACTCAGAGCCGGGTCTCATCTTACCGCCGTCCTGAACGAAGAGCTCGTTACAAACGTCGTAAGAATGGAGCTTGAGGTTAGGATACTTGGACTTGATAGCACTGAATGTATTCTTGATCATGCTCTCGAGACGCTTGTTCATTCTGTCCTTAGAAACGTCTCTGCCGTTCTCCTGGAACAGTGTGTTAGGAGTCTGGCTGTACCATACGAATGTATGACCGCGAACGCCGATACCATTCTGCTGTGCGAAGCTGAGTGCTGCATCAGCATTGTTAAGTGTAATATTTACATTATCACCGCTTACGCCTGCAACGATATCGCTGGGCTTCATCTCATTCTCACAAGTGATGGAGTTGAAGTTCTTGAGGATAAAGTCCTTACCCTGCTGTGTCTTGATCTCACCCTGACTTACGGAAGTACCGAGTCTGAAGTGCTTACCGGCGTGATCCTTAAATCCGGAACCGCCCTTTGTATAGGTGTAGTTGAGGTTCTGATGGCTTGAGCCGCCGCTTACAGTTGTTGAACCTGTAGAACCGGTGGAACCTGTTGAGCCGGTTGAACCTGTAGAGCCTGTGGAACCAGTTGAACCGGTAGAACCTGTTGAACCAACTGTGCCCTGACCTGTAACTACTGTTGACTTTGTTCCTGACTTAGAGCCCTGAGCAACGTCAATATAGAAATCTGTGAGCTCGCCGGAATCCTGGGGAGTCTCAACATAAAGTGTCATTGTACCGGAATTTGAGGGGATCTTGAATGAGGTATTCTCAAGCTTTGTCCACTCACCGCTCTTAACATCTTCTGAAGCGATAGATGTGTAAGAAGCGCTGTCGCCGTCACCCTGCTGGAGTGAAAGCTGCATAGGAACTGTCTTACCAGACTTCTGGAGTACGCCTACGCTGAAGCTGTATGTCTCACCGGGAACGAACGCTGCTGAATCGAGCTCGATAGCTGCGCCGTTCCACTCCTGTGATCTGTTTGTAACTGCGAGAGCCTTTGAACCGCTGTAGCTTACCTCGGAAGTTGCAGCAACCTTAGCGTCGCCTCTTCCTGTCCAGCTGTCTACGCCGCTCTCGAATGTGCTCTGGAAGTAATTTCCGTTAGCATCGGGCTGTACTGTAGGTGTAGTGGGTGTTGTTGAACCTGTTGAACCTGTTGAGCCGCTGCCACCGCCGTTGCCGAATGTGATGGTGTTCTTGTTAACTGTAGCCTTACCGCTGCTCTCCCAACCTTCTACGTTGAAAGCAACCTCGTACATATTACCCATCTGGAGGCCCTTGTTCTCCCAAGCCTCGAAGTGCTTGGAAACGCTGATAGTACCCTTTGTTCTTCCGCTGCTGCGGACACTGAAGTACTGTACGAAGGGCTTGTTACCCTCGATAGTATAGGAGTTACGGTTCTCCTTATAGATGTAGTAGTTAGCTCCGTCGAGGCTTACTGTGCCTAAGGGGCTGCCTGCTCCGGGTGATCCGTTAGGAGGACACCAGTTCTTCCAGTCCTCAACGATATAGTACTCTACGAGAGGATTCTGAGTCCAGCCGTAGATACAGATACGTGAGTTACCTGAAGAGCCTGCTGACCAGCTTACGTCGAAGTCACAAGTGATTCCGTTATATGACTGGAACTTCTTTGTGCTTCCCATATCCTTACCGCGGCGCGCCAGGAAGTTTCCGTTAGGTCCTGCGCAGTTCCACTCTGTTGAGAATGTACCCTCGCCGCTGCCAAGTGTCATTGATGAAGGCTGACTTGTATCTGCAGCCCAGATCTCATAGCTGTAGCCGTCGGAGCCTACGCCCTTGTGCTGTCCTGCACCGTTAAGTCTGTAGGTCTCACCAGCTGCGCTGGTTGTCAGACCTGCAAAAGGTACAGATGAAACGCATACGATGCTGGCTACTAATCCGAGTGCAGCTCTTTTAACACCTCTGAATTTCATGTTTAATCATTCCTCACTTTCATTTCGTGATATATGTTTTCTTCGTGACACTAAGAAAAAGCGCAAAAGCACAAGATCTGCTTTTGTGTCCCTCCTTTTTCTCAGCTTCTGTCTTAATTTTATTACATTTCTGTGAACTATTCAAGTCAAATGTTGCTAACAATTTTTGGGCTTGCTCATTTTTTGCTCTTTTTGTACATTTTAGCTTACATTTGTTGCGTTTTTTTATACAATTCACGGTGATACGTTGATTTCCCGTTATTTCAGCAGCACAAAATGATGTGTAGGCTTGCACTTTCGTGCAGTTCCTGACAGCCCGATTTTTGCGGTGAAAGGACGCTTCTACCATTATATATTATGAACTTGCTAAATGTTCAACTCAAATAAGCGTCAACAGTGATCCCGCTTAAATATTCCCTCAAAAACAACTACAGGTATATTTTTTCCGTATTTTTGCACAAAGCCCTGCGAATTATAATGTTACTTTCTACAAATTTTCTCTGAATCCTTTATTTTTCACGCAAAAGTGGTATAATATTATCAGGTATATAACTCCATTCACAAGAGGGGATAATATGGATTCCGAAAGAATTATCAACATCGCTGTCGTAGTCTCGGGACTCGACGAAGAGTATCAGTACAACACAATACGCGGGATCAACAGTTTCGCACTGGAGCACAGCATAAATGTGTCTTATTTTGCTGCCTTCGGCGGAATGGTCGGAAGCAGGACCTTTGACATCGGCGAAGTAAGCATCTACAATTTAATAGACTATTCGCGCTTTGACGGCGCCCTCCTTATGACCAATACCTTCGGTGACAAAGAGATACGCACCCGCATACTCGAAAGAGTAAGGGATGCCCATATCCCCACTGTCATTTTCGAGAGCCATGAATACCCCGAATTCTATGACATAAGCATCGACAACTTTACCGTCATGAAGAAGCTCGTGAACCATATCATACAGTTTCACAGCGCAAAGGTGATAAACTTCGTTTCCGGTCCTCTTGCGAACCCCGAGGGCAAGGCAAGATATGACGCCTTCAGGAGCGCTATGGAGGATAACGGGCTCACTATCGACGAGGAGCGTATCTATTACGGCGACTTCAAAAGCTATGACGGCAAGCTGGCTGTGGATGATTTTGCCGCTTCGGGAAAGGAGCTCCCCGACGCATTCATCTGCGCAAATGACAGTATGGCTCTTACGGTATTGTCCTCCCTTGAAAAGCTGGGCTACAAGGTCCCCGACGACGTTATGGTCACAGGCTTCGACAATACCTTCGGCGCAAGGAATTGCAGTCCCGCCATCACCTCGGTGAAGCGTCCTCTGTACAAGGCAGGGTACAAGGCTGCGGAGGTGCTGCTCAACGTCATAAACGGCACAGAACAGCCCCATAGCACATCTCTGGAGGCTACTCCCGTTTTCAGTGAGAGCTGCGGATGCAGAAACGAGGAACAGGACGATCTCATCGCCTACAAGAAGGTCACCTACCGAAAGTCCGAGGTGACCAACAGCAATATACTCATGCTCAACCGCCTGACAGCAGGTCTGGCTGAGACCGAGACCGCTTCCGAGTGCTTCGATGTTATCGAAAGGCTTATCGGCGAGCTTGAGTGTGAAAAATTCCAGCTCTGTCTCAGCGAAGACTGGCAGGACGCCTTCAACTCCGCTCCCATAGACTTCGAGCCCGACGCCTATAAGAGCTATATGTCCGCCCCCATAATCTGGGACAAGGGCGAGCGCAGGAGCGTGGGCTATTATCCCAGCAGCAATATGTTCCCCGAGGGCTTCGAGGAGAGAAGCTGCGTGAACTACTTCCTCCCCCTCCATTTCGGTGACCGCTGTCTGGGCTACTACATAATCACAAACGGAGATTTTCCCATATACAGTCTGCTATGTCACACCCTGACCATGACACTGAGCAACTCTATCGAGAATATCCGCAAGCTCTTCCACCTCAACAAGGCTATGGACGAGCTCAACCGCCTGTATGTCATCGACCCCCTCTGCAACATCTACAACCGCAACGGCTTCATCAATATCGCCGATGATATGTTCAGGGAGTGCGTGGCTAACAAGCAGGAAATGCTGCTCAGCTTCATAGATATGGACGGTCTGAAATTCATCAACGACAACTACGGACACAATGAGGGAGATTTCGCTATACAGCGCCTTGCCAACATAATCAGCAACTGCTGCGGAAGGGGCAGTATCTGCGCAAGATTCGGCGGCGACGAGTTCGTTATCTTCAGCACCAACGCTTCACAGGGAGCTGTAGAGGCTCTGGAGCACAGGTTCAACACCGAGCTTGAAAATATCAACAAGCTGGTGAAAAAGCCCTACGTTATTTCCGCAAGTATCGGAAGTATCATAACTACCGCCGGCGACAGCGATACGCTTTACAGCGTCATCAAAATGGCTGACGAGAAGATGTATGAGATAAAGAAGCAGAAAAAGCGGGCAAGAAAGTCCGAAAAGGTCTGAATAAACAATAAAGCCATAGTATTTCCGATACGGAAGTACTATGGCTATTTTTATTGACAATGCCGATTTAAATTATGAGTGAGTAGAGAGTAGTAAGTAGAGAGTAGTATTATTCAGTGTATCGGCTTCTACTCACTACTTTCTACTTACTACTTACTCAGATCATAATTTTGCTCCGCAAAATTATGATTTGTGTGAGAGTTATCAGCTCTTACGGAAGCCTACACACTGGACAGCGGCAACAGGATTGCCCAGCTCGTCCCTTATGTCAACATTGTAACAGCATATGGTCCTGCCGTCCTTGATGAGCTTTGCCTCGGCGATTATGCGCTCCGTCTTCGGAACTCCGATGAACGAAGCATCGCAGTTGAGCCCCACTACTCCTGCCTGCTGCCAGTTAGAGGCGACTGCAAAGGCAAAATCCGCAAGGGTGAAGTAAACTCCGCCCATGATACCGCCAACGGCGTTCCTGTGGTGCTCGTTGAGGACAAGGCTGCACTTTGAATAGTGGTCACCTAACTCGTCTATAACTGCTCCCATTTCCGTGGCGAAACGGTCTCCGCGGAAGGTCTCCCGTACTCTTTCAAGTGTTTCGTTATCGTTCATTTTTATTACCTCCTGTTTTCGTACTCCTCACGCAGTATGGAGAAGTAGTGCCTGCCCACATACTCACCGTCCATGTAAAAATAGTCCCTGAGAGTGCCCTCGAATGTGAGCCCGCACTTCTCTATGACCTTTCTGGAAGGAGCGTTTATGGTCTTGCAGCATATCTGCACCTTGTGCAGGTTCATTCTGTCAAAACCGAAGGCTATTACAGCCTTTGCTGCTTCGGTGGCATAGCCCCTTCGCTGGAACTGCGAGCCTATGCAGTACTCTATCTCAGCGAAGTGGTTCTTGCTGTCAACGAGGAAATAGGCTATCTGTCCGATACACTCGCCGCACTCTTTTTCGATGACCGCCCAGCGGTAGTAGTCCTCACGGGCGTAGCCGCCGATGTACTTGTCAAGGAGACCCTTTACCTCCTCCTTGGTGGAGTAAACGGGCTCCGAATACAAGGACTGCACCTTTTCGTCAGCGACCCAATACTTCAGCATAGCCTCGTCGTCGGAGTATTCAAACCGTCTCAGGATAAGCCTGTCGGTCTCTATTGTCTGTGTACCGATATGTGTAAGCATATTTATCTCCCCTTTATCAGGTGTATAGTTGAAGTTGAAAGTTGAAAGTTATGGTGTCGCCTTCGGCGATGTTATTTAAATAATGCGAGCGAATACATCAACTCTCAGCTCTCACTACCGACGCTCAACTGTCGGATCTGCCGCGTATCTTATCATTGAGTTTGTCCAGTTCGTCTGTGTTTTCAAGAACATATTGTTTATTGTTCTCTCTGTCCATAACGTATGTACTCAGATCGGTGCCGAAGCCGGTCTTTGTTCCGTCATCCATGATAAAGCTATAGTCCTCGATACCGTCATTCACCAGGAACATATCCTCTTTATCTGTGATGACCTTCTTTATCCTGACTGCTCTGAATGCTTCGATATACTCGTTTATCATCTCTGCGTCAGTAGTTGAAAACTGCTCATAGCCGCCCTCTCCGCCAATACCGAACTTTATCTCGACAGGAGTAAGCTCGCCTTCCATCACGCTGCTGAATGTTTCGTCCGATACTGCTTCTTCGATCTCGTATTTGTATTTTGTGATACTTTCGTCCTTTTTATCATTACAGCCTGCAAGAAGAAGTGTGCAGCCAATTATGGGAACGAATAATAACTGAAACCTTTTTTTCATCTTTTTTCTCCTTACTTAAATGATCTCTTTTCACCCGCGATGTAAAAAGCTTCCCCCTCTTTCTTCAAGAGGGGGATCACGTCTTATACTAAAAATGACATATCATAAAGTCCCGCAGGCTGATCCTTGAGGAATACCGCTGCATTTACAGCTCCCGCCGCGAAAACAGCCTTTGAAGCTGCCGAGTGGGAAAGGGTTATGACCTCATCATGGCCTGCAAAGATAACGTCGTGCTCGCCCACGATAGTGCCGCCGCGAATTGCGTGCATTCCTATCTCGGACTTCTCACGCTTCTGACGGCGTGAGTGGCGGTCGTAAACGTAATGCTTTGAATTGTCAAGTGTCTCATTTATTGCGTCTGCCAGCATTATTGCGGTTCCGCTGGGAGCATCTATCTTCTGGTTGTGGTGCTTCTCAACTATCTCGATGTCAAAGCTGTCACCCAGTACCTCAGCTGCCTTCTTTGCCAGCTGTACCAGCAGGTTTATGCCCAGTGACATATTGAATGTAAAGAATACGGGTATCTGCTGTGCAGCTGCCTTTATCTTCGCTGTCTGCTCCTCGGAGTAGCCTGTAGCGCCGATAACTATGGGAGTTCCCGTAGACTGACAGTAGTCAAGAAGTCCGTCAAGTGAAGCAGGATTTGAGAAATCAATGATAACATCGGGCTTGACGGGAAGCTGCGCGGGAGTTTCCACAATGGGGAAATCCGCATACTGCTTGGTATAGAGGTCGATGCCTGCAACTACTGTGCAGTCCTCTCTCTCGTCGGCACAATTGAAGATATTGTGTCCCATTCTGCCGTTAGCGCCGCAGATAGCTATATTAGTCATGTTTTACACTTCCTTTTCGGTGGGTGATTACTTGATGAGTCCGTGCTTTGCAAGTGTAGCTCTCAGCTTAGCCTTGTGGTCGTCTGTCATCTCGCACAGGGGCAGACGACATGGACCTGCGTTCCAGCCCAGCATATTCATTGCTTCCTTTACGGGAATGGGGTTGACCTCTAAGAACAGGTCATTGCAGATGTCCAGGTTCTCGATCTGGAGCTTCATAGCCTCTGCGAAGTTGTTATCGAGGCAGAACTGAACCATATCGTGCATCTCCTTGGGAATAACGTGTGAAGCTACCGAGATAACGCCCTTTCCGCCCAGTGACATAACGGGGACTACCATATCGTCGTTTCCGCTGTATACGTCTATATCGTCGCCGCACTCAGCAATTACCTTTGCAACATAGCTTATGCTGCCGCTTGCTTCCTTGATAGCAGCGATGTTTCTGTGATTTGAGAGCTCCTTTACTGTAGCCACGTCAAAGCCGCAGCCTGTTCTGCTGGGAATATTGTAAAGGATAATGGGGATATTCACGGCATCGGCGATAGCTGTGAAGTGAGCAACGAGACCTCTCTGTGTAGCCTTATTATAATAAGGTGTAACGTGGAGGAGAGCATCTGCGCCTGCTGCCTCAGCCTCCTTTGAGAGCTCTACGGCATAGCGTGTATCGTTGCTGCCCGCACCTGCGATAACAGGAACTCTGCCTGCAACGTGCTTTACTGCGAACTTGATGCAGTCGCGGTGCTCGTCGTCTGTCATAGTTGCGGACTCACCTGTGGTGCCGCATATAACTACGGCGTCGGTGCCTCTTTCGATCTGGTCGTCGATGATGCGTCCCAGCTCGTCATAGTTTATAGAACCGTCGGCGTTCATGGGCGTGATGATAGCCACAGCAGCGCCGGTGAAAATAGTCTTCTTCATTACACTCAACCTTTCGTTCAATTCGGAATTCGGAATGCGGAATTCGGAATTATGGTGTCTGCTTCGCAGACTTATCAAAGATTTCCGAAAACGCAACCTATCCGTTTAATCTTTCTGATGCTTGGTTATAGATACAAGAATACTTATCAATTCCTGACATTCACGATAAATACCGCTAAAATACTTATCTTCTATATAGCCGCATTCATTTAATAATTCCAGCCAGTATTCAGTTTCACTCGCTTCTTTGAGGGAAATGTTCAATTTGGAATAAAAATCCGCTTTACTTTGTCCTCGGAGCGCTTCTTTAACGTTTGCCCCTATGCTCGTTCCGCTTCTTAAAAGCTGTTTCGACATTACAAATTCTTTTTTCTCTTTTACGAGATACTGATATAATCTAACGCATCTTACGGCAAATAACTTGCTTTTTGATACGATAACATTATCCTTCATTATAATTCCGAATTACGAATTCCTAATTCCGAATTAGTCAAAGTATCCCTTTGCAGCAAGGAGTTCAGCAAGGAGGACACCGCCGCCTGCTGCACCTCTCAGTGTATTGTGTGAGAGGCATACGAACTTGTAATCGTACTGTGTATCCTCTCTGAGACGTCCTGTTGATACAGCCATACCGCCCTCAAGGTTTCTGTCAAGCTTTGCCTGGGGACGATTGTCCTCCTCGAAGTAGTGTATGAACTGCTTGGGAGCGCTGGGGAGCTCAAGCTCCTGGGGAACGCCCTTGAAGTCCTTCCAGAGCTGGAGGATCTCCTCCTTGGAGGGCTTGTTCTCAAAGCTTACGAATACAGCGGCTGTGTGTCCGTCAGATACGGGAACACGGAGACACTGTGTTGTGATGTTGGGAGCTGTTGCCTTTACGATCTCATTGCCTTTGATCTCGCCCCATACCTTCAGAGGCTCCTGCTCGGACTTCTCCTCCTCGCCGCCGATGAAGGGAATGAGGTTATCCACCATCTCGGGCCATGTCTCGAAGTTCTTGCCTGCGCCTGAGATAGCCTGATAAGTACAAGCCAGAACGTTCTTGAGGCCGAACTTTCTCAGGGGGTGGAGTGCGGGAACATAGCTCTGGATAGAGCAGTTGGACTTGACTGCGATGAAGCCTCTCTTTGTACCGAGACGCTCTCTCTGAGCTTTGATGATCTCGATGTGGTCGGGATTTATCTCCGGAACTACCATGGGAACGTCGGGAGTAAATCTGTGTGCGGAGTTATTGGAAACGATGGGGCATTCTGCCTTGGCATAAGCCTCCTCCAGAGCCTTTATCTCGTCCTTCTTCATATCAACTGCGCAGAAGCAGAAATCCACCATGCCTGCGATCTTCTCGATGTCGGACGTTGCGTCCATGAGGACCATATCCTTCATTGCTGCGGGCATGGGAACTGCCATCTTCCAGCGGCTGCCTGCTGCCTGCTCATAAGTCTGACCTGCGCTTCTGGGTGAAGCTGCAAGCACCTTCACATTGAACCAGGGGTGGTTCTCCAGCAGTGTTGCGAAACGCTGTCCTACCATACCCGTTGCGCCTATAATACCTACGTTGTACTGTTTCATATTGACCTCTCCTTGATAAAAATTTACAAAAAATAATAAAAACCGGTTGCAAACCGGCTCATCATGCGTTATAATAGAAATGTTGACATATTAAATGAACATATGCCGATAGCTCTCCATCACACACGATGACAGCTGCATACCTGTTTGACATACAGCCAGAGCTGAATTTACCAAAGACAGCTCTTCGGCGGCATTGCCTTTCGCTGTCCACCATCGGACGGGTCGTCCCGTGAACAGGTACTTTTCGCAGCCGCGCCTCTACCTTGTTTACATAATAGCACTTTAAAGATACGTTGTCAACAGTTTTTGATGATTTTACAAAAAATTATTTTTCACAGAAAGGGGTGTCATATGAGCATATTTACCCATATCGGGGCGGCTCTCGGCAGCCTCGGCGACGAAAAATACGCCCTTTCCCAGAGAAAGACCATTCCCGAGGCGGAAGCAAGCCGCTTTCTCGGAGTCCGCACCCCCGACCTGCGAAATCTGGCTAAGGAGCTGCGGAAACGTGAGGATACGGGCGATTTCCTGTCGGCTCTGCCCCATGGCAGCTTCGAGGGGAACCAGCTCCACGCCTTCATGATCGCCGATGAAAAGGACTTTTCAAAATGCCTGGCGCTGACCGAGACCTTCCTGCCCTTCATCGACAACTGGGCGACCTGTGACCAGTTCTCCCCCAAGGTGTTCGCAAAGCACCGTGAGGAGCTGCTGCCCTGCATACGCCGCTGGATAGCTTCCGACCGCACATATACGGTCAGATTCGGCATCTGTATGCTCATGAAGCACTTCCTTGGGGACAGCTTCAAAAAGGAATACGCCGATATGGCAGCAGAGCTGCGCTCCGGGGAATACTACATAAATATGGTGAGAGCCTGGTATTTCGCCACTGCCCTCGCCTCCAACTATACCGATGTACTTCCCTATATCGAGGAAAAGCGCCTTGATGTATGGACTCACAATAAAACGATACAGAAGGCTGTGGAGAGCTTCCGCATAACCGGGGAGCAGAAGCAGTACCTCCGTACTCTGAGAATAAAAGGAGAATGAAATTGGAACTTCTCAAATCCGACTTCTATTATGAGCTTCCCGAGGAGCTCATCGCACAGACTCCCATTGAGCCGCGAAACGCCTCACGCATGATGTGCGTTGACCGCGCTACGGGAGCCATCACCCACGACCACTTCTATAATCTATGCGACCACCTGAAGGAAGGTGACCTGCTGGTCATGAACGACTCCCGTGTTATCCCCGCAAGGCTCTACGGCGAGAAGATAACCAACGGGACCTTCATCGAGTTCCTGCTTCTGGAGCAGAAGGGTGACAAGCTCTGGGAGATAATCTGCCGTCCCGGCAAGAAAGCCAAGGTGGGAACGGAGTTCTCATTCGGCGGCGGAAGACTCACCGCAAAGGTAGTTGAGGTAAAAGACGACGGCAACCGTATCGTGCAGTTCCGGTGCGAGGGCAACTTCTTCACCGCCCTTGAGGACGTGGGACAGATGCCACTTCCTCCTTATATAAAGGAAAAGCTGGAAAACCGCGAGCGCTATCAGACAGTCTACTCAAAGGAGCTTGGCTCCGCTGCGGCTCCCACGGCAGGTCTGCACTTCACGCCCGAAATGCTGGACGATCTGCGGTCAAGGGGTATTAAGACCGCCTTCGTCACCCTTCATGTGGGACTGGGTACCTTCCGTCCCGTCAAGGAGGACAACGTACTGGACCACAAAATGCACAGCGAACACTACTTCCTGCCCCAGGAAACTGCTGACCTCATCAACGAGACCAAGCGCAATGGAGGCAGAGTCATCGCAGTGGGCACCACCACCTGCCGCACACTGGAAAGTGTGGCGACCTTCTATAAGGATATTTCCGAGCATGAGGGGTACACGGATATATTCATCTATCCTTCTTATGAATTCAAGTGCATAGACGGACTTATCACAAACTTTCATCTTCCCGAAAGCACACTGATAATGCTGGTCTCTGCCTTCATGGGATACGATAATACCATGAATGCCTACAGGACCGCCGTTGAGGAGCGCTACCGCTTCTTCAGCTTCGGCGACAGTATGTGCATTCTCTGAGCAAGCACCATATAGGAACGAGGGGAACAAATGAACACTGATATTTCCAATTTTTTTGTCAGCTACGCAGAGACAGAGGATTTTCCGCTGGTGATGTGCGATCTTGACTACAGGATCATATACTTGAACCCTGCCGCAGCCAGTGCATATGACACCTACGGCGGCAGCGGCCTTGTGGGAAGGTCTCTTTCGGTATTCATGGACGAGGAGGCTAAGAGCAAGGTGGATATGGTCATAGAGTGGTTCAAGGAGGACAGAAAGCATAACTGCCTTCTTGCAGTTCAGGACAACCGCTCAGATAAGGACATATATATGTGCGCACTGAGAGACAAAAACGGAGAGCTTATAGGCTTCTGCAGCAAACACAGGTCCCGAGTAAAGGATACCGCAGAGCCATATACGACAATTGACTGACTAAGGAGAAAAACAATGACAGAATTTGAATTAACTGATTTTTTTAAGGGGATCGTCGATTTGGAGGAGGGACCGATCGTCATCTGCAACATGGATTACAGGATAATCTATCTCAACCCAGCCGCTATGGATTACTACAAGTCAGGGCATATAATGCAGGGCAAGCTCCTTGAGACCTTCATGAACGAGGAGCTCATGAGCATGGTGCGTATGTCCGTGGAATGGTTCAAGGAGGACAGGAACAACAACCGCGTCTTCGCCTTCCATGACAACAAAAAGAACCTGGATATGTATATACTTTCCATAAGGAACAGCAGCGGGGAACTCATCGGCTTCTACGGCCGTGAGGAGAGCAGGACTCCCGATCAGAGCCGTCCCTTCGACCTTGACTGACAAGGGAGCGCCGGTGAAGGCGCTGAAAGACAGACAGGCAATAAAAATATAAAGGAGAAGCTATGTTCAAACTTCTTAAAACCGATAACAAGGCGCGCCGCGGTACCTTCGAGACCGTTCACGGCACCTTCCAGACCCCATGCTTCATGAATGTGGGCACTGCCGCTGCCATAAAGGGCGGTATATCTTCAGTTGACCTGAAGGGGCTCAAGACTCAGGTGGAGCTGTGCAACACCTACCACCTGCACCTCCGTCCGGGAGACCATGTGGTGAAGCAGATGGGCGGACTCCACAAGTTCATGAACTGGGATAAGCCCATACTTACCGACAGCGGCGGATTTCAGGTGTTCTCACTGGCTCAGCTGAGAAAGATAAAGGAGGAGGGCGTATATTTCGCCTCCCACATCGACGGCCACCGCATCTTCATGGGTCCCGAGGAGAGTATGCAGATACAGTCCAACCTTGGTTCCACCATTGCCATGGCATTTGACGAATGCATCGAAAATCCCTCGCCCTACAAATACGTTGCAGCTTCTATCGAGCGCACTACACGCTGGCTCATTCGCTGCAAGGAGGAGATGGCAAGACTCAACAGCCTTCCCGATACCATAAACAAGCAGCAGCTCCTTTTCGGCATAAATCAGGGCTCTACCTTCGATGACCTCCGCATAAAGCACATGGAGGACATCGCAAAGCTGGACCTTGACGGCTATGCTATCGGCGGTCTCGCAGTTGGCGAGGCTACAAAGGAGATGTACCGCATAATCGACGTTGTTGAGCCCTATATGCCGGTGGAGAAGCCCCGCTACCTCATGGGCGTGGGAACTCCCTCAAATATTATCGAAGCAGTGGCAAGAGGCGTGGATATGTTCGACTGCGTAATGCCCAGCCGAAATGCCCGTCACGCTACCGTATTCACCTGGAGCGGCATCATGCACCTGAACAACAAGTGCTATGAGACCGACCCCCGCCCCGTGGACGAGCAGTGCGACTGCCCAACCTGCAAAAACTTCACCAGAGCCTATATCCGCCACCTTTTCAAGGCAAATGAGCAGCTGGCAGGCAGGCTTGCGGTGCAGCACAACCTCTATTTCTACAATACCCTTACAGAAAAAATAAGAGAAGCCATCGACGAGGACCGCTTCGAGCAGTTCCGCGGCAAATATTCGCAGCTTCTCGCAACAAGGATATAATAATTTTTACGGAGTTTTTATGAGTACTTTTCTGTTTGTTCTAATGTTTGCGGCATCGGTCTCTGTGTCCGCAGTTTCACTTCACGAGATAAAGAGCGACCTGAACGGAAAGGAGTGCAGCGACAAAAAGCTGAAGAATATCCGCGTCCTTTCAAGGGGAGCCGCTGTTCTTCTGGCATTCATCGCAGCCGCTGAAGCCCTGGGAATAATACGTCCCCGGGTATATCAGGGAGCATTCCTGCTCCTGGGTGCTGCGGCAGGCCTCTCCATGCTGGTCTGTACCGTCAACAAGAAGCGCAGATACCATTCTGCCCCCGCTCTTGTAAAGGCTCTGCTCATTGCGGCAGTGCTTGAGGTCACTGTATTCAATATCCCCACATACCGCCTCTTTTTCGGAAGCTACGGTCAGATGGACTTCTCCCCTGCGGAGTGCGCTCAGAACAGCGACGTCCGCCTGGACGATGACGGCACCACCATCACCGTAAGGGGCGACCGCTCCGCTATATTCTCCTTTGAGGGCATAGACGAGGAAGTGGCTGATGTTTATGTGGATATCGGCTTTGACAACGAAGTCAAGGCTGCGGATGTCTCCATCGACGCCATGGACGAGACCACTCCCCATGACTACAGATATTCCGTGGCAAACAATACTCTCGTAAAGAACAGGGAGCACACCCATTTCACTCAGCTCCACCTTTCGGGCAGGCTCAGCGCCCTGAAGCTCACACTGACACCGCAGAACGGCGGAACAGTATACATCTACGGTATCAGCTTCAACAGGCAGATAGCCATGGACATCTCATGGATAAGAGTAGTCCTCTTGGTATTCGGCATTACCTTCTGGCACCTCATGCTCCACAGCAAGACCATGCAGCAGAGCTATTCCAAGAAGAAAAATATGTGCCGCACCGCTGCTATCATCATCACCGACCTTGCCTGTCTGGCAGCTATACTCGTTACCTTCACAAAGCTGGATAACTATTCCATCACCGATATAATGAAGTGCCGTGAGGGAAATCAGATGACACAGGAGCTGGTGGACGCCTTTGAAAACGGCAGTACAAGCCTCCTTGATGTGCCCAATGACAAGCTCAATAACGCTCCCACACCCTATGTCACCGATACTCTCAACAGGGGCGAGATAGAATACAGCTGGGACCACGTTTACTTCGACGGTCACTACTACAGCTACTACGGCATCGCTCCCGTTGTGCTGGTATTTCTCCCCTATCACCTGCTGACAGGCTATTACTTCCTCGACTCAATGGCGGTAATGCTCTTCGCGCTCATAGGTATACTGGGTCTCACCAAGCTCTATATGGAGTTCATAAAGAAGTTCTTCCCCAAGGCTCCCTCAGGCTTTGTTATATCGGGACTTATCATCATACAGGTCATAAGCGGTATCTGGTTCAGTATCGGAAGACCTATGTTCTATGAGATAGCCCTCTCAGCAGGCTTTGCAGTGCTGACCTGGGCGGTGTACTTCTTCCTCTCCGCAAACATCATCGGCGACAAGAAGATATCCCTCCCCAGAACTGCCATCGCCTCCACTCTGTTCGCAGTTGCCGTGCTCAGCAGACCTACTCTGGTGCTGTACTGCATAGCTGCGGCGGTCTTCCTGCTCATGGCTCTTCCCAGAGCGGCTTCGGACAGCACAAAGAAGGGCGGCAGCAAGGTGCTCAACGCCGCAGGCATAAGATACCTGCTCTGCGCTATGCTCCCCATGGTCTGCATAGGACTTGTCCAGATGTGGTACAACTATGACCGCTTCGGAAATCCCTTTGAGTTCGGAATACAGTACTCGCTGACCATCAACGACTTCACAAAGACACAGTTCCACCCCCGTCTGTCACTGGTGGCGGTATACAACTACTTCTTCAATCCTCCCATATTCATTCCCGGCTATCCCGGCGTAAGGACGGAATTCCAGTACCTGAACAACGGCGGCTACTTCTACGCCGATGTGGTCTGCACATACAATACCTCGGGAATATTCTTCCTGGCACTGCCCATGTTCGCTTACTTCCTTTCGGGCAAGGCTCTCAGGCAGATAAAGGGCAGAAAAAACAAGCTCAGGACAGCTCTCTATGTGGGAGTCCCCTGTGTGCTCATACCCTTTGTGATAGTGGCTTCCGTCTGGGAGAGTGGCTATGCGGCAAGATATATGACCGATATAGCCTGGCAGTCCCTTCTCGGCGCACTTGCCATATTCTTCTTCCTCTACAGCAGGCTTACCGACCCCACAAAGAAAAAGCTGGCACAGGGCTTTATGTGGTTCGCAGTCATGTGGGCTCTCGTTGTGGCAGGAACTCAGGAATTCAACGCTATGTTCAGATACGACGAGTTCGGAAGGGAGTTCCCCGAGTGGGCTTCCGAGATACAGCGTCTCTTTGCCTTCTGGACATGAAGACCTTACGCCTCAGCCTCTGCTCTGTGCAGGGGCTGACGGTCCATTAAAAATATGTATTATATCTATATCTTAAAATGCGAGGGAGACCTGCTTTACACGGGCATCACCACCGATGTCAGCCGACGTATGGACGAGCATTTCGGCAGGACCGAAAAATGTGCCCGTTTCACCCGTTCACACAAAGCAGTCGCCCTCGAAGCTTTATGGAGCTGCGAAAACCGCAGCATAGCATCAAAGCTGGAATACAGGATAAAACAGCTGTCAAAGCCTCAGAAGCTGGCGCTCATTGCTGACAACAGCATTTTTCCGAAGCTTTTCGGCAGCGATATGGCGGAGCTCTACCGCCGTGAGTCTATCTGATAAGGAGTCACTATGTACGAAAACAAAACGGAAGACCTTCCCGTAAAAGCCGTCCTCGCCTGCGTGGACACGGGAGAATTCGATGCGGAGGTCTCTATAAACGAGCTGGCGGAGCTGGCTGATACGGCAAACGCCGAAGTGGTGGGAACTATCATACAAAAGCGTCCCGCCTATGACCCTGCCACCTGCATGGGCGCAGGCAGGCTTGAGGAGCTGAAGGAGCAGCTGGAAGCCCTTGAGGCTGAGCTGGTCATATTCGACCATGAGCTTACGGGAGTCCAGGTGCGAAATATCGAGCAGATACTGGACGTCCGCGTCATCGACAGGACCACCCTGATACTGGACATCTTCGCTCAGCGCGCAAGGACAAAGGAGGGCAAGCTGCAGGTCGAGCTGGCTCAGCAGAAATACCGTCTCCCCCGCCTTACGGGTATGGGCACGGCGCTTTCCCGACTGGGCGGCGGTATCGGCACAAGAGGTCCCGGCGAGACCAAGCTTGAGACCGATAAGAGACATATCCGCAAGCGTATAAGCTACCTTGAGGCAGAGCTGGAGGAGCTGAAAAAGCACAGAAGCTTCTCACGTTCACGCCGCAAAAAGGACGGCGTACTCTGCGCGGCTATCGTGGGCTACACAAACGTGGGCAAGTCCACTCTCCTCAACGCCCTCACCGACGCAGGTGTACTGGCGGAAAACAAGCTCTTTGCCACGCTGGATATAACCTCACGCGCCATCGAGCTCCCCGACGGAAGGAGCGTCATGCTGGTGGACACAGTCGGTCTTATAAGGCGGCTCCCCCCACAATCTGGTAGAGGCGTTCAAGTCCACACTGGAGGAGGCTGCGGCAGCAGATCTTATCCTCAACGTGCAGGACCTCTCCTCCCCCCGAGATAAAGGAGCAGGCGGAGGTCACAGACAAGCTGCTGACGGAGCTGGGCTGCGAGGGGATCCCACGAATATACGTCATGAACAAGGCTGACGCCGCTCCCTTTACGGATACGGTCTTTGAGGACGACAACACCGTCATGATAAGCGCAAAGGAGCGCACGGGCTTCGACAGGCTGCTGGAGTGTATCGTGAAGAACCTGCCCGAGACCGCCAGACACATGAAGCTTCTCGTTCCATACGACAAGGGCGCCTTCATCGGCAGGATACGTCAGGAGGGCAAGATATTCTCCGAGGAGTACGCCGAGAACGGCACTCTACTGGACGCCCTTGTTGACATCAAGCTGGTCAAAGAGGCAGAGAATTACTCCGTCTGAGGCGTTTTCAGCGAAAATGCGTTGACATCGGCTTTTAAAAGCGATATAATCTAAGTATACATACAAATCATAATTTTGCGCGTATGCGCTAATAGTGATTAGTGCATAGTGGTTAGTGATTAGTTAATGTGTTCGCTGCGCTCACATTATTTAAATAACGTCGCCGAAGGCGACACCACAACTATTCACTATTCACTCAAATCAAAATTTAGCGAAGCTAAATTTTGATTTACAAGAAAGGATAACCAATGAACAGTAAGATAAATGAATTATACGGATTCAATGAAAAGCTCTCGGAACTTGCCGCTCAGGCTGAGAAAAACTGCGCGGAAGCCTTCGCAAAAATAGACGCAAACGCCGAGTACTGCGGCGCTAAGGTGCTCAAAGCCTTCTCCGACAACAAGGTCAGCGAGCCCTGCTTCTACGGCTCTACAGGCTACGGCTACGGAGATATGGGCAGAGAGGTCATCGACAAGGTCTTCGCTCAGGCTCTCGGCGCTGAGGACGCTCTGGTGCGCTTCAACTTCGTTTCGGGCACTCACGCCCTGTCTGTTGCACTCTTCGGCGTACTCAGAACAGGCGACAAGATAGTTTCGATCACAGGCAAGCCCTATGACACCCTTGAGGAGGTCATAGGCATAAGCGGCGAAAAGGGAAACGGCTCACTTATGGACTACGGCGTGGAATACGGTCAGGTGGACCTTAACCCGGACGGCACCCCCGACCTTGAGGGAATCACCGAAGCCGTAAAGGGCGCAAAGGTGGCTTATATCCAGCGCTCCAGAGGCTATTCCCTCCGCGGAGCCTTCACCATCGCCGATATTGAGAAGATGATAAAGGCTGCCAAAAAGGGCAACCCCGACGTTATTATCATGGTGGACAACTGCTACGGCGAGTTCGTTGAGGACAGAGAGCCCACTGCTGTGGGCGCGGACGTCATCATCGGCTCGCTCATCAAGAACGCAGGCGGCGGTATCGCCCGAACAGGCGGATATATCGCAGGCAGAGCCGACCTGGTGGAGCTCTGCTCCTATCGTCTCACCTGCGTGGGCATGGGCAAGGAAGTAGGCTGCACACTCGGTATGAACCGCGAGATGCTTATGGGTATATTCTTCGCCCCCGACGTAGTTGCCAACGCCATCAGGACCTGCACCTTTGCCAGCGAGCTGTTCACGCTCCTGGGCTTTGAGTGTTCTCCGCGCAAGGACGAGCCCAGAGGCGACATCATCACCGCCGTAAAGCTGGGCGACGAGGAGCACCTCTGCGCTTTCTGTCGCGGCATTCAGAAGGGCGCCCCCGTAGACTCATTCGTTACTCCCGAGCCCTGGGATATGCCGGGCTATTCAAGCCAGGTAATCATGGCGGCAGGCGCCTTCACAAACGGTGCATCTATTGAGCTCTCCGCAGACGCTCCACTCCGCGAACCCTATGCTGTATGGATGCAGGGCGGCATTACCTACACCAGCGGCAAACTGGGCGTGATGCTGGCGGCACAGGAAATGCTCTCGGAAGGACTCATAAATATATAAAAACATAAAAATTACAATGAGGAGGTAATCACTATGCCATTCATCAACGTCAAGACCAATGTTTCTGTTTCAAACGAGCAGAAGACAAGTATCAAATCCGCTCTGGGCAGAGCTATCACCGCTATTCCCGGAAAGTCCGAGGGCTGGCTCATGGTGGGCATCGAGCCCGAGTACGACCTGTGGTTCAAGGGAGAAGATGCTCCCGCCGCTATGGTGGAGGTTTCCATCTTCGGAAGCGCCTCTTCAAACGCGCTGACAACTCTCACAAGTCACATAACAGGCATTCTTACTGACAACATAGGCGTTCCGTCCGACCGTATCTACGTCAAGTACACGGGTACCAACGACTGGGGCTGGAACGGCTCGAATTTCTGAGGTGACGATCATGAAACTGAGTAAATTTTTCGGAGCCCTCACTGCGGCAGCTCTCTGCGTCTCCGCAAGTGCTCCCGTAATGACAGGCAGCAGCGACACCGTCATGAACGCTTATGCGGAGGAATGGTGCTTTGCAGGTACCACCTGCGACCCCCTCCATGACCCTTCACGGGACGTTCAGGCTGAGGGCGTGGGAAATCCCCTGAACTTCGGCGAAAGAAATACTCCCGCAGACGCATCGGCTGAGGAGATACGCGCTATCAACCACAAAATGACCGTTCAGGAGGTAAAGTACGCTCTCTACAAGGAGATAGACGAGCACTGGGACCTTATCTCAACCCGTCTCGGACAGCCCGAGCGTGAGAAGATGTATGCGCTTTTCCTGGGTCTCGGCTCAAGAGAGTCCACGTTGGGTGAGGGCAAGATAGGCTCAGACCACGAGACTGCATACGAGGACGGCTGGGGCGTAAACTCCGCCCATGCCTACGGCACATTGCAGACCGCAGTTACCGCCTTTGCGGACTGCGACCCCAAGTTCATGCCCGAGGACAACGTCCCCGAGATGTTCCAGTATTCCTTTACCCCGCAGAACTTCTATGACTGCATAATCTCCAACCACATGGGTATCAGAAAGATACTCCACTTTGCGGAGATATGTATGAACGAGCAGGGAATGACCGATTATCAGGTCGTAAGGAACAGCCTCAAGGGCTTCAACACAGGCTGGTGCAATATGGCTGAGGACGACGGCGCCTATGCCACATACGCCGACGAGATCTGCGCAATGGCTCAGTTCTATTACAATGAGGGGCACCTCTATGATAACGTTTTCACCTGGACTTCCGCAAACGGCGAGGTCATCAACAAATACCGCACTCCCGACCGCTGGAAGTGGTGGGGCGATACCAAGCCCAGCATGGCTCCCATAACAGAGAGACCTGTCATCACAGGGACAACAACCACCACTACCACAACTACCACCGCTCCCGAGGTAACAACTACCACGACCTCCGTAAATGAGCCTCCCACACCTATCACAACCACTGTCCCCGGACAGACTCCCATCATCATCTGCGACAAGCTGGATCTGAAGATAGGCGAATCTACCGATATTTCAGTGAAGAACTGCTCAAGCTTCTCAATTGAGGTGGCTAAAAACCCTGACTACGATCGTGAGCTTAATACCGGAGCTTTTGAGACTGTAAAGAACGCCGACGGCTCTGTTACCGTAACAGCAAATAGTGAAGGCGCCATAGTATTCGACGTAAACGCAGGCGGTATCTATAAAAAGGTTATCATCACAGCAACTCCCGAAGACGCAGAAGAATATGATATTATCAGAAATGCCCGTGTTGAACAAGCCGACGGTAAGTATTACAAGCTGGAAGGACAGTCTATGTATGATTCTACATTAGATTCCTTTGAGTTCCATCTTGAAACAGCAGGTTTTGACACCCGCACTGTTCTCTCGAATGCTTTTGCAGACGGTTCGACTGTCTCAGGTCTCATAAAGCATAGCAATAGTTCCGACTACAATACCATAATATAGGCTGCACTTACGCCCTCAGAGGGCGAGCTCTGTGAGCTGAAGCTGGGCGATACCAACTGCGACGGCAATATCGAGCTGGCAGACGCTATTCTCATCATGCAGAGCCTTGCAAATCCCGATAAATACGGCACAGCAGGCTCCACCGACAAGCACCTTACCGACCAGGGCAAGGAAAACGGCGACGTAGACAAGTCCACACAGGGACTTACCTCCAATGACGCACTTCTCATTCAGAGATACCTGCTCAAGGAAAGAGTTTCCTTTGACTGCTGATAAAAATCTGACCCCCGAAGAGACACTTCGGGGGTCTTTTTTGTATTTATTGCACAGGAAAAACGGCATAATTTCTACCTTCATTTCTTGCAATCCGAGGCATTTTATGTTATAATAGTATTAGAATAGGATAGTTATATCTTTCGGGCAGCAATGCTGCAAATAAGGGGGGGAAATACATGAAAAGAAAGAATACAGGTACTTTCCGGAAGCTGTTTATCATGCTTCTGTGTCTCACATTGTTCGTATCGTCAGCCGATATATACAGGCCGGCTGCATATTCGTCCGCAGCCCTCAGCTCGGATTCTGACACCGACACCGTGAATGCCGGAAGCGAGGCAATAGTCTGCAAAAACGAAGACGGATCTTTCACGGCAGCAACAGACTCAGAAGGCATAAAAGTGACAGCTGCCTTCACCGAAGAGGCTGAGATCCCCGAGGGAGCAGTCCTCACCGTAAATGAGATAGTCACTGATACACCGCAGTATGATGAATACTTTGAGGAGTCAAGCTCTGCTCTCAACGATACACTTCCTGAGAACAGCGACTCTGTTATAGAGCTGAGACACGCACGCTTTTTTGATATAAGCTTCATATATAAGGACGAAGAGATAGAGCCGAAATCCGCGGTCTCTGTGGAGATGACCTATGACAGACCCGACCTTGACTATGAGTCATATGATATCGTTTCTGATGTCATTCACTTCTCCGAGGATCAGGCTGTCCTTATGGAAGCTTCAGGCACACAGGATATCGTTACCTACTCCGAGGAGGCCGAGGCTCTTGACACGCCAGCTGCTCCGTCGGATATCATGAGGTTTGAGACCGATTCATTCTCCGCATACGGAATACTCTTCTACAATGTATCGGATAATAATATCGGCGATATGCTGGACGGTATGAGCTTTGCACTTCTGAAAATGGAGGCAACACAGTCAGCTACGACCCAGCAGAACGGTGTCCCGCTGTACTTGCTTCATATCTGCAGACAAGCAGACTTGCTCTGAAAGAGGTAACTGTCTACCCAAGAAGCGAGGTTGAATCGGAAAATGAGTTCTCACACTATGCCATCACTGACTCGGATATTACAGAGTGGACCTTCACCTGGATAGAGGGCAACAATTACTATGTTACCGCTCAGGTGGACGGGGTGACAAAGTATCTCTCAGTCTACAGCGAAAGGGTCAGTGATGGAGGAAAGGTAGAGCTTCTGGATACTCCAGATGAGTATTCCGTAATTACCGTCAAGACTAACGGTACGGGAAATAATGCTGACAAGATAAGGCTTGTCAACAAGGACGGATGGGCGCTCAACAAGAAGGGCAACAATAAAGGCTTTCAGTCCTATTTGGCTGATAACGGCAATGAACAGGACAAGAATGAATGGCTGGTACCTGCTGTCCATACAGATGCGGAACTGAAAAACAATGTTGTAACGCCGACGGATGATATCATAATACACACCGCCAATAAGGTCAGTGTTTCCGATACCGTTGATCTCTGCGACGGCGCAGAGGTAGTTGTGTACAGCAAGGTATGGGATCATGTTGCCAACGAGTACGTAAACTATGCCATAGACGGCAACGGCAAGCTGGTAAAGGTATGGGAGAGCGGAAATGTAGTTCAGTGGAAGGACGATGAGGACACCAGTCTCTACTGGCAGTTCATTCAGTACGGCGATACGGGATACTATGAGTTCTATAATCCCGTAACAGGAATGTATCTGGCACCCCAGAACGGACAGATACTCTCAAATGACACCATTGGCGTGACCCTGACAGGCAGGGGAAACGGTGAGTATACCTCGCAGATAACCGCCTGGGACGAGAACGTCTGGAGCTGGTATGGATATGATTACTCCGACAGGCTTGCTCTTACACCTGTTGTGGAAACTCAGGCTGCAGAGATGTGTTTTGCAGTAAAATACCTGAATGACGGTAATCTCCACCAGGTTGAGACTGTTGACAGCAAAGCGGCTGGCATTACCACGAAGATGTATGACTATGTCAATGCTAGTAACCAGAATTCGATCATGGGCGAGAGCACTTTCACAGGCGAGGGCAAGGGTGCAAGAAAGAATCTGGTGGAAAAGATACTGGACGGCGGTTACCCTGTTGCCACCCAAACAGGCAGTTCTCTGGAGCCGCTGTTCACCGCAAACAGTACATATCCGGAGCGTGAGGTGAACCACCTCTTTATCAAGAATACCTATGACGAAACAGGCTATTTCGAGTACAGCTGTTTCGATACCTCCGCCTTCCTTATGCAGGAAAACGGTAATGGTGCTTCTCCATCAGCAGAGGGCTACGCCGGTGTATACGATTTCGGTGTGTATCAGGAGCTTGTTTCACCCGGTAAGAATTTAAACAAAAGATCCTACTGCCGAGGCAACTTCTTACCTTTCGACATGGTTGACAATCATGACGTCACGACAAAGAACCTCTATGACAGTATTTCTAATCCTATATCTTCTGACGATCCGAGATATAATGAAGCCGTCTATGTGCAGTCAAGTCCAGATCACTACTTTGGAATGTCGCTTGATGCTACATTCATGATACCCGAGAAGGGGCGCGATGAAAATGGCAACCCTCTCATTTTCGAGTTCACCGGTGATGATGACTTCTGGCTCTTCATCGATGATGTTCTTGTCCTGGATCTGGGCGGTATCCATAACGCTCTGACAGGCAAGGTAAACTTCACTACGGGTGAGGTGGCTACATATAACGGCTACATTGCCAATACCTATTCATACACCTCGCTTAAGGACTGCTTCAGAAATGCAGGCGTATTCCCTGACGGCTCTCCCTGGGATGACAGTCTTGCAGACAACTACTTCAAGGACGACGGAAGTTTCCAGAGCGGTGAGGGTGTGTTCAAGGACTACAGCTCACATACCATGAAGATATTCTACATGGAGCGAGGCGCAGGTGCATCAAACCTGAAACTGCGTTTCAACCTTGCAACAGTTGACGAAAAGAGCGTTTTCCTGGAAAAGCAGCTTACAGGCACACATACAACGGATTACTCCAACACCAAATACGCCTATCAGCTCTACTACAAGCCTGAGGGCAGCAGCGATTTCGTTCTCTATGCAAACCCCGACGATGAGTCCCAAAAGGTTCACTATGAGGGTCAGAACAGTCTCGTGGAGTATGACGAGTCCACAGAGATAAACGGCACCGCCTATCAGAACGTGTTCTATCTCCGTGCAGGCGAAAATGCAGAATTCACCATGCCCAGCAAGGATACAGAATACTACTTCAAAGAGCTTTCTGTATTCAATCAGGAATATGACTATGTCAATATAAACAACGAAAGAGCCTTTACCAGCGATTTTGCTGAAACAAGGTTGAAGGAATATCCCGATGTAGGCTCTGCCACAGATACAGTCACAAACCGCAAGAGAGTAGTCTATGAGAACCACATTGACCAGGATTACCTCAAGAAGCTCATAATCACCAAGAACGTTGTCGACAAGGACGGCAACCACGTTGAAAATGATAAAACAGGCTTTGAATTCCAGGTGGGCTTCTTAAATGATGCGGGAGAAACCGTGCCCTATCAGAAAAAGGAATACTATGTTACGGACGCCGATGGCAACTATTACGTCTATGTAAACGGCAAGCTTTCAAAGCACGGCAAAGAAAAGGCTGTGTGCAGCGTATCCGGCAATAACGGCTCCATCGCCGGCATCCCCGATGGATTCTCCGTCGTCATTGAGGAACTCATTCCCCAGACAGTTTTCAAGGTAGAGGAGCTTCCCGAAAAAATGCCCCTGGGCTATGAGCTGAAAAGCTACGAAAGAAATACTGACAGCGAGGGAGCTACATACAACCTCGTGGAGAGCGGAGTCTACAACATCGGCGAGATCCGTGAAAACACCAACGCCCATATGATCGTAAACAATCAGAAGGGCTTCGGTATCACCGTAAACAAGAGCTGGTCCGATGAGGAGTACACAAGCTCACACGCCACTATATACATCGCTCTGTTCCATAAAGAAGCAGGCGGCGGGCTCACCTATGTTGAGAACACCTGCAGAGAGCTCGTATATCCCAATACCTCCGTGTATTACTTCAATGACGAGCAGGAGGCGAGCGAATATGCGGCCATGGAGGTCATACCCGGCTCAATACAGCCCGCAGACTGGGGCGGAGATACGGCGGCTGTTACCGACTGTCAGCCCTATGCCGCCAACTCCACAACAAGACTGAACGCCGAGACCTTCGGCGGCGAGGCATATGACTTCGACTACAAGATAGGATACCAGCAGGGCGAGATCGGGGGCACAGGTCATAACATCAGAACGGATACCATCACCAACTCAAGAGACTTTCTTGAGATACTGAAACAGACTATGGACGGCAAGGCACTCAGCGGAGCCGTATTCACCATCACAGACGTGACCGACGGTGCAGTCCTGGACAGAGAACTTACCTCTGATGAGGAAGGATTTGTCACCCGTGCCTACTTCACCGCAGGACACAGCTACAGACTTGACGAGATACAGCCTCCAAACGGCTACGCGATGCTTGCGGCTCCCGTCATGATATACGTTGATGAGAACGAGCGGCTGGATATACAGTATTCCGCCGATGACGCCGACAATATTGCCTTAACTCTCTCCGCAGATGAAAAAAGCGGTACGCTAATAATCAAGGACGAACAGAACGGTATGGTACTGAGAAAAACAGACGATAACGGTGTTCCTCTCAGCGGAGCAGTCTTCTCATTGTATCAGTTTGACAGGGCATTCAACAGAAAATACCCACTGACAGATCACCAGAATACCGTATCTGATGAGAACGGTGTATTCTTCAGCGGTTCGCTGAACAGCGGATACTATCTCATTGAAGAGATAAAGGCTCCCAGCGGATATGCTTCTCCCGAGGAGAGCGTAGTCGTTCACTTAAGAACGGGAGATAATATGGTGGATCAGATCTATACTGTAAAATATGACAGCGAGTCAGGCAGATATGTGACCGTAAGGGACGTCACCGACCAGTGGCTTGCCGAAAACGGCAACATCGCCCGAGTAGACATACCCAATGAAAAGCTAACCGGCAGCCTGAAGATCAGAAAGACCATCGACCGCGTTATTGCGGCAAGAGGCTGTCCCACATTCATGTTCAGGGTCACTCAGACCAAGGACGAAAACGGCAACACCATAAGATCGGGTCCCGAGTACATACGCGCAATCTCCTTCGAGCTCAATGACAGCCGCACCAAGGAGGTACTGCTCAGCGGACTTCCCATCGGCACATACAGGATCGAAGAGCTTTCGGCTCTGAATTATGAAGCCTCGGAACTGACCGTTGAGGGCGACAGCCGCCCGGTTATCAGCAGCAATACCAGCGCATCAGTGACACTCGCCTCCGCGGATCCGGTCACAGTGGCGTTCAATAACCATTTCAAGGGAACAACCCCCGTTAGCGACACAGCATTTGCTGATAACAGGATAAGCTATACTGCATCACAGGACGATGAGGATTGAGGTGTCAGCTATGAAGATCAGGACCAAAAAAGTTAAAATCAAATATATTATTCTGATAATATCAGCTCTGCTGATAGCTCTGACTGCATTTACACTTGCTTACTTTACAAGCTCGGATAAGATGACCAACAGATTTACGGGAGTCTATCCTCCCGAATTCAAGCCAATTGCAGATATATCCGTCACCGAGCACTTTGATCCTCCGCCGGAAAAAAGCGACGATCCATTCCAGAAAAGCGTACAGATAGCCAACAACGGCAATATCGACTGCTATATAAGGGTAAGGCTGGAATTCTCGTCATCAGCAGTCAGGGACATCTCCTGGCTCTCAAACGACGATGACAAGGACAATGAGGAAGCATATATCAACGCCTCTGACTATCCCGATTCCGATCTTCCCCAGGGCTGGGAATACAGGCGTGAGGACGACTGCTACTACTACACCGAGGCTGTTCCGCCGGAAGGGGTTACAGCAACACTTATAAAGTGGGTAAAGACCATTTTCCCCGATGATGACTCCGTTGAAGCTGATGAATATGACATCTTTGTCTATTCAGAGGCTGTTCCTGCCGACAATGAAGACGGTGAACGAATGACATATGAAGAAGCATGGAGATAAAACGCTCGGAAAAGTCCTGCGTTTCGCAGTAAACGGCGCGATCACGCTCTTTGCAGCAACGGCGGCAGCAATAGCTGTCATGCTGATCTGCGGAATACGGCTTTACGTTGTCAGGACAGGCTCAATGGAGCCTGAGATAAAAACAGGCAGCCTTTGCTTTGTGGATCACAGAGCCGAACTGAACAGCATAAAGCGCGGAGATATCATAACATTCAGCACCTCCGACGGCACAGCCGTCACACACAGGGCGGTCAGAACAGAGAACGGCAACATCATCACCAAAGGCGATGCAAATAATGCCGAGGACGAAAACGCAGTTACCTCCGATAACTTCATCGGCAAATGCATATTCAACATACCTCAGCTCGGAAAGGCGGTACAGTTTCTCAGGAGCCCCTGGGGAATAGCCGCGTCGGTGTCAATGATAGTGCTGCTCATATCAGCCGACCAGCTCATTGACAAAAAGAAACCATCAGAATAAACACATCAAAAAAGGCAGGTACCTCCGGGATACCTGCCTTTCTTATCATTTATGGTTTATTATTTCTGCATAAGGGCTACTGCGTGGGCGGACATTCCCAGCTTTTCGCCTGTGAAGCCGAGGTGCTCCTCGGTGGTGGCCTTGACGCTTATCTGCGACACATCACAGCCGCATACCGCTGCGATGTTCTCCCTCATTTTCATTATATGGGGAGCAAGCTTCGGTGCCTGGGCAATGACAGTAGCATCGATGTTTCCTATCTCCCAGCCCTCAGCTCTTATCCTGCGGCAGACCTCAGCCATGAGCTTCATGCTGTCGGCGCCCTTGAAGCTGTCATCGTTGTCGGGGAAAAGGTGACCTATGTCTCCCATTGCCAGGGCTCCCAGCATTGCGTCCATTATGGCGTGAGCCAGAACATCTGCGTCGGAGTGCCCCAGAAGACCTTTCTCGTGAGGAATGTCAACTCCGCCGAGAATGAGCCTTCTGCCCTCCACCAGCTTGTGTACGTCGTAACCGTGACCTATTCTGAACATATTATTCTCCTTTCGTAAATCATAATTTTGCGGAGCAAAATTATGATTTGAGTGAATAGTGATTAGTGAATAGTGAATAGTTGTGGTGTCGCCTTCGGCGACATTATTTAAATAATGTGAGCGCAGCGAACACATTAACTAATCACTAACCACTATGCACTAATCACTATTAGCGCTTGCGCTAAATTATGATTTGACTGCTGTTTTGACCGTTTTTTCTGAATCATCATGTGATCTGCCGAAAAGCAGCTTCAGCACTACGGGCGTTACTATGCTTGAAACTATGATGAGGAGTATTACTGCGGTAAAGTAAGAGGAGTCGATTATGCCCAGCCCCAGCCCCTTGTTGGTGATAATAAGGGCGACCTCTCCTCTGGTCATCATGCCGGCACCTATCTTGAGACAGTCTATCCAGCTGTACTTAAAGCACCTGGACACCAGTCCGCAGCCGATGACCTTGCTGAGCATTGCTACGATAACAAAGCCTATTGAGAACACTATCATGCTTGAGTCAACATTGCTGAAATCCGTTTTCAGTCCGATGCTGACAAAGAACACAGGGGCAAAGAACATATAGCCGTTTATGCTTATACGGCGGTCTATGTACTCGGCATCGCGGACGTTGCAGAGAATTATTCCCGCGATATAAGCTCCCGTTATGTCGGCAATGCCGAAGTATTTCTCAGCCACAAATGCCATGATAAAGCAGAGTGTGATAGCGATTATGGGGATACGCCTTGTGTGAGCGTGTCTGTCGTCGTAGAACTTGAACGCCTTGTAGATGATTATTCCCAGCACCAGTGACAGCACCAGGAAAAGCAGTATCTTTCCCGTTACCAGGAGTGTGTTGCTGTCGGGATCCTTGAAGCCCAGGACGAAGGTCAGCACGATGATACCGATAACGTCGTCAATGATAGCGGCGCTGAGTATGGTCTGTCCCACGCGGGTCTTGAGCTTGCCCATCTCCTTGAGCACCTCAACGGTGATACCTACTGAGGTAGCCGTCATGATACTGCCGATGAACACAGCCTTGAAAAACTCGTCGGTACCGAAGGCTGAGAAGCCGTAAATGCACATATACAGCAGACTTCCTCCGACCAGCGGCACAAGCACTCCCACACAGGCTATGAGGAACGCCGCAAAGCCGGATTTTTTCAGCTCCTGCAGATTGGTCTCAAGTCCTGCGGAGAACATGATGAGTATAACGCCTATCTCCGCCATCTTCGCCACGAAATCGTTTGGCGTTACCCAGTTCAGGAGACAGGGACCGATGATAAGACCTGCGATTATCTCGCCCACTACCATGGGAGCCCTGCACTTTCTGGCAAGAAGTCCCGCACCCTTGGCGCATATGAAGATAATGGCAAGGTCTCTGAGAATACTATAGGTTTCCATTCATATACATATCCTTTCGCAAATAAAGGGAGCATCATTGCTCCCGTATATACTTATTATACTATGTAGCTTGTCAGTTGTCAACTTTTTTGAAAAATAAGTTTTTGAAAAACGCTTGACAAGCCCTTTTTGAAATGGTATAATATTTGAGTATCATGTGTAAACCGATACTATTATTATCCTTGCCCGCAGTAAGTTGCCGGGCATGATCCCAGAAGGAGGTGTGCTAAATGGCAAAGGTATCCGCTAAGTATGAAGTAATGGTTGTTTTCAGCCTCAAGAACGGCGAGGAGCCTATGAAGGCTCTCGTAGAGAAGTTCAAGGAGAGAATCGAGCGTCACGCCGAAGCTGTTGAAGTCAACGAGGATTGGGGTAAGCGCAAGCTTGCATATCCTATCGAGGACGAGACAGAGGGCTACTATGTGATCTACACATTCCAGTCACAGCCCGATTACCCCGCTGAGCTTTCAAGACGTCTCAACATCACAGACGGCGTTCTTCGTTCACTCGTTACAGTTGTTGAATAATTCTACTTCATTAATCAGGAGGCGGTCAGATGAATAAGGTTATTTTAGTCGGCAGACTTACTGCTGATCCCGAACTGAGACAGACTCAGAGCGGTATCGCTTCATGCAGATTTACTGTTGCTGTAGACAGGCGCTTCGCCGATAAGACTACAGGCGAGAGACAGGCTGATTTCATCAGCTGCACAGCATGGAGACAGACAGCCGAGTTCGTGTCACGTTATTTCAACAAGGGCAAGCTCATCGCTATCGAGGGCTCTCTCAGAAATAACAACTATCAGGACAGGAATCACCCCGATGTTACTCACTACACCATGGACGTGCAGGTGGATAACGTTGAATTCGTGGGCGGCAAGGGCGATAACGGCGGCAACGGCGGCGGTTATCAGAACGGCGGAGGCTACGGCGCTCCCCAGAACAATTACAATAACAATTATTCCGCTCCTCCTCAGCAGGCAGCTCCTCAGCAGCCCGCTGCAAATGACAGTATGTCTTACGGCAACCTCAGCGATTTTGAGGAAATTCTCAGCGACGGCGACGTTCCGTTCTGAGATCGTTAACTTTACTTTATTACGATAGGAGGAAAAGTCATGGAAAAGGAAAGAAATTCCCGTCCCTCGAAGAAGCCCCGCAAGAAGGTTTGTATGTTCTGTGCTGACAGAATCGAGAAGATCGACTATAAGGATCTCGCTAAGCTCAGAAAGTGCATGACCGAGAGAGCTAAGATTCTTCCGAGACGTGTAACAGGCACTTGCGCTTACCATCAGCGTGAGCTCACAGTTGCTATCAAGAGAGCAAGACACATCGCTCTGCTTCCTTATATCAGCGACTAATTCATAGAATTAAAGGGAGGCATTAAGCCTCCCTTTTTGCATATCCGTATGTAGCGCTCCTTACGGCATCGTTGAAGGAGCGTGTGAACGGGTCTATCTGTCGATATTCTGCACTGCAAGCTCCTCGTCTTTGCGGAAGAGAAGTGATATGCACCAGACTGCCGAAATGGCTACGAGTATATATACCGCACGGCTGATGACGCTGTCTGCGCCTCCGAAGAGCCATGCGACCATATCAAACTCGAATATACCGACAAGTCCCCAGTTTATTCCTCCGATTATCAGAAGAATAAGAGCTATTTTGTCCCACATATTGAGAACACCTCTTTATTCGGGATTTGTAAGACCGCTGATGACGGATATGCCGCGCTTCAACGGTACATGACTATTATCACCGCATATATTATGATTATTCATTTTTTAAGGAGAAAAATATGGTACCTGTTATTTCTGCTTCGATAATATTTGACAAAAAACATGGATACTCATTGCTGTCATAGCGGTGGCTGTACTTCTGCTCATTCTCTATATCTCCGTCCACTTCAGCAAGGGCAAGCGCAAGGGCAGGGCTGCCGAGCGAAAGGTTGCCAAGCAGCTGAAGAAAATGGGCAAGGGCGACCATATCCGCATAATCAACAATGCCTACCTCCCCCTCTACAACAAAGCCTGTGAGGTGGACCACCTGGTATTCGGACGCTTCGGCGTTCTCGTAGTCGAGACAAAGGGCATCTCGGGTAAGGTAACAGGCAGCGGCAAGAACCTGACCCACAATATCGGCAGCAAGACCCATAAGTTCTATAACCCCCAGCTCCAGAACAAGACCCATATTGATAATGTCATCCACCACCTCAAGAAGGGCGGCTTCGATACCACTCCCGTAAACGGAGCTGTTGTATTCACCGCAAAGGACGTGGAGTTCCCATCGGAGATAGGCATGGATATCAAGGGTCTGGAGAAGTTCTACAAGTCACTTCCCGATGCAGGCTGCAATCAGGATGTGCTGTACCATTACTTCTCAGATATGCAGGTAAAGAACCCCATGAAGAAGATGTGGATAAGAACAAGGAAGAAAAACGACTGATAAAAAGGAGGTCATTATGAAATTCAGGAGATTTCTCGCAGCTGTTATCGCTGCGGCAATAGCATTTCCCGTCGCAGGCAGCTGCGGAAGAGCCGTCAATGTCACTGACGCCGCAAATATACCTGCCATCACATTCAACAACTTCGACAGCCGTATCAATGGCGGAGAACCTATCCGCGGAGTGGATATCTCCTCCGTGATCTCCTTAGAGGAAGCGGGCATGAAGTTCTATGACGACAACGGCAATGAGGCTGACCTGTTCACCGTCCTCGCCGATCACGGCGTCAACTACATCCGCGTAAGGATATGGAACGAGCCCCATGACGACAATGGCAACAGCTACGGCGGCGGTCACTCCGATCTGGAAACTGCCGCAAAAATAGGCAAACGGGCTGCCGATCACGGCATGAAGCTCCTTGCGGATATACAGTACTCCGACTTCTGGGCAGACCCTGCAAAGCAGACCCGTCCCAAGTACTGGCAGCCCCACTCTCATGAAAAGCTCAAGAGCGAGATATACAACTGGACATCGTGGGTGCTCAGTTACCTCACCGAAAACGGCAGCGATATCGGCATGGTGCAGGTGGGCAACGAGACAGAGTGCTTCTTCTGCGGCGAAAAGGATATGTACAAGATATGCGACCTGTTCTCCAGCGGCGAGAAGGCTGTCCGTGATTTCGACAGGGATATCCTCATCGCCCATCACTTCGCAAATCCCGGAAACGGTCATTTCGGCTGGTATGCCAAGATAATGAACGAGTGCAAGCTGGATTACGATGTGTTCGCGACTTCCTATTACTCCTACTGGCACGGCTCCCTCGATAACCTGACAAAGGTGCTGACGGATATCGGCAACACCTACAATAAGTACGTCATGGTTGCCGAGACCGCCTACCCCTACACCGATATGGACGGCGACCACTTCCGCAACAACGTTACCTCAAGCTATGAGGACTGCGAGCTGCGCTATCCCGTATCCGTTGACGGTCAGATAAAAGCCGTTACCGACGTCTTTCAGGCAATTGCCGACTGCAACGGTCACGGCATAGGCGTTTTCTACTGGGAGCCTGCTTGGCTGGGCATACCCGACCTTTCGTTGAACGACCAGAAGAACAACTGGGAGAAGTACGGCACAGGCTGGGCTACCATCTACGCCAAGAGTTATGACGAGGGCATAGACGCTACGGGTGGTTCCTCATTTGACAATCAGGCGCTTTTCGACTTCCACGGCAAGCCGCTGGAGTCTCTTGACCTGTTCCTGAACATCTTCCCTCAGCAGGCAAAGGAGACAACAACAACAACAACAACAACTACTACTACTACTACCACCACTACATCTACTACCACAACTACCGTTCCCATGGTGGCTGAGGAGACCGTTATTGGTGATCTTAACAACGATGATGTTATTGATATTTTCGATGTTGCCGCACTGAGGAAGCTGCTTCTGACGGGGAATAACACTCCCACTCCCGACAGCAGGATAGACCTCAACCGCGACGGATACCTGAATGTTGCCGACCTGGTGAAGCTCCAGCGCTATGTTCTGGGCTATTCCGACAGTTCCCTTACAAAGGTGTTCTTCGTAATGGGGCAAGATCATCAAGAAAAGACTATCAGACAGAATTAAAGTATAAAGCTCCCCGAGGCAATTGCTTCGGGGAGCTTTTTTCTGAGGTTTATTCAGGCGCTGAGATAAATCATAATTTAGCTTTGCTAAATTATGATTTGAGCCCTTAGCCCTTAGCCGTTAGCTAATGTAGGGGACGCCGCCCTCGGCGTCCCACAAAAATCGTATTATAGTGGCGACTATCATCCGCTCAACCAGGGGACGCCTTCTCTTACAAGGCGTCCCCTCTCCCAAAACAGTCCACCGGACTGTTTTGGGATTCACCCCTTGCGAGGCGCCTGACGTAATAAGGGGCTCTGCCCCTTGAACCCCGCCAGAGGCGCTGCCTCTGGACTCTGCCAAAGGAACACAGTCCCTTTGGAATCCCATTCATAGTTGCCGCAAGGTATTACGATAAATTATGATTTATACTATTTCAGGAGAGCGTTTTTATCCAAGTATTATATCCGCAATATCCTCAGGCTTCTCAGCTATGAAATCCGCACCTGCCGCTTCCAGCTCGGCGCGTCCGCGGAAGCCCCAGGCACAGCCTATGGACTCTATGCAGGCATTCTTCGCGGTCTGAATGTCAACATTGCTGTCACCTATCATGAAAACGCGGTTCTCATCATCGGGGAGAGCTGCGAATATCTCAATAAGTATGGCAGTATCAGGCTTTGCAGGTCTCTTGTCATTGCCGCCCAGTATACGCACAAAATCAAACCCGGGCAGCAGCTCCATAACTATCTCAACAGCCACCTTCTCAGGCTTGTTGGTAGCTACCGCAAGGGTAACACCGCTGTCACGGAGCCTTGCAAGAGTATCCCTTATGCCGTCATAGAGGTCTGTCTTGTCCAGATAGTGGGCGCCGTAGTACTCGCTGAACAGCCCGTGGAGCTCCTCCAGCCTGTCCTTGCTGTCCTCGGGAAGCGCTCTGTAACACAGCTTCCTTGCGCCGTTTCCCACCATCTGCTTATAGGCAGTATAGTCATGGGTGGGAAATCCCAGCTTTTCCAGTCCGAAATTCACCGCGTCACCAAGGTCGGCTATGGTATCGGCAAGTGTGCCATCAAGATCAAAAATTGCTGTTATCATTGCTCCTCCTCATTCACCCATGAGCTTTCTTATCTCGTCGGGAGTGAAAACATACTCTTTGCCGCAGAAATGGCAGCTCACCGCTGTGTCCTTGCCCTCGTCGGCTATGGACTTCAGCTCGTCCTTGCCTATGCTGATGAGGACTCTCTCTGTACGCTCGCGGCTGCAATCGCACTTGTATACGGGAGCAGCTGTGTCCAGCACATTGGGCTCCAGACCGTCAAGGAGCATATTCGCTATCTCCTCTGGAGTTATACCCTCGTCCAGCATTGCCGAAACGAGACGTATCTTCGCCACATTCTTCTCGATAATATCTATACACTTCTCGTCCGCAAAGGGAAGGAGCTGCACAAGAAAGCCTCCTGCGGACTTCACCGTAAGGTCGGGATTTACAAGTACGCCCAGGCTGCACACCGTGGGTATCTGCTCACTGGTGGCATAGTAGCTTGCGATGTCCTCGGCTATCTCTCCCGAAACAAGGGGGATAACGCCCACATATGGCTCCTTCAGTCCCATGTCCTTCACCACGGAAAGAGTACCGTCTGTGCCCACTGCGCCGCCTACGTCAAGCTTGCCCTGTGCATTGAGAGGTATCTCAACCACAGGATTGTTGACGCAGCTCTTTACGTTTCCGCGGCTGTCGGCAACTGCCACAAGCTGTCCCGCGGGACCGCCGCCGTCAACTCTCAGTGTGATGCTGTCCTCATCGCCCTTGAGCATATACCCCATAAGGGAGGCGGCAATGCTGAGCCTTCCCAGTCCTGCCGTGATAACGGCTGAGGTCTTGTGTATGCGCTCTATCTCCGAAACTATGTCCTTTGCGTCAAGAACCTCTGCAAACGCGGAGCCGTCCGCAGAGATCGCTCTGTATAAATTTCCCATACTATTTATCCTTTCAATATTTCTGACCGCTCCTGATACATCTTGCGGCGTAGACTATCCGCTGTGAGTCCGCCTTCGGGGGCTCAAGAGTATCGTCGCCGTACTTTCCCAGCACCTCAAAGCCGCATTCCCTCAGCAGTCGCTCTATGTCCTCCTCGCTGTAAGCCTTTTCCGAGAAGCTGTCGGAGCTTCGGGAGTAGAGCCCGTTCTCCTCCCGCTCGAAGAACTCCAGCGCCATTCTGACCTCAAGGGTGTCAGTGTCAAGAGTGTTCTCCCAGACACAGTACACGTTCTCGGTCTCGTATGTGAAGGTATTGTTGGCGAGGACCTCCCTGTGCTTGTAGGGAGTGTTCACATCGAAGATGAACAGTCCCTCCTGCTCGGAGAAGAATGCCACGTTCTCGAAAACCTTCCTGACATCGTCAATTGAGGCAAGGTGGTTTATGCTGTCAAGGGCGCAGACGGTGATGTCCACCGTGCCGAACATATCCAGCTTCCGCATATCCTGACAGAGATACTGTATATCCAGTCCGCTGTCGAACTTCTTATCGAGGGCTATCCCCAGCATCTCATCGGAGTTGTCCACGCCGATAACGTCGTAGCCAAGCCCTGCCATGACCTCAGAGATACTTCCCGTACCGCAGGCAAGGTCAAGGAGGATATTCTCCTTTGTGGTCTTGAAGCGCTGAATGATACTGTGAAAGTACTCCCCTCGCTTTTTGTAGTCTATATTTGCAGTGAGCTCGTCATAATAACGGGCAAACGCACTGTATCCGCTCATAATAATATCTCCCGAATAGTAGTTATAGCTCCGAAGCCTCAGTATGAGCCCGTAGGCAGCGAAACGTCCTTAACGTAGCTCTCATTGCCCTGGGCATCATACTCATAAAGCTCATACATTCCCTTCTTCTTTATACGATGCCTTCTCTGGGTGAGCTTCAGGCTTCCGTCAGCCCAGACAAGTATGTACTGGTCACTCTCCCCATTCTCAGATGAGGAATATTCAAAGTAAGTGATCTCCTTTGTGTCCTCTATGGTAAAGAGCTGGTATCCGCTGAATCTGTTCAGCTCCTCCCATGGCGTATAGCTGCCGCTTGCGGTATCGTAGCGGTAGTAGAGCACATTCAGACCGCTTCCGTCTCTCGAGGTATCGGTATATATGGCAAGGTCGCTGTGACCGTCAAAGTCGAAGTCGTACTCAGAGAAAAGTAAGCTCTCAGGGACAGGCGCAGAACAGCCATTGTTTATCGTGTATCTTGCTTGATACTCGCCTGAAAGTATCTTTCCGCACATTTCGGGCAGTCCGCTGACCTCTATGCTCTGGAGCAGCTCTGCCCCCTTCATATAGTCAACGGAGCTGTCGGTCACGCGGAAATACTCAATATCCTTTTCCGTTTTTTTCAATTCTCCTGTCCGACCGTTAAGAAGCTGCCTTTCGGTAAGTACCTTCCGCAATTCATCGTCAAATTCATAGTTGTACACGAAAGGACCATCATCAAAGGTGTAATAGATTATGCTCATACTTATGGGTACAAGCTTGTCTTCCTGCCATTTGAAGACGGTACTGCCTTCGTTTGAATCGCTTATCTGTACCACAGTGACTGCATTTTCACTGCTGTCCGTTTCGCAGGTGACGCTGCAGCCCCTGTTTTTATCAAAAGCAAAGGCAATGGGAAGATTTTCCCCTGCACTGACAAATTTTTCCGTCTCATGGTCATATACCCAGCAATCAGCCCTGAAGTAGTCCAGACAGACAAAAATATCCTCATAGCCGTCAGAATTAATATCTGCAAACAGTACCTGTTCACTCTCACTGAGAGGAGTATCAAACTTCATACTGCCTGCGGACTTTCCGTTGACGTGCATAGTGGCGCCGTTTTTGTCCGCCGAGAGCTTATAGTCCTCTGCGCTCACCTCGGCAGCAGTGGTTTCAACAGCCTCTGTGGCAGGCTCCGTAACACTCACAGACGAGTCATTGTTATCTGAACATCCTGCAAGCAGCAGACCGCCTGCAAGCAGCAATAATAGCTTTTCCGATCTCATAGCAAAACCTTTCTTATGTTTATCAGCAGTCATCCTTTATGTATTTGCCTGTACGAACATAATGCTCGTTTCCGTCCTCGTCATATTCGTATATATCGCAGTCATTGCCGACACCGTGATAAAACTCACGCTCTTTCAGACGAAGCTTGCCCTTATCCCATTTAAAGATATAGCAGTTGTGGTCCTCGTCAAGTGAATGCTTATCATAATACTGAATAGTCTGTGTCTCAGGATCAGCACTGATCTGACAGCCAAAGGCATTGAGCTCCTGCCACTCCGTATACCTGTCCTTTTCGGCGTCATAGCGGTAATAGATGTATTTATCACTGCCCCCTGCAAGCACAGAATCCGTCTGTATCTGCAAGTCGTTATAGCCGTCGAAATCATAGTCATCTTCGATGAGGAGCACATCTGCGCTGTCATCGAAGTTGTAAGAACTGTACGGGAGAGAGTCAGCCTTTCCGTTCTGCTTTATCCGCTCATAGAGCTGTGGAAGCCCCGAAACATCAATGGACTGTATCAGCTCCCGTCCCTTCATGTAGTCCACGGAGCTTTCAGCGGCGCTGAGATAAGGCGGATCTGTCTCAGTTTTGAAGCAGGCGCCTGTTTCATAGTCGAGATGCTTTCTCTCGACAAGGAGTTTTCTGCCCTCCTCGTCGAACTCATATGTGTCTCTGAGTCTTTTGCGTTCCACGCCATAAATACGATACTCCACTGTCAGTCTCTCAGGCACAAGCTTATCACCCTTCCACTTGTAGCGGATCTCTGCAATGTCACTGCCGCTTTGCCCTTCCAGAGTCAGTGTCTTGAAGTAACTGCTGGCAGTCAGATGGTACGTCTTTCCATCGAAAAGAGCAAAGGCATCAGACTTTGTGAACTCCTCTTTCTCAGGGTCATACAGCCAGTAGGTACCTGTTTCAAGGCTGTCATACACGAAAATATCGTCATAGCCGTCGAAGTTCACGTCCTCGGTCACAACATCATCTGTTCCGTATTCGGGAGGTGCGTCCAGCTGGATAGTTCCAACCTTGCTGCCTCCGCGGAGCACGGTCAGCGTAGTGCCCGAAAGTCCCACGGTTACCTTCTCCTTCCTGCCCCTTCTCTCCTTGCTGCCTGAAGGCGCAGATTCAGTGACTATGGGCTTTGTTGTGTCAGGCTCAGTGATGGTAGTCTCGGCAGCGGTGGTCTCATCGGCAGGAGCACTGCTGAGAGATGTCCTGCTCTCCGAGCAGCCCATAAGCAGTGCGGCGGTAAATATTGGTACGATGTAACAGTTCTTCATAATGAGTCTGTTCCTTTCACGCTGCTGTAACAAGGGGCTGCACCGTTTTCGGCACAGCCCCCTTGGTTATCTGCTGAGTAATAAGCAGCCGCTGTTATATCAGTCTTCCTGGGGCTGCTCTGTGGTATCCTCGCCTACGAGGTTGCCCTGACTGTCTCTTGTCTCCTGAGAAACTATCTCATAGCCGTTCTCGGCGTAAACGATGGTGTCGATAAGCTCGCCGTCGTTGTACTGCTTGACAACTCTTCTGAGCACAAGAAGTCCGTTATCTCCCCATTCAAAGGTCTTTGCCTCATAATTTAGGGTATCCTTCTTATCGTAGAAGGTAAGGGAATTCTCTGTGGAGTTCACCATTACCTCAAACCTCTGGGTATTGAGCTCTTCCCACTTGGTATATGTGCCCTTTGTGGGATCATAGCGGTAGTACTTTCCTGTCTTGTTGAGATCGTCCTGCCTCTCGATGATGAAGAGGTCGGGATAGCCGTCAAAATCAAAATCATTCTGCCTTACGATGAAGTCATTTATGGTCTTTGAAGAGTCATTGGCTAAAGCGTTCCTGATCTCAGACAGATCCAGATCCTTCAGCACCTGGAAAGCGTGAGGATCGCCGTTTCTTGAAACGTCTATCTCGTTTGAGCTCTCATTGAATGCAAATGAAATGGAGCTGTAGTCCTTGGGGTCGAATGTAGGTGCCTGTGTTGTGGGCTGTACTGTAGTTGTGGTAGTCCTCTGAGCTGTGGGGACGGTTCTTGTGGTACCGTGGTTACCGCCGCTGCTGGTTCTGCCGCCTCCCGAAGCTCTTGTTGCAGGCTGTATTGAAGAGTTTTTAGATTTTGTGGTAGTTGTTCCCGATACCTTATCTCCTGCGGTCTTTGTGGTAGTCGTGCCGCTCTTTGAATTGAGCTTGTCAGTAGTCACCTCAGTCTCGGTAGTAGTGCGGTCACGGGTGGTGCCCTCAACAGTTCCCGAAACGATATTTATGCGGCTCTCCATACCAGAAGCATCGCTTACTTTACCGCAGCCTGAAAGAAGTGCCAGAAGGATAACGGGAAGAATACACTTTTTCATATTGTCACCTCATAAAACCTTTCTTTTTCTCTATAAAAGAAGCTTTGCACAGCCGCCCACTGCGGCAATGCTTAAAGGGGCGGAGGTCCGCCCCCTGTGCATATTACTTGTTGGCCATATCCTTTGCCTTGCAGCATTTTTTGTACTTCTTGCCGCTTCCGCAGGGACAGGGATCGTTATCGCCGATCTTCTTTGCGCGTACAGGCTCGTCTGAGAAGCTGCCGTCGCCTGCTCCTGCATTGGGAGCATCGGGCTGAGCTACCTGCTCACGCTCGGGAGCCTCATTCTTCTGGAGCTTTACGGTAAGGAGCATACGGATAGTATCCTCACGGATAGACTCTACCATAGCGTCGAACATCTCGAAGCCCTCGTAACGATACTCGATAACGGGGTTCTTCTGACCGTAGGAGCGGAGTCCGATACCCTTCTTCAGCTCCTCCATATCGTCGATATGAGCCATCCACTTGGTATCAACTACCTTCAGCAGGATAACTCTCTCGAGTTCACGCATGACCTCTGAGCCATACTCAGCTTCCTTGGCTTCGTAGATCTCTCCTGCCTTTGTGCTGAGAGTGTTTACGATATCCTCCTTGGAAACATCGCCCAGATCGTCCTCGTCGTAGTCAAGGTCATCGGGACCGATGAGCCAGCCCATGAAGTGCTCTCTGAGGCCCACAAGGTTCCAGTCGTCCTTCACCTCATCGTCAACGAGATAGCTGTCAACTGTAGACTGGATAAGGTCCTCTGACATCTTGAGGATACTCTCGTGGAGGTCCTCGCCGTCCAGTACCTGAGATCTCTGCTTGTAGATGATCTCACGCTGTGTATTCATAACGTCGTCGTAGTTGAGGACGTTCTTTCTTATGCTGAAGTTCTGACCCTCGACCTTCTTCTGTGAAGACTCGATGATCTTTGTGAGCATCTTGCTCTCGATAGGTGTATTCTCGTCAACATTGAGGGTCTTCATAAGGTTCTCGAGACGGTCACCTGCGAAGATACGCATGAGGTTATCCTCGACTGAGAGGAAGAAGCAGCTCTCACCCTCGTCGCCCTGACGTCCGGAACGTCCGCGGAGCTGGTTGTCGATACGGCGTGACTCATGACGCTCTGTACCGAGGATATAGAGACCGCCTGCCTCCTTAACGGCAACAGCCTTCTCCTTTACCTCTGCATTGAACTTGTCATAGAGCTCGCGGTAGAGCTTTCTTGCTGCCAGGATCTCCTCGTCATCTGTATCAGCGAAGCCGATAGCCTCGGTGATGATCTCCTCGGGGATCTCGCGCTTTCTCAGCTCGGCTCTTGCCAGGAACTCGGCGTTACCGCCCAGCATGATGTCGGTACCACGTCCTGCCATGTTGGTAGCGATGGTAACGGCGCCGTACTTACCTGCCTGAGCAACGATCTCGGCTTCCTTAGCGTGGTGCTTAGCGTTGAGCACCTCATGCTTGATGCCCTTTCTCTTGAGCATAGCGGAGAGGAGCTCTGACTTCTCGATGGAAACTGTACCAACGAGGATAGGCTGTCCTTTCTCGTGGCACTCTATGATCTTCTCGATGATAGCAGCATACTTGCCCTTTTCTGTAGTATAGACCTGATCGTTGTGGTCTATACGGATAACGGGCTTGTTTGTGGGAACTGCGATAACATCGAGTTTGTAGATCTCCTTGAACTCGTCTTCCTCTGTCATAGCAGTACCTGTCATACCTGACAGCTTTGTGTAGAGACGGAAGAAGTTCTGGAAGGTGATGGTAGCGAGGGTCTTTGACTCGCTCTTGATCTTAACGCCTTCCTTAGCCTCGATAGCCTGGTGGAGACCGTCGTTGAAACGACGTCCCATCATGAGACGGCCTGTGAATTCGTCAACGATGATGATCTCGCCGTCCTTGACAACGTAGTCAATATCGTTCTTCATAACGCCGTTAGCCTTGATAGCCTGATTTATGTGGTGGAGCAGTGTCATGTTCTCGGAGTCCATAAGGTTCTCGACTCTGAATGCCTGCTCTGCCTTCTTGACACCGCGCTGTGTGATAGTAGCGGTCTTTGCCTTTTCGTCGATGATGTAGTCAGCGTCCTCGTTGAGAGCGTCCTGATCCTGCTTGTCGTCCATTTCAACTACTGTTGTGGCAGTAAGTGTCTTGGCGAAGCGGTCAACGATAGCGTACAGGTCTGTGGACTTGTCGCCGCGTCCCGAAATAATAAGAGGAGTACGAGCCTCATCGATGAGAATGGAGTCCACCTCGTCCACGATAGCGAAGTTGGGGGCACGCTGAACGCGCTCTTCCTTATGAGTTACCATGTTGTCACGGAGGTAATCGAAGCCCAGCTCGTTGTTTGTAGCGTAGGTTACGTCGCAGTTATAAGCTGCACGGCGCTGGTCGTTGTTGAGACCGTGGAGGATACATCCAACGGTAAGTCCCAGCCAGCGGAGCACCTTGCCCATTTCCTCAGCCTGAGTCTTTGCGAGGTAATCGTTAACGGTAACGACGTGAACGCCGAGACCTGAAAGTGCGTTGAGGTATGAAGCTACGCAGGCAACGAGTGTCTTACCTTCACCGGTCTTCATCTCGGCGATACGTCCCTGGTGAAGAACGATAGCACCGATTATCTGAACGGGATAGGGCTTTTTCTCAAGGACACGCCAGGCTGCTTCCCTTACGGTAGCAAGAGCCTCGGGGAGAATATCGTCGAGGGTCTCGCCGTCCTCCAGTCTCTCCTTGAATTCAGCGGTCTTAGCCTTCAGCTCTGCGTCTGAGAGCTCGCTGTATTCCTCATCCAGTTCAAGTACTTTATTCTTAATAGGCTCTATGCGCTTCAGCTCGCGGTTCGAGTAAGCGTTAGAACCGAAAATGTTTTTGAATAAACCCATTTTGTTTTCCGCCTTTACATTATAATAGTGTAGGTCTGATACATTGTATAAATACACATAATATATTGTACATCAAACGACATAGTTTGTCAATACCCATAATGAGAAATAGCGGACAAAGTCCGCTGTTTCGTCAATAATGTCATTTTTCAGCACACTGCGGTGCAGGTTTGTTGATTATTCAGCCAATGGGCACATATCCCGCCTGCTCCACAAGAGACTGCCCCTCATCGGACAGGAGCCAGTCAATGAGCACAGGCACCTGCTCATTGTCGTTGTCTTTGCGGTATACCGCGTAAAAGCTGCTTGCCAGCGGGTAGGAACCGTCAGCGATATGCTCTCTGTCGGGATATGCTCCGTCCAGCGCCAGGAGCTTCACGCCGCTGTCCGTCATGTTCTCGGCGTAATATCTGAAGGAATAGCCTATGGACCTGCCGAAAATACCAAAGGGACTCTGCTTCTGCTCCCGTCCTGCCATGAATTTGTCCATGGTGGTCTGGCTGCCGCTGCCCTTGTTCCGCGAGAGAGCCTCTATAGGCAGGTGCTCGCCGCCCACCTCCGACCAGCTCTTTATCTCGCCCGAGAATATATCCCTGACCTGCTCCGAGGCGAGACCGTCCACGGGATTACGCTCATTTACGATAAAAACGAATGCCTCCCTGCCTATGGGCACCATTTCCAGCTCCGCGCCCTTTTCTTCGGCATAGGCAAGCTGTTCGTCGCTTGGCTTTGCACAGAATATCACGTCCGCGTCGCCGTCCGCCACCGCCTTGTATGCGCCTATGGTGTTGGTGTAGTGGAGGGCGCTGTCCGCGGTGAACTCACCGTTCTCGAAGTGAACGCAGTCCTCGGGATAGACCGAGTTCACCACTCCCGAGAAAACGGGATAGAGAGCCGCCGCACCGTCCAGCACGGGCAGGTCTCCCGAGAGCCTCAGCTCCGTGTCCGCCTTTACCGCCTCAGAGCCCTCCTCAAAGGGCATATAGCGGTGAAGCTCCACGGAATAGCGCTTCATCTCCTCACTTGAGGTGTCTATACAGCGCTTTGTGAAAAAGCCGTATATTCCCAGGTCAAAGCCTGCGAAAGCGCCTATAAGCAGAGCTATTGCGCCTATTTTCTTAGCTGTACCCACGGTCTCACCTCCCGTTTGCCACATAGGAGACTATGGAGCAGACACCGTGAAGGTGAACAGTGTACCACATCAGTCCCCCTGTGACGAGAATGCCCAGAGCTGTTATGACTGCGATGATACGTCCGAATGTCTTGTCACTCATGCCCGTCACCTCACATATGGTTCAGCGACGAAGTCAGCAGCACCATGAAGCCTATTATCAGCGTTATGAGCAGTCCCAGCAGCACCGCCGAAACGATAAAGGCTGTCTTTCTGCCTCTGTACTTCGGGTGATCTTTCGGTGTCCTGCAAAAGTTCACAAGAGAGACGATAAAAAATATGAGCAGTCCCACAGGTATGCCGATAACGAGCAGAATTGCGATAAGTTCACTTATAATATAATCCATGTCATTCATTATATTCTCTCCTTTCACAGTCGGTTTGCGGTTCTATTCAAACTGCTCCAGAATAATGAGCAGCATGAGTAATCCCAGTATAATACCGCCTGACCATATCACTAACTTCAACTTTAACCAAGAGTTCACCACGGAGCCGCGCTCGCTTCTGTAAGCTGCCATTGCCCTCGGGTTCGGTCCGGAGGAGTAAAACTCCCTCAGCAGACAGAACTTTCCGGGATCGTCGGGGTCTACCACCACATCTACCTCTTCATTTGCTTCGACTATGGCATTTATATCCGCCTCGCTTACGGTGAAGCCGCGGTCCAGAACGCCGCAGACCTCCCTGCCGTCGATGGTATATTTCAGCGTGAGACCGATACCGCCCTCGGCGTAATGCCAGACCTCAGGATCCCTGCCCACTCGTCTGTGTCCGCGGTTTTTGTATCTGTTTACGTCAGAATACGTCTGTGTTACCCTGGCAGTGCCCTTTGTCGTCCTGAAAATGAATTGTACCGCCAAAACGAAAATCACTGCGCCAAAAATCAGAGCTACTATTTCCATGGCTGACCTCCCTGTTGTAATATGCCTTTATTATAGCACCCCAAGCTGCACAAATCAAGAGATAACGATAAATTCAGCCCATTCTGCCTATATCGGTACAGCAGGAATCGATCTCATTGAGCGTGTTCAGAAACTCTTGCTCTATAAGGTAGAGAATTACGATCAGGAGACAGACCGAAATTATAAGAAAAGTTGTACCCAATGGTTTTAGGTCTGTTTTATCAGAAGACATACAGGAGATACCTAATATTAATGTTGGTAAAAAGCTTCCAAATATGAATAAAATAGCCCTATCCTCATCATTTATAAAATTTTCAATCTTCACAAAAATATCAGCAATCAGCAGCGATACCGCTAAACCCGCTGTAATAAAAATACCTGCTTCCACCGCAGTCTTTTTTTTCGCTCCGTGTCAGCGGCTTTCTCTCAGGCTTAGGAGCGGGAGCAGGTCTTGGATCAATCTTTTTATCATGCCTGACAGCCAGCAATATAACAAGTGTAAATGCTGCTGTCATAGCAATATATGTAAAAAAGCCTTTCATAAAATCCACCTTTCTCAGCCCATTCTGCCTATATCGGTACAGCAGGAACCTATCTTGTCCAAAAATCCCCATTTTATAAGTATCCAGATAATAATGCACATACCTGCCATGCCAATGAAAGCCCATATTTTATTCCGGAATGAAGACGGTATCTCAAAACGCTCGCTGATATATGCAAGTATTATCCAGAGCAGTACTATAGCTGCGGTTATTATCAGACTTATCAGCATATACATCGCCTCCGTATCATGTTTACAGCTTTATAATAACACTATCATGCCGCAAAATGAAGATGTATTCTGTCACTTTCGCGGTGACATTTGTCATTTCCTGTTGCAAAGAGGCTCAAACTTGTGCTATACTGTAAATGGTGATGAATATGCTTATGATCTCCATTAAGGATATGGACAAAAAGGAGCTCCACGCCCACGCTCACAGGCTCCTCAGGGAGTGCCTGAGACCTCTGGGTATAGACTACGGCGAGGGCACTCCTGTGATAAAAGGAAAAATGGGCAAGCCCTCTCTTGAGGGGCGCCCCGATATACACTATAATCTCTCTCACGCCGACGGTATCGCAGCCTGTCTGGTCTCAGTGAGGGAATGCGGCATCGACTGCGAAAGAGTCAGGGAGCACCGTCCCAACGTCATGAAGCGTGCCTTCTCGGAAAGTGAGCGGCAGCTGGTGGAATCTGCTCCCGCGGAGGAACGGGACCTGATGTTCTTCCGCCTGTGGACTCTCAAGGAAGCCTACGTCAAGGCTATCGGCATAGGTATTTCCTATCCCCTGAACGAGGCGGAGTTCTCCTTCCGCGGCGGAGAGATAGTCACAGAGCTGAAGGACTGCCGTTTCAGACAGTACATAATATGCGGCGGAAAATATGTGGTATCGGTCTGTGAGCTGCTGAAGGAAGCACAATAGGGGAAGATTATATATATCCTTCCTTTCTGTTGAAAACGCACTCTATCAACGGCTTTTGCTGTGCAATATCCATAAAATCAGCAATGAAATTCGGTCAAATCGGGAAAATTTCTCGTTTCCCCTTGCGTTGCCGCTGATTTTAGAGTATAATATAATGTACAAGCTTCTTCCACCAGAAGTATTCCAACAGCGGGAGGCTGATAATATGTTCGATAAAACAATGACGTTCTCCGTCAACGAGGACAGAGAGGCGGAGCTTAAGAAAAATCTCACGATAATCTATGACGCTCTCACTCAGAAGGGATACAACCCCGTCAATCAGATAGTAGGCTACATCCTCTCGGAGGATCCTACATACATCACAACATACAACAATGCAAGAAACCTTATCCGTCACATTGACCGTGACGAGCTTTTACAGGTGCTTGTAAGGAGTTATCTAAACGCATAAAATTATGCCCCCGGGTGTTGCAGACATTCGGGGGCATTGTGTTTTATTCGGATGTAGGATAAATCAAAATTTGCCGCTGAGCGAGCGGCGGCGCTAAGACGTCCGTGTATCAACGAAAGGGCAGTTGCTTCTCGACGCGGGGAGTGTAGGGGACGGCGTCCTCGACGTCCCGTTGGGCGTGTAATTTATCTCGCGGGACGCCGAGTGACTCACTACGGTGTAGGGAGATGTCAGCCAAGCTGACAGAGGGTACGTGCAGCTGTTAGCTGCGGCGTCCCCTACATTAGCTAACGGCTAAGGGCTAATGGCTCAAATCATAATTTTGCTCCGCAAAATTATGATTTATCACAGCAGATGAATGAAAAAACAGGCTCTTGCATTGCAAAAGCCTGTTTTGTTTATTCCTTTTCGGGTCTGAACCAGATGTTCAGGTCAACGTCTCCCTCAATTCCGGGAACGTGTCCTGCGTTTGTGTACTGCCATATCTTGAAATCATAGTAGTAGGACGGACTGTCGCTGTATTCAGCCAGCCAGAAGTCATAGTCCTTGATACGGGGCAGGTCAAGCTTGTGCATTGCCGTGCCTGTGTTCTGATAGACCATGGGTGTGTAGCCCGAGTCCTTTACCCTCTCGCAGAAAGCCACACAGCAGTCCGCCAGAGCCTCAACGCTTACGTCATCTGTACGGGCGCTGTCGGTATGTACTATCTCCCAGTCGTACACGACGGGAAGGCTTATATCGTAAGGCGCAAGAGCGTCTATCATGGCATCGGCTTCCTCAACAGCCTCATCGGCGCTGGTAGCCTGCGAGTAGAAATACGCGCCCACCTTTATGCCTGCCTTCTGTGCGCCCTCGATATTTCGCTGAAACTGGTTATCATAAGTGATTATGCCGTCGCCGTATGTTCGGTAGCCCACACGGATAAATGCAAAGTCAATTTCAGCCTGCTTTACCTGCTCCCAGTCTATCTCGCCCTGGAACTCCGAAACGTCAACGCCTGTGGTGGAGATGACATTGTCGCCCTCCTCATAGTAGGCGTAGCCGTTCCTCATATTAAGACCGCTGAGGTCGAGGTCGCTTGCAGGAACATCACCGTAAATGGGAACGAATATCTCTCCGTATGTACTGTCATTCATCAGAAGCTTCTTGCCGTCAAGCTGATAGAATGACTCCTCTTTTTCGATAACTGCCCTTCTGCGGACCTGGGGCTTGTTGGAAGCATTTGCGGGTACTGCGTCCTTCCTGCCCTTTATGAAGCCCACCCAGATGAGTCCGAGAGCAAGAAGAAGTATGATGATAGCTTCAAGTATAGCTATACTTTTAAAACGTACGCGTTTTCTGTTGTCTGCCATTATTTCCTCCATTGGTAGTATTTTTATCTGTAAGTATATAATACCACATAATTCGCTCTTTGTAAACATTATTTTCGCATAAGATAATAACACTTCCGTCACTTTGGCAGAGTTTTCACAGAATTTTCAGATAAAGGTATTGACAAGCACGATAAAATAGTGTAAAATTAAATTGAACTCAATTAATAAACCCTTTTGCTTTAAAGAAACGGAGGATATTATGGATTACACTTACAAGACAAGCATGGTATGTTCACAGGAAATAAGCTTTCATATCGAGGGCAATGTTATCACCAATATCTCCTTCTACGGAGGCTGCAACGGCAACCTCAAGGCTATCTCGAAGATACTTGACGGCTGGACCGTTGAACAGATAGAAGCCAAGCTCAAAGGCAATACCTGCGGCAGAAGACCTACATCCTGCGCAGACCAGCTCTGCCTGGCTGTACGCGAAGCCTACGAAAAAACAAAGACCGCGTGAGGTGAAAAATGGACAAGTACGACTGCCTTAAGCTGGAAAATCAGCTCTGCTTCCCGCTCTATGCCTGCTCAAGGGAGATAATCAAGAAGTACAATCCGCTGCTGAAGTCCATTGACCTTACCTATACCCAGTATATCGCCATGATGGTGTTCTGGGAGCACAAAAAGCTCAGCGTAAAGGAGATAGGTCAGAAGCTTTTCCTGGATTCGGGCACCCTTACCCCCGTACTGAAAAGCCTGGAAGCCAAAGGGCTTGTCCACAGGTCAAGAAGTACCGAGGACGAGCGTGTGCTGCTGGTTGAGATAACCGAAAAGGGCGACAAGCTCAGGGAAAAGGCTGCGGAGGTACCTCCACAGGTGGGCAGCTGCGTGAACCTCTCTCCCGATGAAGCTATGGAGCTTTACCGCCTGCTCTACAAGATACTTGGAGCAGAAAAATAACAGGAATAAGAGCGCACCTAAGTGAGGTGCTGATAGAGAAGTTTTATGCCATAGTATTTCCGGTCCAGAATCAGAAGTACTATGGCTTTTCTGTTGACAATGCAGCAAAACTTTGCAATACTCTTATAAATCATAATTTGCCGCTGAGCGAGCGGCGGCGCTAAGACGTCCGTGTATCAACGAAAGGGCAGTTGCTCCTCGACACGGGAGTGCTTTTGCAGCTGATATAAATCATAATTTTGCGGAGCAAAATTATGATTTAAGTTTAGAGTTGAGAGTTTAGAGTTGAAAGTTGTGGAGTCGCCTGCGGCGACAATATTTAAATACTGTGAGCGAAGCGAACACATTAACTAATCACTAACCACTATGCACTAATCACTATTAGCGCTTGCGCTAAATTATGATTTGAGCCCTTAGCCGTTAGCATAATGTAGGGGCGGCGTTCCGCCGCCCGTCAGGGGACGCCTTCTCTTTAAAGGCGTCTGACGTAATTAAGGGACTCTGCTTCGCTTACAGTCAAGCTGGCGGCGGAGGCTCAGACCGTTGTTTACGGCTTGTTCTCGGCAAGGTGCATGGATAAGACACAGGTCAGCTTCAATGCGAAAAAAGCGATCGCCTGCATTCTGACACCAGCCCGTTCCTGAAAATGCTCATGGAGGAATGCTTGGGTGAGAGCAGCGAGCATTACAAGAAGATCATCGCCGCTGTACCCAGCCTCTTTCAGAGTCCCCTTTTGCTTATATGAAATTACCGGAAACCGTGGTTTTATTCACTTGATCGCGCCTGCCTTGTAAGCTTCAAGAAGCTGACGCAGATCATTGATCTTGTCTATTATCTCCTCTCCTTTGTCGGTATCGGAGATGTTCGCACGGTGCTCAAGCTTTTCCACCAGCCTGATAGTCGGAGTATTGCCGCTCTCTCCTGCCTTAAACGGCTTGTGCTCGGCAAGATTGAGACTGTGGGAATCATATATCAGCGTATATCCTGCGATACCTGTAGTAGACTGATATGCCTTTGAGATGCCGCCGTCTATGACGAAAAGCTTTCCGTCAGCCTTTACAGGGCTCTCTCCGTTCTTGATCTTAACGGGAACATGACCGTTTATGATATGTCCCTTTTCAGAGTCAAGCCCGAACATATCAAGGAGCGACATACAGACCTCAGCTTTTTCCGAGAATGAATAGTAAGCGTTGTAATTTTCGGTATGGAGCGATCTATCCGCAAGGAGCCCGCGCTCGAAGAACGCCATTTTGTCCTTGCCGTATAGCGGCGACTTAGGTCCGCACCATAGATACCACATAAAATCGTTTGCGTACTCTTTTTCTTCTCCGCTGCTGAAATATGCCTGATTTACCAACTCTCCAAGCTTGTCAAGAAGCGCCTTTCCCGAGTACTTTTGACCGCATATCTTCACACTTTGAAGTTCACCGTTGCCGTCCATAGGTATACAGCCGTGGAAAAGGAGATTATTGTTGCAGGTCTTATACATAGCTCCCTTTGCATATATAAAGCGAATATGCCTTTGCAGCTTTTCACTGTGTCGGAATGTGGCTTTGAGCACCTTCATAAGCTCCGCTTCAGCCTCGGATAAAGTCAGCGGCGACTCAGGATCAACTGTGGGAAAGCTCTTGTCAAGAAGCTCATGCTCCCTGCCGTCTATAGTCACAGTACCTTTCCTGAAATCAGTCCTGCCAAAAAGGTCACGTTCCGACATTTCCCACTCAGGGTGCTTGGATATAAGCTGGCCCTCCAGCTTCATCTGTATAACAGTGATAGCTTTGTGCATTTTAGCCGCGAGCCTGAGGTCAACGGGATCATAGATATTGGTATCAAGGGCGTTTGGCATATAGAGCCTGCAATCGTCGTTTTCATAAGTCTCCGCAGCAAAGACCGCAAGTGCACGGAGATTGAGTCCGTAGCCGTCTTCAAGGACATCGAAATTATTGTATCTCATAGCAATGCGGATAACATTTGCAATGAGAGCATTGTTCCCTGCGACAGCACCCATCCACGATATATCGTGGTTGCCCCACTGTATATCAACATCGTGTATTTTCATGAGCTCGTCTATTATCACGTCCGCGCGGGGCCCTCTGTCATAGATATCACCTATGATATGGAGCCTGTCAATGCTTACAGACTGTATCAGCTTGCACAGTGAGATGATAAAGGTCTCCGCAATGCCCGTACTGATTATTGCGCTGATTATCTCGTCATAATAGTAGTCCTTGTTTACATCATCGGTAACGTTAAGAAGCTCGTCAAGTATATACACCATATCCTCGGGGACCCTCTTCCTGATACGCGAACGTGTATACTTTGCGGAAACTGTCTCGCACACAAGTATCAGACGGTATATAGTAAGCCGCTTCCACTCATCGGAAAGCTCACCGCTGTTTGTAAGACGGGCTATCTCCTTTTCGGGATAGTATATGAGCTCCGCAAGCTTTTCACGGTCAGCAGCGGAAACGGTTTTACCGAGAACAAGATCTATCTTTATTTTTATCATGCCCGAAGCACTTCTCAGCATATGCAGAAAAGCTTCATATTCTCCGTGAATATCACTGAAAAAATATTCGGTGCCCTTTGGGAGACTGCGTATAGCCGAAAGATTGATTATCTCACTTGCGGCACTCTCTATAGTCGGATACTCCTTTGCAAGAAGTCTCAGGTATTTTATATCCATATCATCACTCCGTACTGAAACTGTATCTCAATTATTGAATATATCGGCATTTATATATAAGATCATATTTTCCTTAATTAATGTCTGTTTTGCCCTTACGGGCAATAGCCGTCTGACAGCGGTCATTGAAGACACATTAATTGTAGCATAAAAGCGAAGCGTTATGCTATAATTGCCCGATTACAGGGAGCAGATCTATGATCTGCGTATCTGCAAGGGCTTTTTGATAGTTTATAATGAATGCTTTGCATTCATTATAGCATAAAAGCGAAGCGTTATGCTATAATTGCCCGATTGCAGGGAGCTGATCTATGATCTGCGTATCCGCAAGGGCTTTTTGATAGTTTATAATGAATGCTTTGCATTCATTATAGCATAAAAGCGAAGCGTTATGCTATAATTGCCCGATTGCAGGGAGCAGATCTATGATCTGCGTATCTGCAAGGGCTTTTTGATAGTTTATAATGAATGCTTTGCATTCATTATAGCATAAATACTCGGAAATAGCAATGATCGTGATGAAAAACTACATAGTAAAAGAATTATGAAGCCAAAAGAGCAGCGATAGTCAGTGGGCGTTTTACTATGCAAATGTATTTAATGACATTACGGATATATACGCCGTTTTTGTTTGTAAAAGGCAAAATACGGTCGACTATTGTTTGACAGCCATTTGCTTGTATGCTATAATTATCCCCAAAAGGGGCGGCACAGTTACTTTGCGGGAAAGACCGCCGATGAACTTATGTGCGCAATACCGCCCCATTACAGACGATACTTCCTTTTTCTTTTTCATTTCATATTTGTTTTTGGAAAAAAATGAAATATTATGTTACGAATGTTGTCTTTATATACAGAGGACCTCGGGAAAGGAGGCTGACCTTTTGAATGATGCATCAATTATCAAATTGCTTTTTGAAAGAAACGAAAAAGCTGTTGAAGAGCTGAAACAGAGTTATGAAAAACTGTGTTTTTATATTGCGGGAAATATTCTTTCTCAGAAAGAAGACCAGGAAGAATGCGTGAATTCTGCCTACATGGAGGTATGGACCTCTATCCCTCCCAATAAGCCCGATAATCTGAAGACCTATCTTTGCAGGCTGGTGAAAAACTGCGCTCTGAACCGCTGGAAATACAATACTGCTGCAAAAAGAAATCAGAATTTTTCTGTATCTCTTGATGAGCTTTCGGAATGTATACCTGACGGAAAATGTCTCGAAGAAACAGTATCTGAAGATCAGCTGGGCGTGGCGATAAGCGAATTCCTTATGTCTCAGCCCGAAAAGTACCGAAAGGTATTCGTCAGACGTTACTGGTACTCAGATACCCTGGAGGATATAGCTGCGATCTATGACATGGATCCCAGGACCGTCGCTACGTATCTTTTCAGAGTAAGAAAAAAACTAAAAGCATTTTTAAAGAAAGAAGGTTACATAGATGAGTGATCTGAAATTATACAACAGCATCAATAAGATCAACGATGCTCTCATCGAAGAAGCCGCCTGTACAGAAAAACCTGTGATACACCACTGCTATGGTATTGCAGCCTCTGCTGCCGCAGTATTTATAGCTGTCGGAGCTTTAGGACTATTTCATGCGTCCGGTTCTCTCAGAAAAACTGATCTTTCTACAAATACTCCTGTTATCGTACAAAATACCACCGAGACCGTAACTGCAACTACAACGCCTGCAATATCTGACGAGACGATACAGACTTCTTCTGTGGGAACTGTACCTTTGACCACTCAGGTCCCGATGACTTCAGCTCAGGCTTCCGTTTCTTATTCTAAAACAAGCACGATACCTCAGAACAGCCAGAACCAAACATCAGCTTTTTCTGCCCTTGCTGTTACGCAGACAGCCTCCACGGGCAAAGAAACAGGAAAAGCAGCTGAAAGCACAATAACTACAGCTGTTTCCGCATATGACTATGAATACGAAGGGAGCATTATTATGAAAAAACATGCCGCAGCATTAGCTGCACTTATCGCCGCATCCGGTACAACAAATGCAATTCCTGCACAGGCACAGACTCAGGCATATAAGGTCGAAGTATCTCCGACTGCTTCAAGTGTAAAAAATTTCATAGATGGATACGATCCCGATCTGGACCTTAACAGCGACGGAAAATTTGATATATTCGATATATACGCCATGTTCCGCTGCGACTGGACTCCTATAGAGAATGTGCCGGATCACATAAGAGAAAAATATGAGGGTCTCACCAGAAAAAAGAAGGATGACAATGGCGAAATAGTCAATATAGGCGGATTTGATTTTTATCAGGATCCGTTCTACCTTAACTGGCATGATCTTGCGGAATATTACTTTACATATTGCAGCATAAAGCCTGAATACTTCGATCCGAATTACTATATAGACAACTGCCCCGATACATATACAGATCGTGTGCCGCTGGATATCGTAAAGCAGGATATCGGAAATATCCAGATATGGGATGATGAAAAATTTGCAACAACCGGCTGCTATGTAAAAAACGGTGACGGATCTTTCAGACCTTTCTCAGAAGAGGATATCCACGATGCTTTTTACTATAATGAAGAGACAGGAAGGTACGAATCTGATTCTCTATTCTTTTTCAATAATACCGAATTCCCGGAAATTTATCAATTTATCTCCGAATGCAAGGATCTGGCAATGCCCGAGCTGTATCAGACCAATGCTTTACTGCTGGATATTCTGAACAGGGGATATGCTGATACGGATATAGATTCAGACGGCGTTTACGATTTCGATGATATAGTTCTTCTGGCATATTACGCAAATACATATGAAAACGATGGATCAGAAAGCGCCGATCCGCTATATTATGCTTTTAGCTCTCATCAGACCGGAAGCTATCCTGCTGAATTAAATGGATCTTCCGATGCTCCCATCACCGAGGAGGAATGGAACAAGGCTGATGATTTCTTTGATATAGCAAGATATTACTATGAGTCAGATCGTAATACCATCAGATTCCTTGCAGAGGATTACCTGCTGAAAAACGAAGTGGATACAAAGTATTTTGATCCGGTATATTATGAAAAGCAGAACTTTGCTCACTATGAATATGATGACAACTTCCTCTATACAGTGGATCCCTATGATGAAATATTATTCGATCAGCTTGGCTTATTTGAGAGCTTTGCATTAATGTACGGTCCCGGCTCTGAAGAAAACGTGTACCCGACCGAAAACGATGAAGAGACCGAGACCTTATATGAAGATGCCTTTAACGCAGCATTCCCCGTATACTATAAAAATGTGAAGACAGGCGTTATCCCCGGACCTGATATAGACCTTGACGGAACGATAAGCATTTCCGATTACATCATACTTGATACTATCGGTCTGTACTATGTAGGTATAGATGAGATGGACTCTTTTGCTCCGTTTATCAGACGCCATCCGGAGGTAAGGGCAGACATCAATCTTTCTCAGGAAGCGATCGATAATTACAAAAACAACTTTGACTTCAATAATAACGGCATAAGCTGTGATTATCTTGAAAGCGACTGCATGAGAATGTATATCTTCAATGAGCTCGTGAAGCAGTACAGCGATGAAGACGCTTTATATGATGCAATAAATGATTACAGCGATGAACACCCCGAATTAACGTATAGCAGAATATCATATGAAAAAATGGAAGAGTTCATAAAGAAAAATGATGTTGGCTTTACTAAAGCATCAAGAGGCGTTACCGAGGACGACAGCAGCGATAATCAGGTGTATTCCGCACCCGAGAGCACAGACGGCATCAAGGGCGACACAAATGTTGACGGAAAAGTAAGTACCTCAGATGTTTTACTGATAATGCAGTCCCTTGCTAATCCTTCTAAATACGGATTAGACGGCAGTGATGAAAACCATATCACCCCCAGGGGTCACCTTCTTGCAGACGTTGACGGCAACGGCATTACAAATAACGACGCTCTGACAATACAGGAATACTTACTCGGATCAGGCAGCATTGAATAAATAATACCTGCGGTTGATTAAAAAGCGGCACGGGAATGGGTGCTACTCTTAGCGGAACTACCGAATAACCGAGCCGAACAGGAAGAAAGCCGATATTTACAAGAAAACTGTAAATATCGGCTTTTTACTTTTATTCACTAAATACTCTGTCCTCATATCATAAATTATATCGAAAACGATATTTCCTTTAATCGTACAAGAAGTCTTCCGATATACCCTTCTTTAGAGCATTCTGCTCTCATAAGTATGCTTGAAAATAATGGCTTGAAATATGTGATGCACATCAGGACAAGCGATGGAATTGCTCATAAATTCAACATTCCCCTTAATGAGGAAGCTGATTTTACTGCAAATATTATTATTACAAGAAGACAAACTAATGAAGTTAAGGCTGATCCTGAACTTTATCGTTATCTTCCGCACTCTTCAAATTTCGACTTCCTTCCGAAAGGATCGAAAGATACATATCCTCTTAAATTCAGGATAATAAGGCTCAGGATTACTATAAATGAAAACCGGGATTTAAATCATGCCTGACCTGAAAAAACCTTTTATCGAATCAGCAAGTTCATCAAGATGTCCGACAAAGCAGTGATCCGCGCCGTGTATCGGAACAAGTTCAGCATTACTGTAAAGCTCCGCAGCTTTCTCAGCATAGGAGTAAGGGACCGTCGGATCTTCATCGCCGTGAACTATAAGCACCTTGCCTCTGAACCTTGAAATAGCATCTTCAACATGGATAGTCTGAGCTGTACGGATATAATCTCCCGACAGCTCCCAGCGGTCGCTGACAAGCTTTTCGGGTATATGCTCAGGATCAAAGCTGTTTCCGAGCACTATTCCTTCCCTTGCATTATCGGGTATCATCCATGCAGGGGATAGCGGAAGTATAGCCCTGAAGTCATCAGCGCACATACCTCCTATGAGCATAGTAAGAAGCCCACCCTGAGAATGACCGCACAGATAAAGATCCGTTACAATATCCAGTCCTTTTGCGTAAGCAACTACTGCAAGGGCATTGGTCACCCATTTGTAGAGAGTGTGGTCTTTGAATTCGCCGCCGCTTTTCCCGTGGCCGTACATCTCGGCGCGAAGGACCGAAATACCTGCTTCATTCATAGCTTTCTGAGCAGTAATGATATGATCCTCCTCCATATGTCCCGTGAAACCGTGTATCAGTATACAAAGCGGACCTTTTTCGGCGGCACGGTCAAGCTTGGCATGAAGACGTATGCCGTCATTATTTATATAGAATTCTTCCATTTTTTCCTCCTCCTGCGAAACGTTATCCACAAACCATAATATCAGGCTCATAACTGATCATTACGGGGGTCCTGCCTATACTTTATCGGGATGCTCTCCGGACCAGCCCTTTTCGGGCAAACAGGACAAGTACGACATATCATCCTCAGAGATCCTGAAGCCGAAAGTATCGAGGTTTTCTTTCATTCTTTCCTTTGACGCAGATTTCGGGATAACGGGGATCCCCCGCTGATTGAGGTATCTGAGCAGCAATGCGGCGTTGGTGCAGCCGTATTTAGCAGCTATTCCCGATACAGCTTCGTCATTCAGCAGTTTTGCCCTGCCAAGAGGGCTCCATGCCTGGGGAAGTATCCCCTCTTTTCTGAGGTAGGAAAGTGCATACTCCTGCATATAGCCCGCGTGCAGCTCAAGCTGATCCACCATAGGACGGATACGGGCTGTCTCCAGAAGCGGTCTTATATGGTGGGGGAGGAAATTGGACAGACCTATGACTTTTACCCTTCCCTGTTCATATAATTCTTCCATTGCCTCCCATGACTGTCTGACCTTTTCAAACCATTCCTCATCATCGGCATCGCTCTTAGGCCAGTGTATAAGATACATATCAAGGTATTCGGTTTTCAGCTTGCGGCAGGACTCTTCAAACGATCTAAGTGTTTTTTCCCTGCCGAGATCTGTAAACCAGACCTTGCTGCAAAGGAATATCTCCTCCCGTCTGATACCCGATCTTTCTATTGCTTCGCCTATCTGTTCCTCATTGCCGTAAAATGACGCTGTATCTATGTAACGGTATCCGCAGTCAAGAGCATCTATGATGGTCTGAACTCCGCCTTTTTCCGTTGAAAGATATGAACCGTAGCCTACTGCGGGGATCACGGCTCCGTTAGGAAGAATGAACTCCTTTTTTGAGTCATTATATCCGACGGCGTCAAGTATACTGTCGAGGACGCGCATATTTCTGACGGAAAACTCCTCTGTGATATGGGGGACTTCATTCCCGATAATGCAACGGTTCATCTGCTCCATCTCCATACTGTAATTAGAGACGGCAATGACCTTTTCTGTCCGTGTCACTCTTTCGCCGTCTTCGCCCTTGACAGTGACCTCAAAGGTGATCTCGCCTTCACCGTTATACTCCGCATCGGAACGGATATACCCGCAGGAACCATGTATGAAAAGTCTATCATATCTGTCTGAGGAATCGGTGCCGAGTATCATGCCTGCATTGAATGAAGCCCTTGTACCGTCCTCAAAGCCAATAAGGACAGAAGCCATGTGATCCACTCCCGTACTGTCAAGCTCGGCATCAGCTTTGACATACTTAACGGGTGAATCGATAAGGGTAAGTATCATTGATGTACAGTAGCAGCCTACATCGTATATCCCGCCGCCGCCCTGTTCCTTGTGAAGTCTTATATCATCAGAATAATCCTGCGTGAGGAAAGCCGTGTCGATGTAATCTACCTTTCCTATCTCGCCGGAGGAAATTATCTCCTTCAGCCTGCTGATATACGGACTGTGGAGATATGCAAAAGCCTCCATAAGTATCACTCCGTTTTCCCTTGCAGCAGCAAACATACGGCGCAGCTCGCCTTCGTTCATAGCAGCAGGCTTCTCACATAATACGTGCTTATGCGCGTTTAAAGCCTTTATTACCCATTCGCAGTGGAGGTCATTGGGAAGCGGTATATATACAGCTTCAACCTCAGGATCGTTCAGCAGGGCGTCATAGCCCTGATACGCCTTTTCAAATCCGAAACGCTCCTTATATGCTTGTGCCTTTTCGAGACTTCTTCCGGCTATCGCATAAAGCTCACAGCCCTTTGCTTTCTGCATACCGGGGATAGTTCCCCATGACGCGATACCTGCTGTACCCATAACGCCCCATTTTACAGTTCCTGAGCTTAAAGCTCTTTTTTCTTCAGACATACGTTTTTCTCCTATAGTTTTCGTCTTCTTGACCTTATGCAGCCAAAAGCGTACATTGTTTAGAACATTATAACATAAGGAACTTTTCATGGCAATATTTGTATAACTAATATGTCAAATTGCACACAAACCGCGTGTTCTCTTTTGACAATGTGCATTAAGGAAAAACAGGCGGCTTTAAGACAGATACCTATATAGAAGTTTTGCCCCTGAGTGTTACAATGATATAATCCCCTTAAAGTAGACACACGAAAAAACAAAAGCGTGTGAAAGCTGTAAGGGGGTTATTTTATGTCAAGAGGAAGTAAGCTAACAGATGAAGAAC